>Ga0209395_1000008_pt1 | contig 355519 bp, 351 predicted proteins | sample GOMGulsemesocosm_3_FD_184635 | JGI IMG/M metagenome (GOLD analysis project Ga0209395, IMG submission 184635) | Methane-oxidizing microbial communities from mesocosms in the Gulf of Mexico - GOM9D Gulf of Mexico (SPAdes) (version 2) | ecosystem: Environmental > Aquatic > Marine > Cold seeps... | reverse complement strand
GTGGTTATGGAGAAAGTCAATTAATCAACGATTGTGGTTGTGAACCAACTAATGATTCTCCTTGCTCAGAAGAACAACATCAAAAAAATAGACGTTCTGAATTTATTATTTTAGAAATGTAAAAATAGACATTCCTAAAAATACAAAAAAACATCCCTATAATCTGATTTTTATAGGGATGTTTTTTTATTCGCTATAATTTTATGTTATATATGATATAAAAAAAGTTCCATCAAAATTTAATGGAACCTTTTACTAACTAACATTTATTATAGTAACTTATTTTTTGATAAAAATATTGGTGTAAAATTTTTGCCCTATTTCATTTTCTTTAATTGAAATTCCAAAGTGGGTATAATCTCCGTCCAAATTAACTTTGTGGCTTTCACTTTTTAACCAAGCTTTTAAAGCTTGCTTAGGAGTATCATAATTAAAGGCTACATTTTCTCCAACTTTTAAGGCTCCTAATACATCATGTAAATTTTGTTGTCTTTCACCAAAATTAGCATGACCAATATCGTTGGTTGCAATCATGTATTCATCATGTTCAAATGATTTAAAAGAAATGTGATTAATTTTTTCTAAAGTATTTAATCCAACAGAATCCCTATACTGATTAATTAAGTCTAACATTTCATTTTCTACTTCAGTGTAGTCATAAAACTGAACTACTTCTAAAGATTTAACTGAAGCTTCTTCTGGAGAAGAGCAAGAAATCAAGGTGAATACGACAGCAAATACCGTCAATACTCTTGAGAGATTTACATACATAGCAGGTTAAGTTTTGCATCTATAAAGTTAGTGGGGGCAACTTATAGATGATTAATATTTATAATGTTTGTTTTGTTTCACTAAATTATAAAATATTAATCCGACAAAAAAACCATATTAGAAGATATGTATTAAAACAGTAAAAACTATACGGCAAAACCTTATTATGGAGCCAATCGTTGAATTTTCCATGAAAAATCATCTAAAATAGTATAGATAATTCTATCGTGAAGTCGATTAGGACGTCCTTGCCAAAACTCAACTGAAATTGGTTTAACAATAAAACCACCCCAATTTTTGGGTCTTGGAATTTCTCTTCCTTCAAATGAGGCTTCTAATTCTTTTAACTTATTTTCTAAAAAAGCCCTATTTGGAATTGTTTCGCTTTGTGGAGAAACTATAGCTCCTAATTTACTTCCGTCTGGACGAGAATCAAAATAATTATTAGAAGTAATTTCCGATGTCTTTTCTGCAATCCCTTTTATTATAACTTGACGTTCGAGTGCTGGCCAAAAAAAAGACAAACAAACATTTGGGTTTTCTAATAATGCCCTACCTTTTTCTGAATTATAATTTGTATAAAAAATAAATCCTTCTTCATTAAATTTCTTTAGCAGCACTACCCTACTTTTAGGAAAACCATCTAACCCAATAGTAGAAACTGTCATAGCATTAACTTCATCAACTCCACCAAAATCTTCAACTTCATAAAACCATTTATTAAATAAATTGATTGGATCTTCTGGAATAGATGTCTCCAGTAATTCACTTTTTTCGTATGACTTTCTATAGTTTCCTAAATCTTTCATTGGTATTCCTTTTTGTAGAACAAATTTACAAAGAATAAACTTGATAAATAAATCTTGTGAAAGTTAAGTTATTCCTTTAGAAATCAAAAGAAACACCATCATCTGCTAAATGAATATGCTCAAAAATAGTCTGAGCTTCTTCTTTGAATAACTCAATATTACCATAACGAGTTGAATAATGCCCCATTATTAAATTCTTAACGTTAGCTTTTTTGGCAATTTCAGCAGCTTGCTTAGCTGTTGTATGCATTGTTTTTTTAGCCAAATGGGCTTCACTTTCTAAAAAAGTACTTTCGTGATATAAAACATCCACATCCTTTATGATAGGCAAAATAGTTTCATCATAAACGGTATCACTACAAAAAGCATAACTCTTCTCATGTTCAGGTTCAAAAGAAAGTTCAGCATTAGAAATTACAATTCCATTATCTAATGTAATATCACCTCCACTTTGAATTTTTTGATAATAGCAAGTCTCTATTTTGTAATTTTCAATAGCTTCAATATTAAGCTTTCTTTTCGTATTCTTTTCTTTGAACAAATAACCATTGGTATAGACTCTATGCTGCAAAGGAATTGTTTTAACTTGAACTTTATCATCTTCAAAAACAATTTCGCTTTGGTTTGAACTTAACTCATGAAAATATAAGTTATAACCAGTAAATGAATTGGATATTTTAAGTTGTAATAATATAATTTCTTTAATTCCAACTGGACCATATACGTGCAAATCATTTTCTCTATTCAATAAAGTAAAAGTCGAAATTAATCCAATTAAACCATAAAAATGATCTCCATGCAAATGAGAAATAAAAATATGATTAATACGTGAAAATTTTATTTTTTGTTTGCGTAACTGAACCTGTGTTCCCTCTCCACAATCAATTAAAAAAAACTGGTTTTTTAATTCTAAAACTTGCGCTGTTGGATTCGTAAAAGTTCTTGGTGTAGCTGCATAACAGCCTAATATATTTATCTTCAAAATGCAAAATAATTAATTGTTTTTCTTTTATATGAGAATAAAAAAGCAAGTTAAACTTATCAAAAATAGAATCCAAGAATAAATTTACTTTAATTAGTAATATTTTGTGTTCAAAAAAAATAAAAAAATATAACTTTTTTAAGGTGAAAAGTTAGAAAAGGTATTTTTAATGAAAAAAAAACCTCGATTTAATCAAAAAAATAAATTTTACATAAAAATAACATTTTAATAATATTTTGTTGTTTTTTTATAAAAAGAAACAGTTAATAATACTACTTTTAGTAGACTAATTTTAACCCTTATTGTATGAAACAATTTTACACTTTTTTGTTGTTTACTATGTTATTTTGTTTGCAACTAAACGCACAATCAAGTAATTACATTTTTTCACAAAGTGTAGGTACTTACACTCCTATTACTGGAGGAACGGTTCTCAGTACAACATTTGATGATGATATGTTTACTGTCACTTTACCAACAGCTTTTACCTTTAATGGTGTATCAGTTACAAGTGTTAGAGTTGCTGGTAATGGCTTTATCGCCTTAGGAACAACAACCTTTACAAACACAACAACCCCTCTTTCATCTTCAACTACAGCCACAGGAATTATCACAGCACTTGGAATGGATTTAGTTTATAATGGTGCTGGTGCTGAAATGAGATGGGAACAGCTAGGTAATGAAATTATTTTTCAATGGAAAGATGCAAAAAGATATAACTCTCCTGCTTTTACTGATGAAAATTTCAGCTTTCAAATAAGAATGAATACCTCAACTGGGCAAATAAATATTATTTATGATGCACCTACATCTGTAAATGCTTCCATTTCAAAAATACCACAAGTAGGTTTAAGAGGAAGTACAAATTCAGATTATAATGCTCGAAGATTGACAACTAGTGTACCTGATTCAACACCTTCATGGGATGATACTACTGTAGCGACTTCAAATGCGCACAATGTTCGATTTACAAGTACTTCTCCTGCGGCTTTTCCTGATAGTGGAAGAACGTTTACTTGGACACCGCCAACTCCATGCACAGGAACTCCTTTAGCAGGAACTTTAAATGGAACTATACAAAATGTTTGTACAGGAACTACCCCAAGTACCATCGTTGCAACAGGTTTAGAATCTGGCATATCTGGAATAACATTGCAATGGGAAGAATCAGACGATAATGGTGTTACAGATACTTGGGCAAATGCTGTTGGTGGAACTGGCGCTACCACTAGTAGCTACACTCCCCCTTCCTTTTTAGGAAATTCTATTTATTATCGTTTAAAGGTAACTTGTACAAATTCAAGTCAATCTTCAACTACCACTTCTTTCAATATTGCTCCTTCAGCAAGTCCTGCAGTGGGTTCAAGTTCAATCATTGCTACCACTACAACAAATAACACATTAACTTTTAGCTGGACAATAGGAAACGCAAATAGAAGATATGTAGTTGTAAATACGACAAATAGTTTTACTGATCCAGTAAATGGAACTACTGGACCAGCAGCTGCAGCTACCCTTTATGCTGGTTCTGGTGAACAAGTTGTATATGATGGTACTGGAAATTCAGTAACTGTGACAGGTCTTACTTGTAATACTTCATACTACATAAGAGTCTATGAATATTTACGTTGTGGAACTACACCTAACTTTGATTATTATTATAATACATCAACTTCTTCTGCTAATCCAAAGGTTTTAATTACAAGTCAACCACTCTTAGTAAGTCTACCTGCAACGAATAATTTTACAGGATTTACAGGTTCAAATTTAGCAACAGTATTTCCTGGATGGATAGAAGCTACTGGTGCTACATCTCCTTCAGGGACTAGTTCCGCATGGACAAATTCTTCGGTTTTTACTGAAACTACCGCAGCTGTAAATTTATATACTAATACTAAAAATGAATGGATTATTTCTCCAGCCGTAAACATAAACGCAAATTCTCGTTTAAAATTTAAAGCTGCAATAACAGATTATAATAGTGCTAATGTTGATGCTAGTGGAATGCAAGGAACAGATGATAAAGTATTAGTTATGGTTTCCACAGATGTTTGTGGTACAACATGGACGCCTCTTTATACATTTGAAGCTTCAAACACTACTACATTAACTAATGTTTTAACAGATTATATTGTTTCTTTAAACAGTTATATAGGACAAACCATACAAATTGCTTTTAAAGCTCAAGATGGTCCAACGGATGACACTCCTGATTATGATTTTCATATTGGTAGTATAGTCATAGAGAACTTACCTGCATGTGATACACCAACGGCTTTAGTAGCCTCAAATACAACTGCGACTAGTGCTACTATAAATTGGAATGCTCCAACTGTACCACCAGCAAATGGTTATGAGTATGTTTACTCAACTACAAATACACCGCCTACTGGATCAGGCACAGCTAATGCAACAACTTCCGTTAATTTAACATCCTTATCTCTTGACACAACATACTATGTATGGGTGAGAAGTATTTGTGGTGTTGGAAATGAAAGTGCATGGACAGCTGCTACTTCATTCTACACAGGACCTTGTATTCCTGCTTCTACTAGTAACTTAACTTATATAGATAATTTTAGTACTACAAATGGAAACATGAATATTACAAATTTAGCTTCAGGATATACAACATCTGGTTACCAAAATAATTATACCACAATGGGTGTTACTGAATTTGTAAATGGCAGTTTTGATGTAAACGCAGTAATTGTTGGTGGAACTGTAGGTATGGCAATATGGGTTGACTGGAATAAAGATTTAACTTTTGATGTTTCTGAAGTAGTATATTCAACAACAAGTTACTCATCAGGACCATTTAATACAAGTATAACTATTCCTTCAACAACCATACCAGATGATTATAGAATGCGTGTTATGATTGATTATAATGACAGTAATCCTGGTGATGATTCTGCCTGTGGATATGGTGGTACAAGAGGGGAAGTTGAAGATTATAAATTAACAATATTAGCGCAACCTACAGATGCTATTGATTTTGCTAATTTACAGGCACTTGTTGCTAATAGTTCTGTAGTTTCAACAATAGAAACTTGTCAAACGGTAGATGTATATACACAAGGTTGGGAAGATGGAGTGACCAATGCAAGTTCTACAGCACCTGGTGCAGGAATTGAAGTTTGGATAGGAAAATCTGACACTGACACAGATCCTTCAACATGGGCAGCTAACACTTGGACAGTTGCTACTTATAACGTTGATGCAGGAAATAATGATGAATTTAAAGTAAGCTATACAGGTCTTACTGTTGGAAATCATTACTTTGCAAGTAGATGGCGTTTAAATGATGGACCTTTTAAATATGGAGCAACTAATAATGGATTCTGGGATGCTACAACCAATCCAAATGCCGTTTTAGCAGTTACAGCTCCTGTTGCCATAACAACAACTGCAGATAATTCTTCCATTTGTATTAATGGCTCTGCTACATTAACTGCAACTAGTACAAATACAAATTATACTTATGTATGGGATGATGTAGCAGCAACTACAGGGGAAACACTTATAGTATCACCTACTCAAACAACTACATATACCGTTACAGGTACAAATAGTTTAACAAATTGTACAACTACATCATCAATTATAATTGTTGTTAACCCATTGCCAGCAACACCTTCAATTACGGCTTCTAACAATACCGTTTGCGGAAACGAAATAGTAACTTTAACTTCTGCTAGTAATGATATTGTCACTTTTCTTGATGAAGGATTTGAAACTACTGTACCTCCTTCAGGGTGGTTATCATATATTGGAACTAATGGCTTAGGAACAGGATATAATTGGTCAAGTTCTACAACAGCTTATTCAGGATCAAAAGCCGCTTTTGTTAGATATGAAAATGTTACAGGTGGAAATGCAGAAGATTGGTTAGTTACACCAATGATAGATTTAGCGAATGTTTCAAGTCCTAGTTTATCATTTTATACTAGACAGTCCTTTAGTACAGATTATGGTTCTAATTATTATGTAAAAGTTTCAACAACATCTCAAACGGACATTTCAACTTTTACCAATGCAGCAACTTGGACTGAAACAAGTCTTAATGCATCTTATAATGTTTATGAGCAAAAAACGGTAGATTTAAGTGCTTATGTTGGTCAACAAATATATTTAGCCTTTGTAATGTCTAATGATGATGGCGATAGTTGGTTTATTGATGATGTAAAAGTAAATGCAAATACACAAAATAATATAACTTGGTCACCTATTACTAATTTATATACAGATCCAGCTGCAACTATTGCTTATGTAGCAAATACACCTGCAACTACGGTTTATTATAAATCTGCAACAGCAACTACTGAAACAATAACAACAACGGCAACTTCAAATGCCTCTTGTGAAAGTACAGACTCAACTACAATTACAGTTAATGTAACCGCAGCTCCTACTGCTATTGATCAAACATTTTGTAATAGTGCTACGGTTAATGATTTAAGTGCAAGTGGTACTGATTTAGTTTGGTATGATGTTTCAACTAATGGAACGGCCTTAGATACTAGTACAGCCCTTTCTTCTACAACTTACTATGTTTCTCAAACATTAAATGGCTGTGAGAGCCCAAGAATTGCGGTACAAGTTACTGTAAATGTAACTGCTGCCCCAACAGGTGATGCTTTGCAATCTTTTACTGTTGATGTATTATCAGATGCTACAGTAGCTAATTTAGTAGCTAGTGGAACAAACATTATTTGGTATGCTTCTTCTGCTGATGCTTTAGCGGGAACAAATCCATTATCAAGTACAGATCAAATATTTAATGGAAATACTTATTATGCTACACAAACAATTAATGGATGTACAAGTGCTTCTACATTAGACGTTACTGTTACAGTAGCATTAGGAAATCATGGATTTGATTTATCAAAATTAAAGTATTATCCTAATCCTGTAGTTGATAATGTGGCAATCAGTTATTCTAATGCTATTTCTACTGTTGAAATTTATAACTTAGTAGGACAAAAAGTAATGGTAGTGAAACCTAATACTTCTGCATTTGAAATAAATATGTCAAGTTTACAAGCTGGTACTTACTTTATTCAATTAGAAAGTGAAGGCTTAATGGAAAGAATTAAATTAATCAAAAAATAATTCTTAAAAAAATAATTATAAAAAGAAACCGTCCCGATAAATCGGGACGGTTTTATATTTTATGCAAAAAAATTAAAAGCCTAAATCGCGTTCAATTTCTTCCATTTCAATTATATCTTGCGCTTCTAAAATTGATGGCACTACCAACAAATAATCTGGAATTTCATTAAAATTAATATTTTCAGCAACAAAGACTATTGTTTTTTTTTCTTTTTTATACTTATTAGCTAACTCTTTAGCTTCTTTTAGTTCTTTTACAGAAAGATTCTCATTTTTAGAAACATCTAAAATTAAATTTTGTTCTTTATATGTATTAAACTGATCAGAGACTTTTTCTAAAAAATTAGAAAAATTGCCTTGAGTATCTTTAATTATAGTAGTATGTCCTTTTTGCTCTACTTTCATTTTAATTGAGTTAATTGCAAATATCCCATCACATTATGAGAAACTAAAATTTGAAATATTTATTTATTACTGTTTAATCTTACTTGCTAAAAGATAGATGACAGCCATTCGAACAGCTACTCCGTTTTCAACTTGATTTAAGATAACCGAATGATTGGAATCTGCTACATCTGAGGTAATTTCTACACCTCTATTGATTGGTCCAGGGTGCATAATTACTATTTCTTTGTTTAAAGAATCTAACAAGTTTTTATCTAAACCATACTGTTGTGCATATTCACGTGTGGATGGAAAATAATTTACATCTAAACGTTCATTTTGAACACGAAGCATATTAGCAACATCACACCATTCTAAAGCTTTTCTAAGATTAGGTTCAACTGTAACTCCAAGAGATTCAATATGCTTTGGAATTAATGTTTTTGGTCCACAAACTTTTACTTCAGCACCTTGCAATTGTAAAGCAAAGATATTAGACAATGCTACTCTTGAATGTAAAATATCTCCAACAATTACTACTTTTTTTCCTCCCACATCCCCTAATTTCTCTCTTATTGTAAAACTGTCTAACAAAGCTTGAGTTGGATGCTCATGTGCACCATCGCCAGCATTTACAATACTTGCTTTAACGTTGTTTGCTAAAAAATGAGCTGCCCCAGGATTGCTATGACGCATTACTACTAAATCCACTTTCATGGAAAGAATATTGTTAACAGTATCGATTAGTGTTTCTCCTTTTTTAACAGAAGATTGTGCTGCTGAAAAACTAATCACATCAGCAGAAAGTCTTTTTTGAGCTAATTCAAATGATAATTTTGTTCGTGTACTATTTTCAAAAAAGATATTCGCTATTGTAATATCTCTTAATGAAGGTACTTTTTTAATGGGACGATTGATTACTTCTTTGAAATGATCTGCGGTTTCAAAAATTAAATCAATATCGTTTTTATTGATATATTTAATGCCTAGTAAATGATTTACTGATAGTTCTTTCATTTATTTTGTATTGACTGTTTGTTGTTTTATAGTTAGTAGTTTATTTTAATCTTTATTGCCAATTGCTTACTTCATTTTTTATTTTCTCACTAAATAAACAGCATCTTCTCCTTCATTTTCTTGCCAATTCACAACGACTTTTTCATCATTAATGGCATCTACTTGCCTTCCTCTATAATCAGGTTGAATGGGTAAATGACGACTAAAACGTCTATCTATTAAAGTTAGTAGTTCAATTTCTGATGGTCTTCCAAATGATTGAATTGCTGTTAAAGCAGAACGAATACTTCGTCCTGTATAAAGTACATCATCAATAAAGACAATCTTTTTATCTTCAACTATAAAATTAATTTCTGTCTTATTGGCTTCTAATGGTTTCTCTCCTCTTCTAAAATCGTCTCTAAAAAAAGTGATATCTAAAAAACCTAATTTTAAATCTTTAATTTGATATTCTTCTTTTAAAATAGATGCTAGTCTATTGGCTAAAAAAGTCCCTCTTGGTTGAATACCAACAAGAATAGTATTTGAAAAATCGAGATGGTTTTCAATTAACTGACAAGCCAAACGATGCAGTATGATATTGACTTCCTTTGCAGTGAGCAATACTTTTTGACTCATAATGTAGTGTTGTGTTTGGTTGGTAAAAATACATAAATTTTTGGATTATTTTATTAGATTTTTAGAATTTCAAATTTTTGAATAAATAACTTAGTGAAGTCTGAGAATTCTGCAAAATCTTAGAATTGTAATATCTGAAAATCCTTTGTCTTAAAATCGTATTGAAAATCCGAAAATCTTTATATTTTTGTGCTATGGGAAAAAGACGTACAGAAAAAATAATTTTTGAAAATATAGAAGTCCTTGATGCAGGAGCAAAAGGGGTTTCGGTAGCAAAAGCTCCAGATGGAAAAGTAATATTCATTCCTAATGTAGTGCCTGGTGATGTAGTTGATGTGCAAACAATGAAAAAAAGAAAGGCTTATTATGAAGGAAAAGCTACACAAATTCATTCCTTTTCTGAGCATCGAATTGATGCTATTTGCCAACATTTTGGAGTATGTGGTGGTTGCAAATGGCAAAACATGAAGTATAGTCAACAACTTTTCTATAAAAATCAGGAAGTATATAATAATTTAAAACGCATTGGAAAAATTGAATTACCTGAATTTGAAGCTATTTTAGGTTCAGAGAAACAATTTTTTTATAGAAATAAAATGGAATTTGGTTTTTCAGATTCCCGTTGGATGACAAATGAAGAAATTCAATCTGGTGTTGAATATGATAATAAGAATGCATTAGGTTTTCATATTCCAAGAATGTGGGACAAGATTTTAGATATTGAAAAATGTCATTTACAAGAAGATCCTTCAAATGCCATTCGAAATGAAGTTAGAGCGTTTGCCAATGCTAATAATCTACCTTTTTTCAATCCAAGAAATCATGAAGGTTTATTGCGTACTCTAATGATTAGAACAGCTTCGACTGGTGAAATTATGGTTTTGATACAATTTTTCGAAGACGACAAAACTAATCGTGAGTTATTACTGAATCATTTAGCAACTACTTTTCCTGAGATTACATCTTTGTTATATGTAATCAATAGCAAGCCAAATGATACTATTTATGATCAAGATGTTAAATTATTTAAGGGTCGTGAGTATATATTAGAAGAAATGGAAGGTTTGCATTTTAGTATTAATGCCAAATCATTTTATCAAACCAATTCAGATCAGGCTTATGAATTGTATAAAATTACTCGAGATTTTGCTGGTCTAACTGGAAATGAATTAGTATACGATTTATATACTGGAACAGGTACTATTGCTCAATTTGTAGCTAAAAAAGCTAAAAAGGTAGTGGGTGTTGAAGCTGTTCCTGAAGCTATTTTAGATGCTAAAGCTAATGCTGAAAGAAATAAAATCACCAATTGTGAGTTCTTTGTAGGAGACATGAAAAATGTTTTCAATGATGAGTTTATAGCACAACATGGTCATCCTGATGTAATCATTACTGATCCACCAAGAGATGGAATGCATAAAGATGTAGTGGCGCAATTATTAAAGATTGCTCCAGAGAAAATAGTTTATGTAAGTTGTAACAGTGCAACTCAAGCAAGAGATTTAGCTTTAATGGACGAACAATACAAAGTTACTAGAGTTAGACCCGTAGATATGTTCCCACAAACACATCATGTAGAAAATGTTGTACTTTTGGAAAAAAGATAAATAAATTTTGTACAAGTTTTTAAATAAAGTCAGAATCTTACTATCTTGAACTTATTATTGCCTTTGAAATTGAAATTGAACATGAAAAAATACATCATCACATCATTAGCATTGCTTTTAGTTCTTTCTTTATGGAATTGCGAAAAAGATGATATTTGTGCAGAAACTACTCCAACTACTCCTAACTTGGTAATTGATTTTTACGATACTAATAATCCAACGACGTTAAAAAACGTAACAAATCTTGGAGTTGCTGAACCTACTTTTACGACAGGATATGCATTTAATGCAGTTAGTACAATAAAAGTTCCTCTTAGAACAAACCAAGAAACTACAACGCTTAGATTTGTTTTAAATGGAAGTGATGACGACACAACAAACGACTTGTATAATGATATTACTTTCAATTACACCACTAAATCCGTTTATATATCACGTGCTTGTGGTTATAAAACACAATTTGCTCTTGAAACAGCTATAAAATCAGATGTTCCAACTTTTACCAATTGGATTTCATCTGTTGAAATTATTCAACCTAATATAGAAAATGAAAATGAAACACATGTCAAAATACATTTTTAGCCTGTTTTGCTTGTGTATATCATTTCAAGGTTTTTCGCAAGTAAAAGATACTATAAAACAAAAAGAACGGTATGGTCTTCGTGTTGGAATTGATTTACATCGCTTATCAAAATCATTTTACGACAAGGATTATCAAGGATTAGAATTTGTGGGTGACTATAGAATCTCTCAAAAATTTTATATTGCAGGTGAGTTAGGAAACGAAGAAAAAACAGTTGATGATGATAGATTTAATTTTACTACAAAAGGAACCTATTTTAAAGTAGGTTTTGACTATAATTCTTATGAGAATTGGTTAGATATGGAAAATATGATTTTTATTGGAATGCGATATGGAGTTAGCTCTTTTAGTCATACATTAAATACCTATTCAATCTATGATCCTACTAATTATTATGGGTTAACAACAATAACTTCAGGAGAAAAATTTGATGGATTAACGGCCAGTTGGATAGAGGTTGTTGGAGGACTAAAAGCAGAAGTTTTTGATAATTTCTATGTTGGATTTTCTGTTAGATTAAACTATTTAGTTTCTAATAAACGACCTGACAATTTTGATAATTTATTTATTCCTGGATTTAATAGAACTTATGAAGGTAAATTTGGAACAGGATTTAATTATACAGTAAGTTATATGATTCCCTTGTATAAGAAAAATAAGAAGTAATATTTTACTCTAACGATAGTTTAAAAAGAAGGACTCCATAAAACCTAATCATTTTATTGTCAAACAATTGTTATTATAATATTAAATCACTCTAAAAACTTATTCTGAAATAAAGAATGTATTATTTTTACCAAAATTAGGATACATTTAATGAAGAAACACAGTAAAATTAATATTTTCAGAAGAAAACTTACAAAATTTATTACAGGCTCCATAGGTAAATCAACTAATTCAATTGCCGATATAAATAGGATTGAAGATTTTTCTAAAATTAAACGAATACTTATTATCAGACCTAATCATAGATTAGGGAATATGTTATTAATTACTCCTTTAGTTCAAGAAGTTTCTGAGATATTTCCTGATGCTTCCATTGATTTATTTGTAAAAGGTAAAGTAGCAACTATACTATTTAAAAATTATAGTAATGTAGAAAACTATATAATTCTTCCTAAAAAGCATTTCAAAAAATTATTCAATTATTTAAAAGGTTGGGCTGCTATACTTACAAAAAAGTATGATTTAGTAATTAACATTTCAGCTGGTTCATCATCAGGAAAATTAGCTACAAAATTTTCAAATGGAACTTATAAATTCTACGGAACTGAATTTGAAAATAGTATAAAGTTTAGTACATCTCAAAGGCACTTTGCTAAGTTTTCTGTTTATAAATTTAGAAATTTCATTTATAATACATCAGAAGAAATAAATGACAAACCTATTAAAGAACTCAATCTTCTTTTAAGTGAAAAAGAATTAGAAAAAGGAAAAGAAAAACTAAATGCTATTATTAATGCAAATGGAAAGCAAACCATTGCCATTTTTACTTATGCTACAGGTGATAAGTGTTATTCAAAAGATTGGTGGATGGAATTTTACAATAAATTAGTTTTACACTTTCCAGGTTACAATATTGTAGAAGTACTTCCTGTAGAGAATGTTTCACAGATAGATTTTATTGCTCCTACGTTTTACAGCAAAGAAATTAGAGATATAGCTGCTTTTATTTCGAATACAAAATTATTTATTGGTGCAGACAGTGGTATGATGCATTTGGCTTGTGCAACACGAGCTGCCGTTATTGGATTATTTTCTGTGACTAAAAAAGAAAAATATGGTCCTTATGGTCATTTAAAATTTGGAATAAACACCAATAAAACATCCATTGATCAATCCATCAAAAAAATAAAAAAGACTTTAAATAATGATTAATAATACTATTTAATCTCTCTTAATCCTTTTACAAAAAGCCATTTCATAAATAATTTCATCCCATCATTTGTCTCAACTGCTTGAAATTTTGGTGCAAGTAATGTTGAGATAATAAAACTTGTTGCTGCAATCCAAAGACCTTGTAAACCTCCAAAAGTCATAATTAAGGCGTAAGAAATTATATAGAAAAATGAAAAACCTAAAAGGTTAAATAAAAATGCTTTAGTTTTTTTGCTCATTGTTTTAATTTTTACTGAATAGTAGTATAACTAATCTTTATTATATATTATTACTGTAAACTGTGACTGAATATTATTCTACTTGAAACTTTGTTCTCTTACTTCCAGCATACATTTCATATTTTACAAAACGGGCTTCTAATTTTCCATTAAACAATTTAATTTTTCTTGATGGTCTAAGTCCCACAAACTTTAATGCTTCTAAATTGGCTGTAATTAACCAAGCATTTGTATTTGAATACTTGTTTTTTAAGGTATCCCCTATTTCTCTATAAAAACGTTCCATTTCAATATTTAAACGTTCTCCATAAGGTGGATTAAAAACCATGTGTAAAGGTCCTTCTGTTTGCTTTTCAGTTTCAAAGAAGTTGGCTTCTTTTATTTTTACAAACTCATCTAAATTAGCGTTTTTAATATTATCTTTTGCTTTGGCAACAGCACTTGGTGCTTTATCATAACCTGTAATGGTATAATGAAAATCACGTGATTTTTTTAATAAAGATTCTAAAATTGTATCAAACAATTCACTATCCCAATCATTCCATTTTTCAAAAGCAAATTCTTTTCTATTGATATTTGCTGGAATATTACAAGCAATCATTGCTGCTTCTGCTAAAATTGTTCCACTTCCACACATAGGATCAATAAAATGTGATGTTCCATCCCAACCCGATAATAACAACATACCAGCGGCTAAAACTTCATTAATAGGAGCAATATTTGTAGCTGTTTTATAACCTCTTCTATGTAAAGATTCTCCAGATGTATCTAGAGAAACTGTAACCAAATCTCTATCAATATGAACATGAATTTTCACATCAGGAAAATCTTTATCAATATTAGGACGTGTACCCGTTTTTTCTCTAAATTGATCTACAATTGCATCTTTAGATTTTAATGCTACAAACTGGCTATGGTTAAAATGATCCGAATGCAAAGTAGTTTCAATAACAAAAGTTTGGTGTTCAGTTAAATACTTACCCCAATCAATTCGTTGCATTCCATCATATAGAGATTTATCATTAAAAGCCTTAAATTCATTAATTGGTTTAAGAATTTTTAGAGCGGTTCTTAAAGCCAAATTAGCTTTATACATAAACCCTTTATCTCCATAAAAAGTAACAACACGCGTTCCAGCTTTTACTTTTTGAGCTCCTAACTGTGTTAATTCTTTCTCTAATAACTCTTCAAAACCAAATAAGGTCTTGGCAACCATTTTAAAATTATTCTCCATTTTGTGTTTCAATGTCAATTGCAAAAATCAATTGTACGTTTTTTATAAAATTCATAAATCCCAAATAAATCATAATTCAAAAACATCAAAATCAAAATTTGGAATAACTTCAGCAAAAATACACTAATTTTGCAACTTGAATCAATTTGAAAATGAATTAATGTCAGAAATCGAAAATCAAAAATCAACAAATAGCAATCAACCTACAAATAGCTGGTTTGCTTCTTGGTTTGATACTAAATACTACCACATTTTATACAAAGATAGAGATTACAAAGAAGCGCAGACTTTTATGGATAATTTAACTCATTATTTAAATTTACCCGAAGATGCCAAAATATTAGATTTAGCTTGTGGAAAAGGACGCCATTCCATTTATTTGAATTCACTAGGATATGATGTCACTGGAGCAGATTTATCGGAAAACAGTATAGCTGAAGCCGCTAAGCATGAAAATGAAAAATTGCATTTTAAAGTGCATGATATGCGTGATGTTTGTGACAGTAAGTATGATGCTATTTTTAATTTATTTACCAGTTTTGGTTATTTTGAGGATGATGCAGATAATTTAACCACTTTAAAAGCCATAAAACATAGTTTAACCGAATATGGTTTTGCTTGTATTGATTTTATGAATGTTGATTTTGTTATTGAACATCTAGTTCCTGAAGAAGTAAAAACAGTGGAAAATATTGATTTTCACATCAAAAGATATGTAAAGGACAATCATATTTATAAAGAAATTGCTTTTGAAGATGCAGGCGAAAAATTTCAATATACAGAAAGAGTTCAAGCCTTACATTTAGCAGATTTTGAAAGAATGATGGAAGAAGCTGATATTTATTTATTAGATATTTTTGGCAATTATAAACTTCAACCTTTTTACAAAAACAAATCGGAACGTTTAATTATGATTTTTAAATAATATGAATTATTCTATTTATATTTTTCCATTATTATCCGTAATTTTAGGATACTTAATAGCCAATTTTATACAACCAAAAAATAAAAAAAATCTAAAACTTCTTTTAGCATTTAGTGGTGCTTTTTTATTATCATTAACCGTAATGCATTTATTACCTGAGGTATATCAAGCTGAAAATCATTTGCACGAAGGTCACAATCATGAAGGTCATGCACATAGCTCTATTGGTCTATTTATTATGATTGGAATTGTATTTCAAATCATCTTAGAATATTTTTCAAAAGGAGCAGAACACGGACATGTTCATGGGCATGATAAGATGAATACAATACCATGGTTACTGTTTTTTAGTTTATGTTTACACGCCTTATTAGAAGGAATGCCTATAAGCCAACATAATGAATTAGCTTATGGAATTGCTATTCACCACTTCCCTATTGCTATAATTTTAACTTTGTTTTTTATTAATGCTGAATTGAATAAAAAAGGCATTTTATTCTTCATGTTGGTTTTTGCATTTATGACACCAACTGGAACTTTTATCTCTTCAAATTTAAATTTCTTAACAGCATATTACACTCAAATTTCTGGAATTGTAATTGGAATTTTATTTCATATATCTTCTACTATTATTTTTGAAAGTAGTGAAGGGCATAAATTTAATTTAGCTAAATTGATAGCAATTATCTTAGGAATATCTTTAGCTGTATTTATGTAGTTTTCTATTGATTGGGTTACTAAGCCATTAAGTAATCTGATTTTTCTATACTATAAAGCAAAAATTATTGCATCAAAAACGCTATTTCTGCAATCTAATTTCAAATTACTTTGTAACTTTGATACTTTACAACTTTGTATCTCAAAAAATGAACTTCACTAAAACCACTGAGCAAGCTTCTAAGTACCAATCTTTAGAAAAAATGTCGGTTACCGAATTGCTAACTAATATTAATAATGAAGATAAAACTGTTCCTTTAGCTGTTGAAAAAGCTTTACCACAGATTGAAAAATTGGTGGAACAGATTGTAGCTAAAATGAAACTTGGTGGACGTCTATTCTACATTGGAGCTGGAACTTCTGGCAGACTTGGAATTGTAGATGCCTCAGAATGCCCTCCTACATTTGGAGTTCCTTTTGATAGGGTTATCGGTTTAATTGCTGGTGGTGATACTGCCATCAGAAGAGCTGTTGAAAATGCAGAAGACGATAAAGAGCAAGCATGGAATGATTTACTGGCTTGTATGATTACTGATAAAGATGTAGTAGTCGGAATTGCAGCCTCAGGAACTACTCCTTATGTCATAGGTGGTTTAGAAAAATGTAATAAAAATAATATCACAACTGCTTGTATTACTTGCAATGAAGGAAGTCCTTTATCAAAGGTTTCTAAATTCCCAATAGAAGTTATAGTTGGACCAGAATTTGTTACAGGAAGCAGCAGAATGAAAGCTGGAACGGCTCAAAAATTAGTACTGAACATGATTTCTACCGCTACTATGATCCAATTGGGTAAAGTGAAAGGCAACAAAATGGTTGATATGCAACTAAGCAACAACAAATTAGTTGATAGAGGTGTAAAAATGATCATGGAAGAAATTAATGTTACTTATGAAGAAGCATCAGAATTGCTTGAAAAACATGGCAGTGTTAGAAAAGCAGTTGAGAATTATAAATAATTATCAATTAAGAATTATCAATTAAATAATGTCAACAAATAGAAAAATATTAGCCAAAGGAATAAAATTTCTATCAGGTGCTTTACCACTTCTCTTTATGGGACCTATAGTGATAAATAGTGCTTTTAAGAATCAAAAACATCCCTATTACGAAATAGTTTTAGGAGTTGGAATATTATTTTGTGTCTTAGCTATTTTTTTTATGTTTAAAGGAGTTAATACAATTGTAAAAAGTTTATTCGATGGTAATAAATGATATTTATTTAGGAAGTATAAAGAAGCAAATGCTTTATTATAAAACTATAGCTGAAAAAGCTATAGAACAACTAGAAGAGGAACAATTATTTGTTTCAGTTAATGAAGATACAAATTCAATTGCAGTCATTATAAAACACATGGCAGGCAATATGCTTTCTCGATGGACTGATTTTTTAACTTCTGATGGAGAAAAAGAATGGAGAAAACGCGATGCTGAATTTGAAAACACTATTGATTCAAAAGATGAACTTTTAAAAATTTGGAATACAGGTTGGGAATGTTTTTTTAAAGCAATAAACGAATTAAAACCAGAACAACTTTCGCAAATTATTTATATTAGAAATGAAGGGCAAACTGCCTTAGACGCAATTAACCGACAATTAGCCCATTATCCTTATCATATTGGTCAAATTGTTTTTTCTGCTAAAATGCTCAAAAATAGTGAATGGACAAGTCTTTCCATCCCCAAAAATAAATCCAATAGTTATAATGCTGAAAAATTTGCTAAAGAAAAAAGCAATAAGCATTTTACTGATGATGAGCTTAAAAAGCTTCAGTAGCAAGATCAAGTACAAATACAATATTCAAGTGCAAGAGTGCAATTATAAATTCAATTATGAAATTCAACATCAAACCCATAACCCATAACCCATCACCTATCACCCATAACCCATCACCCATCACCCATCACCTATACCTATTAGCCATTACCATACTACTCTCTCTTTCATCTTGTTACAACCAAGAGCGTAATTGTAAAGATTTTAAAATTGGGAAATTCAAATCTGAAATAGTGATTGATGGAGAAAAATTAGTCACTACTTTTGAAAGAAATGATTCTATACAGACAGAAACCTTTAAAGGAATAACTGATACCTTTGCTATTCGTTGGACAAACGATTGTGAATATGTAATAAAAAACAGGCATCCAAAAAATATGGCAGAAAAAAAATCGCTACAAGTAAAGATATTGACTACTTCAAAAAATTCTTATACTTTTGAATATAATTATGTAGGCGAATCTTTAAAACAAAAAGGAATCGTTTATAAATTAGATTAATATCAAAACAAAAGACTCAGACTAATTCAGATTTAAAAAAAAATGGAGATACTTACTAACCCAGATGCTTGGATTGCCTTATTAACTTTAACTTTTTTAGAAATTATTTTAGGAATTGATAACATCGTTTTCTTATCTATTGTTTCAGGAAAATTAAAAGAAGAAGATCAACCTAAAGCAAGAAGAATTGGGCTTCTTTTAGCTATGGTTTTTAGAATTATTCTACTTTTTGGTATTACTTGGGTAATGGGATTGAAAGAATCATTTTATGATTTTGATTTTGGCTTTTTCTCTGGTGGGCTTTCAGGTCAAAGTTTAATTATTTTTGGAGGTGGTTTGTTTTTATTATACAAATCCGTTTCAGAAATTCATCACAAATTAGAAGGCGAAGAAGAAGCTACGAATGGAAAATCAAGTAATGGTCTATCAGCTGCTATTATTCAAATTGCCTTATTAAATATTGTTTTTTCTTTTGATAGTATCTTAACCGCTATAGGTTTAGTAAGCTCTGAAGTTCCTCCCAAAGGGTTTGGGCCAGCTGGTGCTATTGAAATTATGATTATGGCAATTGTTCTATCTATTGTTGTAATGCTTGCTTTTGCAGGACCTGTTAGTAAATTTGTAAATGAACATCCAACGATTCAAATTCTTGGTTTATCCTTTTTAATTTTAATTGGAGTAATGCTTTTAGCAGAAGGTTCTCACTTAGCTAACTTTAAATTTGGAAATGACATGGAAGTACATAGTATTCCAAAAGGGTATTTATACTTTGCTATCTTCTTCTCTTTATTTGTAGAATTCTTAAATTTAAAAATGAAGAAACGCAGCAAAAAACCAGTTCAATTGCACAACAGTACTATTATCGATGAAAAATTAAAAGACGAAGATATTTCCAACTAAATCATAAAAAAAGCTTCTCTTTATTGAGAAGCTTTTTTTCTATATCTTATCTGTAAGTGATTTCATGAAGGCAATCAAATCTTTCTTTTCTTGGTTAGATAAATTTAATTTATCCGTTGGAAGAGTTTGATATTCTAATTCAATTCCTAAGCCTGAAGCACCTCCTTTATTATAAAATTCAATAACTTCTTCTAATGTTGTATAAACACCATTGTGCATATAAGGAGCTGTTTTTTCAATATTTCTAACCGTTGGCGTTTTGAAAAAATGTTTCTTTTGTTGGGTTTTATAAACTCCATATCGCCCTAAATCATCATCAATAATGGCATTTATGGTGTCTTTTGAATCTGGTACTCCAATTAACTCTAGTTCCGATTCTTTAAAAGCCATAGGAATTAAACCATTAAAAATAGGAGCAAAATGACAAGTTGCACATTTGGCCTTACCCATAAAAACATTAAACCCATTTATTTCACTTTGTGTAAGCGAATTTTCTTTTCCTTGCATATTGTTATCAAACTTGGAATTAAATGGACTTAAAGACATTATATAAGAAGCAATAGCATTTCTTATTAGTTGATTGTCGATTGTTTTTGTGTAAACTTTTTTAAATGCCTCTTGATAAGCAGGCTTTGCCATAACTCTTTTTTCTAAATCATTAAGCGACAAATGAAACTCATTAGGGTTATTAACTACATCCACTATTTGTCCTTCTAAACTTCCTGTTCGTTTATCATGGAAAAAGCCTTTTTGCAAAGCAGCATAAAATAATGTTGGAGAATTTCTAGTTGTTTTTGGTGATACTGCTAACCCATCCGTAAAATACATCTCCTCTTTATGGCATGTAGCACAACTAATACTTTTATCATTTGATAAAGAAGAGTCATTAAACAGCATTTTTCCTAAGGCTACTTTACTTTCTTGAACAGGATTTCCTTTTTGATCAGTAAAGTAATTTATATTAAACGTTTTGTCTGAAAACAGGTTACTTGCTTCAGTATTTATTGCTTTTTTAAAAGGAAATTCTACTTTCCAATCTTTAACAATTTTATTCCAAAGGCTTAAGCTTTGATGCGTGTTTTCTTTAATAAAAATAAATCTATTAAACTTTTCAAAACTGGCATTATTTAAGAATGTAATATTTTTGTCTAATTGATTTACCCAAGCTATATACAATTCTTTATCTTTAAAATCATTTTCAAAATAGGATAAAATTTCTTTTAAACTTTTATAAACTGTTGCACTTTCTGTTAATGAATTTTCTAAAACTGGAGAATCAAAACCTGTAATTCCAGTTAAAGCCACTCGGTTTATGGCATCTTTAATAATCCATAATACATGGTGTTTTTTTAAAGATTGTAAGTGTTGATTTTTATGCAAAAATTTAATCCTGTTGCTGGTTAAATCTACATTTTTTTTAAGCGCTATTGTATCTATTTTTTCTCCAAAAAGATTTTCCTCAATTACTTGAAATCCTGTTGGTTCTTTGATTTTAATATCTGTAAAATCTTCTTCTTCTACTTTTAAAAGATTAGGTTGATTTAAATAAGTATAACTTTCAGAATCTATAAAAGCTAAAAGAGGTTCACAACTTTTAAAATAGGTTCTTGCTTCTAAGTATTTTTCCTTTTTTTCTTCAATAGTTGTGGCATTATTTATCTCATCTAATGCCTTTGATGTTTGTTCTAAAGTAGTTTTAAAATATTTTTCAAGTTGATCAAAGGAAGATATTGGGTCATATTTATCTTTTTTATTACAACTTATTAAAAAAGCTAAAAGGCTATACATTACTATAGCCTTTAAGTTATTGGTGTTAAAAGTTTTAATCATATTATCTTTCTAATCCTTTGATAAGATACAATTGACTTCCTTCGTTGCTTGCAGGGTTTGTATTAGCATTAGGATCTGTAAAATTTGGATTTTCCCAACCGTGATTTTGTGTACAAATTAAGAAACTTCCTTCTACACCTATTTTATCAGAAACATCAATCATACCTGTTAATTCCCACATATTTGAAGCTGAACCAATACCTGCATTTTGAGCCGCTATTTGATCACATTCTAAAACTACTTTTAAAGCTCCTGTAGCAATGTTATATTGATATAAGTATGGATAATGTGTTTTATCTGCTGTATCAGGATATCCATTTGGATCTTCCATAATATAAACATAATTACTAGTAACTACTACGTTATCTGGACTATGAAATTGTTTAGCAATTCCATCCAATTTATCACCATCTAAAACACATGTAATAGTAGCTAAAGTTGGATTATTTGCATTTAAAACTACTTTATAAATTCTACCATAAAAAGTACCTTTTCCAGTCAAAGCTGTTTTCTTTCTTCCTGTAACAGCAAAGTAAATTTCTCTGTTGTTAGAAGCTGAACCTTTTCTATAATCGATATCTTCAACTCTAGAGAATCCCATAATACCTTTATTTCTTGATTCAAGTTCTAATTCGTCTAATGTTCTTTCAGTATATTCTACAAATTCAGCTTGATAAGCCACTCCTTCTTGCATATCCATTTCATAATCAATACCTGCTGTTGTTACCTTTAATCCATATAGATTTCCGCTGGCTAAGTCTCCTCTGTTTCCAACATACATTGCTAATTGTCCTGAAGGTGTTGTATCATCACCTGTATCATCACCTATAAAAGCAACTGTTTTTGAAGGATAAGCCTCTTTTCCTAAAACTATTGCATTTTCAGTTGACCATTGCCCTAAAGCAGGTAAAATAGTTGCTAGTTCTGCATTTTCTGCACTTTTAAATGGATCTGTTGCAAATACGCCTTTTGAAGCTCCACCCCATTCACCACCTGATAAATATAAAGGTCCAAAACCGTGCTCTTCTGGTGTAATTAAAGTTCCTGAACATTGTGCTGTAGAAGCTGTTGCTAAAGCATTTAAAATATATTCTCCTTTAACTGGTTTAAATGTTTTATCAAATGTAATTCTGGCAATTGAGTAATCTGCCTCTATATTGTTAATTAAAGAAAATGTACCATCTGCATTTTTTATTAATCCCATTCCATCAGCCATTGAACCATATACAAACGCTGGTGATTCTGGCAATTGATCTGCTGAACTTAACAATGAATAAATTTCTAAATTTTCGAAACCTGATTTTTTAGACAAATAAGCTGCAGTAGTTGAATGATTTGCTAATGTTACTTTCTCTTCTGCTGTAGTATCTGTTACATTATCATCGTCTTGGTTACAAGAGACAGCTGCAAATGAAGAAGCAATTAGTAAAAATGCTTTAAGATTTGTTTTCATAAATAATAGTTGTTGTGTTTTTAATTGAGTCAAAAATACCTTTGCATTGTAAACAAAAAGTAAAATTGAAATTACTAAAAGCGCAACATTGAATTATGAAAATGTTACTATCTTAATTTTTCATCATTTAAAACTTAAATTAAGACTAAGTAGTTAAATTAAGTTTAATTTTAATTAATGTGTAATATTAGAACTAGCCGCAATCTTAAATAAATCACCTAAGGTTAAATTAATTTCTTTTTGATTGCTTTCGCTAAAACCTCTCCATCTACCAATAATTACACCATTCTTATCTATGAGAATTTTTTGAGGTATTGAAGTAACAAAGTAACTTTCTAATAAGGGAACATCATTCATTATTATGGGTATATGCTTCCACATATCTATTTTTTCATAATCAATTGTTTTTCTAAGTACTTCAATGCTTTCATCTAAAGAAACATTTATTATTTCTAGTCCATTTTGTTTGTGCTTTTGGTAAATTTCTTTTAAAAAAGGAATTTCGTCTTTACAAGATTGAGAAGTACTATTCCAAAAATTTAAAAGAACATAATTTTTATTTTCAAAAAGGGCTAATGACAAAGGTGTATTTCTTATGTCTTTTACATTAAAAGATGGTGCTACGCTACCAATGTTACTATTCTTAAAATTGCTTAACATTTCTTTTAAATCTAATCCTTTAGGACTATTTTTTAATTCGGAAGAAAGAGAATTATATAACGAATTAAACACATCAAAATAGTTAGCTGCTTCTCTTTTAGTTACTTTATAATACAAAATATCTAAAGCAATTTGATTTGAAGAATATTCTCTGATAAAGCCAAATTCTTTATCTAATTCCTTGGCATTATTTAAGTCTGAAATTTTATCTAATTCTTCAATTTTTTTATTGAGATTCTTTTTTATGATGGTATCTGTAGTATAGCTAATTTTTTCAGCAATAGCTTTGTAATACATAACTAAAGAATCTCGTGTTTTGAATGTAGGTTTGTGTAATTCTTGTAGTTTATTAATAATTTCTTTTTGTATTTTGGTTTCTTGAGACAATGCAAAATTAGAGCATAGTATAAGGGTAATTGATAAAATAAAAAATCTAAAATTTGAGGCTTTCATAATTTTAATTTTATTAGTAATCTATTTAGTTGTTTAATACATTAATCTAATGATAATGTGATTTGTCCATCATCTTCTAAATCTGTTTTAATATCCTCAGAAACATCATTAGAATCTTCTACTTCAATTTCTTCGGGTTGCTTTTCTTCTGGTTCTTCAAAAGGTAAAGGTTCTAATAAATTAATCTGTCTAACTTTATCTGTTGTTAATTGGTTTCCTAGTGCTTTTATTCCTTTTACAGCTATAAATTCTTCTAAGTTAACTTGTAAATTTTCTTTTTGTTCTCCTTTTATTTTTGCAAAAATAACCTCAGCCATTGGTCTCCAGTCTGTTGAAACTATTTCTAATTGGGACTTATCATGTTCTGAAATAAAGATTTCTTCCTTATTTTCATTTTCAATTAAGAAACGTTTTACATAGTAACGCTCTTTTTCTCCATCATAATAGATAGCAGAGATTGGTTTTGTAGGTCTCCATTTTTCAAGCACTATCATATCTTCATCAAAATGAGTTGATAATTCAGGAATAATAGTTTTCAATTTTCCTGATTGGCTTATAATAAGCAACCTGTCATTTGGTTTAAATTCACCTAACAACTCACCTCTTCCATCTACATTAAGTCTTTGAACTGTATCATCAAACCAAATTTTTCTTGGTCGTAATGTGGAAATTCCTTTTTCTTTTAATTCTATCTTTTTGATGGTATATTTTGAAACGGTATTACCTTTTGAGCTTCTTCCTTTGATAAGAATTTCAGAAAAATCTAAATCCCATTTTAATTTCTTAACACTTCCCACTTGTCTTAATAAAATAGTTACTGTTTCAGCTTCTCCATTTGGATTTGCTGTGAAATATAAAATTTGGGAACCAGGTTTCTCTTGAGTTAAATGATAATCTTTATCTCGGGTTACCCCAGAAACATTAAAACGTTTTACAAAAGAAGCTCCATTTTTTCCATCGCGATAAATGACATTATAAATGGTTCGCTTATCGTTTTTGTCAAAAACAGCAATGTGAATAATATCTTTACCCACAAATTTTTTGTCGTCTACTTTTGTGATTATCATTCGACCGTCACGCAAGAAAACAATTACATCATCTATATCTGAACAATCCGCTACGTATTCATCTTTTTTCAACCCTGTTCCAAGGAATCCTTCTTCTTTATTTACGTATAGTTTTGTGTTTCTAAGCACTACTTTTGTCGCTTCAATATTCTCAAAACTTCTCAATTCTGTTTGACGTTCACGACCTTTTCCGTATTTGTCTTTTAACATTTGAAAGAAAGCAATGGTATAATCAATAATATGATCTAAATCGTGTTTTACACGTTCCATTTCAGCTTCCAACTTAGCAATAGCATCTTCTGCTTTGTCAGAATCGAATCGCGTGATACGAATCATTGGAATTTGCGTTAATTTTTGTAAATCATCATCATTAATTTCTCTAACGAAATCCTTTTTGAAAGGTTCAAAACTTTTATATAAATATTGGTATAAAGATTCTCTGTCTGAATACAATTTGAAATCAATATACATTTCTTCACGAATGAAAATCTTTTCTAAAGTTGAAAAATGCCATTTGTTTTCGAGTTCATCTAACTGAATTTCCAATTCACGTTTCAACAATTGAACCGTTCTATTTGTTGAAATTTTCAACATTTCAGAAACTCCAATAAACATAGGCTTGTTATCTCCAATAACACATCCTAAAGGAGCAATTGATGTTTCACAAGCTGTAAAAGCATACAAGGCATCAATCATTTTATCTGGAGAAACACCTGGAGTCAAATGAATTAAGATTTCAACCTCAGCTGCCGTGTTATCTTCAATTTTTTTAACTTTGATTTTTCCTTTTTCATTGGCTTTTAAAATACTATCAATTAAAGTTGATGTATTCGTTGAAAAAGGTATTTGTGTAATTACTAATGTTTGCTTGTCTAATTGCGAAATTTTTGCACGAACGCGTACCCTTCCGCCACGAAGTCCGTCGTTATAATTAGAAACATCAGCAATTCCTGCTGTTGGAAAATCTGGATATAAGGTAAACGGTTTTCCTTTTAATATTTTGATAGACGAATCTATTAATTCATTGAAATTATGGGGTAATACTTTTGTGGAAAGTCCCACAGCAATTCCTTCTGCTCCTTGTGCTAAAAGTAATGGAAATTTTACTGGAAGATTAATAGGTTCAGCTCTACGTCCATCATAAGAAAGTCCCCATTCAGTAATTTTTGGAGAAAATAAGATATCATGACCTAATTTAGAGATTCGCGCTTCAATATAACGAGAAGCTGCTGCACTGTCACCTGTAAGGATATTTCCCCAGTTTCCTTGCATATCGATGATTAAGTCCTTTTGACCTATTTGTACCATCGCATCACCAATACTTGCATCACCGTGAGGATGATACTGCATAGTGTGTCCAACAATATTCGCTACTTTATTATAACGTCCATCGTCCAACTCTTTCATAGAGTGCATAATTCTACGTTGCACTGGTTTAAAACCGTCTTCAATAGCAGGAACAGCACGTTCTAGAATTACATACGACGCATAATCTAAAAACCAATCCTTGTACATACCTGTTACTTTCGTAATGGTATCCTCTGGATTTTCGTTGTTTTCATAGAAATGATGTCCTGATGAAACATGAATATCATCAAAACCTTCCTCATTTGTAGGTTCGTTCAACGATTCGTTGTTTTCGTCTTCTGGTAAAATGTTTTCTTCGTCTTCGTTCATTTTCTTGGATCACTAAGTTTCACAATGTTTACACAAAGCATCACTATGTATTTTTATTCTTATTTTGGAGCACTAAGTCTCTCTATGTTTTTATTTTCTTGGATCACTAAGTTACACTATGTTTTTCACTAAGTTACACGATTTAATTTTAAAAAAAACTTTGAATCCTTCGTGCACTACTTTGTGTAACATTGTGCTCCTTCTTTTCTTCTTACATTTTTTAGTTACACTAAGTTTCACAATCTTATTTTAATTATTCTCAAAGAAAACAAAAAAACTTTGAACCCTTCGTGCATTACTTTGTGTAACATTGTGCTCCTTACTCCTTACTCCTTTTCAATCACATCCAATTCCACCTTCAAATTGTTTATAATAAACTCTTGTCTATCTGGTGTGTTTTTTCCCATATAAAACTCTAGTAAAGTTTCAATAGATGTAGCTTTATCTAACATGATTGGATCTAAACGAATGTCTTGTCCAATGAAATGTTTGAACTCATCTGGTGAAATTTCTCCTAATCCTTTGAATCGGGTTATTTCTGGTTTTGGTTTTAATTTTTCAATCGCATTAACTCTTTCTTCATCACTATAACAATAAATAGTTTCCTTTTTATTTCGGACTCTAAATAAAGGGGTTTGCAAAATATACAAATGACCGTCTTTAATCAACTCTGGGAAAAACTGCAAGAAAAACGTAATCAATAATAGTCTAATGTGCATACCATCGACATCGGCATCGGTTGCGATTACTATATTGTTGTAACGCAAATCGCCCATATCTTCTTCAATGTTTAAAGCGGCTTGCAATAAATTAAATTCTTCATTCTCATAGACAATCTTTTTAGACATGCCATAAGAATTTAAAGGCTTTCCACGCAAACTAAAAACCGCTTGTGTATTTACATCACGACTTTTGGTAATTGAACCTGAAGCCGAATCTCCCTCAGTAATAAAAAGGGTGCTTTCTAAACTTCTTGGGTTTTTAGCATCGGTTAAATGCACCCTACAATCTCTTAATTTTTTATTGTGAAGACTGGCTTTTTTGGCTCTGTCTTTAGCTAACTTTCTAATGCCTGATAATTCCTTACGCTCTCTTTCGGCTTGCAAAATCTTACGTAATAAAGCATCTGCCGCTTCTGGATTTTTATGTAAGTAATTATCAAATTTGGTTTTGATAAAATCATTGATAAATGTCCTTACGGTTGGCCCATTGGGACCAATATCTGTTGACCCTAATTTGGTTTTCGTTTGACTTTCAAAAACAGGTTCCTCTACTTTTACGGAAACAGCAGAAACAATTGATTTACGAATATCAGAAGCTTCAAAAGGTTTGTTGTAAAATTCCTTAATTACACGAACAATGGCTTCTCTAAAAGCACTTAAATGTGTTCCTCCTTGCGTAGTATTTTGTCCGTTTACAAACGAATGGTATTCTTCTGAATATTGTGATTTACTATGTGTTACGGCAATTTCGATATCATCCCCTTCTAAGTGAATGATTGGATACACCATATCATCTTCCGCTATATTTTCTTCTAACAAGTCTTTTAAACCATGCTCAGAAACATATTTTTCCCCGTTGTAGTAAATGGTTAAACCGCGATTTAAGTAACAGTAATTTTTAAGCATCTTGATGATGTACTCATTGCGATACTTATAATTTTTGAAGATAGTTTCATCAGCAATGAAAGAAACTTTTGTCCCTTTTCGTTTAGTTGAATCTTGAATTTCCTCGTCTAAAGTTAGGTTTCCTGCTGAAAATTCGGCTGCTTTTTGTTGGTTATCTCTAACGGATTCTACTCTAAAATAATTGGAAAGTGCATTTACGGCTTTTGTTCCGACACCATTTAATCCAACTGATTTTTTAAAGGCTTTAGAATCGTATTTTCCACCAGTATTCATTTTAGAAACAACATCTACCACTTTTCCCAATGGAATTCCACGACCATAATCGCGAACAGTAACCATTTTATCTTTGATAGTCACTTCAATGGTTTTTCCTCCACCCATTACAAATTCATCGATACAGTTGTCGATTACCTCTTTGATAAGAATGTAAATACCATCGTCTGGAGAAGAACCATCACCGAGTTTTCCGATGTACATACCCGGACGCATACGAATATGCTCCTTCCAATCGAGTGAACGTATGTTGTCTTCGGTATATTGATTTTGCTCTAGCATAAGTTGTTTAAGAATTTAGGCTAATATACTGGAATTGAAAGGAAATTGAAAGACCTAAAATTAGAAGATATTAAGAATGTTATTCACAATTTTGAAGTCAGAATTTAGAAGCTGGATTTTAGAAAAAAGAGGAAAGAAATAAGAGAAAAGATTTTTGGATGGGGAATTTGTTTATATTTGATGTACTAACTTGCAGATGATTTTAACAATTGTAAAAGTTTTTTAGTTGTTTATAAATAAATTAGCTGTTATTTTTAGATTAATACGAGAATTCAAAAATCAAATTAATGGATAAAACTGTACAAGAAAATGATAATTTAAATGAAGTAAAATTTCAATATTTTTCTTTAAAATTTACTCCATTAAAATCTTATGAAACAAAATTAAATAGTAATGATATCATGAGAAATGTTATTACTTATATCTCAAATAAGCTCCACGACGACAAACAAGGTCATCTTATTGATAGACATGAAGACAGATTGAATAGTAGAAGAGAAATGTATATGAATCGTGCAGTATTTATGCACAAGGAAAGAAAATTAAGATGTTCTATGGCACTTTTAAGAAGTGGACGTGAACCTCTAATAAAACCAAAAGAAGGTTACAAACTTTATCCAATTAATGATTTAGGAAGTATTGCAGAAGAAACACATTTTTATATTGATTTTAGTAAATCATATGCTGTAGTTTGCTGTGAATATAATTATTATGGCCCTAGAATTTCAGATATAGAATATTATTTTAGAAATATTGCACATTCAGTTTTAAGAGAAAGCAAAGCAACTGAAGTAAATATTTATATGGACGTTTCAATAGACAAAACTTTAGAAAGACTTAAAAATGTTCTGAATTTTGAAGTCAAAGTTCAACCTAAAAATTTGGCAAAATTAGATACAGATTTAATTGGTAAATATTTCACTGGTTTAAATAATATTGGAAATATGTTAAAACCAAAATTTATTAAAATTGAAACATTATTTCAAACTCCTGGTAGGAAAGTAGAAAGTAAAGAACTCAATAAAGAAGCTAATAAAATGGTAATAGAAATGCTAAATAGATTCAGAGGACGTACATTTAATATAGATGCTTTCGATGCATTTGTTGTAAAATATGAAGACAAAGAAGGAAATGAGGATGTTTTTAATCTATTAAATGGGAAAAGAGAATTAATATTAAATATTGATATTAAAAACACTAAATCAAAAGATTTATTCGAATTAATTATTGAAGACTTTAATAATTTTATGGCAACAATATGATTTTAGATAAATATTTTAAAAGTCCTCTATTTTGGGATTATTTTTTAAGTATAATACTGATATTTATTTGTTATGAATTGATAAATAAACATATTATTCTTTTACCTAAAACAGATGAAATAATTAGTATTACAACTGATATTACAAACATTAGTTTAACTATTTCTGGATTTATATTAACATTACTAACTGTTTTAATTACTTTTAAAACTAGTAATAATGTAAAAAAAATTGAATTAGATTCAGACAAACCTTTATTTGAACTTTTCTTTGCTTCAGGTTTATATTTTGAAACCACAAAACATCTCAAAAATTGTATAAAATCATTAATATTAGTTTCCGTTTTAGGATTTAGTTTTAAAATTTTTCTGTCAAATTCAAGTAAAGTTTATCTTTATTATTTCAATATCTTAGGTTTATTGATTATTGCCTTAACATTGTATAGATGTTTGCTGATTCTTACTAAAATTGTCGAACTACAAAAAAATGAATCTCAAAATTAAAATATTAAGTTTCTCTATTTTCTATTCTCTTTGTTCTATTTTCTAAAAATTATTAATTTATCTCCAACTTATACCCTACTCCATGAATATTTATTAATTTGATAGCTTCATCTGCTTTTAATTTAATGCGAAGTTTTGAAATATAAGTATCCAAACTTCTACCTACAAATACTCCGTGATCTTCCCAAACCTTTTTAGTTAGTTCATCTCTTTTAATCACTTGATTAGGTTGTTCCATAAAAATAGTTAACAACTCACATTCTTTTTTGGAAAGGCTGATTTCAACGGCTTCTTTAATCAGTTTGTTTTGTTCTGGATAGAATTTATAGGTTCCAATAGCTGTATAATTTTCCGAATATTCCACAGCAACACCTTTAGTTTTTCTTTTGAAATAAAGAAGTGTTAGGATTCCAAGAATACCTACCAACAAAATATAAACAACCCAAGCATAAGAAGAACTTTTATTCGTTTTTATACTTTTTGTAAATCGAACATTTATGAGGTAACATTCTTTTTTTAAGTGTCTTCCGCTACATGGAATAATACCTTTTTCTATGTTTTGGTTCATTTTATAACTATAGGCAACTTCATTGTCCTTACATTGTATTACTTCAACCAAATAATGTTGGGGTAAATTGGCTTTTTGAAAACTATCTTTTACCAAAGCTACAAGAGTATCTGGATTTATAATCAACTGTTTTTCAAACGACAATTGGTATTGCAAACCATCTAAACTCGTGACAGGTTTCACTACAGAAATAGAATCTTGATTGCTTAATAACAGATGATGCCCAACATCGCGTAAGGCTACTTTTACAATTCCAGTAGTGTCCTCATTTGATTCTTTGGAACAAGAAATCATACCTGTAAACAATCCGAAAAGGCTTAAAAAACTAAAGAGATATTTGATAGCGTTCTTCATAATAATTTGTAAATAACATACAATTTCATGACATTTTACAACTATTGACACTTTTTTTACATTTTTTTGACACTTTGGGATTAAGCGAATATTAGTTTTACTGTGTCATTAAATAATAGCAAAATTTATTGGCATTTTTAACTGAATATTAATTCCTAAAAAATTGAAAATTGAAAAAAATCATTTATGTGCTGATCTTATCGCTGGTTGTGGTAAGCGGACTGGTATATGCAAATCGTGGCCTTAAAAAGGAAACTCCTAAAAAGTCAATCCAAAAGACTCACACAGCTGCTGAAAAGAATGCAGAATTAAAAAAATGGGAAGCTACCCCTGATGGTATCATGTACAAAAATTGGGAGGCATCTCCAGCAGGTAAAAAAGTACATGCCAGTATTGATAAAATAAGACAGTCCATTAAGAATAATACCAATATGGAGGGAGTTGTAACCTCTCTTTCTCTTCCGTCAGGTTCAAGATTAGGTTTTGGACTGATGGTAAGTATTAACGGTGACGATTATATTCTTGCTTTTGGATCAGAAAGGTCTGGTAACAATGATTATAATTTTAGCAAAGAATTTGAGCAATTACATAGCCTAAAAGTTAACGACAAAATAATTATAAGAAGTCATAACGTATCAAAAGCACCCAAGTATTCCTATCCAATTGTAGCGGGCGATTATATAGAAAAGAATAATAAAATAATTTATAAACGTGCGCCTCGCAAAGAGGGTTGCTAAGTAAATAAATTATGAAATACATTCAAATCGCAGGTTTTAAATATCCTTTGTCATTTCACTAAAAAGAACTACTTTTGATACTATCAAATGATACTATCAATGAAGCCACCTTATGATATTACACCAACAATATTAAAACTAATTACAACTATTGCTGAAAAGTTGGGGGAAATCAATGCAACCTATTTGAATAAACAAAAACCTCAACTTCGAAAAGAAAATCGCATAAAAACGATTCATTCCTCCTTACAAATTGAAGGTAATACGTTAACGGAAGAACAAATAACGGCTTTATTGGAAAACAAAAGAATTATTGGTCCAAAAAAAGATATCCTAGAAGTTTTAAATGCTATTCAAGTTTATGAAAATCTTGACAAGTATAAATTCAATTCTGAAAAAAATTTTTTAAAAGCTCATGCTAAATTAATGCATGGTTTAATTGAAAATGAAGGAAAATATAGAGTAAAAGGTGTTGGTATTGTAAAAGGCACTAAAGTAGAGCATCTTGCTCCTCCTTATGAAAATGTCCCTTTTCTAATGAAAGATTTATTTGTCTATTTAAAAGAATCTGATGATTTAACTTTAATTAAAAGTTGTGTTTTTCATTATGAAATGGAATTCATTCATCCCTTTTTAGACGGAAATGGTAGGATGGGGAGATTATGGCAAACGTTGATTTTAATTGATGCCTATCCCGTTTTTGAATTTTTACCTTTTGAAACTTTAATTAGTAAAACGCAAAAAGAGTATTACAATGCTTTATCAATGAGTGATAAAACTGGCAAATCAACTTTTTTTATTGAATACATGTTGGGTGTAATTGATAAATCACTTGCAAATCTTCTAAACTTCAATAATCGAATTTTAAAAGATACAGATAGATTAGCCTATTTTATTCAATTAGACATAAAAGAATTTTCTCGAAAAGATTATATGAATACTTTTAAGGATATTTCAAGTGCAACAGCTAGTAGGGATTTAAGAAAAGGCATAGCATTAGATTTGTTTGAAAGTATAGGAGAAAAAAACAAAACAAAATACATTATAAAATAATTTCCATAAAAAAACCTGCAATTAAAATCGCAGGTTTTTCTATATAAAATCTTAAGCATCACTTCGACAAGCTCAGTGTGACAAGTATGCGTTTACACATTAAAACGGAAATGCATCACATCACCATCTTTAACGATATATTCTTTACCTTCTACTCTTAGTTTTCCGGCTTCTTTTACTTTAGCTTCAGTTCCGTAAGTTACATAATCATCGTAAGCAATAACTTCTGCACGAATGAATCCTTTTTCAAAATCAGTATGGATAACGCCAGCTGCTTGTGGTGCAGTATCTCCAATGTTGATAGTCCAAGCACGAACTTCTTTTACTCCAGCCGTAAAATACGTTTGTAAGTTTAATAATTTGTAAGCTGCACGAATTAACACCGCAGAACCTGGTTCAGTCAATCCCATATCTTCTAAGAAAACTTGACGTTCTTCGTAGCTTTCTAATTCTGTAATATCTGCTTCTGCTCCTACTGAAAGGATAATAACTTCCGCTTGTTCGTCTTTTACTAATTCACGAACTTGCTCTACATACTTATTTCCGTTTACAGCTGATGCTTCATCTACATTACAAACATATAAAACGGGTTTTGTAGTAATCAATTGAAATTCTTCTATCAAAGCTTCTTCATCAACGTTTTGAGGAATCACTGTTCTTGCCGATTTGGCTTGTAATAAAGCTTCTCTAATTCTATCTAATAACGCTTTTTCTGTCTGAGCTTCTTTATTTCCTGTTTTGGCCGCACGATTTGTTTTTTCTAAACGTTTTTCAACCGTTTCCAAATCTTTTAATTGCAACTCAATATCAATAGTTTCTTTATCTCTAATTGGATTTACATTTCCATCTACGTGAACAATATTATCGTTATCAAAACAACGCAATACGTGAATAATAGCGTTACATTCTCTAATATTTCCTAAGAATTGATTTCCTAAACCTTCTCCTTTACTTGCTCCTTTTACTAAACCTGCAATATCTACTATATCAACAGTTGCCATTTGCACACGCTCAGGCTTTACTAATTCTTCTAGTTTGGCAATTCTTGGATCTGGTACGTTTACTACTCCAATATTAGGTTCTATAGTACAAAAAGGAAAGTTAGCACTTTGCGCTTTTGCATTTGATAAACAATTAAATAAGGTTGACTTTCCTACGTTTGGTAATCCTACAATTCCTGCTTTCATTTTTTAGGCAATGGGTTAAAGGTAATGGGTAATTGTTTTTAAAAGAGTGCAAATATAGAAAATGTAAATTTACTTTGTCAAGTTATTGATAATATCTTTTTCTGTATTCGTTAATAATACCCCTGAATCTATCTCCCAAAACTCAGTAAGAATGCTATCATGTTTGTTGAGAAGCGTTTTTTCTTTAAATATTTCGTTGTCCTTATATTTAAAAATTCGAGTTCTAAATTCGGTTGTAACTAAGTAATTGATTACTTCAAACTTTGTTTCTTTCTTATTTTTTTCGGTCGTAAACCCTATTTCTTCCTTAGAATTCGCCAAATAATAATCCTTTGTTTCCACTCTATAGGTAGTTTTAAAAATGGATTTGTATATTTTTCTATTCTTAAAATCTAAAAATCGTTTGTGTTTTTCGGCTCTATCTTCGGGTAAAAACGAACTTACTTCAATGATTAACTTTTTCTTACTATCATATAGTATAGAATAATCAGACATAAACCCTTCTTCTGATAAATAAGGTTTTATTCTTATCATTAAATAATCATTGTTATGAGGAACCGTTTCTACTTGAAAGTCGTATTTTTTCTTAGCTTTTGAGTCAAGGACTACATCTAAATATTTAAACTGGTAATAATTTTCCATTAAATTATTTAAGTTATAACCCAGCATATCTTTATCAAATTCATCAATTAGTCCTATCGTTCGATTCTGTTCAACTAAAATATCTGTAGTTACTTTCTTTTTATCATCTAAAATCTGAAAATTCATCAAACCATCATTGTAAAAAGAATATTTATCATCTCGTTTAAAAAACTCTCTTGAATACACTCTTAAGTTAGCAGGTACAGTTATTTTCTTTTGAGAATTTTTAATTAAATCTTTTAAGATATCTTGAGGATGTCGATCTGTTAAAACAACTTCTTTAAGTTGCTCTGTGTTTTTTTCTAATAAAATAACATTAACTCCTATGTTGTTTAGAGTATTTGACTTAAATGTGTATTTTTTATAGGAAGTATGTGCAATTTCTATAAGCGAAGGTCTGGTTAAATTTAACTTAAAAATCCCTTCCGCATTACTTATTAATCCTTGGTTAGTTCTAAAAACGGTGATAATTGCATCTTCAATAGGACGGTCTGTATCAGCATCTTTTAGAAGTATAGTAATTTCATTTTGGGCAAAAGAAATTAAGGTAAAGAATAAAAAATAAAGCAAACTGATTTTCTTCATTTGAGAAAATTTTTTATCATTATTAATTAATGATTTTTTTTATGGTAACTAAACTACTACAAAAATAAGATTTTATATCGCAATCTAAAAAAGAGTTATAAACAACAATATTACAACTAATTAACAAAAAATAGATGGTAATTCTATAAAACTATGTAAAAATACTGCAACACAATCCATTATAAATCGGGTAATTTTGTATAGTAATCAAATTAAAAAAGTAAAATTATGAAAAATCTAATAGTTATGTTATCTGTAATGTTATTTATAAGTTATGGATTTGCACAAAACAAAAATGTACAATCAGAAGTAAAAACAACGGTAAAAACGGTAAAAGATTCTGAAGGTGAGAAAAAAATTATAAAGAAAGAAGAAATCAAAGAAGTTCAAAACATTGAATTTGAAGCAACTGAAAAAAACACCTTAAATAAGGAAATGAAAAACACTCCTGTTCAAGTTACTTCTACAACCGAAGTTAGTGTTGATGGTATAACTCGTTCTATTGATATTGATCGTTCTGCCTACTACAATTTAGACGGAATAAAATATGAAGTTGCCGTTGACAAAAAAGGGTATACATTAAAAAATACAGCTGGAGAAAACATAGGTTTATTGAGAAAGACTTCTAATAACAATTACATCTATGCTAGTAAAAATAAAGTCTCCGTAGGCTATTTTGATAATGAAGGAAACTTGATTTTAGAAACCTATGATACTAAAAATGATACCATGATAGTAGACAAATACATAATTGTAAAACAATAACACTCTTATTTAATTTATAAAAAAAACCTGAAGTTGCTTCAGGTTTTTTTTATAAACCACTTTAACATTTTAGTAACAATGATAATCTTTATCTAATCTAACCTTTATTATATAATAACCTTAAAAAAATCTTTCACGATGTGTAGTTTCTAATTTTGCAAATAACAAATAAACAACATGCATCATGAAAAAAATTTTACTACTATTCTTTATTTTTCTCTCCTTTTCTGGGATTTCACAAACCTTATATCCCTATCTTCAAAACGCTACTCCAACCTCAATTTATGTGAATTGGAAAACAGAAAGTAATTCGGAAACCATTGTTGAATATGGTTTAGATGAATCCAATTTAAATGTAACAGTAACTGGAAATACTAATATATTTACAGATTCAGGTTATCCAGGAAATTACTACTACCATTCTGCAAAATTGGTTAACCTTACTCCCAATACTAAATACTATTATAAAATAAAAACAGGAAGTGATATTTCTGCCGTTTATTCATTTAAAACACTTCCTAATCCAGGAGAAGCTGCAACAGCAGATGGTCATATTCGCTTTTTAATAATGGGAGACAATCAATTAAAAAATGAACCTAGATATGACTCATTAGTTTCTGCTGCAAAGAGAAAAATCAGAGAAAAATGGGGTCCTACTCTTTCTCCTGATGATAATATTTCAATGACATTTATGGTTGGAGACCAAGTAGATGTTGGAACATTAGATCATTATGAAAATGTTCACTTTAAAAAGAATAGAGGTTTATCTGGAAATATTCCTATCCAAACAACGGTTGGAAACCATGAAACGTATGGAACACTAGGAATGAACTCTTATTACAGTCACTTTTATATGAGTGAATTGACTTATCAAGGAATTTCTTCAGGTACAGAAAATTATTATGCACAACAAGCCGGAAATGTTTTATTTATAAGTATGAGTTCTGAGCATACTGGAGCAGCACAGTTATCTTGGTTGCAACAGGTAATAACAGCAGCTGAAAGTGACTCAACTGTAGATTGGATATTTTCATTAAGCCATCGTCCGTATCAAGCGGAACAATATGTAGGAGATATTTCAAATTGGGTAAGACAAACAGCTGTACCTCTTTTAACTACCTCAGAAAAATACATTATGCACATTGGAGCACATCATCATTTGTATCATAGAGGTCAACTTAAAAATGATACTGCTTATCAAATCATTTCAGGAGGAACCGCTTGGGATCAATATTGGTCTATGTCAACAGAACAAGATTTTGAAGATGTTCAAAAAACCATCAGCAACTGGATGTATCAAATTGTAGATATTGATGTTACAAATGGTAAAATGGATGTAGAAAGTTATTCTATTGGTAGTATTTTTCAATGGAAAAACAACCAATTAATGGATGAGTTTCATCGTTATAAAAATCAAACAAAACCAGCAACACCTAGTATTACTACTACTTTTACAGCACCAATAGAATTACCCCTTTTACTTGAAGGAACTCCTTTTTCAACCACAGAAAATGAATTATTAAACACTACTCAATTTGTTATTTCTAAATTTTCTGATTTCAACACTCTTGAAAAGGAATACTACCGTGACTTTGAAAATCTTTTTGGAAAATATGGTACACAAAGCGATTCAACGGTTAATATAAATTTAGGTATTGATATTACTAAAATTAACATTCCATCAAACGCGTTAGATAACGGAACACATTATGCAAAACTTAGATACAGAGATAGAAACTTAGAATGGTCTGAATGGAGCGATGTAGTTACTTTTGATGTTATTAATAGTAATGTTGCGATTCCTCAAATCACCATAAATAGTGAATCATTTACTTATGCCAACAATGAAGCTATTTTAGTTAACTATGTAAATGTGCCAGCCGCAAATAATACTTGGATTGGGATTTACAAAGATGGACAAACACCAGGGGGACCAGCCTCACAAATATGGCAATACACAAACGGAACAGCAAGTGGAACAGTCAATTTCACTTCAGGTTTAGCACAAAGCGGTCGTTATTTTGCAGCTGTATTTGAAAATGATGGTTACTCAGAAGTTGCAGACAGAGTTTACTTTTACGTAGGGCCAATACCTATATTAAGTACTAATCAAAGTGAATATGCCTTAGGAGAAGATGTCATTGTTTCATACACAAATGGGCCTAACTTGACTAATGACTGGATAGGAATCTATAAAATGGGAATCAATGCAGGAGATGCACCATCAGCAGCGTGGCAGTATGTTACAACAACAAACGGAACAAAAACATTTAGTAATTTACCAAAAGGATATTATTATACACAATACTTTATTCAAGATAGTAATAATGCTATTGGAGAAAAAGTATTCTTCAAAGTAGGTGATATAGTAACCGAATTATGGATTGATAGTCCTGTTTATAATTTAGGAGAACAAATAAATGCTTCATGGACAGATGCTCCTGGAATTGTAAAAGATTGGTTAGGTATTTATAACGAAGGAGATAATCCTAATATAGACCCTTTAATTAGCTATCAATATTTCAATGGTGTTGCAGAAGGTAGTGCCCTGATTACTCAAGAAAACATGCCTACTACGGAAGGTAATTATTTTATAGTAATGTTTACTAATGATTCTTATAACGAAGTGTCAAATCGTGTTTCATTTCAAATGATAAACCCGTTAAGTAACGAAGAATTCAATATTGATAATGGCATAAAAATGTATCCTAATCCAAGTAACAAAAACCATCAGACTTTTGTACAATGTGATTATCCTATAGATGCTATTGAATTATTAGACTTAAATGGAAAGTTACTTTACAAGACAAATAACATAAATAACAATAAGTATTCCTTAATTACACAAGATTTAGCCAAAGGAGTTTATATAATTAAAATTCATTCAAGAAAATTATATACGGCAAAATTAATAGTGGAATAATAGTAAAAATCATAACCAAAAAAAATCCTGAAGTTATTCAGGATTTTTTTTTATTCATTATGTAAAAAGGCTTGCCTATTTAAAAGAGTTTCTTCACTCTCTACGTGATTATCATCAGGAACACAACAATCCACAGGACAAACGGCAGCACATTGAGGTTCTTCATGAAAACCTTTACATTCTGTACATTTCCCTGGAACGATATAATACAAATCGTCAGAAATTGGAGTTTGAGCTGCATCTGCATCCACTTCAGTTCCATCAGGTAAAACTATTTTTCCTGAAAGTTTAGTTCCATCTTTATATCTCCAATCATCTGCCCCTTCATATATCGCTGTATTTGGACATTCTGGTTCACAAGCACCACAGTTAATACATTCGTCAGTTATTATAATTGCCATTTTCTTAAAGTTAGAAGTTAAAAGCCAGTAGTCAGAAGTATTTTTAAGATACTTCATTATCTTCCCAACTTTATTACTTATTTTTGTGCAAAATTACGATGTTATCTATTTAAAAGCAAGCTACAAATGTTACAAATGTCAAAAATTGAAATAAAAAATTGTTTTATTGATTTAGGAAAGTTCTTAAATCAGTTTTCATTAGAATCTACTTCCCCAAATGAAGATGTAAAAAACAATGCCACATTTTTTGAACCATTTGTATCATTAATAGCCTTATCGCAATCACATAATGGCTGGTTTACACCAGAGCAAGTATATTTTTCGCTACAATCGTGGGCAAAAGCACTAACAGAAGAAAACCTTACCAAATGGCTTTCTAATTATAATTTTAAAGAAGCACAACCTAAAAAAATTGGTTTAATTTTAGCTGGAAATATTCCCTTAGTAGGCTTTCATGATTTTTTGACTGTTTTAATTACAGGTAATGAAGTTTTAGTAAAAACCTCATCCAACGATCAGCATTTAGTTAAATTTCTTGCCAATTATTTAATAGCTTTAGACAACCGATTTTCAACCAAAATAACATTTGTTGAAGGAAAATTAGAGGGTTTTGATGCTGTCATTGCAACAGGAAGTAATAACACTTCTAGATATTTTGATTATTATTTTAAAAATGTACCCCACATCATTAGAAAAAATAGAAATTCAGTTGCCGTTTTAAATGGAAATGAATCAAATGATGATTTAATTAATTTAGGAGAAGATATTTTTAGGTATTTTGGTTTAGGATGCAGAAATGTTTCTAAATTATTTGTTCCAAAAGGATACAATTTTAAAGCTTTTTTTGAAGCAATATATGCTTATAAAAATGTTATATTCTATGAAAAATATGCTAATAATTATGATTACAACAAAGCTGTATTTTTAATGAGTCTCTACGAATTATTAGATAATGAATTTCTAACTCTAAAAGAAGACACAAGTTACGCCTCACCTATTTCTAGTATATTTTACGAATTTTATGATGATATAGAAGAAATAAAACTTAGGTTAAAATCGGACGAAGACCAAATTCAATGTATTGTTTCTAATAATTTAATTGAAAATAGTATAGCTTTTGGAGAAACACAAAAACCAATGCTTTGGGATTATGCAGACAATGTGGATACAATTTCATTTTTGAATACTATATAAACAAGAAAAGAGCTTTCTCTCGAAAACTCTCTTCAAACAAAAAACAAATCTAAACTAATATTATTCTTTAGGAGTAACTACTGCATCAATTACATGTATTACTCCATTAGATTGATTTACATCAGATATAGTTATTTTTGCAGACATACCGTTCTCATCAGTTAAGTAAATAGATTTACCTTTCATCCAAGCAGTTAATATTCCGCCACTTACTGTTTTTAAAGAAGCTTTTCCATCCCCTTTTTTAATTGCTGCCATTATATCTTCAGCACTCATTTTTCCTGCTACAACATGGTAGGTTAATACAGTTTGCAACACTTTTTTGTTCTCTGGTTTTAACAGAGCTTCTACTGTTCCTTCAGGAAGTTTATCAAACGCAGCATTTGTTGGGGCAAAAACGGTGAAAGGTCCTTCTGACATTAAAGTTTCAACTAAATCTGCTGCTTTAACAGCGGCAACTAAAGTCGTGTGGTCTTTTGAGTTAACTGCGTTCTCAACAATATTCTTTGTTGGATACATTGGTGCACCACCAACAGTAACTGTTTTTTCTTTTTGAGCAAAAACATTTCCGCTTAAAATTAAGGTAAAGGCTACGATTGCCACAGATAAAATTTTTCTAGTTTTCATACTATTTTTTTAAGTTATAATGTCATTTACGAAGAAACAGAAAGTATGGTTTTAAAAAAGTTTCCTTTTTATTATTTTAACAAATGGTATTGAAAAAAATACGATTTTTAAGCCCAACTACATCGTTATTGTTAATAACATAGGCTTATTATTGCCAATTTATTACCCTCTTTTTATTCTCAATTTCCGAAATTTGTCTCATTATAATAACTACTTTATAACACATATAATGAAAAAACACAATTACAGCGCAGGACCATGTATTTTACCACAAGAAGTATTTGAAAAAGCTTCTCAAGCTATTTTAAATTTTAACAACTCGGGTTTATCTATTTTAGAAATTTCGCATAGAAGTAAAGATTTTGTTGCTGTTATGGAAGAAGCAAGAGCTTTAGTACTTGAATTATTAGGCCTAGAAGGAAAAGGATATCAAGCCTTATTTTTACAAGGAGGTGCTAGCTTAGAATTTTTAATGGTACCTTACAATTTAATGAAAACAAATGGAAAAGCAGCTTATTTAGATACTGGAACATGGGCAAGTGGAGCTATTAAAGAAGCTAAACCATTTGGAGAAACAATTGTTGTAGCCTCTTCTAAAGAGAGTAATTACACTTTTATACCAAAGGAATATGCAATTCCATCAGATGCTGATTATTTTCATTGCACTTCAAACAATACGATTTTTGGAACTCAAATGAAATCATTTCCAGAAACAAATGTACCTATTGTTTGTGATATGAGTTCTGATATATTTTCAAGAACATTAGACTTTTCAAAATTTGACATGATATATGCTGGTGCACAAAAAAACATGGGTCCAGCAGGAACAACTTTAGTCATAGTAAAAGAAGAAATACTAGGTAAATCAGGAAGAAATATTCCTAATATTTTAAACTATGAACAACATATTGCCAAAGAAAGTATGTACAATACACCACCCGTTTTTGCCGTTTATACTTCTTTACTTACCTTGCAATGGTTAAAAAACAAAGGAGGAATTGCTGCTATTGAAAAAATAAACGAAGCTAAAGCCGCATTATTATATACAGAAATTGATAGAAACCCATTATTTAATGGTGTAGTTGCTAAGCAAGATAGAAGTGTAATGAATGCTACTTTTACATTGAACAATCCAGAGCATCAAGAAACATTTGATGCAATTTGGAAAGCGGCTGGAATTTCTGGAATTAATGGTCATCGTTCAGTTGGAGGTTATAGAGCTTCTATGTATAATGCTTTACCAATTGAAAGCGTTCAAGTTTTAGTAGATGCAATGAAAGAATTAGAAAATAAAATTTAAACGATTAAAAAGAATAAAATGAGAGTATTAGCCAATGATGGAATTTCTAATAGTGGAATAAAAGCCTTAGAAAAAGCTGGTTTTGAAGTAATAACAACTAAAGTAGCACAAGAACAAGTTGAGAATTATATCAATACCCATAAAATAGATGTAATTCTTGTAAGAAGTGCAACTAAAGTAAGAAAAGATATTATTGATAATTGTCCTAGTTTAAAAATAATTGGTCGTGGTGGCGTTGGTATGGATAATATAGATGTTGACTATGCCCGAAACAAAGGATTACATGTCATCAACACACCTGCAGCTTCTTCTGAATCTGTAGCTGAACTTGTTTTTGCACATTTATTTACAGGTGTACGTTTTTTACATGATTCAAATAGAAATATGCCACTTGAAGGAGACACAAATTTCAATGGATTAAAAAAAGCATATGCTAATGGAATGGAATTAAGAGGAAAAACTCTTGGTATCATCGGATTTGGTCGTATTGGTCAAGCAGTAGCTAAAATAGCACTTGGTTTAGGAATGAAAGTTATTGCTTCTGACAAATATGTAGGCGAAGCAGTAATTAGAGTTGATTTTTATAACGGACAGTTTATTAACGTTGATATTGTTACAGAACCAATAGAAGACTTATTTAAACATTCCGACTTTATTACATTACATGTTCCATCTCAAGAAGGATATGTTATTGGCAGAGATGAATTAAAAATAATGAAAGACAATGTGGGAATTGTTAATGCTGCCCGTGGTGGAGTAATTGATGAAGTAGCTCTTGTAGAAGCTTTAGATGAAGAAAAAGTGTTATTTGCAGGATTAGATGTTTTTGAAAACGAACCTACACCAGCTATGAAAATATTAATGCATCCAAGAATTTCATTAACACCACATATTGGTGCTGCAACTGACGAAGCACAAGATAGAATTGGTACAGAACTTGCTGAACAAATTGTTAGTCTACTAAAAAATAATTGATTTTTTAGTATATTTATCATCTAAGAAACAAGTAAAAACAAAAATTATGTCAGGAATTTTAGATTTATTGAATAGTGATTTAGGAAAACAAATTGTAAGTAACATTTCAGAAAAAACTGGAATCAATACAGCTCAAGCTACAGATGTTGTTACTTCAAGTATTCCTGCACTTTTAGGACAAATGCAAAATAATGTTCTTTCTGGTGAAGGTGCTAATGGTTTATTAAGTGCTTTGACAAATGGAAAACACGATGGAAGTATATTAGATAACCTTGGTGGTTTTTTAAATAGTGGAGATTTTTCTGATGGAAATAAGATTTTAAACCATGTAGTTGGAAACAATCAAGATGCTATGGTGCAAGGGTTGAGTTCTAAAACAGGTGTAGATTCAAGTATAATTTCTAAAATATTACCTATGTTAGCTCCAATTATCATGGGCTACTTAGGTAAACAGACAAAAAACAATGGTGTTTCTTCTGCTCCAGACTTAGGAGGCCTTTTAGGAGGATTACTTGGTGGAAATTCAGGAGGAGGTTCTTTATTGAATTCTGTTTTAGATCAAAATGGAGATGGAAAACTTGATGTAAGTGATGCAATGTCTGCCCTTAGTGGTAAGAAAAAAGGAGGCCTTGGTGGATTATTAGGAGGTCTTTTTGGCAAGAAATAATTCACTATAAATAAATACAAATGTTAAAAGCATCGGCTATGTCGATGCTTTTTTTTATCTTTATACTTTAATTCATTTGGTAATGAAAACATATATTTCCCTATTTATAGTAATATTTGCTTTTTTAGTGAGTTGCAATTCCAGTAAAGAAATAGTCAATAATGACAAGCCTAAACTGGAAAGCGATACCGTTCGTATTGCCAATGATGAACTTGAATATGAAGTATTAATAATTGATAGCGGATTTACTAATTGGTTTAATAGTAGAGCTAAACCAAGAAATTATTATACTCAAAGCTATTTAGAAGCAAGAAACAAATTTTGGGTCTTAGAATGGAACAGAAGAGCTAATTTACCTACTATATATAATAGTAACTTATATGAAATGCCTATAAATTATGAAACTAATATTGATTATGGTTTTGAAGTAAATTACATGATATTTAATTATTTAACTTATTTTCAATTAACTAATAAGCAAAGTTTAGGAGGATTTCCTGCAAGATTATAGTAGCATGAACAAATTAAAACAACGCTGGAACATTACTTCTAACTGGCAGCTAGCAATTATATTCATAGTTTTTGCAATTACTGGATCCACAGCAGCCTATCTTTCCAAACCTTTTACTAATTTCATAGGATTAACTAAGGAATCTATTTCGCTATGGTTATATTGGCCTATTCGAATATTAATTATATTTCCCGTTTACCAAGTAATATTAGTACTAATTGGGGCTCTTTTTGGGCAATTTAAGTTCTTTTGGGAGTTTGAAAAAAAAATGCTAACAAAAATGAAACTTGGTTTTATTGCTGATTTTATTGACAAAAAATTAAAGACATAAAAAACAAATTTAAACCTTATTCTTCTTTGTTTATAATATACTTATAAATCCAAGTTAATGTAAACGTTGGTATAATATCAATAAACGGGAAAGCCTCCTCAATAAAACTTACTACACCAGCAACCTTTCCTGTAATTCCTTTATACATAGAAAACATTAATAAAGCTGAAATTGGAGCCCAAATTATATCAATATATTCAGCTACACCTGGTATAATATAAGATGCCATCCCTATTAAATCAAATAAGATACCTAATATTAAGTTAGATTTTTTATTACTTTTTACTGGTTTTTGAATAACCTCTATTGGTTCTCTTGACATTTAATAACAATTAAAATTTCATTACTAATATACAAATAAGATGCCAATAAATTTATTTATGTCAATTGATGATTGCTAAAATATTCATTTCTAATAGCCGTATTTTAATAGCAATTTTTTCCTCTTATTTTAATTTTGACTTATAATATTTTCTCAATTTCTCAAGTTTTGGAGCAATCACCATTTGACAATAACCTTGTGAACTATTTTCATTATAATAATTTTGATGATAATCTTCTGCTTCATAAAAAACTGTTGCAGGTGATATTTTAGTTACAATTGGATCATCATATAGCTTTTCTTTTTCAATAAGAGCAATATAATCTTCAGCGGCTTTCTTTTGAGCTTGAGAATGGTAAAAAATTTCACTTCTATATTGTGTTCCTACATCGGCTCCTTGCCTATTTAAAGTAGTTGGATTATGAGAACTAAAAAAGATTTCTAATAAATCTTCATAAGCAACTAAATTAGGATCAAAGGTTATTTGAATAGCTTCTGCATGACCTGTTGTCCCAGTACAAACCTCTCTATAAGAAGGGTTTTTAACCGTTCCGCCAGTATAGCCAGAAACTACTTTTTCTACTCCTTTTAATTCTAAAAATATTGCTTCTGTACACCAAAAGCATCCACCAGCAAATGTGGCAACTTCTTTTCCTTCTTTTATGTTCATTTTAATTGGTTCTTGAAATTCTTGATTTTGAGTTTTTAATGGAGATTGATTTGATTCACAATATCCCAATGACAATAAGGATAATAACAAAAATGTTTTCATAACAAATGATTTTTTGTTTAACAAATTTACAAAAATAGCAAACGTGTTTCTGGTTTTAACTTTTATTTATATTAGTATCTACGGGAATAACAAGATTACGGATTTAGCGAAAAAATAGAGTCATACAATTCATCAAATGGAAATCATGCAACATTAAGTTAAAATACTATAATTAAATTCTGTAGATACATTTTAACTTTGTAAAGTAACGGAAGAAAAAAATATTTTTTTGTTCGATACACAACAGAAACGTTACTAATTTTAAAACACTTTATTATGTTAAGATGGACAATTATTTTCATTATTTTAGCTATAGTCGCTGGAGTATTAGGGTTTGGAGGAATTGCAGCAGGTGCAGCCAGTATTGCAAGAATATTATTTTTTATTTTTATAGTACTGTTTATTTTATCACTTATAAGCGGAAGAAAAAAACTATAAAAATTACTCCTACATCATGTGGGTTTCTCCTTATTAGATTAAAAGATTAACTCACGTGATTTCTTTATAAAAATTATACCTATTAAATTTAAATGTTTTTTAAATTAAATCTTTATTGATTTATAAAACACAAAAAATCTTTGTTTCTTTGTAGAAATAGTTAACAAAGAAATGATAAAAGCAAATCAATTACACAAAAACTACGGTGATTTACATGTATTAAAAGGTGTAAATCTTCATATAAAATCTGGAGAAATAGTATCAATTGTAGGCGCTTCTGGAGCTGGAAAAACTACCTTATTACAACTTTTAGGAACATTAGATCAGCCTAACACTAATAATGAAACATCATTAACAATTGATGATACCGATATTTTAAAATTAAAAGACAAAGAATTATCTAAGTTTAGAAATCTGAATTTAGGATTCATTTTTCAATTTCATCAACTTTTACCAGAGTTTACTGCCTTAGAAAATGTATGTATTCCGGGTTTTATTGCCAATAAAGATAAGGATGAAACAGAGAAAGAAGCTAAACGACTATTAAGCTATTTGGGTCTAGCCGATAGAATACATCATAAACCAAGTGAATTATCTGGAGGCGAACAACAAAGAGTTGCTGTAGCAAGAGCATTGATTAATAAACCAAAAGTAATTTTTGCAGATGAGCCTTCTGGAAATTTGGATACCCATTCGGCAGAAATGTTACATCAGTTATTTTTTAAATTACGTGATGAATTTGGTCAAACCTTTGTTATTGTAACACATAATGAAGAATTAGCTGACATGGCTGATAGAAAATTAATTATGAAAGATGGAAATATAACTGTTTAATGAACAAAGCAGAACTAAAAGAATTTTTAGACGAAAAAGTAATCCTATATAATAATAGTAAGTTTATTGAATCTGATCCAATACAAATTCCACATTTATATACTTTAAAAGAAGATATTGAAATTGCAGGTTACTTGAGTGCAACAATTGCATGGGGAAATCGAAAAATGATTATCAATAATGCAAAAAAGTTAATGGATTTAATGGGAAATTCTCCTTATGACTTTGTAATGAATCATTCGGAAAATCATCTCGAATCTCTTGCTTCTTTTGTTCATCGAACTTTTAACGGAATAGATGCGGCAACTTTTATAAAAGGATTGCAACACATTTACAAAAACCATAATGGATTAGAAGCTGTTTTCTCAAGATTTCAAGAAGAGAATAGCATGCAAAAAAGTATCCATGAATTTAAAAAAATATTTTTTGAAATTGATCATTTGCCTAGAACACAAAAACACATATCAGATCCTTTAAACAATAGTGCTGCAAAGCGAATTAACATGTACCTAAGGTGGATGATTAGAAAAGATAATTGTGGTGTTGATTTAGGAATTTGGAACTCAATATCTCCAGCTAAACTTTCTTGTCCGTTAGATGTTCACAGTGGAAATGTAGCTAGAAAGTTAGGCTTATTAACTAGAAAACAAAATGATGCTAAGGCTTTATTTGAATTAGATACAAATCTTCGAGAGTTAGACATCAATGACCCTGTAAAATACGACTTTGCTTTATTTGGCTTAGGCGTTTTTGAAGGCTTTTAAAATAAAAAATCCCAAATAGTAAGTTTGGGATTTTTCTAGTTTTGGTTTGGTTGGTTATTTGTTTACTATTTGTAAACAGATTCTTTTTTAAAGTGAGTAGCTAATAAATAATATACTACTACTCTGTATTTATTTTTATTTGATCTTCCGTATTTTTCAATTACAGCATCAATTCCTTTATCTAAATCTGCACCATCTTTTAGTCCTAATTTTTTGATTAAGAAATTATTTTTTACTGTAGCTAATTCTTTTTCATCAGTACCTGCAACTGTAGCTGAATCTGCATTATAAATTGATGGTCCACATCCAATTGTAACCTTAGTTAACAAATCCATGTCTGGTGTAACGCCACATTTATCTTTCAAATCAGCAGCGTACTTTACAATTAGTTCGTCTCTTTTACTCATTTTTATATAGTTTTTTATAATTATAGTTACCAAATTTAGTTAAAAAAATTAACATTAAAAATAGTTTGTTAAAATTTTATTATTAATCTTGTCTGGAGTAAAAATTTCTAAGATAGAAGGCTTATTGCATTGATTCATAAATAATTGCCATTCATTTTCTAAACTCTTCTCATCATTTGCAGCATAATAGTTATAACCAAACATTTTAGCCAAATGAGAAGCATCTAAATTATGAGATGTTTCAAAATAAGTATTAAAAACTACTGTCTCTTGATGTCCTGGTAAAATTCTAAAAATTCCACCTCCTCTATTATTAATCAAAATAATTTTAAAATTATTAGGCACATAATCGTTCCATAAAGCGTTACTATCGTAAAAGAAACTAATATCACCAGTAATAAAAATTGTAGGTTTATTATTTTGTAGAGCAGCTCCTATTGCAGTTGAAGTACTTCCATCAATGCCACTTGTTCCTCTATTACAAAAAACTTCTATTGATTTGTCTACTTTAACCAATTGTAAATATCGAATGGCAGAACTATTACTAACTTGTAATTGGCTATTTTGAGGTAAATTTTTACTAATAAATTCAAATACTTTAAAATCTGAAAAAGGGATTTGATTACAATATTGAATATGTTTCGCCTTTCTAATTTGGTTTATTTTTGAAGCAAATGCTTTATAACCACTTGCAGTTGCAACAGTTTTCTGTGTTAATTTTTCAAAAAAAGTAGTTGGATTTGTTTCAAAGTGTTGCGTCAAACAACCATAAGTATTATAAGCTCTTAAAGGATCAATATGCCAATGCTCTTTAGGCTGGTATTTTCGTAAAAAAGCTTTTATTCGTTTTGAGACTACCATTCCTCCAAAAGTTATTAAGATTTCGGGTTGAAAGGCTTTAAAATCATCTTCTACAAAAGGAGTAATTAAAGTATCGATTGTATCAATAAAAGTATCATTGTGCAAATTTGACGTTTTCTCAGTTAAAACTACAATAGAATCATCGTTTGCTAAAGCTTCAATCATTGTTTTATCAATTGAATAAGGTTTCAACTCTCCTACTAAAATTAATTTCTTTTTAGCCGAATTCCATTTTTGAATGTGCGTATCTTCTAAAACAAAATCTTTACTTTCATTTTCAAACGAAATTAAATTAGGTTCAACAGCAAGCTCAGAAACCAAATCATACAAAGGTTCTTCAAAAGGAGCATTAATATGCGTAGGTCCTTTTTTCGTGATTGCTTCATGAATGGCTACATTGATTTTTATATCATTATCTTTTGATGCATATTCCGTTAAATTAGCATTATACAAAGAATGATTTTGAAAAACATTTTCTTGCCGAATTGTTTGTCCATCTCCAATATCAATTTTATTGTGAGGTCGATCTGCACTTACCACAAGTAATGGAATTTGGCTATAAAAAGCTTCTGCAACTGCTGGATAATAATTTAATAGTGCTGAACCCGAAGTGCAAACTAAGGCTACTAGTTGTTGTAATTGTTGAGCCATGCCTAAAGCAAAAAAAGCAGCACAACGTTCGTCTGCTATACTATAGCATTTAAAAGTGTCTTGTTGATTTGTAAAACCAATGGTTAAAGGTGCGTTTCTGGAACCAGGAGAAATCACAATATGGTGTATTCCCTTTGCCTTAAAAATCTCGATTATACTTTGGGCTAAAGGTATTTTAGGGTAATTCATTTTATTACTTTATGAAACACAAAGATACAAAGTTGGAAAGGTTTTTACTTTTATTGCATAAACTTTTTATCTTTGTTTATTATATTTTGTTTATGAGTACTAATATTAGACAAGCCACGGAAAAAGATTTGGAAGCCATCTTAGAAATTGTGAATTACAACATTCTAAACACAACTTCTATTTATGATTATGAACCAAGAACTCTAACACAGCAAAAAGTTATTTTTGATGATAAAGTTAAGTCCCATTTTCCTTTAATTGTTGTTGAAGTAGATAACGAAATTGGTGGTTTTGGAACGTATGGTACTTTTCGATTTAAAGAAGGGTATAAATTTACGGTAGAACACTCTGTTTATGTTGCTCTAAATCATCAAGGAAAAGGACTAGGAAAGTTACTCCTTTCAGAATTAATTACACTAGCTAAAAAACAAAAACGCCACACTATGATTGCGGTAATTGATGCCGAAAATCAAAATAGTGTGGCGTTTCATAAACAGTTTGGATTTGAAACTGTTGGTATTATTAAAGAATCTGCCTATAAATTTGACAAATGGCTAGATACTGTTTTTATGCAATTATTATTAAAATAGTTTATCCTTCAATCCATTTTACAATTGAATCGTCTGTAGGCAATGTTCTTGGAGCAATTACTTTTTCTAACTCTCCTTTTTCATTGATTAAGTATTTTTGAAAATTCCATTCAACTTCACTGTCTTGTAATCCATTTTTGCTTTTTTGAGTTAAAAACTGATATACTTCATGCATATCTTTTCCTTTAACCGAAATTTTTGACATCATTGGAAATGTCACACCATAGTTTTGTTCGCAAAAAGTAGCAATTTCTTTATTAGTTCCAGGTTCTTGAGAGCCAAAATTATTAGCAGGAAAACCTACTATTATAAAATTTTTGTCTTTATATTTTTTATAAATAGTTTCTAAATCTTTATATTGAGGAGTTAATCCACATTCAGAAGCAGTATTTACTATCATTATTTTCTTTCCTTTTAATGTAGAAAAGTCAAATGAATTTCCTTCTAAGTCGGTAACTTTAAACTGATAAATAGTTTCTTTAGCCATAATTGAATTGTTTGTTGCAACTAAATTTGTTTTTTCCTGAGCATGATTTTGACAACTAAAGAAAAGAGACGTTACTAAAATTGCAATAAATGAATTTTTCATAATCCTATATTTTTATTTCAAAGATAAAAAGAACTAATACAAACATCTTATAAAAAAATCATAAAATAATGAATAAACAATTGTAATCTATTCAAAAAATAACATTGTAATACTTAACTTTGCAAAAAAAAAATACAATGTCAAATAATTATATAGGATACCATTTTACTATCGAACCAAAAGAGTTAGGTAGTGAAATTTTAATGGCTGAATTAGGTGAAACCGCTTTTGAAAGTTTTATGGAAACAGAAACGGGATTATCAGCTTATGTACAAAAAGAATTGTGGGATGAAAATATCTTAAATGACATCTATATTCTTACCAATAAAGAGTTTAAAATAACATATACTTTTGAAGAAATTGAGCAAGTAAACTGGAATGAAGAGTGGGAAAAAAACTTCGAACCTATTGATGTAGATGGAAAATGCCATGTAAGAGCCCCTTTTCATTCAATGACTGATGCCGAATTTGATATTGTAATTGAACCCAAAATGAGTTTTGGAACAGGACATCATGAAACAACACACATGATGATTCAACATTTATTAGAAACAGATGTAACCCATTTAAAAACCCTAGACATGGGATGCGGAACAGCCATATTAGCTATTCTAGCAGAAATGAAAGGAGCCAAACCCATTGATGCTATTGATATTGATAATTGGTGTTATGTGAATTCAATTGAAAATGCAGAACGAAATAATTGTTCTCAAATTACAGTTTATGAAGGAGATGCTTCTCTCCTAGCAGGAAAAAAATATGACCTAATAATTGCCAATATCAATAGAAATATCTTATTGAATGATATGCAACAATATGTAGATTGTTTAAATCCAAAAGGGATTATTTTGTTTAGTGGTTTTTACAATGAAGACATTCCTTTTATTGATGAATCATGCACCAGTAAAGGGTTAACATTTGTTAAAAAATTAGAAAGAAACAATTGGGTTTCATTAAAATACGTAAATTAGCAACTATAACCCATTACCCATTACCTAATACCCATAACCCATTACCAAAAAAAATGAGTACTAGAGAAAAAATACAAGAAGAAGTAGACGTCTTAGAAGACTACGGATTAAATAATGAAATTGTATTATTTAATGATGATGTTAATACATTTGATCATGTTATTGACACATTAATTAGAGTATGCAAACACACTAATGAGCAAGCCGAACAGTGTGCTATTTTAGTTCATTACAAAGGAAAATGCACCGTAAAAACAGGAAGTTATGACGAACTTAAACCACAATGTACCCAATTACTAGAAGCTGGTTTAAGTGCTGAAATACAATAGGAAATCCCAATAAAAGATAAATTATTTTGCTATTTAGTGAGGTAATTTATCTTTTATGATTCCATATATAAAATTTCCTAACAAGGCACCAAATAAAACAACTAATATAGGTATTATACCCGCTCCAAGTAATACGAATATAGGACCAGGACAACATCCAACTAATGCCCATCCTAAACCAAACATTATACCGCCAATTATATAACGAAAAGGAGCTCTTTCTTTATCTAAAATTTCAATAGGCAATCCTTTATAATCTTTAATTTCCCTTTTCTTTAAAATTCGAATACCAATTACACCCGTAAAAATTGCTGTAAAAATTACACCATACATGTGAAATGATTGAAAATGAAACATTTCATATATTCTATACCAAGATATAGCTTCTGTTTTAGTTAGTACAATTCCAAAAATGAAACCCAAAAATATAAATCTGAATAATCTCATGTTAAAAGAGTAAAGGAATTATAAAATACGACGTAATTAATCCACCTATAAAAAAGCCTATAACAGCAATCAAAGAAGGTAATTGCAAATTACTCAATCCCGAAATAGCATGACCTGAAGTACATCCACCAGCGTATGGAGTACCAAATCCTATTAATAAACCACCTACAAGCAATATAGCAAATCCTTTGGGAGATTGCATGGCTTGCATACTAAACAAAGCATCAGGGACAATTTTTCCGTTAGGAGCATCAATATTTAATTGATGTAACTCCTCTATTGTTTTTGGATTTATTTGTACAATATCAGAACTATTTATATAGTGAGTTGCAAAAAAACCACCTAGTATAGCACCAAGCACCATAGCTAAATTCCACTTTTGTTCTCTCCAATCAAAATCAAAAAAATTACTGAATCGTTTGGCTCCACCAATAGTACAAAGTGTCCTCAAATTAGACGACATTCCAAATGATTTACCAAAGTAAACCAAAAGTAGCATAATCATTCCAATGAGAAAACCTGAGATGGCCCAATGCCAAGTTCCATATATAAAGTCCATATATATAATTTTAAGCAAATATAATTAAAGGTATATTATATTCGAAACATTTCTTACTTTTATGGCTCTAATAGTAGTAAATTAATTTATGGAAAAGTTTAAAATTGAATTCAAATGGGCTATATTATTTTCACTAAGCTTATTAGTTTGGATGGCATTTGAAAAAACTTTGGGTTGGCATACCGAAAAAATTGGATTTCAACCCATTTATACTATGCTTTTTGGTTTTATTGCTCTACTTTTATATGTATTAGCCCTTTTAGATAAAAAGAAAAATTATTATAACGGAACAATGGATTGGAAACAAGGGTTTCTTTCTGGTGCTATCCTATCATTAATAATTGCTGCCTTTACACCTATTACCCAATACATTACTTTTGAAATTATTTCACCCGATTTTTTCTCTAATATTATTCAATATAAAATTGAAAAAAAACAAATGAACTTAGCTGATGCAGAAAAATACTTTTCATTATCTAATTACATTTACACAAACACTTTTTCTACTTTATCATCAGGTATAGTGATGGCTGCTATTGTGGCTTTTTTTACAAAATCTAAAATAAATTAATATGAAGAGATTATTTTTTGCATTCATACTTCTTTCAATTGCAAGCTCTTGTATTAGTACAAAATCGACTATTAAGAATATTGATGATACTGCTATACGACCTGTGATAAAAAACGGAATGTTTATCATTACAGCTTATGCAACTGAACCTAAATATGGAATTGACCCAGATTATCCCATAAACATTGGAATAATTAGTTCTAAATCTGAGGATGCTTTTATAAGCTATTTTTTTAACGGTTTACAAGGTCCAAATGGAGAAAAAATAGAGTTTAAAAAAATAGATACTTGTTGTCCATTTCCAACAAAACATTCTAATATGGGAGCTGGTTTATTGTTTATGTACGAAACTAACTTTGAAGGCTCTACCCAAAAGAAAAACTTTTATTTTAACATTTATGAAAAAGGAGAAATAGCTTGTCCTAAAGGATACTTAATTAAAAAAAATGAGTAAATCTTAAATAAATCTTAATGTAACATAAGTAACCTTTTAAACTGCGGTTTAGAAGGTTTTTCTTTTTATCTTTGCAACTTCTAAAAACAATACACAATGAATATAAATAACATTCCACAAATAAAACATATTACAAGTGGTAATTTCTTTCTTCTGGCTGGTCCATGTGCCATTGAAGGAGAAGAAATGGCTATGCGAATTGCAGAAAAATTAGTAACCATAACTGATAAATTAGAGATTCCTTACGTTTTTAAAGGCTCTTTTAAAAAAGCTAATCGATCAAGAATAGATAGTTTTTCAGGAATTGGTGATGAAAAAGCCCTAAAGATTCTACAAAAAGTATCAAAAGAGTTTGGTGTTCCAACGGTAACTGACATTCACACAAATGAAGACGCACCAATGGCAGCAGAATATGTAGACATATTACAAATTCCTGCTTTTTTAGTACGTCAGACAGATTTAGTGGTGGCAGCTGCCAAAACAGGAAAAACAGTTAACTTAAAGAAAGGACAATTTATGAGTCCTGAAAGTATGAAACATGCTGTTCAAAAAGTACTAGATTGTCAAAACGAAAATGTAATGGTCACTGATAGAGGAACCATGTTTGGTTATCAAGATATGATTGTAGACTATAGAGGTATTCCAACCATGCAACAATATGCCACAACAGTCTTAGATGTAACCCATTCCTTACAACAACCTAACCAAACGGCTGGTGTAACTGGTGGTCGCCCAGACATGATTGAAACTGTGGCTAAAGCAGGAATTGCTGTAGGGGTTGATGGTATTTTTATTGAAACACACTTTGATCCAGCTAATGCAAAAAGTGATGGAGCTAATATGTTACATTTAGATTATTTTGAAGGACTAATGACAAAATTAGTAGCTATCAGAAAAACGGTTAATCAATTTTAATTTTTTTTATATTTCAATGAAACAATCATTTTTAATGGTTGTACTATCTTTTTGTGTTTTTTCACAGTACACCTTTTCGCAAGAAACAGTTGAAAATCCTGAAAAATACACGGCACATAATAAAGGTAAATTTTATGTTTATTGGGGTGGAAATAGAGAATCATTTACCAAATCAGACATTCGATTTAAAGGAGCTGATTATGATTTTACCCTTTATGATGTACAAGCACATGATAAACCAAAAGGATGGCATGTGGATTATATAAATCCAGGTAATATGACCATTCCTCAAACCAATTTTAGAATGGGTTATTTCATTAATGACCATTATAATATTTCTCTTGGTGTTGACCACATGAAATATGTGATGTATCAAGATAGAACTGTTAATTATTCAGGATATTACCCAAACCCAGGAACCTATAACGAAAATCCAACTGGAAATCAATTGACTTTAGATGAAAAATTCTTGACTTTTGAGCACACCGATGGTTTAAATTATATCAATACTGAAATTGCTCGTGTTGATGATATTTCATCATTATTTAGCTTACCTAATACCGATAAATTTCAAATCAATACAGTTGGGGGAATTGGTGCAGGTTTATTATTTCCAAAAACAAATGCTATGGTATTAAGCAAAGAACGTCATGACGATTTTCATATTTCTGGATATGGTGTTTCTGCTAAAGTGGGATTAAACTTCACTTTTTTCAAGCACTTTTTTCTACAAACAGAATTAAAAGGAGGTTATATTAACATGAATGACATTAGAACTACTGCTTTAAGTGATGATACAGCTGAGCAACATTTTATGTTTTTACAAAGAATAATTGTTCTAGGCGGAATATTTAGACTTTAATTAATCACCAATAAAAAGTATTTAAACCACGATAATTCTGTCGTGGTTTTTTATTTATATAAAGTTTGAGCTTCTTTAATCACAGCAATTAAAATTTCATTATCGATTGATTCTATTGAAAAATAACGCAATGACTTTATTGTATTTCTTTTTTCATCAATCAAATACTCTTGATTTTCTTTTAATTGAAAACCTCTTGCAAAACCAACATCTAGAAATTGTTTTTTGTGGTTTACATACAAATAACAAAAAGGCTTCTTCTTATAATACACATAAGGAAATCCCCATTTAAAAAGTAATTCCGTATTTGGTAATACTTGTTCAACTACAGCTATAACATGTAGCACCATTGCTTTATACTCTTCAGGTAGTTTTAAAATATACACATCTGTTGGTTTCATAAATCCTCACCTATATTAGAAATTTCACTTCTACTATTTGATTTTAAAATTAACTTATTACTATACTTTAATAAACTAATTGATCCCCAAAATATTAAAAATAAGGCTATAATAGAACCAATTATATATCCTATTAAAAAAGCAAAATCTTCATTTCTATGATCATATATCCCAGATATAACATTAAATATTGACACTACCGATATTGCTAATAAAATAATACTAACTGCTTTTAAAATGTATCCTAAAATCTTCATTGTTTCTTTTTTTTCAAAAATAATTAAAAAAACATAGCATACAATTAAAAAATATTTATTTACTTTGTATTTCAAAGTACTTTAAAATGGAAAATAAAAAATATCTTCAAGACATTACCGAAATAAAAAACATGATGAATAAATCATCACAATGCTTGTCTTTAAGTGGTTTATCTGGTGTTTTGGCAGGAATATATGCCTTAATTGGAGCATGGTTGGCATACAAGACTATCTATTTTGACAACTCAACTAGTGAAGGTTATTCTGGTTTAATAATTTCAGAAAACTCGGTCAACAAGTTATTATTGATAGCAATATCCGTTTTATTGGCTTCTATTGTTACTGGAATTATTTTAAGTATTAAAAAAGCAAAAAAACAAAACGAAACGGTTTGGAATACTGCTTCTAAACGTTTAATTATTAATTTTGCAATTCCTTTAGCGACTGGAGGTTTTTTTATTTTGTTTTTGATTGAAAAAGAATATTTAGATTTAATAGTTCCTCTTACACTTATTTTTTATGGTTTAGCTTGTATAAATGCAAGTAAATATACCTTACGAGATGTTCGCTATTTAGGAATTACAATAGTGGTAATTGGTTTACTTTCTACATGGTTCATAAATTATGGATTGTTATTTTGGGCATTAGGTTTTGGTGTTTGCCATATACTTTATGGATTTATGATGTATATGAAATATGATAGAAAGTAATGATTTTAAAATAGCAACTTATCCATTCTAAAAACAATGAAAAACATCATTCAAAATATAAATAAAGCATTTGATCACAGGATTCGTCTTGGGATAATGTCTGTATTAATGGTGAATGAAAGTGCCGATTTTTCTACACTAAAAGAACTATTAGGAGTTACAGATGGAAACTTAGCAAGTCATGCCAAAGCATTAGAAAGTGAAAATTATATTACAGTTGAAAAACAATTCATTGGCAAAAAACCAAATACCCGTTACATAGCAACAAAAGAAGGAAGAATTGCCTTCAAAAACCACATTGATGCACTTGAAAAATTAATCTCAAAATCCTAAAACCTTTTTTTTATCTATTTACTTTGAAATTCAAAGTACTTTTAAATTATAAAATATGAAAGAAATCATCATCGAAAAATTGTACAAAACAGTAAAAGTTCCTTATGAGTTTTTATTTAAAAATTCAAAACCATGGGACATTGAAATTTTTGATTTAATCAATTATCCAGAAGAAAGTTTAGGTTATCATCTAGGTTGTTTTCTATTGAAATATAACTTTGAAATCCAACCAAGTTTAGAAGAGCATGATGTATATCATGTTTTAACAAACACTGGAATATTAGTTACGGACGAAATTGATATGCAGTTTTATATGCTAGGAAATGGAAAGAAAACCCCTTTTGTTTTTATGGTTATTGCTACTGGACTTCTTTTCTATCCTTTTAAAATTAAGCGTTATATCAATTCATATAAAAAAGGAAAACGAGCTCATCAATTTTATGATTTAGATTTCTTAAAAATGTTGCCTATTTCATTAAATATTATCAAAACAACTTTTAATATCCAATAAATCATGAAAATTATACTTGATCTTTATACAAACAACAAGCGTTTAAACCATTTGCTATTTCTATTTAGTTGCTATTGCCTTACATTATCAATCATAAGAGTAAAATTAACTACTTCTATTTATTTGTTATTTTTAATTTGGAATTTATTCTTAGCAATAATTCCTTTTCTAATAACAACATATTTAAAAACTATAAATCCTTTTAATGCAAAAATAAAAAGTGCTCTGCTGATCATAACTTGGTTGTTATTTCTTCCTAATTCTTTTTATATCATAACAGATTTCGTGCATTTAACTTTATCAAATAAATACACTTTTTGGTACGATTTGTTATTGGTAAGCTCCTACTCTAGTTTAGGCTTCCTATTAGGCATACTTTCGTTAAAAGATTTTGAAGAATATCTTTTACAAAAATTAAGTCAAAAATTTTCTTTAATCCTCATTTTTTGCATAACAATTCTATGTGGATTTGGCATTTATTTGGGACGAATACTTCGCTATAATAGTTGGGATATTTTACAAAATCCAGTGCAATTGTTCTCAGATTTATTTGAAGTTTTTGGCACTAAAGAATCGGTAACATTTTCTTTTCTATTTGGCCTTTTCATTTACTTCTTTTATCAAATATCTAAATATTTTAACATCACTATTAAACAATAATCTTTCAACAATAAAACACCTATTATCATGGAAAATCAAACCCAATTACCACAACAAGAAAAACCTTCTTTTTTTCAATCTACCACTGCCAAAATGATTTTGGTAGGATTACTTACTTTATTTTTATTAATCCCATTAGAATTGGTTAAAGGATTAATTTCAGAACGTTCCCAACGAAATCGTGAAATGGCAAAAGAGGTCAATACACTTTGGGGTTCAGATATTAAATTTTATGGACCAATACTTAGTATTCCTTATTATGGATATGAAACCATTGAATATGTAAATACAGATTCACAACGTTCTACCCAAACCAAGAGAGTTATAAAACAGGCTTATTTTTTTCCTGAAACGTTACATAATTATTCAAATATTAAAAAAAGTAAACCTTTAAAACGAGGTTTGTATGAAAATGTAGTTTTTACCTCAACAATGGATTTTGAAGGTAACTTTGTTAAGCCTAATTTTGAAAAATTAAACATTAATCCTGAAAGTATAATTTGGGAAAAAGCTTCTGTTATTGTAAATACTACCAATTTAAAAAGTATTAAAAGTGATTTAAATATTACATTAAACAATCAACCCTTTGTATTTGAGTCAAAAAGCACAAATGGATCAAAATATGGTATTTTAGAATCTAATGTATTTAATTATAATTTACTTCAAAATGACGATACTATTAGTTTTAAATTTCAAATGAAGTTTAATGGCAGTAATAGTGTTCAATTTATTCCTATTGGAAAAACAACAAATATAAAAGTAGATTCTAATTGGGAATCTCCAAGTTTAATGGGTGCTTTTGCTGCTAATGAAGAAAATAAAAAATTATTACCTGATGGTTTTCATGCAGAATGGAAAATATTAGATATCAATCGTCCTTTTGCTCAACAATATGAAGAAGCTGTTCCTAATTTAAATGAATATCTTTTTGGTGTAAAACTATTAGAAACTGTAGATCAATACCAACAAAACGAAAGAGCTTCAAAATATGGCTTTTTAGTAATTGGATTAACTTTTTTAGTTTTCTTTTTAATTCAAACTATTAGTAAAATCAATATTCATATTTTTCAATATACAATGGTTGGTTTAGCTCTAGTAATGTTTTATACTTTATTGATTTCGATTACTGAACATGCTACGTTTTCAATTGCTTATTTAATTGCGGCTCTAGCTGTAATTGTTATGATTACACTCTACTCTATTTCAATAGTAAAGAACATAAAGTTTCCTTTATTCATTGCCATTTCATTAACTGCTTTATACAGTTTTATATATGTAATAATCCAGTTAGAAGATTATGCCTTATTAGTTGGAAGTATTGGTTTATTCTTAATTTTAGGAGCTGTTATGTACTTTTCTAAAAAAATTGATTGGAATAATTAAATAAGCTTTTTGAATTCATATTATCTAGTTAGTGCCGATTCTAGTGATTTCAATTTCAATTGGAAAAGAATCAAGAATTTAGTATTAAAAATATTTTTATAACAAGAATTCCTGCTTTATTACATTAAAAGCAATCAAACTGAAAGTGTTAAATAAGAAAACCACAAATTCAAGAATAAAATCTGTGAATTTGTGGTTTTAATAATTTAAGCTCTACTCTTTCTACTGAATACTATTTTCCGTCAACATAGTCTTGCAAGTAGGCAAAACGTTCTGTTAATTTTCCGTTTTCCGTTATTTTTGCTCTAGCCAAAACGCCATCAGCATCCTCATTAAAAAAAGCTGGAATTACTTGCTCTAGAAATACTTCCCCAAAACCTTCGCTAGCATCTTTAGGTAACTCACATGGTAAATTATCAACAGCCATTACACCTACAGCTGAAGGATGTGTAAAAGGAACTTCTTTGTCTTCACTAGCTAAATAACCATATAAAGGTTCTGCTATGGTGCTGGGACGTATAGTACAAGCTACTGGTCCATCAATATCACATGAAATATCAGCAACTATTTTTAGTTTACACTTAGGAGATTTAAGCATTGCTTTACTTAATATTATTGGAGCTCCATTTCCATAGAAGTGTCCTGCCAAAAATACATCTGATACTTGCGAAAATTTTTCAAAATCTGATTCGTATTCACTTGGATTAATATAAAAGTCATGTTTATCTATAACTTGTCCATCCTTTCTTTTATTATAATCTAAAACGTCAATAATTGTATAAACAGGAACATCATAACTTTTAACTAAATAATCTTGAGGAGAAACTTCTTTCATTTTCATGGCATCAAGCATTTCTTTAGCACCATGAGCTACTTTTCCACTTCCTGTTAAAACTATTTTAATGTTAGGCAATGGATTTCTTTTTAAACGTTCAATTAAAGCTTTTTGATCAGGTAAAGTTTCTGCTTTTGCTAAGTTAAATAATTCATATTTCATACCAAAAGCTCTAATACCGTTATAAGCTCCTACGATTCCTGCATAGCGTCCAAATCCTATTAAGCGATTATTATTTTCGTTAACAATGGTTTCATGATCATATAATTCAATATTTTTTTCTAAAATAGCTAACAATAAACTTCTGTTATAAGGCTGTTTCTTTATAGTATGAGAAAAGAAAAAATATTTTTTATTAGGAATCAAAGCATCTAAAGGGACTTCTTTTACACCAATTAAAACATCACAATCAGACATATCAGTCACTATATCAAATCCTTTTTCTTTATATTGTTCATCAGTAAATATTCTTACATCAGAAGATTCTACTTTTATTTCAGCTTGGGGAAATTGGTTTTTAAAAGCTTCTAATCTATGAGGAGAAAACACGACTCTTCTATCAGGTGGATTCTTACGTTCTTTGATGATTCCGAATTTCATTTATTTATGTTGTTTAAGCGTTTATTTGTTTGATTTATAACAATCAAATATTAATTTACAAATATACCTTTTGAGAAACGATTAACAAAAGATTTTTTAATTGATAAAATAGTAGTAATTTTGGCATAGTTTTAGAAGTTAGAAGCTTTATAATTTTTAGTTTTCTAAATTCTAAATTAAAAAAAAGGGGTCGACTGGTTTTGACAGCGAGTGGAATTAATCAGTAAGCACGTCGAGCATTGTATGTTTTGCTCGTAAATCCAAATGTACAAACTTATACACGGCGAAAATAATTACGCTTTAGCTGCTTAATCCGAATTATAGTACGATTTGCCTAGTTCCTACCAGGTAGGAAAGCTAGATTCTCTTCAGAAGCCTTGGTTTATGGCGTTTGATTTAAGGGAACCGTAAAAGTAAACCTAGAAACGGTAATACTTTAAATCCGTTTTGAAATTGTAAAGTTAAGCAAAGAGTGGTTGTTTTTGACCTAGCTTTTTGTCGAAAATCTAATCAGAAACTAAACGCGTAGAAAGCTTTTTGATTGCTTGTTTGGACGAGAGTTCGATTCTCTCCGACTCCACAAAAGACCCTGTTAAATATTAATTTTACAGGGTTTTTAATTTAAAGGAGATGTGTTTGGGGATATATTTATGCTTAATAAATTATATATATTTAAATTAAAGTAAGTTGATTTAAAATTTATTACAATTAAAAATCAGAAAAAAATTCAAATATTAGATACGATTTTGAAATTACAGATTTAAAATACAACGTGAACTAATAAAAGAGATGAAACACTCATGAAAATTACATTCACACACGAGGATGATTATTATAAGTGTTCCTGATTAAATTAAAACAATAAATATATAACAGATGAAAATTAATAAAGAATGGCATCTTACACATAAAATGCCTAAAAACCCAACAATTGAGCAACGCATCCATTGGCACTTAGAACACTTAAAAAACTGCCAGTGCAGAACAGATATTCCTGAAAAGTTAAAAGTTGAAATTAAGAAAAGAGGAATTGAGATATAATGAAATCCAATAGATTACTAATTATAAAAATTGTACATACTAGTATTTGGCTCTTTTTCAATATAGTCATATTTTATCTTTTATATGCGGTCATAATAAATAAAATTGACCATTGGGTTTGGATTTGTATTAGTTTGGTGATAATGGAAGGCATTGTCTTGTTACTATTCAAAATGTTTTGCCCATTAACTATAATGGCTCGAAAATACTCTGATTCCACAAAAGACAATTTTGATATTTTCTTGCCAAACTGGTTAGCTAAGTATAACAAACTTATTTATACAAGCATTTTTTTGATAGCTGTGGGCATACTAATTTATCGGTTGATAAACAGATAATTTAATTTTTTTTAGTCTTTCTCTCTTCTCCCTAGCTCTCCGAAGTATTCAATAGTACCGTGATGCTCTGCGAATGTCGCAGTGTAATATTTAAATAGTTTTACAAAGTATGATGAATGTTAGTACAATATTGCTTCAAAGTCAGGAAACTTCGAAGAGCTAAGGGTAAAGTTTCTACTGCCTACCCAACAAACACAATTCCTAACACGATAAATTAATCTATGGAAAAGAATTATTGGAACAATATTAAAAAAGAATTAGTTATTTTACTTGATATAATAAGAAATCATCTTGATGGAGATTCAATAGATGCAGTCGAACATTATATAAAACATGATGAATTTGAAATTGCATTTGAAGGTTTATTTATAGAAATAATGAAAATGGAAAAAGCACCAAACTTAGATTACAATATATATTTAAAACTAGGAAAAAAATTAAAATTAGATGAAGAATCTGTAATTGACCCATTTTTTTGGGAAAATTTTATAAATTTTATCCGCCTCTCAAAATCTTCTAACCTTGAAGAATAGCAAATAAAAGTAACTACATATCTTTAGCCCCGCTCCGCAAAGTCTCCTGACTTTGAGGTATAATTAATATAGCATATAGTTAATTTGTTATTACAAATGAGTCATAATTTATTAAATACATAATTCAATTATTTTTTTATAGTTTAGCTCAAAGTCAGGAGACTTTGCGCAGCAAGATTATTAATAAATCCCAATATGGCATTTAGTACTAGTTTCCTCGCTCTTCATTAGTAGGTTTTTATAATTTTCAAGTTCTTTTAAAACAATTTCTTTTTCTTTTTTAAAAAAATTTGTATTTGAAAATGTATGCTTTAATACTCTATTCCATCTATTAAATTATTTCTAAAAGTATTCACTTTTTTTAATTGAGCAGTAGTACTTTCAATTGTATGAATATTAATCCCCTAGCTATCCGAAGTATTCAATAGTACCGTGATGCTCTGCGAATATCTCCAGACTTCGCAGTGTAATATTTAAATAGTTTTACAAAGCATGATGAATGTTGGTACAATATTGCTTCAAAGTCAGGAGACTTCTAAGAGCTAAGTCTTCAATTGTTCCATTTATCCATTTTTCATTAGCACTGCAATCTGTACAACCTAAAGTATTACCTGTTAATATGAAATTATCCAGCTCTCTAACTCTCAGAAGTGTTCAATAGCAACGTGCAGTTCCGCTACCACTACGTCCGCCTCCAGTTGAACTTTTTATTTGTTTCTCAATATTAAAACCAAACCTTTCAAAAATACGTTTACCTTTCATTGCAGTTAAGATATTATCTAAAGCAGAAACGTATATTTGATAAGTACTATTGTCTTTTCCTTTCTTCTTAATATAAAGTTTAGTAAATATTTTACTTCTGTATTTGATTATTTAAGTGATGATAAAAGTGAAGAAGAAACAGTACTAAAATAACTAGGCTCTTTTATAAACTTTGAGCCTACATAAATGCCATTAACAGTATTACTAAATAATTTACTTAATTGTTGAGGATCATTAGAAGAAGAGAACTCACCAGAATTTATACCTTCTTGAATAGCTTTACTAAATATAGTTTCAATATATATTCTGTGATTTTGAACCAAATTAGCAACCTTACTGTCATGAGGAGCAAGCTCAATAGCACTATTTACAATAAAACACCCCTTGCTATCATTAAGCGAATTATTATTCAACTCTGTAAACAATTGTTCGAAACACATCTTAACAGTTATTGCCTTAGCAAATCTTGCTTCTAAATCTTCAATAATTCGAGTACTATAAAGATGTAATACTGTAAGGAATAATTCTTTTTTATCCCCAAAAGCACCATACATACTTGATTTACTTATTCCAAAGTCGTCAATAAGCTCTTGAGTGGATACTCCATTATACCCTCTTTCCCAAAAAAGAAACATGGCTTTATTTAAAACCTTTGCTGTATTAAATTCTCTTGTTCTAGCCATATAGTATATAAGTAAAAACCGCAGTAATGCATACTGCGGTAAAAATACAAAATTATGGAATAATCAGTCCTAAATAAGATTGAATTATTTCAAATCAAAAAACACTTTACCAATGGTACCTCTTGAACTAAGCGCATTAAAAGCCTCTTTAGCCTCTTCTAAAGCATAGGAATGAGTTGCAAAAATTTGAATATGACCTTCATTAATAATTTCTAATAATTCGGGAACACTCTCTCCTATTTTTTCAATTGGTAAAGCTGGATAAGCAAATCCAGTTAAGGTTTGATTTTGCCAAATCAATTGTCTCACTTGTTCAGTAGTAATGATGTCGTTGTAATTTTTAGATCCAAATAATACAATACTTCCATTGGGAGCTGTTAACTTAAAACTTTCTTCACCAATGGATCCAAGTAACATTTGAAGCACCACATCAACTCCTTCTCCATTTGTAGCTTGTTTAACTTGCTCAGTCCAATCAGGTGTCTCATAGTTAATGACTGTAGTGGCACCTAAAGACCTTACCAACTCCAATTTTTCTGTAGAACTCGCTAAAGCAATAATATTTGGGATTTTAAAATACTTTGCCAACTGAACCAAGTACAAGCCTACACCTCCTGCAGCTGCTTGAATTAAAACACTTTTGGGTTTTTTAGGTACTACTAAATATTTTAAAATAGTATAAGCTGTCATTCCTTGAATAGGGATTGTAGTTGCTTGACCAAAACTTAGTCCTTTTGGTATTGGTAATAATGTATTCGCTTTGGCTGTACTATATTCGGCAAAACCACCACTAAGAGAAAAACCAGTAACTTCATCTCCAATACTAAGATTTGTTACTAAACTACCTACTTCCAAAACAATACCTGATACTTCAAATCCCATAACAAAAGGAATTTCTTTACCAAAGGTTAAATAATTCCCATTAATTTGTTCCACTTCAGCATAATTAATTCCTGCTGCTTTTACCTTAATAAGAACTTCATCTTCTAAAGGTTTAGGAATGGAGATGTCAACAAATTCTAAGTTCTCCACACCGTTAAATCCTGTTAATTGGATTGCTTTCATAACTTTTCTTTAAATTAATTTCATTTCAGTTGGTCAAATTTTTTTGAACCAATCAGTCCACAAATATATGCTTTTATTTTATTATGAACCGATTAGTCCATAAAATTTTAAAAATTATAAATGGGTACTACTTTTAAATATGCTATACAGCAGAATGGAATAATGAAATTAGTGTTGAAAAAAGGAGAACTGTAAGATAGACAACAAAATATTGATTAGAGAACATATATTTTTGCCTTTATAGTAAATACATCATGAAACTAAAAAACCTTTTTCATCTTTAAAATGTGCCCGTCAATTAATATTTAAAACAAAGCTGTTTAAGAAAAAAGAACTTCATGATAATTATATAAAGAAGATACAGAACCTAAATAATAAATAACTTCTTAAACATGATAAGCAAAAAAAATTAGAAATGAAAAATGAAGATCTTTTACCAATTGTAAAATATATATCCCAACATATACAACTCACAAATGAAGAAATAGACTATTTCTGTTCATTATTAAAAATAACAAAAATTAAAAAAAAGCAATTCATAAATCAGCCAGGTTATATTGCAAATTATAGAAACTATGTTATTAAAGGAGCCTTACGTTGTTTCTTTATAGACAATAATGGTCATGATCATACTATTGCTTTTGCTATTGAAGATTGGTGGATAACAGATTATAATAGCTATATAAATCAAGTGCAAGGAACCTTATTTGTAGAAGCTTTAGAAGAGGCTATTGTGATACAATTGGATTATAATTCAGAACAACTTTTAATGGAAATAATTCCTAAGTTTGAGCGTTTTTTTAGAATTATAACTCAACGATCATTTACTTTTCTACAACAGCGAATGCTATCGAGTTTATATAAACCTGCAGAAGAACGCTATGAAGAATTTCTCACAAGACATCCACAAATAGTAATGAGAGTTCCTCAATATACCTTAGCCTCCTATCTAGGTATTAGTACAGCTTTTTTAAGTAGGATAAGAAATAAAAGAATCAAAAAATGTTGAACTAGTACATCCTTTTTTTTTGACATAGTTAATTTTTATTTCGTTTGGTATTAAGCAATTTTGTACTGTTGATTATTACTTAATAAGTATAAATAAAAGTATATGGCTACAGAAAACTCAAAGATAACATTTAAAACTCCAACACAATTCACTAAACTACCTGTTGATTGGTATGAAGTGCCAAAAAATTAAGCAGAGTAGTTATTACAATAGTTTTCATCAATTACTAAAGCCATACATATCAAGATTAAACAGCTAAACCATTACTAAATAATATTGTGATATTAAAGTAATCATTAACACAATACAAATACCAAAGAATTAAAATTTGCTCAAAGAAAAATAAATTAAAACAAATTAAAAACAAATTAAAATGAAAAAGACGTTATTAATGGCAGGTCTAATCCTAATAGGGACCTTAACAATCTCATGCAGTAATGATGATGATACAGCAAATGATGATAATTCAGTACCTGTATCGAAAGATATTAACACCGCCGAGAAAGTTTCAGTAGATAGATTTAGTGCTTCAGCAGGACATTTAATGGTTAGAACAGCTACTAATGGATTACCAGTAGCAAATGCACCTATTAATATGGATAGTGGTCCTTTTATTACTACTGGTTTAGATCATGATGGTAATACGGTTAATTATTATAATTTTGATGTCCAACCTACCACTCCTCAACCTATATATGTACTTTTTAAAGCAGGATCTAATACTCCTGTTAGTGGTCAAAACAACATTATTGATGTAATCCCTGGTGATGCTGGTTATAATGATTTTTGGATAGTAAAAAAAGTTACTGTGCCTGATAATTACGTACCAAACTCAATAACAAGTGCCTCAGAAATACTAAACTCAGGATATCAAATTACCCCAACTAATAGTATAGTAAACTGTCCAGTAGTACCATTTGGTTCAACTGCAAACAAAAGCAATACAGCAGGTCAAGCAAGTATTATTACCGTAGGTTGGTATAAAAATAAAGCTGTAGCCTACTTTAGCTTTGAAGAATCCCCTTTAACAGCTTCATCTTCTGGATTGGTTCCATTATCACCTATTTACGTTATGTTTAATATCAATCCTGATGCAAATAATTCTGCTTCAGGACCTGCATCAGGTTTTAAAACAGAAAATGGCACATTACAGACACATAATGTAATTGCAACTTTACCAAATGAATCAGGATATTCACCGCTTTGGAGTGTTTTAGTTATTGATAATACTAATTTTAATGAGGTAACTAATTTAGCATCAGCAAGTGGATTCCCATACGAATTAGCTGGAGCTAATGTAAATTGCCCAGTTGTCAAATAAAAAAATTATTGTTCTGCATTATTTGGTAAAAAACGGAGCTATTGTGACTAGGATAGCTCTATTTTTTTAATCTTTCTTTTTTCCAAATTAATGCTAAGTAAACGTTCGATTACTTAACTTAATAATATCCTCTTTTAAACACTAATATTACCAATAGACAAAGCAATAAATAGTTTAAAGCTATTTATATACAGCTTATAAATTAAAATATTAGGACTAAAAAATTACCTCTGGTAAAATTATCACAGAACAATCTTGTAAAACTAAAATCAAAAACAGTGAGTAAACTTCTTTTAAGAATAATAATTGGTTGTGTATTAGTGGTAACAGTAATCTATTTTGGTTACCAATATGCAATTAACATAGGAGCAAGAGACTTTAAAACTGAAAAGTCTGCTTATAAAGTAGATGCTAAATCTATTAGTGATGAATTTACTAACAATACTGATAGTAGTAACAGTAAATACCTAAACAAAGCCATAGAAGTCTCTGGAATCATAACGAATAATCAAAACAATATAATCACGATTGACCAAGTAGTTTCTTGTCAAATAAGTGAAGGATCATCTCTTACTAAAGGAGAAAAAGTCACTATAAAAGGAAGAGTTACTGGTTATGATGATTTAATTGGAGAAATTAAAATGGACCAGTGCCTGATAGTCAAAAATAATTAAAAAATGAAAATCATTAAAAATATAGCTATTATAGCTGTTCTATTAATTGGTGCTAATGCCAATGCTCAAGACGAATTACTAGACGAATTAAATACTTCTAATTCACAATCCTCAGAAACAGTTACTTCAGCATTCAAAGGATTACAAATTGCAACTATGCAATCCACTAAATTAGCCGCTAAGAATGAATGGTACTTAGTAATATCACACCGTTTTGGAGACTTAACAAATGGATTAGATAACTTTCTTGGGTTAGATAATGCGCTAACAAAAATAGGAGGACTTTATGGTGTAACCAATTGGCTTACTGTAGGAGCTTCAAGACATACTTATAATAAAACCTATGAATTGACTGCTAAATATAGAATTTTAAGCCAAAAAGAAAATGGGTTTCCTTTTACCATCGTTGGATACAACACTATGGATATTAATACCAAACTAAGTACCGATATCTATCCCAAACTAAAAGGCAATAACCGGTTAGCCTACACGAATCAACTACCAATTTCCAGAAAATTTTCAAATTCATTTTCATTAGAAATAAACCCTATCCATGTACACAAAAACCTCTATGAAGCTACACTAGAAAAAGAAGACCAATTTTTAATAGCAAGTGGTGGTCGCTATAAACTAAGTAAAAGGCTAAGTTTAAATCTAGAGTATGCCGCTAGAATAAATGAAAAAGAGAATAGTTTTTACCATAATCCAGCTACTATTGGACTTGACATTGAAACAGGAGGTCATGTATTTCAATTAGTTTTCTCTAACAGTCAATCCATGAATGATGTAGCCTATTATACCAATGCTACTGGAAAATGGAATGACAAAGGAATCTTTTTTGGATTCAATATGTATCGCGTTTTTTAATTTAAAATAACTATGAGAATAATACTATTTACAATTTTGGTTTTAGGATTGACATTAACATCGTGTGAATCCAATACCTATGAAGATGTGACAGATATAGATGTTGCATCAAACTTAACTTATCAAGCCAATGTCAAGCCAATAATAACTACAAATTGTCTAAACTGCCATTCGAGTAACATACAATATCCAAATCTTGAAACCTATGAAGAAGTCAAAGAAGTAACTCAAAATGGCAATCTACTTTGTCGAATAGATGACCAAAGTTGTGGTTCAGTAATGCCTCAAGGGGGTCGTTTGCCACAAGTACAAATTGATATTATTAAACTTTGGGCAACAAACGGATTTATTAATCAATAAAAAAAATAAGCATGAAAAAAATACTCTTTATAGCATGTTGCCTTATATCATTTGGTAACATACAATCGCAAAAAATGATTACACGTTCAGGAGAGATTAAATTTGAAGCCTCAGTTCCTGCTTTCGAACAAATAGCAGCAACCAATAATGCCAGCTCTTGTTTATTTGATACAACTACTGGAGATATTGCAGTATTAGCTCTTATTAAAGGGTTTCGTTTCAAAACAGCACTAATGGAAGAACACTTTAATGAAAACTATGTAGAATCTTCAAAATACCCTAAATCTACGTTCAAAGGAAAAGTACTAAACCTTCAGTATGCTAAACTAAATGCAAAGAAAAGCACTTATGATGTTGAAGGTGATTTATCCTTAAATGGAGTAACCAAAAAAGTTAAAGCAAAAGTTGATTTATCCTTAGTAAATGGAAATATTATCCTCGTAGGTCAATTTAATGTAGACCCTAAAGACTATAATATTAAAATTCCTAGTGTAGTTAAAAACAAGATAGCAGAAGCTGTCACGGTAAATTTAAACTTTACTTTAGAGAATAAATAAAACATATTGATTTTTAAATTAATCATGAATCAAAAAAAGCAGAAACCATTCAAAATCAGTACAACCTTTCACGGTGTAATTGATTATATATTTGTACTCTATTTAGTAATAACTCCTCTCCTACTAAAAATATCCGATTTCACTAAAATGATAACTTTTAGTATGGCACTTGTTCATTTATTGCTAACTTTATCAACTAATTTTAAATTAGGCATATTCCGAATGGTTTCTTTTAAAATTCATGGTATCATAGAACTTGTAGTATCTCTTTTATTAATTATTATTGCTTTTTTCTTAGAGCACATTGATGGAAATTTGGCAAGAAATTTTTATTTAATAAATGGAATATGCGTCTTTTTAACATGGTTGATAACTGATTACCATTTGAAAGAAAAGTAAACGCAATTAAATAAATTAGAGTAATACATTTATGAATACAAAAACCAAAATAGGAATAGTAGGATTGGGAGGTGTTGGTGGCTATTTTGGAGGCATGCTTGCTAAAAAATATGCTGACTCAAATGATATAGAAATTGTTTTTCTAACCAAACTAGATACACAAAAAGCAATACAAACAAAAGGGTTGACTTTAGAAATAATGCCAACCCAAAAAATTGTAATTAACACCTGTACTGTCATCAGTGACTATGATACTATTGATCATCTCGATTATCTATTATGTTGTGTTAAAAGTTATAATTTAGAGGAAGCTTTGAAAAGCTTAGCTCATTGTATATCTAAAGAAACTATAATTATTCCACTATTGAATGGAGTAAATTCAAGAAATCAAATTAAGAATATATATCCCCAAGCCAAAATTATTGATGGTTGTGTGTATATCGTATCTAAAATAAGTGAGCCTGGCGTGATTACTGTAATGAGTGAAGTCAAGTCGTTATATTTTGGATCAAATGATGTTGAAAGAGAAGTTTTAGAAAACTTCAAAAAGATACTACTAGATGCAGAAATTGACGCACACTATTCAAAGAATATAGAAGCTACACTTTGGGAAAAATTTATTTTCGTTTCTAGCTTAGCAACTGCGACAAGTTACTTAAACAAAACAATTGGTCAAATTCTGGAATCAAAAGAAAACAAACTACTACTGATAAATTTAATACATGAAATCAATTCTTTAATAAAAATAAATGCTATTATGGTTTCTGAAAACATCATTGAAAATACGCTGACTAAAATCAATAGCATGCCTTATTTGGCAACTACATCAATGCACAATGATTTTAAAAACAAAAAGAAAACAGAATACCAAACACTGACCGAATTTATAATAACATCTGCAAAAGCGAAACAAATAGCGACACCAACTTTTAATGCTATTCATGCAGATTATGATAATTGGGTTAAAATCTATTTATAAAATTTATCACCAATTATTAAAAAAGCTCTTCAAACTTTTTTTTATTTGTATTGAAGTTTTCTATTTGAATTATTAAATACAGTAACCCCAGCTCTCAGAAGTGTTAAATAAGTGTTGCTCTGCGAGTGTCTCCAGACCTCGCAGCCACATTCTTTAATAACAGTAACTCACTTTACCTAGCTTTCCGATGTGTTCTAATAGTATCGTGATGCTCTGCGAGTGTCTCCAGACCCCCAGCTCTTCTGCTCTCAGAAGTGTTGAATAGTACAGTATGCTCTGCGATGGTCTCTGACCTCGCAGCCACAAACAAAAGAAAAACAAAGTAGCACCATAAATAAGTTTTTTCTAATTTTGTCTAAAAACAAAACATGAATGAAGGTTATGTAATAAGAAATCAATCATTGCCTCATTTTATAACCATAACCGTTGTAGATTGGATAGATGTATTTTCTAGAAAAAACTACCGTGATACTGTTATAGAATGTTTAGAGTATTGCATCAATAACAAAGGCATGATTGTTTATGGCTATGTAATTATGAGCAATCATATACATTTAATCATTCAATCAAAAGACAGTAAATTATCAGATTTAATTAGAGATTTTAAAAAGTTTACTGCCAAATCAATTTTAGAAAAAATACAAACAGAACCAGAAAGTAGAAGAGAATGGATGTTAGAACGATTTCAAAAAGCAACTGAAACTCATTCCAGAAATAAAAACTACCAATTTTGGAAATATGGTAATCATCCAGAAGAGATTTATACAAATAAATTTATGTGGTCAAAGTTGGATTATATTCATTTAAACCCAGTTAGAGCTGGCATTGTAGAAAAAGCATCACATTATATTTATTCAAGTGCTAGTAATTATATCAATGGTTCAGGTTTAATAGCTATTGAAAAAGCAGATAATCCAATTGTTGATGTTTTGAATTTAAATAATTTTACAAAGTACAATGACTATTGATTATAATATTGCTTCGAAGTCAGCAGACTTCGAAGAGCATAGTGTTCAATAGTACCGTGATGCCCTAGCTTTCCGATGTGTTCTAATAGTATCGTGATGCTCTGCGAGTGTCTCCAGACCTCGTAGCCATATTTTTACTTTAATAACAGTAACTCACTTTACTATAGTTTTTTGATGCTTATATTTTTATTTAAATATAATTACTTCGAGAAGAGCATGGATCATTAGAAGAAGAAAACTCACCAGAATTTATACCATCTTGAATAGCTTTACTAAATACAGTAACTCCAGTCATTCTAAACATCTCCATTTTAAAATAAAAACATCTTTAAATTTTATTTTCGTAAAAAAAAGTTAATTCTGAAACAACCGTTTCAAAAAAAATTATATATTTGCACCATATTATAAAAATCTTATGGCACGTTGTGTAGAATTTAACGAGGTAGAAAAGATTGAAAAAGCAATGAATGTCTTTTGGGAAAAAGGATATAATGCTACTTCAATGCAAGATCTTGTTGATGCTATGCAAATCAATAGAAGTAGCCTATACAATACCATTGGCGACAAGCATCAATTATTTATGAAATGTATTAGCAATTATTTTGATAATGCAATGATAGAAGTAAAAGAAAAAGTTGCCAAACATAAATCAGCTAAAGAAGCACTGATTAATATAATTACCGATAAAGCAGATTGGATTGTTTCTTGCGATAAAGGATGTTTAGGAATGAAAACAATTTTCGAGATTGCCCCAGACGATTGTACCGTTCGAAATCAAATGAGTAAAAACAATGATGTTTTCATTGAATTTATGGCTACAGTAGTTCAAAAAGCTATGGATGATGGAGAAATGGATGATTCGGAAGATGCGGTTTTAATGGCTGAATACATTGCTACTTCATTCACAGGATGGAAGCAATCATACATTCTTCATGCAAATCCAATTAAAATAAAAAAAATGTCAGAATTTCTGATTAAAAACATATTTAAATAATCTTTTTTTTATTTATTTCTGGAACGTTTATTTCAGAATTATAAGAATATTATACCCTTTTTTAAACAACAGCAATTATTCTGAAACGATTGTTCCAGAAAAGAAATCAATTTAACAACAAAAATTAAAAATCAGCATGAATTCTGAAACGATTATTCCAAAAAAAAGCCCAATATCAAAGATTAAATCAAATCAAATCTCAATTATGAAAAAAGTTACATTTTTAAGCTTAATAGCTATATTTTTTATAAGTTGTGCCGATAAAAATGCTGCACCGCCTGCTCCAGAAGCACTAAAACTTCCTGTTGCATCAATAATAACTGAAAACACGACTACAGATACTGAATATCCAGCTGCCATACAAGGAACAGTTGACGTGGAAATCCGTCCACAAGTAAGTGGAAATTTAGACGGAGTTTTAGTAGATGAAGGTGCATACGTTTCTAAAGGACAAGTACTATTCAAAATCAATGAGCGTCCATTTCGTGAACAATTAAATAATGCATTAGCAAGTCTACACGCAGCAGAGGCTACTTTAATCAACGCACAATTAGAAATAGATAAATTGACTCCTTTAGTAGAAAACAAAGTTGTTTCTGATTTTCAATTGAGAGCAGCTAAAGCTTCTAAAAAAATTGCAACTGCAAATATTGAGCAGGCTAAAGCAATGGTAGAATCAGCAAAAATAAATTTAGGGTACACAACTATCACTGCTCCCGTTAGTGGATACATAGGAAGATTACCTAAAAAACAAGGAAGTTTAGTTTCAGCAACTGATATCGAAGCTTTAACAACACTTTCAGATGTACATGAAGTTTATGCTTATTTCTCTTTAAGCGAAACCGATTTTATCAACTTTAAAGAGCAATATGCAGGCAACAGCATTGGAGCTAAAATCAAAAACTTAACACCCGTTTCTTTACTACTAGCAAATAATGACGTTTATCCTCAAACAGGAAAAATTGACATGGTCGATGGTCAATTTAACAAGACTACAGGTGCTATAACACTAAGAGCCACTTTTCCAAACGGAAACGGAACTTTACGCTCTGGAAATACTGGAAAGATACGTTTAGGATTACAACATGAAAACGCCATTTTAATTCCGCAATCTGCTACACTTGAAATGCAAGATAAAGTCTTTGTTTTTACAGTAAACAAAGACAACAAGGTTACTAAAACACCTATTACAGTAATTGGAAAAAGTGGAACAAACTATCTTATCAAAGACGGTGTAAAATCTGGTGACCAAATTGTATTAAGCGGTATCGACAAACTTCAGGAAGGTCAAGAAATCCAACCTGAAAAAAACAAAGCAGAGGTTACACAATTAATTAACAAAAAATAATTTTTAGAAAATGTTCAAAATATTCATACAAAGGCCTGTATTAGCAACCGTTATTTCCATTTTATTGGTAATCTTGGGAATACTTGGACTTACAAAATTGCCTTTACAACAATTTCCTGATATTGCACCACCATCAGTTTTGGTAACGGCAATTTATCCAGGAGCCAATGCTGAAACCGTATTGCGTTCAGTAGCACCGTCACTAGAAGAATCAATAAATGGTGTAGAAAACATGACTTATATGAGCTCTACAGCCAGTAATGACGGTACCTTAGCTATCACCGTTTTCTTTAAATTAGGTACAGATGCAGATCAAGCAGCCGTAAACGTTCAGAATAGAGTTGCACAAGCTACAAGTCAATTACCTGCAGAAGTTGTTCAACAGGGGGTTATTACAGCCAAACAACAAAACAGTTTTATTATGGCAGTCGGTATGTATACCGAAGATGAATCAAAATATGATCAAACCTTTGTTGCCAATTATGCGCAAATCAATATTATTCCTGAAATCAAACGTATTCCTGGTGTAGGTTCAGCCGCTATTTTTGGAGGTACAAAAGATTACTCTATGCGTATATGGTTGAATCCTACGCAAATGGCAACACACAATGTGACGCCAAATGAAGTTATGGCAGCAATTCAAGACAAGAGTTTAGAGGCTGCTCCAGGTAAATTTGGAGAAAGAAGTAAAGAGGTTTTTGAATATGTAATTAAATACAAAGGAAAACTAACCAAACCTGAAGACTATCAAAACATTGCCATTCGTTCTAATTCAGATGGTTCTATACTTCGCCTTAGAGATGTTGCCCGAGTAGAACTTGGCGCTTATTCTTATAACAGTTTAACCCGTTTGAATGGTAAAAAAGGGATTGTTATTGGAATAATTCAATTAGCAGGATCTAACTCTAATGATATCCAAATTGCGATAAACAAATTGATGGAAAAACAAGCCAAAAATTTTCCAGCAGGTATCAAAAAAAATATTTTCTATAGTACTAAAGTGTCCTTAGATCAATCTATTGAACAAGTAGAACATACCTTAATAGAAGCTTTCATATTAGTTTTTATTGTAGTATTTCTTTTTCTTCAAGATTTTAGATCTACTTTAATTCCTGCAATAGCAGTTCCAGTGGCGATTTTAGGAACATTCTTCTTTATGCAACTGTTCGGATTTTCAATCAACTTATTGACCTTATTTGCCTTAATATTAGCTATTGGTATTGTGGTCGATGATGCTATTGTGGTGGTTGAAGCAGTACATGCTAAAATGGAACACAAGCATCTATCTCCAAAAGTTGCTACAAGTGAAGCGATGCACGAAATTACGGGTGCTATTATTTCGATTACATTAGTAATGGCTGCTGTATTTTTACCTGTTGGATTCATGGAAGGCTCTACAGGGGTTTTCTATCGCCAATTTGCCTTTACGATGGCTATTGCAATTGTAATATCAGCAGTGAATGCATTAACCTTAAGCCCTGCCCTAGCCGCTTTATTTCTTAAAGATAATCATTCTGTTAACGAAGGAGAAAAACCATATACTAAACAAGGATTTAAAGAAAAATTCTTTACCGGGTTTAATAATAGTTTTAATGCTTTAACAAATCGTTATGTTGGTGGATTAAAATTCTTGATCCGCAACAAATGGGTTAGTTTAGGTGGTTTAGCTTTAATCACTTTTGCAACAATTGTAATGGTTAAAACTACTCCAGCAGGATTTATTCCAACGGAGGATCAAGGATTTATTGCAATAGCTGTTAATACTCCATCAGGAACATCATTAGATGGAACACAAAAAATAATGACCCAAGCGGAAGATATATTGAGTAAACTTGATGCCTCTAGAGATGTTACAGCCATTTCAGGTTTCAACTTATTGACTAATTCTACCAGCCCATCGTCAGCTGTTGTTTTTGTTTTGTTAAAACCAAATGAAGATCGTGGAGAAGTTAAAAATATCGATGACATCATGAATCAAGTTCGTGGAAAATTAGGGGAGATTTCTGGTGGAAGTTTCTTTGTCTTTAGTTTCCCAACTGTTCCTGGTTTTAGTAATGTAGAAGCCTTAGACTTAGTATTACAAGATAAAACAGGTGGAAAATTAGATAAGTTTAGTGGCATTTCTCAAAACTTCATAGGTGAATTAATGAAACGTCCAGAAATTGCCGTAGCATTTACGAGTTTTAAAGCAGATTATCCACAATTGCAATTGGATATCAATGACGAAAAAGCAGACCAATTAGGTGTGAAAGTCAAAGACATTCTGCAAACCATGCAGGCGTATTTTGGTAGCGCACAAGCATCCGATTTTAATCGTTTTGGTAAATATTACCGAGTAGTTGTTCAAGCTGATGTTGATGATAGAGCTAATCCTTCGTCCATAGACCGTGTTTTTGTAAAAAATAATCGTGGCGAAATGGTTCCAATTAATACCTTGGTTAAACTAAGTCGTATTTATGGTTCCGAAACAGCATCTAGATACAATTTATTTAACTCCATTTCAATTAATGCAATTCCTAAACCTGGATTTAGCTCAGGAGATGCCATTAAAGCAATCGAAGAAGTAGCTGGACAACAACTACCTGATGGTTATGCATTTGAATTTTCAGGTCAAACCAGAGAAGAAATTTCTTCCGGAGGCCAATCCGCAACCATATTTTTATTGTGTTTGATATTCATTTACTTCTTACTTGCAGCTCAATATGAAAGTTATATTCTACCATTAGCAGTTATTTTTTCTATCCCTACAGGAATTTTTGGAGTATTTGTTGCCATTGGATTAACTGGAATAGAAAACAATATTTATGTACAGGTAGCATTAGTAATGCTTATTGGACTTCTTGCTAAAAATGCCATCTTGATTGTGGAATTTGCTGTCCAAAAAAGGAAATCAGGTCAAGCATTAGTAAAGGCAGCAATAGACGCAGCAAAACTACGTTTACGACCAATTATCATGACCTCATTAGCCTTTGTTGTTGGATTGATTCCAATGATGAGTGCAAAAGGGCCTTCGGCTCAGGGAAATCATTCAATTAGTATTGGTGCAGCTGGAGGAATGCTATCAGGAGTAATTCTAGGATTATTTATCATTCCTGTTTTATTCATCGTATTCCAATATTTACAAGAAAAGGCTACAGGTAAGCCAATAGCCGTAATTAATAATGAAGATAAAACAGCGCATTAATTCACATTAAAATAGATTTAAAAAACAATGAAAAAAATAAATTTATATGTCGTCATAGCAATGCTCACAACAGCATTTAATGTAGTGGCACAAAATATAGAAATATCGGATAATATACCCCAAAAATATAAAAATACTTCAGTTATAGACACAACCAACATTGCAGATATTAAATGGAAAGATTTTTTTATCCAAAAAGATTTGGTTGCATTAATTGACCAAGCTTTAAAGAAAAATAACGATTTGCAAATTGCTGAAAAAAATATTGCCATTGCTAATTTACAATACAAACAGTCTAAATGGAATTCTGTTCCACAAGTAAATGCACTGGCTACAGCCTCAACAACGAGGCTTTCTGAAAATAGTCTTAATGGCATCAGTACGGGTTCATTTTTAGGTAAAAATCATATTGAAGATTTCAATGCTGGTCTAAATTTATCTTGGGAAGCAGATATTTGGGGTAAATTCAGAAATCAAAAAAAGAAAGCTCTTGCCTCCTATTTGCAAACAGCTGAAGCCAAAAAAGCAACACAAACAGCTGTTGTAGCAAATGTTTCAAAAGGATTCTATGATTTACTAATGCTAGATGCTCAATTAGAAATTGCAAAAAAAACATTGGCTTTAAATGACAGTATTCTGTTCATGGTAAACTTACAGTATGAAGCTGGTCAAGTTACTTTATTAGCCAAACAACAAACAGAAGCGCAACGTATTAGCACTGCTAAATTAATTCCAGAATTAGAACAAAACATCCAAATTCAAGAGAACGCCATAAGTGTTTTAACAGGTATATTTCCTGAAGCTAAAGAAAGAAGCAGTAGCCTAAATTCAATACTAGTGAGTGACTATAATTCTGCTGGAATTCCGGCTCAATTATTAAATAAAAGACCAGATGTAAAAAGTGCAGAACTAGCTTTAGAAGCTGCAAATGCAAATGTAGGCATGGCAAAAGCCTATTTCTATCCTACATTGAATATTACTGCGGTTGGTGGTGTAAATTCATTTGAATCTAGCAATTGGTTTAATATTCCAGCCTCTCTATTTGGTTCCGTTGCTGGTGGATTAACAGCTCCTCTTTTATATAGTAAAAAAATAAGAACACAATACGAGATAGCTAAAGTTGAACGTGAGCAATCAGTGATTCAATTTAGACAAACCGTTATAGTAGCAGTTAGCGAAGTTACCAATGCTTTAGTTAAAATTGAAAAATTAAAGGAACAATATGATTTAGCAAACGATAGATTAGTAACACTTCAAAAAGCAGTTCAAAATGCTAGGCTTCTTTTTAAAAATGGTATGGCTAATTATATAGAAGTAATTGTAGTACAAGGAGATTTATTACAAGCTGAATTAGAATTAGCAACATTAAAAAAGGAAAGATTAACGGCAAATATTGAACTCTATCGTTCTTTAGGTGGTGGATGGGAATAACTTAATATAGTTTACTATGAAAAAAATTATTTTATTATTTACACTTCTTTTTAGTATAGCTGGAAAAGCTCAAACAAAAGACGCTTTCATTGGACAGTGGGCAACAGAAGAAGGCAAATTAGTCATTGAAATTTACACTAAAAATTCCTCTTACTATGCCAAAATTAAAGCCTGTGAAAACCCAGAAATCAAAGAGGAAGTCGTACTTATTCAAATGAAAAGAAAATCAAATGATAAATTATATGGTGGTACCTATTATGATGATGAATTAAAATCAGAGTATGAAGCCAAATTAAAATTAATAGATAAAAATACAATTCGTTTAAAAGTATTATATGGATTATTCAATAAAATAATAATTTGGCATAGAGTCAATCCTAGTTCATAAAGTTAATAGCATTGCTTTTAATCCTTTAGAAGTACAAATTATGATATGAATTGTTATTAATTAAAATAGCATAATAATTTTTGATGAAACGAAAAGTAAAAAACTTAGTATTAATAGTAAAGGAAAACATAATTAGTAAACTTTTAAAAACATTAAATATGAAAAATAAAAATATTGACATCAGTGAAATAGGACTATTTTTGTCATGTGTACTTATGGTAATAGCACTAATTTATATTAGAATAAATTAAATCTAAAGTTCAAATGAGAAAACAATTCGGAGCTAAACCTACAAAAATAGATAAGAGAAAATACACTCAATCAAAGCAATGGGATGGTGCAAAATTTATAAATAGAGAAGAAACTTCAATTGCAATTAACTTTAGAAGTCTACCCAAACTACTATACAAACAGTTTTGCAACAAAAAAAATAGAGAACCAAAAGAACCTTTAAAAATAATCCCGTTTGATAAAGCTGCATTTGATATTAAACATCAAAAGATGCACTATGTATGGTACGGACATTCTGCTCTATTACTAAAATTAAATGATTCAACTATTTTAATTGATCCCATGTTAGGTTCTAATGCTGCTCCTATAGCTCCTTTTCCTATTAAAAGATTTTCTACTAATACATTAAATATTATAGCTGATTTTCCAATAATAGATTTAGTACTTATTTCACATGACCATTATGATCATTTAGATTATGACAGTATTCAAAAATTAAAAGCAAAGACCAAACAATTTTATGTTGCTTTAGGTGTAAAAAGACATTTAGTAAAATGGGGTATTGAAGAGGCAAAAATTACTGAATTTGACTGGTGGGATAATCATCTTTTTGAAGACATTAAAATAACCTTTACTCCTACTCGTCATTTTTCTGGTCGTGGTTTAACTGATAGAGCAAAATCATTATGGGGAGGTTGGAGTTTATCTACTACCAATGAAAATATATGGTTTAGTGGTGATAGTGGTTATGGAGAACATTTTAAAGAAATTGGAAAACGATTAGGTCCTTTTGATTTTGCTTTTATGGAATGTGGTCAATACAATGAAAATTGGCATCAAATTCACATGTATCCAGAAGAAAGTGTTCAGGCAGCTATAGATGCTAATGTTAAAAATATGATTCCTGTTCATTGGGCTGGTTTTGCCTTAGCACAACATACTTGGACAGAACCTGTGGAAAGATTTGTAAAAGAAGCTAATAATAAAAACATGAAATATAACTTACCTCAACTGGGAGAAATAACTTCTATTGAAGCTCAGCATCATGTTAATTGGTGGAGCTAATTAAAATACAAGATTATTAAAAATTACTAGTTCATAACAACAAAACTTAACTTGTTTCGTTTTTATAGGATAACAAATCATAATTTTAAACCTATTAAATATGAAAAAATCTATTGTAATGGCAGTGTTTGCTTTAGTAACACTATCAATGGTATCTTGTAAAGAAGAAGAGAAAAAAGAAGAAACTACTGCTCCAATTGAAAGCACAGCAGAAGCAACTAATAAAGAAGATATGCATGTAGCGGCTTATCAATGTCCAATGGATTGTGAAAAAGGAAAAACCTATGCAGAAAAAGGAACTTGTCCTGTTTGCAACATGGACTTAGTTTTAGTTGAAGAAAACCATGAAGAACATAATCATTAATTATTTTTTAAGCAATAATTGGATTTCTTATAAATTCAATTATTGCTTTCTTTTTATTTCCATATAAACCTTACAACCACTTCCTTTACTACTTGTAATAGTTAATTTACCATCAATGGTTTTAATACGTTGTTTGATGTTTTTCATTCCTATACCATTAGATTTTTGCGTACTGTCAAAACCTATTCCATCATCATCTACATTGATACTTAATACATCTTCACTTTCAATAAACTTTATTATACAATGTTTCGCATGAGCATATTTGTTTACATTAGAACAAAGTTCTTGTAATATTCTATAGATATTAATCTTAATTAAAGAAGAATAGGCACTCCAATCAATTGAAGTCTTAAAAACACAAGTAAAAACAGTTTCATTAATTTGATTAGTAGCCACTATTAAATTGTTCAACAAATAACTAAAATCTACTTGATTAAAATTAGTTTCATGATTTAAATTATGAGATAAGTTTCTGATTTCTTTTTCTACATGCTGAATTTGGTCTACATAAGTGAGACTTTTATCTATTACTTCTTGCGTAGGGCTTTCTTTTAATCTATAAAGATTAAATCGTATAGCAGTAAGTTGATTCATAACACCGTCATGCAATTCCTTTGCAATTTTATTCTGTATATTCTCTTTAACTTTTTCTAATTGGATTTGATTTTCCTTTATCAGTTCGAACAATTCATCATCAGCTGCCTTTTTCTGCTCTAAAAAATCAATCTCAATTTTTTGTGCTTTTCTATGTCTTAAAATCAGTAGAATTAAAAAAATTATAATGGATAATGATGATCCTAGAAATAAATAAAAGTTACGCTTCGTTAAAACCTTGTTAGCATTTTCAATCTCACCAGTTTCATATTCAATTCTCGCAAACTTGTTACTACTAGCCCTCTGTTTTTTAATTATACTATCAGTAACTCTTATATACTCATTTTTATATAAACTAGCATTCTTTGTGTCCACTTTGGATAAAAAATCAAGCGATTTTAATGTTTCTTTTCCACTACTAATTTTTTTGGATAATTCTAAAGCTTCAGTTAAATACTCTTTTGCTTTAACTGTATCCTTTGTTATTAAGTAATATTCACCAAAATTAAGAATTTTATATAAATAAGTTCTCTCAAGTTTATTATTACTAGCTATACTTATAGCTTCTTCATATAGTTCTTTAACACCTTTTAAATCTCCATCTTTCATTTTAGAATAAGCTAGATTTCCAATAACATGAGAATATAAATCAAGCCTCTCTTTTAATTCTGGTGTAATAATTTTTGAAAGCCTTTTTATTGATTTCTGATATTCTCCTTTTTCATCATAAATATTACACAAATCTGTAACATCAATAACACTATAACGATAAATAGTATCCGAATCTATACCTTCATTTTTTAAATCATTAAGTATATTTTCAGCTAATTCATAATAAGTCAAAGCTTTATCTAATTCGCTTAATTGGGTATGTATAGAACTTTGTAAAGAATAGCAAAAATATTTTTGCTTATAATTGGGCAAACTATCTAAATTTTGAAGTGCTTTTATAACTTCTATTTCGCTTTCCACATAATTACCCTCATAGAACAATAAATGAGCTTTGTTATAATGTACCTTTGCTAGTCTGTCTTTATTATTTGTTAATCTGAAAATTTTTTCTGATTCTTTATAATAGTAATAGGCACTATCTTTTTTTGTGTTTTCATAGCAATCCCCCATATAATATAAGGCTCTGCCCATATTTGTTGAATCTTTTTGTTTTTGCGATAAATAATATGCTTTTTTACTAAATATGAAAGATTTTCGATTATCTTTTAAATCATAATATACATTAGAAATTTTAAAAGCTAACTTTTTTGTAATTGAATCATTAGGTAACTCATCTATCTTTTCAGCAACTGAATCTATAAAATGTAGTTTGTTCTTCTCTGAAGATAAAGTATATTCTTCTGAGTCTAAAAATTTAATTAACTGATTTAAATTATTAGCATTTTCACTCTTTTTACTACATGAAATTAAAAGAATAAAAGAAAATAGAATAAAAATGTAAAGTTTAAAACCCATAAATTATTTTAGCATAATTGGTTAAAAAACAATTATTGTTTTCTTTTTATTTCCATATAAACCTTACAACCATTTCCTTTACTACTTATAATGGTTATTTTACCATTAATGGTTTTGATTCGCTTTTTAATATTTTCCATTCCTATACCTGTAACAGCTTGCGTTTTATCAAAACCTACTCCGTCATCTTTTACTTTTATACTTAATACATTTTCATTTTCAACAAACTTTATATCACAATATTCAGCTTGTGCATATTTATTTACATTAGAACAAAGTTCTTGTAATATTCTATAAATATTAATCTTAATTACAGAAGAATAGGCACTCCAATTAATTGAAGAATCAAAAGTACAGGTATAAACAGTTGAAGTAATTTGGCTAGTAGACTCAATTAGATTATTTAATAAATAACTAAAATCTATTTGATCAAAATCTGTTTCATGATTTAAATCATGCGATAAACTTCTGACTTCTTTTTCTATTTTTTGCAATTCAGTAATATAAACCAACCTCTTTTCTTTCATTGCAGTATCGTCAGAACTATTTAAAAACCCAAGATTTAAACGAACACTATAAATACTGTTCATCACACCATCATGTAATTCTTTTGCAATTTTATTTTGTATATTTTCTTTAACTCTTACTAATTGTATCTGATTTTCTTTGATAAGTTCAAACAATTCATCATCGGCTGCATTCTTTTGTTCTAGGAATTCAATTTCTCTTTTCTGGGCTTTTTTGTGTCTTACAAATAAAATAATTAAGAACGCAATTATAGACAATGCTCCACCCACAAATAAATAAAAATTACGCTTTGTTAAGACTTTATTAGCGTCTTCTAATTTATCTGTTTCATATTCAATACGAGCAAACTTATTGCTACTAGCCCTTTGCTTTTTAATTATACTATCACTTACTTTAATATATTCACTCTTATAAAAATCTGTCTTTTCTACATCCACTTTAGATAAGAAGTCAAGTGATTTCAATAACTCTTTGCCGCTTTTAAAACTCTTTGATAATTCTAATGCATTGGTTAAATACTCTTTTGCTTTAACTGTATCCTTTGTTATTAAACAATACTCTCCATAATTAAGAATTTTATATAAATAACCCTTATCCAATTTATTTGCACTTGATAAACGTATAGCTTCTTCATATAATTTTTCAGCATCCTTTAAATCCCCATTCTTCATCTTAGAATAAGCTAAATTTCCTATAACGACAGAATATAAACCAGAACTATTTTTCAATTCTGGTGTATTTATTATAGAAAGTTCATTTATAGATTTCTTATACTCTTCTTTTTTATCATAGATATTACATAAATTTATAACATTTACTATATTATATCTAAAAATAATATCAGGGTCAACATTTTGAGCTTTTAAATCATTAAATGTATTTTGAGCTAATTTAAAATAAGTCAAAGCTTTATCTAATTCATCTAGTTCCGTATGTATAGAACCTTGCATGGAATAACATGAATATTTTAATTTATAATTGGTAGAATTATCTAAATTTTGAAGTGCTTTTATAACTTCTATCTCACTTTCTACATAATTTCCTTCATAGAACAACAAATATGCCTTGTTATAATGTACTTTTGCTAATCTATCCCTATTACCTATTAATCTAAAAATTTTTTCTGATTCTTTATAATAGTAATAGGCACTGTCTTTTTTAGTATACTCATAACAGTCGCCCATATAATATAAAGCTCTGCCCATACTAGTTGAATCATTCTGCTTTTGCGATAAATAATATGCTTTCTTACCAAGTGAAAAAGATTTTCGATTGTCTTTTAAATCATAATAGGCACTAGAAATTTTAAAAGCTATTTCTTTTGTAACTGAATCATTAGGTAGTTCATCTATTTTCTCTGTGATTGAATCTAAAAAAAATACTTTGTCCTTTTCTGAGGACAAAGTATATTTATCTGAATCTAAATATTCAATTAAATTATTATCTTCTATCTTTTTTTTATCACATGAAATAAAAAATGTAAAAAACAATAAAATTGAGTAAGATGCTAATTTTTTCAATCGTCTTTTTTATCAAATATATAAAACTAATTGAAATAAAACAATAAATCAATCTTTCTCTCTAGTTTGAACAGGTTCTCCATCTAATAAGTTAGCAGAAGGAATAATTGAATCCCCATCTTTTAAAAACGAAGATTGATCAACAGTTTGTTTAGCATTAAAATTTTGTGTAGGTTCAATAGATTCTGTATCAGCTGTACAAGAAACTAAAAATAAGCAAGAAGCTATAGCCGCAATAGTTAAATATGTTTTCATAATAGTTTAGGATTTGTGATACTTTTTAAGAATATCATTTGTTTTGTGTTTTGTTTTGTGTGAATAAAAGTTGGGAAGACTTTTATTAGTGATAATCAGCAATTTCCCTATTCCTGAATTATCAAATTGAATCATCAATTATTCTCTATATTGAACACTCCAAATGTAGAAAAGGAGTATTCAATTATACTATTAAAACTAGAGGAGTTAGTAAGTCGTAGGGTGGTTTTAGTAAGTAACCAACTATTTTATGTAACTGACAAGCTTAATTAACCTATTCTTCTAATAATAGTATCAATATTATCTTTATAGGTTCTAGAAAAAGGTAATTTAAACTCATTATCAAACAAATAACAGTCAGATTTACTGATATTTATTCTACTTACATAATGAATATTAACCACATAACTGTTGTGAATTCTAAAGAAATAAAAAGGCAACTGATTTTGAAAAAACTTCAATGTTTTAAAGCCTGAAATCACTTTTCCATTTCTTAAATAAAAATCAGTTGTATTGTTATCAGCCATCAAATAAACAATTTCTTCAAAAGGAATAAAATGATAGTCACTATTAGTTTTAATACATAAATTTTCTTGCACAATTTTTTTAGAAAACATGTTATATTTCATAAATGCTTTTCTAATTTCAAAAACTGACAAAGGCAATAAAATATAATCCATTACACCATACTTAATAGCTTTATAAGCGTTTTTATCTTCATGATTTAAAACAATTACATAAGGCATATCTTCCAAGTAACGTTGCAATTCTAATAAAAAATGTAAGGGTATATCTTCATTAAAATGAAAAAAAACAACTTGAGGTTTCTTTTCAATTATGGCATTGAGTGAGCTATCAAAATCTGTATAAATACCTAGGCAAACAAAATCAACAAATTGTTGAAAATCGCCCATGTGATTTTCAACAGTTTGAGTTGAATCAATTATTATGTAGGAATTTAGCACGTTTTGATTAATTTTGGTACAAAATTAATACCATTTTTGGTTACTATTTTACGGTTTTTTCAACAAATACTTACGGTTTATGCCAAAAAGCACTACTATTTTAGTTGTAGATGATCATCCTATGACAGCTGATGCCTACATAAATTTAATTACTATGTCGGAACCTAACTTGCATTTCAATTTTGAAAAGGCTATAAGTTGTGAAACAGCTTTTAAAAGCATAGAAATGTTTTCTAAATCAAAAAAAACTTTAGATGTTGCCATAATCGATATAGGATTACCTCCATTCAAAGATAAAAAAATGACTTCAGGTAAGGATATAGCTCAATTAATTAGAACTAAATTTCAAAAATGCAAAATCATTATACTTACTATGCATCATGAAGCGTTAATATTAAACACTATTTTTAAAAGTATTAATCCAGAAGGTTTTATTTCTAAAAATGATATTGATTTTTTAACTTTTCCTCAACTATTTTCTTCCATTTTAAATGGAGAACGTTTCATTAGTAAAACTATTTATGAAGTATTAGTTGTTGTATTTAAACAAAATATTAATTGGGATAAGTATGATAACCAAATTATAATTCTATTAGGTAAAGGAATTAAAACAAAAGAGCTACCTAGTTATATGGATATATCATTAAGTACAATTGAAAAAAGAAAAGCTAATATAAAATTGCATCTTTTAAATAAAAAAGGAACTGATTCTGAACTAATAAAAGTGGCAAAAGTTTTGAAATTAATTTAGAAAAAAAACACTAAATTTAAAATCCCAAATTGAAACTAATGCAAAATACCTTTCCGTCATTTTTAATGTTACTTTTTTGCTTACTATTATCTCAAAAAAAATTTGCTCAGAACGTTTCAGATACTTTAATCATAAAAAAGACGCTTTCGCAAGATTGGGAATTAGATAGTATTGATAAAAAAGGCACTTTTAGATTAGTTTCTTACAAACCCATATATGTAACTGCTGGTCGTTGGACAAATAGTCCTAATTCAAAACCGTATAGCGAAAATCCAAATTATTCTGCAACAGAGAAAAGTGATTATAATAATTTTGAAGCAAAATTTCAAATTAGTTTTAAAACTAAAATAATTCAATCTGCATTTTTTGGTACTGGAGATATATGGGTTGCATATACACAAAAAGCGCATTGGCAAGTGTACAATAAAAAATTTTCACGTGCTTTTAGAGAATTAAATTATGAGCCTGAAATCATTTTTAATTTTCCTTTAAAAACAAAACTTTTTACGGGAAACATTAGAAATATAGGATTCTCTTTTAATCATCAATCAAATGGAAAAGATTTATCTTTATCTAGAAGTTGGAATCGAATTATTTTTAATATAGGCTATGAAAGTGCGGATTGGATAGTTAATTTTAAACCTTGGATTCGACTTAAAGATGATGACGATGAAAATCCTGAAATCACAAAATATATTGGTGATTCAGAAGTGTATGTAGGATATCATTATTTTAGACATGAATTTTATGCTATTGTAACGCATCCTTTAACTTCATTAAAAAGAGGAGGCATTCAGTTAAATTATGTATTTCCTATAAAAGGACATATTAGAGGACATGCACAACTATTTCATGGTTATGGAGAAACATTATTAGATTATAATCACAAACAAACAACTTTAGGTATTGGCATATCTTTTGCTAATTGGTAACTAAAAAAAAATTATGAAAAAATTTGCTTATTTATTATCCTTATTGAGTTTACTTGGATGTAAAACTATTGCTAATGAAACAAAGGCTATAGAAACAGAAAAAATGCAAGAACCCGTAATCAATTATTTTACAGGCAGCGGAAATGAACCCTTTTGGAATCTCTCTATTGCCGAAAATCAAATTGAATTCACTTCATTAATTGAAGGGTTTGAAAACATAAAAATGCCCCATGTAGAGCCTGTAAGAGCTATGGATGCTAATGTAAAAATGTATAAAGTTGAGACCAAAACTACTCAACTAATTATTCAAATTTTCCAAAGTGAATGTGTGGATTCAATGTCTGGAAAAGTATCAAAATACAAAATAAAAGTTGACATCAAACACACTACAGATAATGATTATAAATCTCTAGAAGGTTGTGGTAGCTATACGACAGATTATAGATTAACTGATATTTGGGTTCTTGAAGAGTTAAAAGGATCAAAAGTTACAGCAGCTGATTTTATGAGAGAATTGCCTTTAATTGAAATAAATACTAAAGATGATAAATTTTTTGGCTATGCTGGTTGCAATAGAATGAATGGAACTTTATTCTTTGAAAAAGGAATCATTAAATTTACTAACATAATCACTACAAAAATGATGTGTCAAGAGATAAATAAAGAAAATGAATTTCTCCAAGCTTTACAAAGTGCTACGACATATAAAATTGAAAACAATAGATTATGGTTATCCAACCCAAATGGATTACAAGTAGTTTTTAAAAAGGTAGATTAAAACAGTAATAAACGTTAAAAATAAACTATAATTTTTGAGTAAATTGCAACATTAACTTTTTTAATTTATAAGTTTACATTTCAAAAAAAGTCTAAAAATGCAACATGTAGGAAATGCAGAAGAATTATTAGTTTTAGAAAACTTAGACGCTTCTAATTGTGCTATTCTTCAAGAAAATAAAACAAGTACATTAACTATTCTTTGGTTTGAAGATGATACAACTCATTTATTTATTGACAATGAGTTGTATCAATTTAAGAAGAATCAAATTGTATGTCTAACAGAATTTCATCACCTACAAATTAAAACACTTGGTCAAGTTAAAATGATACGTTTTAACCGAGCGTTTTATTGTATTTTAGATAACGATACCGAAGTTAGTTGTAAAGGCATTTTGTTCTTTGGAGCATCAAATTTGCCTATAATTTCAATGACCAAACAAGAAGAAGATAAATTTACAAATCTTTGGAATGTATTTGTAAATGAAATGGAATCAGAGGATGATTTGCAATTAGAAATGCTCCAAATGTTATTAAAGCGTTTTTTAATTTTATGCACAAGAATCTATAAAGAACAACACAACTACACTACACTTGATGCTTCTAATGTAGATATTATTAGAGAATTTAATTTTTTAGTTGAAAAACATTTTAGAGAAAAACACACAGTAGCCTGTTATGCTCAATTATTAAATAAATCACCTAAAACAATTTCAAACTTATTTGCTAAATTAAATACCAAAACGCCACTACAATTTATTCAAGATAGGATTTTACTTGAATCAAAAAGGCAATTAAAGTACACAGATAAAACTATAAAAGAAATAGCTTATCATGTTGGATATGAAGACATTCAATCCTTTAGTAGATTTTTTAAAAAAAATGAAGGAATTTCTCCTTCTGACTTCAAAAAAAATGTTCAATAGGTAAAATTGCATATACATTGGGAAATCTTGCCTAACATTCTCCTTTTCTTTCATCGCATCTTTGTACCAGCAAATTGAAAGAATATAAAATATGAAAATTTCAAACTCATTTAAAAGATTCATTTCCTTTTTTGAAAGCATTATTTCTGAAGAACAGAAAGCAAAACCTTTCAAAAAACTAGAAAAAAAATGTTGTGATACTAATGTTATTGTATCCTATCCAATTATCAATAATGAGGAGTTTTATATTTAATATGCTATCCATTTGATATTTAATCCTTAAAAATTTAAAAAAAATGAAAAATTTTAGTGTACCCACAAGAGATGAAGTTTCTGAAAACAATCAAGCGATTTTTGATAGCCTACAAAAGGGATTAGGATTTGTACCTAATTTATATGCTTATTTTGCCAAAAATGAAACAGCTTTAGGCGATTATTTAGGATTTCAAAACCGTAAATCTACTTTAAAAGCAAAAGAACGTGAAGTTATTAATTTAGTTACCAGTCAAGTTAATGATTGTCACTATTGTCAATCAGCTCATACAACAATAGGAAAATTAAATGGTTTTAGTGATGAGCAAATTTTAGAAATCAGAACAGGAAGTGCTTCTTTTGACGCAAAATTAGATGCTTTAGCAAAATTTACAAAAGCTGTAGTAGAAAACAAAGGAAAAGCTAATGAAGCTGCTAAAAATAGCTTCTTTGAAGCGGGTTATACAGAAGCTAATTTGATTGATGTAGTTTTTGTGGTAGGAGATAAAATAATTAGCAACTACATTCATAATTTAACGAATTTTGCCATTGATTTCCCATTAGCTCCAGCTTTAGAAAACGCTACAGTATAAATTCTAATTTATATTAAAAGTAATAAGTAACTATAAAAGTCACTTATTATTTCTTTCAGAAAATCCTAAAACGGCAAGAATTTAAATTCCGTTTTGGGGTTTTTCTTTTTACAAAATTGAATAAAACTTATTATTTTTTTGTGATTCAACAAACTGCTTTCTATCTTTATGACATAAATTAACATTCATAGTTTATAAATGTTATAACTATTCAAATCCAATAAAATAAAATTCATTTCGTTGTAATTAATAAAAAAAAAAAAAAAATGAGTCAGTATTATCTACATGAAAATGACATAACTGTTGGTCCTTTTACTATTGAGGATTTGAAAGTAAAAAAAATTACTGCCTTTACTCCTATTTGGTGTGAAGGATTTGAAAACTGGAAAACGGCTGGTGAAATTGAAGAACTAAAACCTATTCTTTTTGATTTACCTTCTCCTATTGAAATAAATACTAAAGAAAACCCAAAAATATATAACCAACCTAAAGAAACGCTTTTTGGTTATAATAAAAAAGGAGTTCTCACAGGTATAATTGCCTTAATTGTTATATTGTTTACTTTGATTTTAATGAACTACCAGTCGAGTAAAATAATTACTATTGAAAAGACTAATAAAGAAGTTCAAAAAGAAAATTTTTTAAAGAAAATTGAAGAACAAAAAGCAAAACTTGAAGAGCAAAACAAAATCTTATCCGAAAAAGAACAAGCTGAGAAAGAACGTTTTAACAACAGCAGAAAACTTGATGATGAGAAAACCTATAAAGATATAATCAGTGCACTATCAAATTGCTATGAAGGTTTAGAAAAAGCAAAAAATGAGTTAGAAAAAGCAAAGGGATATCGATTATTTCGTTCTGCAAAGAAAAAAGAACAACAAATTAAGGATGCAGAATATGATATTGAAATTTGGAAGCGTAAAATTGAACTTTTAAAATTAGAAAAAAGAGAAGTTGAAAACCGCCTTAAAAATTAAACTAAAATACAAAATCAAAAAGAATATTTGTCACTTTCCAACTTGCATTGTATTTTTACACAATGAATGATAATTTCACAAACGAATATTTTGGAATTGGAATCCAAAATGGAAAGACTCCCGAAAACTTAGGTGTTCTATGGAGATCTGCTCAAAATATGGGAGCCAGTTTTATCTTTACTATTGGGAATAGATATGCTAAGCAAGCTTGTGATACACATGATGCTATAAAAGCAATGCCCTATTTTCACTATGAAAATTTTGAGGATTTTTTCAACAATTTACCTAAAGGAGCCAGATTGGTTGGTGTGGAATTAGATGATAAAGCAGAAGCGCTAGAAACATTTCATCACCCCAGAAGATGTGTTTATTTATTAGGTGCAGAAGATCATGGTATGACAAAAAAAGCCATAGAAAAATGCCATTCTCTAATAAAATTTAAATCCGAAAAAAGCTTAAACGTCGCTGTTGCTGGAAGTATAGTATTATATGATAGAGGAATCAATAAGCCTAGGTCATAAATTAAGATTATGGCTATAAAAAAACCGAAATGATAGTTTCGGTTTTTTTATTATTTTTTATGTTTTACTTTACAAGTATTGATTCCCAATAATGAATATAATGGACATATTTGAAGGGATGATGTTACAACCATAATAATTCCAACAATTAAAGCAACCCACATAAGTGTTCCTTCTACAACATTACCCATTACTAATATCAATGCAATGATACCTATCATAATACGGAGAAATCGATCTCCATTTCCAACATTTTTTTTCATATATTAATTTTTATAGGTTAATTTTCAATTGGTTTATTAGCTTTATTCCATCCTATTATTCCTCCATCTAAATCATATACATTTTTAAATCCTTTTTCTTTTAAAATAGAAGCAGCTCTTGCACTTCTTCCTCCAGATTTGCAATACACCATCACTGGCTTTTCTTTATCTAAACTCTCAATTTGCTTTTCAAAATCATCACCTGTTACATTCATATTCACTGCATTTGTAATATGCCCTTCTTTAAACTCTTCAGGTGTTCTAACATCAACAATTTGACTAGATGATTCTTTCATTTGCTGTTCAAATTTATTAGAATCAACAACCGAAATTCCTTCCTGATCTCTCAAACAAGAAGAAAAAAACAATAGTATAAATAACCCTTTTAATAAATGTGCTTTCATGAATATATTTTTTATAAAAATACAAAAAATATTTAATTCAAATGTGAATTTATAATTTCTATTAATTGATTCTTACTTAAAACACCTGATTGTCTCCACAACATTTTACCTTCTTTAAAAAGTATAAAAGTAGGCACGCCTCTAACATTAAATTCTGCGGCTAAATCTTGGTATTGATCAACATTTATTTTGATGATTTTTACATTTTCCTTTACAATCGTTTTAGTTTCTTGCAAAACAGGCGACATCATTTTACATGGACCACACCAATCTGCATAAAAATCAACCAATACTAATTGTTTCTGATTTATGATTTCATTAAATTTTGCATTCATTTTTTCTATTATTTAATATCAAATTTAGTGATAATATAATTAATAAACTGTAATATATGTTACAATATAACTAGTATGATAAATATCATTTTTAGTCCTAATTAAGAATCTTATTTTTGATTAAATTTTAAAGTTATGCAGCAATCTCTCGTACAAAAATACAATGTTCCTGGCCCAAGATATACTAGTTATCCTACTGTACCATATTGGGAAGAAGATTTATTCTCTGTTAATGACTGGAAGTCATCCTTTGTTCAATCATTTGATGAATCTAATACTACTGAAGGGATTAGTCTGTACATCCATTTGCCATTTTGTGAAAGCCTGTGTACTTTTTGTGGATGCAATAAAAGAATTACCAAACGACATGATGTTGAACATCCTTATATTGATGCAGTAATAAAAGAATGGAATTTATATTGTGATTTATTTTCAGAGAAACCCATAATAAAAGAAATTCATTTAGGTGGTGGAACTCCAACATTCTTTTCTCCAAAAAACCTAACCCATTTAATCAATGGCATTTTTGAAAGAGCAACAAAAGCAACTCAATATGAATTTAGTTTTGAAGGACATCCTAATAATACAACAAGGGAACATCTTCAAACCTTATATGATTTAGGTTTTAGAAGAGTTAGTTTTGGAGTACAAGATTATGCTGAAAAAGTTCAAAAAGCAATCCATCGAATTCAACCTTTTCATAATGTGGCAAAAGTTACGTTTTGGGCAAAAGAAATTGGCTATACTTCAATTGGGCACGATTTAATTTTTGGTCTTCCATTTCAAACTCTAGAAGATGTTTTAGACACAATCGATAAAACAAAATCACTTCAACCTGATAGATTGGCTTTCTATAGCTATGCTCATGTGCCTTGGATAAAAGGAAATGGCCAACGTGGTTTTAAAGACGAAGATTTACCCAAAAATGATACAAAACGAGAGTTGTATGAAAAAGGAAAGATACAACTAGCTAAAAACAATTATATAGAAATTGGAATGGATCATTTTGCTACCAAACATGATAGTATGACGCAATCTTTTGAGAAAGGTAAATTACATCGCAATTTTATGGGATATACCTCATCAAAAACACAACTAATGATTGGTTTAGGCGTTTCTTCTATTAGTGATAGTTGGTATGCCTTTGCTCAAAATGAAAAGAATTTAGAAGATTATTACAAACTATTAGATAAAAATGAATTACCTATTTTTAGAGGTCATATTTTAACAAATGAAGATTTAATTATCAGAAAACATATTTTGAATTTAATGTGTCAATTTACTACTTCATGGGAAGATCAAAACATGCAATTTAAAGAGATTAATGGAGTGATTGAAAATCTGAAAGAAATGCAACTAGATGGTTTGTTAACTATCGTTGGAAATTCAATAATTATTACAGAAAAAGGAAAACCTTTTGTGAGAAATATTTGTATGGCTTTTGATTTAAGATTGATTCGAAAAGCTCCACAAACGCAATTATTTTCAATGACAATATAAAAAACCTTAAAAATAACTATCTAAAAATATTTGCATCAATGGCAATTGGCTTCAGCTTGTACAAATAAGCTCATATTACTAGGTGAAATGTAGGGAATATCTAAACCTAAACCTCTTACTATAAACAACATTCCGATTAGAATAGTTAAAACAGGAATTGCTTTTTGAATGGTATTTCTATTTTTGGGTGTGATAAAATTTGAAATATAAACGATAGCACTCATCATGGGAATGGTACCTATACCATACAGAAACATATAAGTTGCGCTTAATGCTATATTTTGCATTGCAATAGCACCAAATAAAGCAACATAAACCATTCCACAAGGCAAATAACCATTTAATAGTCCAATGGTAAAAAGTGATTTATAACCCTTATTTTTAAATTGTTTACCAAGACTTGATTTTACATTTGAAATCACTCTGTAAACGGGTTTTGAAAAGTTGTAGCGAGCAAATACTTTTTCAGGTATTAATGCTACCAAAATCATTAAGAGTCCAACAATAATAGACAATTGTTGTTGTAATCCGGCAATAAACAAACCTTTTCCTAATAGTCCAAACAACAATCCTAAACTTGAATAAGCTACTATTCTACCCAATTGATAAGTTAAAATTTGTATTGTTTTTTTAGCTGGATTATTTTTCTCTACAGGCAACATCATAGCAATAGGCCCACACATACCAATGCAGTGAAAACTACTAATTAATCCTAATATGATGGCTGAATATAACAAATGATTTAATATTTAAGTATGCTGTTTTTGAATTAAAAAAGATGTGCTTTTTAGGTGAAGGTTTAAAGTAAGTACTAATAACCAATAAACTAATTAAGAATCGCCAATCACCTAAAAACACACATCTTAATTTAATAATACATTGTTTCTTTGTTTAAATAGTTAGTATTATTGAAACTCCAATCTACAGTAATGTCCCAAAGACCGCTAATCAAATTACTATTAGGTATGAGCAAATTTGAAGAAGATAATGAAATTGGAATTTCAAAATCTAACTTTTGACTAGACGGTCTATATAAGGACACTTTACCACTTATGCTTTTATAATCAAACTCCTTTGGAAATATCACAAGGATTCCTTCTTTTGTTTTTTTAAAAGAAAGTTGGTGTTCTAATTTATTTGCACTTCTTTGTTTTTCAATATTACCTTGAACTAAAAGTTCTTTTTGATAATAATCTTCCGTTACTAACTCATTGTCATATTTAGAATCTGATTGTACTTTAAACACAAAATACAATATAAAAGTCATGAATAAGACAAATGTTATTACGATTCCTGTTCCCCAATTTATTTTCATAATCTTAAATTTAATTGAAACTTCTTGGTCCTAAAAACGTTGTTGTTGCTGTTTCAATAAGTTTATCATCGTTGTAAATTCCGATTTTAATTTTCATTTTATCCTTAGTGATTAAAGCTTTATTAATCTCAATGAATAATGTTCCTTGAAACAATCCTTCTTTTTTAATTTTTATATTTGGATTACCTACTAATTTAATAGTTCCTTCTGTTTTCTCTAGTTTAATTGTAACGTGTTCAAAATTTTTGACAGTTTTATTAATGATTTTGTATGTAAAAATATTACTGATTTTATTCCCTTTTACTTCATAGAGTTGTCCTGGTAATCGAAGAACGGTTGCTTCCACATCATTTCGCAAAAATAAAAGTCCAATTAACATTCCTATTAAAATTGTAAGAACAGCTATATATCCTTTCATTCGAAGAGTTAACTTAAACTTTTCTTTCTTAACAATTTCATCTTCACTTGCATAACGAATCAATCCTTTAGATAGACCTACTTTATCCATAATAGTATCGCATTCATCAATACAAGCTGTACAATTGATACATTCTAATTGCGTTCCATTTCTAATGTCAATTCCTGTGGGACAAACCACTACACATTGATTACAATCTATACAATCTCCCTTACCTGTTTCGGCTCTGTTTTCTCTTTTATCCCATTTTGCTCTTCCTTCTTTACCTTCCCCTCTTACATGGTCATAAGCTACATTTATTGATTTATTATCTAAAAGAACTCCTTGCATTCTTCCATAAGGACAAGCTATAATACAAACTTGTTCTCTGAACCAAGCAAAAATGAAATAAAAAACGCCTGTAAAAATTAATAATGCTATTAAAGTGCTTTTATTAGCTACTGGACCTTCTTCTATGTATAATAATAACTTATCGCTTCCTATTAAATAAGCTAAAAAAACATTAGCTATAATAAATGATATAATGAAAAAAACAATCCATTTAATTACTCTTTTTCTGATTTTTTCTGCATTCCAATCTTGTTTTGCTAAACGCATTTGAGCTCCTCTATCTCCATCAATCCAATATTCTATTCGTCTAAAAACCATTTCTAAAAAAATAGTTTGAGGACAAAACCAACCACAAAATATTCTTCCAAATGCAACTGTAAATAGAGTTAGCCCTACAACTCCAATAATCATTGAAATCACAAATAGGTAAAAATCTTGTGGCCAAAATGGAAATCCAAATATGGAGAATCTACGTTCTAAAACATTGAATAATAAAAGTTGATTACCATTAATTTTAATAAAAGGAGCAGACAATAGAAAGGCTAATAAAAAATAACTTACTAGTTTTCTTTTATCATAAAACTTTCCTGAAGGCTTTTTAGGATAAATAAAATTTCTCTTCCCTTCAGTAGTAATGGTACCTATTGTATCTCTAAAACTTTCATCTGGTAATTTTGACATGGCTTTATTTTCAAAAAAAGTTGTAAATATTAAACTTTTATAATTGTTTATTTTATGGGTGCTTTTTCCGTTGCTGTTGAATCCGAAACCTTAGTTTGGGTTTCTTTTTCAACTACTTCTGCTTCCCAAATTTTTCCTTCTGGTTCTTTTGCATTAGCTGGTTTTGTTCCTTGCATAGAAAGAATAAAACTAGCCACTTTTTGAATATCACTTGGTTTAATTACTGCTTTCCATGGAGCCATAACTGGATTATTTGAACTTCCCTCAGAAATTAAAGTAAATAATTCTTTAACTCCTCCTCCATTTATCCAATATTGATCGGTAAGATTTGGACCTATTCCTCCTTCTAAATTGTTACCATGACATGAAATACAATTGGTATTTTGAGATGTAAAAATAGCTTTCCCTTCCGCAATACTTGCAGCATCAGTCAGTAATGTTACATTATCAACATTTACTAAATCTGGAGCATTTTTTAAATATTCTTGATGTTCTATCTCTGCTTGAGCAATTTCTTTTTCAAATTCTTCTTTTTGGGTATAATCGCCCACTATATGAAATCGGATTAAGTAAACAAAAGCAAATATGATACAACCATAGAATAGATATACCCACCAAGGAGGCAATACATTGTCTAATTCCTTAATACCATCATAATCATGGTCTAGCATTACATCTGCTTCTTGTTCTATTGCTTTAGAACGAGTTAGTTTTTTAAGTAATCCTTTATAAAAATTACTTTCTGTAAAAGGTAAAGCCTGTGCTTCTTTTAATTGCTTTTTTTGTTCTTCTGTCAATAAATGATAGGTAACATTATCAACTGCATTGATTACAATTTCTATTGCAATCAATAAGAATAAAAATACTCCTAAAAATAGAGATACCATAGGATATTTCAAAAATGCTGGCTTGTCTCCTGAGTCAATAAAGTATTCCATTGCTGCAAATACAATAGCAAACAACACTGGAACTCTTACATAAGATGGAATTATTTTTCTCATTTTTAACTATTTAAGTTGTTGTCTTTTAATGGTAGTTCACTCAATTCTTTAATTTTATCTTTTTTATAGGTGTACACCCAAAAAAATAATCCAACAAAGAATGTAAAAAATATCAGTAAAGAAATTATTGGGTATATCTCAACTCCAGCTATAGTTTCTAAATTGTGTTTTATAAATTTTAACATTGTTACTCTTTTTTATCTTGTTTAGTAATATCTGTTCCAAGTCTTTGCAGATAAGCAATTAAAGCCACAATCTCTCTTTCTTTTACAGGTACAAACTCATTACCTTTGGCTTCTTTTTGATCTTCAAATGATTTTTTAATGTTTTTATTTTTCATCAAATTATCACTTATTTTACTTGCTTGAGCATCTAAAGTTTTTAATGCATTATTAATATCTTCTTGAGAGTAAGGTACTCCTAAAGTTACCATAGCATTCATTTTATCTTGTGTACTAGAAGTGTCTAACTTGCTTCTAATAATCCATTTATAACCTGGCATAATTGAACCAGAAGAAGTACTTTGTGGATCCCATAAGTGGTTAAAATGCCAGTCATCTGAACGTCCACCGTTATTTGGTTTACCAGAAACCCCTTCCCTAGCTAAATCAGGTCCTGTTCTTTTAGAACCCCATAAGAATGGATGATCATAAACAAATTCTCCTCCTTTAGAATAATCACCATAACGAACTACTTCTGATCGGAAAGGCCTGATCATTTGAGAGTGACAATTATTACAACCTTCACGGATATATAAATCTCTACCTTCTAATTCTAAAGGGGTATAAGGTTTTACACTTGAAATGGTTGGAATATTAGATTTTACCATAATTGTAGGTACAATTTGAATAATACCACCAATTAAAATGGCAACTGTAGCTAAAATGGTTAATTGTATTGGTCTTCTTTCTAACCATGGATGAAATTTTTCTCCTTTTAATCTACCTGCATTAATTTTTACTAATGCTGGAGCTTCTGCTAATTCATCTTCAACAGTTGAACCAGCCATTACTGTTCTTATGATATTATATACTAAGACTAATAATCCTATAAAGAACAAAGTACCACCAATAGCTCTCATAGCATACATTGGCATAATTTCAGTAACTGTTTCAAGGAAATTTCCGTATTGTAAATTTCCATCAGGTTTAAATTGTTTCCACATAGAAGCTTGCATAAAACCTGCTACATACATTGGTAAAGTGTATAAAATAATACCTAAAGTTCCAATCCAAAAATGGAAGTTAGCCAAAGCCGTAGAATATAGTTTTGTTTTAGTCATTCTTGGAATCAACCAATAAATCATACCAAAAGTCATGAATCCATTCCAAGCTAATGCTCCAACGTGAACGTGAGCTACAATCCAATCTGTAAAGTGAGCAATAGCATTTACATTTTTAAGAGAAAGCATTGGTCCTTCAAAAGTTGCCATTCCATATCCTGTAATACCAACCACGAAGAATTTTAATACAGGTTCTGTACGTACTTTATCCCAAACACCTCTTAAAGTTAGTAATCCGTTTATCATTCCTCCCCAAGATGGAGCAATCAACATAATAGAAAAAACGACACCTAAATTTTGAGCCCAATCCGGTAAAGCTGTATATAATAAATGATGTGGTCCAGCCCAAATATAGATAAATATTAAAGACCAAAAATGCACAATAGATAGTCTATAAGAATAAACAGGTCTATTCGCAGCTTTAGGAACGAAATAATACATTAAACCTAAGAATGGAGTTGTAAGAAAGAAAGCAACCGCATTATGACCATACCACCACTGCACTAAAGCATCTTGTACTCCTGCATAAACTGAATAACTTTTTAAAGCTGAAACAGGTAATTCTAAACTATTAAAAATATGCAATACCGCAACTGTAACGAATGTAGCAATGTAAAACCAAATGGCAACATATAAATGACGTTCTCTTCTTCTTAAAATTGTCATTATCATATTGATACCAAAAACTACCCATATTAAAGCTATGGCTATATCAATAGGCCACTCTAGTTCGGCATATTCTTTAGAAGTTGTATAGCCTAAAGGTAGTGTTATAGCCGCTGCAACAATAATCAACTGCCAACCCCAAAAGTTAATATTACTTAATAAATCACTATACATTCTCGTTTTTAACAAACGCTGCAAAGAATAATAAACCCCTGCGAAAATAGCATTTCCTACAAAGGCAAAAATTACTGCATTAGTATGCAAAGGTCTCAATCTACCAAAACTTAACCAAGAGATTCCATCGGTCATATTGGGAAAAAGAAACATAAAGGCTACTGTTAGTCCAACTAACATTCCTACAACACCAAACAAGATGCTTGCATAAAGAAACTTCTTTACAATTTTGTTGTCGTAATAAAATTGTTGCATTTCCATAATTTAAATTGATTTTTGGGTTTCTGTTTTTATTGTTTTATTGGGTTTCAATTCATCATCAAAAAGCATTCTGACTGATGGTGTATAATCGTCGTCATATTGTCCACTCTTAACTGCTTTTATAAAAGCAATTAAAAAGACAACCGCAACTACTATACTTACTGTGATTAATATATAAATGACACTCATACCTTAAATTTGTGTTAACAAAGTTACTTTGACTCGTTTGCTTAAAATATGATATTTGTCATACTTTAAAATTTTGTTAAAATATTTTAATTTCGATTACTGAAGTCAATGACAGTCAACGAAACTAATACCAGTTCAATACCTATTCTTGGCGTAGAAATTACTCATTAAGGTCACAAAACTCACAACTGTAATAGAACTTAATGGCATTATAATAGCAGCTACTAAAGGAGATAAGTTACCTGAAATAGCGAATGACAATCCTACCACATTATAAAGTAAAGACAATCCAAAACTCATGTAAATAGTTCGCATAGCATTTTTAGCATAATTCAAGAAATAACCAATCTTTGAGAATTGTGAAGCATCCATAATTCCATCACAAGCAGGAGAAAAAACATTTACATTTTCTGATATTGAAATTCCTACATTACTTTGAGCTAATGCTCCTGCATCATTTAGACCATCACCAATCATCATTACATTTTTGCCTTGTTGCTGAAGTTTTTTAATATATTCTAGTTTTTGTTCTGGTTTTTGATTGAAAATTAATTCGGTATCCCTTGGCAATAATGACAATAAATTTTCTTTTTCTCCTTCATTATCACCTGAAAGAATTTTTAACTCATACTTCTTACTTAATTTTACAAACAACTCCTCTACACCTTTTCTATATTGATTATCAAAAACATAATATCCTTTATATTCATCATCAATTTTAATGTGCACTTTTGTTTGTTTAGACTGATAATCATCTGTAACCCCTAGCAAAGAAGCAGAACCAATTATAACAGTTGAATTATTGACTTTAGCGACAATTCCTTTGCCTGTTATTTCTTCAAATTCACGAATATTAATTTTGGGTAAATTGGGTAAAAAATCATAAATTTTTCTACTTAAAGGATGATTAGAACCACGTATTACACTTTTTATTAGAGCTAATTCATCATTTGTTAAATCGTTTCCTTCAAATTCTATAGATGATTTTTTATTAGATGTTATTGTTCCTGTTTTATCAAAAACTATTGTATCAACTTTAGCTAATTGTTCAATAACTGTTGCATTCTTGAGATACATTTTTTGTTTTCCCATAATTCGCAAAACGTTACCCAATGTAAAAGGTGCTGTTAAAGCTAACGCACAAGGACAAGCCACAATCAAAACAGCTGTCAATACATTAAAAGCTGTAGAAACATCAACGAATAACCAAAAAACAAATACAACTAGAGCAAGTAATAATAGTATAGGAGTAAAATATTGGCTAACTTTATCTGTTATGGTTTTATGTTTTTGATCTATTTTCTTTTGAAAAACATCATTGCTCCATAATTGAGTTAAATAACTTTGGGAAACAGAAAACAAAACTTCTAATTCAATAACACTTCCTAGTATTCTTCCTCCTGCAAATAGTTTATCTCCCGATTTTTTTTCAATAGGAATAGCTTCACCAGTAACAAAACTATAATCGACAGTAGCCTTTTTTGAAATTAAAACTCCATCAACTGGTATTAGTTCTTGATTTCGAATCAACAATCTATCCCCTTTTTCAATAGCATAAACTTGCACGGGAACTTCAGTTTCATCTGCATTTAATTTAGTTATTGCAATTGGAAAATAAGATTTATAATCACGCTCAAAGGAGAGAAAATTATATGTTTTACTTTGAAATAATTTACCTAATAACATAAAGAAAATCAAACCCGTAAGACTATCAAAAAAACCTTGTCCATAATCAAAGATTATATCAACGGTACTTCTTACAAACATTACTAAAATTCCCAATGCAATAGGAATATCAATATTTAGCATTTTTGATTTGATGCTTTTATAGGCAGATATATAATAATCCGAAGCTGAATATAAAAAAGAAGGCAATGATAAAGCAAAAATTAACCATCTAAAAAAGCCTCTGTATTGGTTTATCCAAAACTCCTCAACCTCAAAATATTCAGGAAATGATAACAGCATAATGTTTCCAAAACAGAAAAAAGCGACTCCTAATTTGTAAATTAAACTTCTATCAACAATTTTTTTTACTTCATCAAAATTATCTAAGCTGATATAAGGCTCATAACCAATAGTACTTAATAAACAAACTATATCTTTAAGTGATACTTTGGTGGAATTAAATGTTATTCTAACTTTCTTTTCGGGAAAATTAACTTGAGAAATAGCTATTCCGTCTTGAAGTTTTTGTAAATTTTCCAAAATCCAAATACACGAACTACAATGTATATGAGGAATATACAGTGAAACAATAGAAGTTGTATCTTCTTGAAACTCGAGAAGCTTTGCAATAATTTTTTCATCATCTAAAAAATCATATTTCCCTTTAATATCTTGTGGTGTTGCACCTGGTGCGTTTTCAAAATCATAATAACAAGATAAATCATTCTGACTAAAAATTTCGTAAACAGTTTTACAACCGTTGCAACAAAAACTTTTTTCGTCAAAAATAATTTCGTCTTTTTTTATAATTTCATTACCACAATGGAAACAGTTATTTGCATCCATAAAATTTGCTCTTTTTACCTGTAACAAAGGTTGCAAATGCTTTCAATTTAAAATATGATATTTGTCATACTTTAATTATATTTGTAGAAGGATAAAACAATATCAAATGAATAAGTGCGAACAATGTATCGTTAGACAGTTTAGTTCATTAAAAGCTCTTAATAAGGAAGAGTTAATAAAAATGGCTAATTGTAAAACTTCTTATACTATAAAAAAAGGAGAACCCATTTTTGAGGAAGGTGAAATTGTAAATGGTGTTTTTTGTGTAAAAGATGGTGTTTGTAAAATGACAAAACTAAGTGATAATGGTAAAGATCAAATAGTAAAACTTGCAAAACCAGGAGAATTATTAGGGCAGCGTTCTATGATTAGTGATGAAGCTGCTAATTTGAGTGCCGTTGCACTAGAAGATATGGAAGTTTGTTTTATTCCAAAAGCTGAAATTATGGGCTTTTTTAATGCAAACAATCAGTTTTCAATGAATATGATGAAAAGTGTTTGTTTTGATTTGAAAGAATCCGATGACCACATGGTCAACATGGCTCAAAAAAGTGTAAAACAACGCTTAGCAGAAACCTTATTATATTTAGAAGAAAATTTTGGCATAAATGAAGACCAATCACTTCGTTTACAATTATCAAGAGAAGAATTAGCAGGGATGATAGGAACAGCAACAGAAAGCTGTATTCGCTTACTTTCAGAATTTAATAAAAACAACTTAATTGAATTAACAGGAAAAAAAATTACCTTAAAAAATAAACCTCAACTAAAAAGAATATCATAAAAAAAGAGCCAATTGGCTCTTTTTTTATTCAACTGGTCCATCCCATTGAGAAATACCGCCAATTAAATTATATGCTTTTTCAAAACCTAATTGATTCATAATGCCACAAGCTTGTGCACTTCTTCCTCCAGCGGCACAATACACATAATAGTTTTTATTCTTATCTAACTCTTCAATCATATAAACAAAACCCTGACCTTTATATATATCAATATTAATTGAACCAGGAATTTTACCTGCTTGAAATTCGTCTTCGGTTCTAACATCAAGAATAACAGCGTTTTCATCTGCTAAGAAATTATTCCACCATTCTTTTTTATCTAAATTCATCTTATTTATTTTTTGCCAAAGTTACAATCAAAAATATAATTTCAAAATTTTAACAAAAATTTATACAAACATTTGTATATACAAATAAAAAATATTCTACATTTGTCATGTCAATATTTGTATATACAATTATGAAGATAGAAGAAATAATAAAAAGTAAGACACCTATAACAATAGAAAAGAAAACATTGCTTAACGTATTGTATTCACAAATTGTTATTAGTGAAAAATTTAATGAAATCTTAAAACCTTTTGAATTATCTGCAGAACAGTTTAACGTCTTAAGAATTTTAAGAGGTCAGAATGGTAAATCTACAAATATGCATATCATACAAGAACGTATGATAGCAAAAACAAGTAATACCACAAGATTAGTAGATAAATTATTAGCTAAAGATTTAGTTACAAGAGAGATTTGTCCGCAAAACAGAAGAAAAATGGAAATTACCATTAAACAAAAAGGATTAGACTTACTAAAAATATTAGATCCATTAGTTATTGAACATGAAGAAAAATTTGCCCGTAACCTTACAAATACGGAATTGCACACATTAAATGAATTATTAGAAAAATTTAGAACTATATAAAATTATGAATACATTTTTAGAGAATCAAAACTGGCGTTATGCAACTAAAAAATTTGATGCCAATAAAAAAATTACAGCAACAGATTTAAACACATTGAAAGAAGCCATTCAAATAAGTGCTTCCTCATACGGATTACAACCTTACAAAGTCTTAATCATTGAAAACCCAACTTTAAGAGAACAACTGCAACCAGCTTCTTGGGGACAAAGTCAAATTGTTGAGGCATCCCATTTATTTGTTTTTGCCAATATTACTAATATACAAGACAGTCATATTGATGATTACATGGACAATGTAGCTTCAACTAGAGGATTAGCTGTTGAAGACTTAAAAGGATATAGTGATTTTATGAAATCTAAAATTATGGCTTTATCTTCAGAAGCAAAATCTACATGGACATCAAAACAAACTTATTTAGCATTAGGAAATTTATTAAATGCTGCTGCTGAATTAAAAATTGATGTTACACCAATGGAAGGTTTTGAACCAGAGAAGTATAATGAAATTTTAGGATTAGATAAATTAGGTCTTAATGCTTCAGTGATAGCTACACTAGGATATCGCCATGAAGAAGATGCTACACAACATTATCCAAAAGTTAGAAAACCAATAGATGAATTATTTATAACCCTTTAATACTAAACATTACATTAAAATTAAAACAATTAAAATTATTAAACAATGAGAAATTTAAAATCAATCGCAGTAGCATTATTTGCAATAGTAACATTTACAACTGCAACAGCACAAAAGACAACAAAAGTTGACGTAACTAAAAGTACAATCAATTGGGTTGGTAAAAAAGTAACTGGAAAACATGAAGGTACCGTAAATTTAAAAGATGGTGCTTTAGTTTTTGACGGGAAAAAATTAGTTGGAGGAAACTTCACTGTTGATATGACAAGTATTACTGTTACTGATTTAGAAGGTGGAATGAAAGGTAAATTAGAAGGGCACTTAAAAGCAGATGATTTTTTTGGAACAGATAAATATGCAACTTCAAAATTAGTTTTCAAAAAAATAGCTACTAAAGATAATGGTACATATACCGTTTATGCTGATTTAACTATCAAAGACAAAACAAATGAAGTTGTTTTTGATATCGTTGTAAAAGGTAAAACAGCAACAGCAGATGTAACTATTGACAGAACAAAATATGGAATTGAATATAATTCAGGAAGTATTTTTTCTGGATTAGGAGACGCTACTATTAGTGATGATTTTACTTTAAAAGTAGTATTATCATTCTAAGATAGAAGGGAAAAATTGCTATAAAAAAGGCTATTTACTTAATTGTATATAGCCTTTTTTTATTATTTAGAAAAAAGCAATTTGATTATTTTGTTATTACCCGCAGCAAAAGCCGTTTTACTATCTAAAAAACGAATAGTAAACAACCCCTTATCATCATTTAGCTTTACCCAAGTATTTCCTGCATCATTAGAATATTGAATTCCATTTGCTCCAACTGAAACTAAAGCTTTTCCATTACTATTAGGAATAAATTGCACACAAGAACCATAACCATAGCCTTGTCCGTTTGCAACAAGCTTCCATGTTTTTCCTCCATCATAAGTAATAGCTTTATTATTGTTATTATCATTGGGTTTCATATAATTTCCACCAGTAATAAACCCTATTTTATCATTATAAAAATCAGCTGAAAATATCCCTGTCATTTCTTCTCCTTGCACAATGGGTGTATCATAAACCTGCCACGTTTTTCCAAAATCTGAACTTGCAAAAAGTCTTGATTTTTTTCCACCAGAAACAATGAAAGAATACTTTTCTTTCAACATTAAATTTGAATTACTTGCAGCAAAAGCGGCCTCACCTTCCGCTACTTTTGGCAAACTAGTACAACTTATTTTTTGCCAAGAATTTCCACCATTTTTTGTTAGTATAACAGACAAACAATCGGCTGTAGGATCACCCATAGCCATTCCATTTAATTCATCTTTAAATTGCATGCTATCATAAAACACTTTTTCATTACTTTCCTTATATACGATTTGTTGTGAATTATCTTTCTTTGAAACCTTATACAGAATTGCAGGATTGGCCACAGGTAACAAAAAAATATAATCTTTAGTTTGTGCAATACTTCTTATTTCGTTTACAATAGTATCTGATTGAATTTTATATTTTGAAACTTCATTTGTTTTTAAATTCACTTTTCCATAATTACCATTATCACCTGCATACCACAAATAGCTTTCATCTGCTACAATAGCTCTTATGCTAATTTTTTCATTTAAAATTGTTACAACATCAACCTTATCATAATTCATATCAGCATCTTTATAGGAAGCACAAGAAAACAAACAGAAAAGTACAAGCAAAGTAAAAATATAAAATAGCTTTTTCATCTTAAAAAAATTTAGTAGGTAAAGCTATCAAAAAAATATGGAATGTAGTTCAATAATAATAAAAACACAAGATGTTTAAATTTTAAACTACTAAAAAACAACAACTTATGATTAATTACTAATTTTTGGCACAAATATTGGTTATTCATTAATAAAAATAAAATACTTTAGATATGAAAACAATATTCACCTTCGCCCTTTTATTTAGTGCCTCTTTAACGAGTTTATTTGCACAAGATAAAACTACTGTCACAGCTACAAACTCTGAAATTAGTGATAATTTAGATTTAAGAGCTATTGCCACAATATTTGGAGAAGCTTCAGATTTAGAAGACTTCGAAAAAAGAATTAATGATCCTAAAGCACAAATAAGTAATTTAGACTTAAACGATGACAATTATGTAGATTATTTAAGAGTTATAGAATCTATCGAAGGGAATGATCACATTATAGTTATACAATCTGTTATTGATAAAGATTTATATCAAGATGTTGCTTCAATTGAAGTTCAAAGAGATAGCAATAACAAAGTGCAAGTGCAAGTTGTAGGTGATGTATATATGTATGGAACCAATTATATCTATGAGCCTGTTTATGTTCATACACCCGTTATCTATACAACCTTTTGGGTAACCAATTACCGTCCTTATTATTCTAGCTGGTATTGGAATTATTATCCTACCTATTACACCTATTGGAATCCATTTCCAATATTCAGATATAGAAATCATATAAATGTTTATATAGGAGGTTATGGCAATGTTTATAACTACGTTAATTATAGAAGATGTCATGTAGCTTATAATTCTTATTATGGAAGAAGAGCTAACGCTTATGAAACAAGATATCCAAATCGTTCATTTTCACATAGAAATGCAACAGTAACAAACAGATATGAATTAGATAAAAATAGAACCGTAAGAACGGCAAATACTAGAGAAAAAGGAAATAAACAAGCTCGTATTGAATCCTCTACTAGAAGTAATTCTTCTAAAAGAAATGAAAATTCAAGAAGTGATGCTACATCACCTAGAGTAAGCACATCTACAAGAAGTGAAAGCCCTAGAAATAGTTCATCCACAAGAAGTACTGGTTCAACAAGAAATAACAGTGTAAAAGCAGACTCTCCAAGAGTAAGCACATCTACTAAAAGTGAAAACACTAGAAAAAATTCAAATTCACCTAGAGTAAGTACTTCAACTAAAACTGATAGTCCAAGAAATACAACAACTTCTCCAAGAGTAAGTTCTTCAACAAGAAGTCAAAACACTAGAACTGCAACAGCACCTTCAAAAAGCAGTTCATCTCCAAGAGTTAGTGCTCCTTCACGTTCAAGTTCTCCATCAAGAAGTTCATCATCAAATGGAAATTCATCAAGAAGTGGTTCTTCTAGAGGAGGAAGAGGTTAAAAAAGAGTGAATTATAAAGATTTAAAAGACTGCAGTAAATGTGGTCTTTTTTTATGAATATAAATTTAATAAACTCATTATTAGTACTATCTTTGCAAGCTGATTAAAAAAGAAATGAGATTACACAGAAATTTAGTATTTACAGTCATTGATTCATTAATGGCTATCTTTAATGAAGGTGCTTATGCAGACAAAATGGTTGCACAAGCCTTAAAAAAAGATAAACGTTGGGGAAGCAGTGATAGAAAATTTGTTGCTGAAACTATTTATGAAATAGTTAGATGGAAAAGGTTATATGCCGAAATAGCAGAAGTAAAAGACCCTTTTACTAGAGACGATATTTGGAGAATTTTTGCCGTTTGGGCTGTATTAAGAGGAATTAAATTACCCGATTGGAAATATTTTGAAAACACTCCTACTAGAAAGATAAAAGGTCGCTTTGACGAATTATCAAGAATTAGAAAATACAAAGAAGCCATTCCAGATTGGATGGACGAATTAGGTATAAAAGAGCTTGGCGAAGAGGTTTGGACAAAAGAAATTGAAGCTCAAAACGAACAAGCAAAAGTGATTTTAAGAGTCAATACTTTAAAAACCACTAGAGAAAAATTGCGTTCTCTTTTAATGGATCTTAATATTGATACAGAATTCATTAAAGACCAACCCGATGCTCTTGTGTTAAAAGAAAGAGCTAATGTATTCTTAACACCAGCATTTAAAGAAGGTTTTTTTGAAGTTCAAGATGCTTCTTCACAATTAGTGGCCTATTTTTTAGATGTTCAACCAGGAATGCGAGTAGTTGATACTTGTGCTGGTGCTGGTGGAAAGACCTTACATTTAGCTTCATTAATGCAAAACAAAGGACAATTAATTGCTATGGATATTTATGAAAGTAAATTAAAACAATTAAAAATTCGGGCTAAAAGAAATGGGGTTTTTAATGCTGAATTTAGAGTAATAGATTCTACTAAAGTAATTAAAAAACTACATGAAAAAGCAGATAGAGTACTTATTGATGCTCCTTGTAGTGGATTAGGAGTATTAAAAAGAAATCCAGATAGCAAATGGAAATTACAACCCGAGTTCATTGATAATATTAAAAAAGTACAAGCAGAAGTTTTACAAAACTATTCAAAAATTGTAAAACCTGGAGGCAAATTAGTTTACGCAACATGTTCTATCCTTCCTTCTGAAAACCAAGAGCAAGTTAAACACTTTTTAAGTACTGAAGAAGGAAAAAACTTTAAATTTATTAAAGATAAAAATGTATTTGCACACCAATCAGGATTTGATGGGTTTTATATGGCATTATTAGAAAGAAAATCATAATTCAATTGATATGAAAAAGAACTACTTTTTATTATTTTTATTGAGCTTAACAATTGGTTTTGCTCAAATTCCAGCAGGATATTACAACAGTGCAACTGGCACAGGTTACACTTTAAAAACAAATCTTAGAAATATAATTGCAAACAATACAAATTCTGCATCACAGTCAAGTTATGGGGATCTTTGGACACTATATACTAATACGAGTTATAGAGATAACTATTATGAAAACGATGGATCATTATTAGATATATACTCAGAAAAACCTTTAGGTGCAGACTCTTATGAATACACTTCAGTATCACAGCAATGTGGTAATTATTCTGGTGAAGGTTCATGTTACAATAGAGAACACATAATGCCTCAATCCGTTTTTAACAGCAATTACCCTATGTACTCTGATGCACATTTCGTTTTACCTACTGATGGATATGTAAATGGGCAAAGAGGTAATTTCCCATTTGGAGTAGTTAATAGCGCATCCTATACCTCTTCTAATGGATCTAAAAAAGGAACTAACTTAAATTCAGGCTATTCGGCTGGTTATACTGGAACCGTATTTGAACCAATTGATGAATTTAAAGGAGATGTTGCTAGAGCATTATTATATTTTGCAACACGTTACCAAAATGAAGTTACTGGTTGGACTTATGATATGTTCAATAACACAAATAATCAAGTATATACCAATACTTTTTTAAATATTTTAATCACATGGCATTTGCAAGATCCTGTAAGTGCTTATGAAATTGCAAAAAATAATGCCGTATATAATTTTCAAAACAACAGAAATCCATACATAGATCATCCTGAATATGTTTGTCAAATTTGGACTACACAATGTGCTACCCTTACTACACAAGATTTTGTTAGTTTAGATACTGTTTCGGTTTATCCAAACCCTTCAAACGATCACAAAATAAACATTGAAACTGAAATAGTATTAGATGAAATTCAGTTAATTAATATAAACGGACAATTGCTTCAAGTTATAAAAAATCCGCAAATTAACAACAATGTATATAGTATAGAAAATTTACCCGAAGGGTTTTATTTATTAAGATTAAGCTCTGATAACCAATCTATAACTAAAAAAATAATTGTAAATTAATACAACATTTTAATTTCTTTAATAGTAAAGTTTTTAATGGATTCATTTTCTAGAAAAACTTGCAATTGACCTGTTGAAGAAACCCCTTTTATAATTCCCATAAATTTTTGTTGACACCCATCTTCAAAAGTTGTGGGAATTTCTTTTTTAAATAATTTATCAGAATACACCTTCCACAAAATACTAGATTTCTGACTACTTATTAAAGAAATATTTTGTTTTAAATTAGCTAATAAATTATTTAAAATAGCATCTAAGTCAAATTCTTTTTCTTCTAATAAGTTTAAAGAAGTAACATGATTTAATATCCCAAAATTATTCTGATTAATATTTAAACCAATTCCAATTATAGAAAAAATTTCTCCTTTTTGTTGAATCAAATTTTCGATTAAAATGCCAGCAATTTTTTTATTATCTGCCATAATGTCGTTAGGCCATTTAATGGCTATATTTTTTCTTGTCAGCCCTATTAATGTTTCATATACACTAATAGCAACCGCCACATTTAAGCTAAATAAAGCTGATGGTTCAATAATTAAATCCTTAACTAAAACACTAAATGTTAGGTTTTTACCTGCTTCAGAAAGCCATTCAGAATCTCGTTGCCCTCTACCCTTTTGTTGATCTTTTGCAACCACAACCGTATAATTCTCTAAATACTGTTTTCGCATTAAATCTTTTAAATAATCATTTGTAGAGTTTGTGGCATTTAGTTTGATGATGTTCATGTATAGAAAATAATTTTTGTAAACTTTTGTAAACGTTCAAATGTAAAGACAAAAATTGGTAAATTTGTAAAAATTTAAAAATTTAGATGACAAAAAAGAAAGTAAGTAATGATGATTTAATAGCGAATATCATCAAAGGAATCGAAGATGTTAAAGGAAATGATATTGATATTCTTGATTTAAGATCTATTGACAATACCGTGAGTGATTACTTTATCATTTGTAACGGAAATTCTAATACACAAGTTAACGCAATAGTTAACTCCATCCAAAAAGTAGTTTCAAAAGAATTAAAAGACAAACCTTGGCACGTTGAAGGTGCAGATAATGGTGAATGGGTATTAATGGATTATGTTAATGTAGTAGTTCATGTATTTCAAAAACACATAAGAGAATATTATAACATCGAAAGTTTGTGGGGAGATGCCCAAATAATTTCAATAGACAATAAATAATAAAACATGTCAAACGATAATAATAAAAAACCTGGATTCAAATTTAGTCCTTGGTATATATTTCTTTCAATACTTGCACTATTTTTTATTATGCAAGTGGTTTCTTCTGGAGTAGATTTAAGTAATCCAAAGCCAACAACTATATCACAATTTAATCAGCTTTTAGATTCATCACAAGTTGAAAAAGTTATAGTATTCAATGGTAAAACAGCCGAAATATTTTTAAAGAAGGAAGTTTTAAAAGATAAAAAATACGACAAAGTAAACAAAGATGTCTTAGGTAAAATAAATGAAAAAGGACCTCATTTTTTACTTGAAAACATTGGTAACGAAGAACTTTTTCAAAAAAAGTTAGTTGAATCTAATGAAAAAGGGCTAATTGATAGCTACGATTTTAAAACCACAAGTGATTGGACTGAATTATTATATGGTCTTTTACCCGTAATTTTAATTATTGGTGTATGGATATTTATGATGAGAAGAATGTCTGGAGGAACTGGCGGTGGTGGTGGACAAATATTTAGTATTGGTAAATCAAAAGCTAAATTATTTGACGAAAAGACAGATATAAAAACCACTTTTGAAAATGTGGCAGGTTTAGAAGGTGCTAAAGAAGAAATACAAGAAATTGTTGAATTTTTAAAAACTCCTGAGAAATATACATCATTGGGTGGAAAAATACCTAAAGGAGCATTATTAGTTGGTCCTCCAGGAACAGGTAAAACATTACTAGCAAAAGCAGTAGCAGGTGAAGCAAAAGTACCTTTCTTTTCATTATCAGGCTCAGATTTTGTTGAAATGTTTGTAGGAGTTGGTGCTTCACGTGTACGTGACTTATTCAAACAGGCAAAAGAAAAATCACCTTCAATTATTTTTATTGATGAGATTGATGCTGTAGGTAGAGCTAGAGGTAAAAACAATATGTCTGGTGGTAATGATGAAAGAGAAAATACGTTAAACCAACTACTTACTGAAATGGACGGTTTTGGAACAAACACAAATGTAATTGTTCTTGCTGCAACTAATAGAGCCGATGTTTTAGATAAGGCCTTATTAAGAGCAGGTCGTTTTGACAGACAAATTTATGTAGACCTTCCAGATATCAGAGAGCGTAAAGAAATTTTTGAAGTTCATTTAAAGCCACTTAAAAAAGCAGAAGGTCTAGATACCGACTTCTTAGCAAAACAAACCCCAGGTTTTTCAGGAGCAGATATTGCCAATGTATGTAATGAAGCTGCTTTAATTGCTGCTAGAAACAATAAAAAAGCAGTTGACAAACAAGATTTCTTAGATGCTGTTGATAGAATCATTGGTGGATTAGAAAAGAAAAATAAAATCATTACTAAAGAAGAAAAAAGAGCCATTGCCGTTCACGAAGCAGGTCACGCTACTGTAAGTTGGATGTTAGAACATGCTGCTCCTTTAGTAAAAGTAACCATTGTACCTCGAGGACAAAGTTTAGGAGCCGCTTGGTATTTACCAGAGGAGCGTTCAATTGTTCGTCCTGATCAAATGTTAGATGAAATGTGCGCTACAATGGGTGGAAGAGCTGCAGAGAAAGTCATGTTTAATAAAATATCAACTGGTGCTTTGAGTGACTTAGAAAAAGTGACCAAACAAGCTAGAGCAATGGTAACTATTTATGGACTTAATGAAAAATTAGGAAATATTACTTATTATGATTCTTCAGGACAAAGTGATTATAATTTTTCAAAACCCTATTCAGAAGAGACAGCGAAAATTATTGATGATGAAATTTCAATTTTAATTGAAGGGCAATACAAAAGAGCTATTGAACTTTTAGAGAAAAATAAAGATAAATTAAACCAACTTGCTGATATTTTAATTGAGAAAGAAGTCATTTTTAAAGATGATTTAGAATTAATTTTTGGTGTAAGAAATTTTAATGAACCAGAAGAAACAACTGAAGGTTTAGCATAAGGTTATTAACAAAAGTTTTTTAATAAAAAATCTTAATTCATGTTTCCATATGAGTTAAGATTTTTTATCTTTGGTTAAATTCCAAAAACTAGCCATAAATGAACATATTCAAAAAAATATTTGGCAACACATCAGAAGAAGATAATAATTCAGAAAGAAGTCCATATGAACCACAGATAAACATACCTATTGACGAAAAATTTACCTTTAACTTTAAAAATAATGGAGGTAAATTTTTATACTGTGAGGACTTAACCGATTTAAGAGAACAATTAGAAAATATATTAGAAGAAAATGATTGGTTTGAATGTGAAGTTCTTTGCCATGACGAGAAATTATTTTCTTTACTAGATGAAAATAAATTAGACTATATTGATATAAAACATCCTAAATTCTTTTTTACCATTTGCGAAGATTTAATTTCTGATGATGGTTCTATTTTGTTTTCTTCAAAACAATTTAAACAATATAAAGCTAACGAATTACCAGCAGACATGGTTGTATTTGCTACAACAAGTCAAATTGTAGGTAATAAAAGTGATGGATTGAGAAATATTAAAAAAAGATATGATAAGGAATATCCTTCAAATATTACTACCATTAAATATTTTGAAAAAGCAAAAGAAGAAGACTTTTTACACTATGGCAGTAGCCCTAAAAACTTATACTTATTGCTATTAGAAGATTTATAAAATGAACGAAACTTTAACCAGATTGTTATCAGGTGTAGTTTACATAGTTTTGTTACTGTTTGCTATTTCCTATTCTACCACTAGTTTTTTTATACTATTTGGTGTTTTTATGTTAATAGCCATTTACGAGTTTTGTAACTTAGTTCATATTTCTAAAATAGCTCCATTACTATTAGCAACAATATTATATTACTTTTTTACATTTGGAAAAATAAATAATCAGTGGATCACTAATGGCGCCTTATTTATAGCCTTAGTCACTTCAATAGGAGCATTTAAATTTTTGTTCTCAAACAAAATGGAAGCCTTAAAAAGTATTGAAAAATACTTGTATCTTTTAGGATATGTTATATTATCATTTATTTTTATAACTAAAATACCTTTTGGTATTAAGGGATATAATCCCAAAATTATCATTGGAATTTTTATTTTAATTTGGACAAATGATACCTTTGCATATATAGTAGGGAAATCTATTGGAAAACACAAACTGTTTGAAAGAATATCACCTAAGAAAACAATTGAAGGATTTTTAGGTGGATTGGTTTTTAGCATTATAGCTGGAATATTAATTTCTAAATACTATATTGGCTCAAACCTTATAATTAATACTTATATTTGGATTGGAATTGCTTTTATTGCAAGTTTTTTTGGCACTATTGGCGACTTAGTTGAATCTAAATTCAAGAGAATTGCTCAAGTAAAAGATAGTGGAAATATTATGCCAGGTCATGGAGGTATTTTAGATCGCCTAGATAGTATTATATTTGTAGCACCATTTGTATATTTGTTTTATTTAATTTTAAATTATGTTTCATAAAGAAGGCGCAAAAATTATTTTGATTACTGTAGTTATAGCAGTTGCAATGTTATTATTATCTGATACTTTAGTATCTAACTTTTGGATTCAAAAAACCATTCAAGTTTTAGCCTTAGCATTACTTATACTGGTTCTGCAATTTTTTAGAAATCCTAAAAGAGATGTAGATAATAGTGATAATCATATTATTGCACCTGTTGATGGAAAGGTAGTTGTAATAGAAGAAGTTTTTGAACCCGAATATTTTAAAGACAAACGATTAATGGTTTCCATTTTTATGTCGCCTATAAACGTTCATGTAACGCGTTACGCCTTAAATGGAATAGTAAAATATAGTAAGTATCATCCAGGAAAATATCTTGTAGCTTGGCATCCAAAAGCAAGTGAAGAAAATGAAAGAACAACCGTTGTCATTGAAAATCGCATTTATGGAGAAGTAATGTATCGTCAAATTGCTGGTGCATTGGCTAGAAGAATTGTCAATTATGCACAAGTAGGAATGCGAGTAGTTCAAGGAAAAGATGCTGGATTTATTAAATTTGGATCTCGAGTAGATTTATATTTCCCCATAGGAACACCCATTGATGTAAAATTGGGACAAAAAGCCGTTGGAGGAATAACAGTTATAACTAAAAAATAGCGACTTGAATAGTGAAGATTTAGACATATTATTTGACGAGGCTTTTGAAAATGCTTATAAAATCCCTAAAGAATCTGTACCACCAAACGTACAATTGGTTTTATATGGACTTTATAAACATGCAACTTCAACTAGGCCTTCAAATACGTACGGTTCGGACGATTCAACAGATTTAAAGAATGCATTTAAAATGAATGCTTGGATGCAAGTAAATAATTTAACACTAGACGAAGCAAAAGAACAATATATAAAGATTATTAATTCCTTATTAAAAGAAAGGAATCTTTAGTATTCATTCATTATAAAATTTAGCCCTAACAATGAAAAAAATAATACTAACTAGTTTATTTTTTATTTCAATTTTATCTTCTTGTAAGAAAGAAAAACAATTAGAAGAAGTACAACTTCCAGACCCTAACAAAATTGAAGATGTAGTCTATGGCAATCCAGAAAATATAAAAACTAACGAGGGTCCTTTTAAAATGAAAGGTCTTGCATATCAGTATAATGACTTAGAACCTTTCATTGATGCTCAAACAATGGAATTACATTATTCTAAACATCATTTAGGCTATGCAAACAAGCTAAACATTGCTATAAAAGATACTGATTTTAAAAACAAATCAATTGAAGAAATCTTAGCAAATTTAGATTTAAGTAACAGTTTACTACGCAATAATGCAGGTGGCTATTACAATCATAATTTATATTTTGCTGTTTTAGATAAAAAAAAAGAGACTAAACCTAGTCAAGTTTTTGAAGATGCTATCATAAAAGATTTTGGTTCGTTTAATAATTTAAAAAAGCAGTTAGTAGAGAATGCAAATCAATTTTTTGGTTCTGGCTGGATTTGGTTAATAATCAATTCAAAAGGAGATTTAAAAATTACACAAACAGTTAATCAAGATAATCCTTTAATGCCAAATGCTGAAGAAAAAGGAATACCTATTTTAGCAATTGATGTATGGGAACATGCCTATTATCTCCAATATAAAAACAACAAAAAAGATTATATTGATGGGGTTTTAAATATCATTAATTGGGAAAAAGTGTCTGAAAAATACGAAGAAATTACACAAATAAAATAACAACTATGAAGCAGATTATTACCATACTAGCTATAGCATTACTTTTTTCTTGTAAAAATGATTCAAAACAGGAAGAAGAGAGTACAATTGAAGATAATGTGGCGGCACAATGGAATGAATTTTCTTTAAATGGAAATGTAAAATCTACAGAAGAATATACTACTGAAGTAGATAGAAAAGACCAAACTGGTCCGAGAAAATTTCAAAACCAATTCAATGCAGATTTTATATTAAAATTTGATGCAAAAGGCAAACTTATTCGCAAAGACATTCTTAATGAAGATGGAACCGTTGCCGAAGAAATAACTTATGATGGAGTAGATAAAATTTTAACCATTAAAAAAAATATTTCATCAACGGAACAGTTAACAACAAAATATACTTGGGAAGGAAATAAGAACACTATTATAACTAAAAGACATGCAGATGGTAGCCTGTTAAGCAAAGAAGTTTTTCAATACGAAAAAGGATTACAAATTAAAAAACTGAAATATAATAACAAAGAAAAACTAGCTGATCGAACAGAATATTCATACGACGCTGAAAACAGACTAATTGAAGAAATTTATTTTAAAGACAAACCTGTAATTCAAGGCAGACTTTCAATAGAATATGATTCAAACGGAAACAAATCTGCGGAAGCCTACTTTGACAAAAATTACAAGCAAATATGGAAAACCTCTTTTGCCTATGAGAACAATTTATTGACTAACTCAAAAACATATTCTTCAAAAGGTGAAATTGAATTTGAATTGAATAATGTTTATAATGATAAATCGCTTTTAGTATCTAAAGCAACTAGCGAACCTTTTAATAATAATGCTTCAACAAAAGAAGTTTTTGAGTATGATTCAAACAATAATCTTATTTCTTCTACATCTTATGAAAATGGTAATTTAACTTATATTCATTTGTATGAATATGACGAAAAGAACAATTTAATTTTTGAGACTATTAAAGACAAAAACGAAAGCGTTTTATATTCAAAATCAACAGAATACACTTATGATCAACAATCTAATTGGATAAAAAAAAGAATTACATTAAACAATGAAAAAACTTATTTTGTCTCTAGAAAAATTGAATATTATTAAGCCTTTGTAACTCAAAACATAAAAAATTAAAAAGCATTTAGAAATCTCTAAATGCTTTTTTTATTTACCAAATTATCGTTTTCTATACCTACAAAATCATTAGCATTTTTTAGAATATTACTCAACAAAGTATTTTTTCTTTCTTTTTAAAAATACTGACAGTCAATATGTTAAATTTTATAAGTTTTGGCATAAATTAACATCTTTAACTACTGTTTATTGTTTCTAATCGATTTTTATCTAAAAAATAAAAATTTAATTATTCAATCGCACAAGACTTTTTTACTTTTAAAATAGAAAATATAACATTTATGAAGAATATTATTATTGTTATGTCTGTCTTGCTTTTAATTTCATGTAAAAGTTCTTATACAAAAATAGGAGATAAAAAGGCTAATTATATACCTTATTATTTAAAGGTATATGAAGCAGATAGTTTGTATTATGCTAAAAATTATACTAATTATAAAAAAGAATTGGAAAATTTATTTGCCAAATATGAACCTATAAATATTGTGCTTTATTGGGAATATGAAAAATATGTAAAATCTTTAATACTAACTGAAAAAGACAAAAAACACAGAAAAGAATTAGAAACTCTTATTATTAATTTTGGATATAAGGAAAAAAATATGGTGAAAGATTCTATTTTGAGTATAGCTCTTAAAAACTCAAATTTGAGCTCTGAGTATCTTAGTTCTTTGGAAGAAAAATATATAAGTAATTTAGATTTAGAGTATAGAAAACAGTTAGTAATGATGAACTATAATGATCAAGAAGTTAGAAAAAGAGAAGGTTTAACTTATGAAGAAAAGAAACCATTAATAAGAGAAGTTGATAAAAAAAATGACTCAATATTCAAAAATTACATTTTAGTTAATGGATTTCCTAATGACAAGATAGTTGGAGTGAACCAAATTTACGAGAATGAAAATGATGACTTTGCTATTAATTTATTATTAAATCATTTTAGTTTTAATGGTTCATATGAATTTTATAAAAAGGAATTACCCATTTATATTAAAAATGGTACATGTGATCCGAGAAATTATGCAATGTTAATTGATCGATGGCATTTAGTAAATAAAAATTATTGCTATTATTGTTTTAGCTGGTCAAGGGAATTAGGAAAAATTAAAAATGATAAAAATAAAATAAAAGAAATAGATTCTGAAAGAAAAAAAATAGGATTACCATCAATTAATCAAGAAAAAGTTTTGTTTGAAAGATTAAATAAGAATTATTAACCTTAATATAATTTAAAATGAGAAAATTAAAATCAATTACAGAATTTAAAAGTGAAAACAAACTAAATTCAAATGAATTATCACAAGTTTTTGGAGGTATTGGAGGACCAGCAGGACAAACTTATAACAGAACATATCATGCGACAGGTGGTGCGGGTGGTAATAGCATGGATACTGATGGAAGTGGATGTGATTGTGCTGAAAGATGGGATGGTTCAGGAAGCATTCTTGATATTTATGATGCACTTTGTGAATAAATAATAATGGCTAAAAATTGATTCAACAATTTTTAGCCATTTTCATACAATGATAATAATTTTTACTGAAAAATCAGATTTATCCACTTGTGATGTAGTTGATTGGTTAATTTACTATAACAAATCCTATTTAAGAATTAATGAAGATGATTTATTTGAGATTGATATAGAAAAAAATCAATTTATACTTTGTTTTCAAGAATATAGAATTAATATTGATGAAATTAAAGCAGTATGGTATAGAAGAAGTCTATTACAAATTAAACAAGATAAATTTGAAAATAAAGGAGTACAAAAATATATTTTTGAAGAAAAAACTGTTTTAAAAGAATATTTATTATTCCTATTTTCAAAAAAGAAAACAATAGGAAAGGCCAATGGATTACGTGTTAATAAATTAATTATTAATCACATAGCAAAAAGTGTTGGATTAAAAACACCAAATAGTTTTTTATCTAAATCAAAAAAAGATTTACAGGTAGAATATAGTTTAATAACTAAAACTATTAATGAGAATCCACATATTAAATTGAATAATGAATTATACTTCAGCTTATTAACCAAAGAAGTAAAAAAAAATGATAAAAATCAGCAATTTGGAATTTCATTTTTTCAAGAAAAAATAGAGAAAAGATATGAATTAAGAGTTTTTTATTTGAATGAGAAAACATATTCGATGGCAATTTTTTCTCAAAACAACAAAAAAACAGAAATTGATTTTAGAGATTATGATAAAGAGAAACCTAATAGAGTAGTTCCTTATAAAATACCTAAAAAAATAGAATTGAAGATAATCATTCTAATGAAAAAGATAAATCTTAATTGCGGTTCTATTGATATATTAGTCGATAAAAATTTAGATTATTATTTTTTAGAAGTAAATCCTGTAGGTCAATTTGGAATGGTATCTATTCCTTGTAATTATTATTTAGAAGAAAAAATTGCAAATTATTTATAAATGGAAAAATCGAATATTGAAAAGGAAATAAAAGAAAGAGTTAATGATATTTCTTTAACTATAATTTTATCTGAAATTAAAGAGAATAAAATTGTAACCATAAATTCTAAAGTTATAAATTCTCAATTTTATAAATCAAATAATTATCCTATTTATTCTCATTTTAAATCTATCATAAGATATTAAATATGAATTTAGATTATATAAAAATTCACTCTAATTGCTTTTTTGTAAAAGGAATAAATAGATCAGTAATTTCTGATTTACAACTCAATAATTCTAAAATAATTCCAAATGAGTTATATGAAATCATTTTAGAATTGAAAAAAGGTAAATCAATAATAAAGATAAAAGAAAAATATGGAAGAGAAAATGAAGAAATATTAGATGGATATATAAATTATATTATAGAGAATGATTGGGGCTTTTTTGCTTCTAAATTAGAGCTTGATTTATTTACTGAGTTAGATTTAAACCTTCATTTACCTTCAAAAATTTCAAATGCAATTGTTTACAGAAATAATTATGAAGAAGAGGATATTAGAAAAATGATTTCTGAACTAGAACTATTATCCTGTAAAGACATAGTTTTAATTTTCTTAAAACCTTTGAAGGTAAATGAATATTTTAATCTTGAAGAATCATTAAGCAATACAAGGTTAAAATCAGTAGAATTATTTACTAGATTTAATAGTGAAATGCTTATAAGTATCCCATTATTAAATAAACTTAGTGTACTAACAAAACTATATTTTTTTAATGCCCCAACAAATGAAATAATTCATTTCAATGAAAATCATTATTTTGACATTATTTATGTTGATTTTGATATTACTGATTTCAAGTTTTGTGGTGCTGTTAAAACAGAATATTTTAATACAAATATGTCTAAAGTATTAGAATCTTTAAATCATAACTCTTGTCTACACAAAAAAATCTCCATAGACAAAGATGGCAACATTAAAAACTGTCCATCCATGTCACAAAGCTTTGGAAATATAAAAGACACCACTTTAGAAGAAGCACTCAATCACCCAGATTTTAAAAAATATTGGAATATAAATAAAGATCAAATAGAAGTCTGCAAAGATTGTGAATTCCGGCATATTTGTACCGATTGTAGAGCCTATACAGAACGCTCTCATTTTGATGGAGAAATTGATTTATCTAAACCCTTAAAATGCGGTTATAATCCTTATACGAACGAATGGTCAGAATGGAGTACTAATCCACTAAAACAAAAAGCTATCGAATATTATGGCATGCAAGAACTAGTTAAAAGAAAAACCTAATAAAAACTATTCCTCTAAATCATCAAAACTTTTTGCTGTAGAATACGTTCTCCATTTTTCAATACAATCTTGCATATCCTGTGGGATTTCGGAATCAAAACGCATAAATTCTTTGGTAATTGGATGTTCAAAACCAAGTGTTTTGGCATGTAAAGCTTGTCTTGGAAGTACTTTAAAACAATTATCTACAAATTGTTTGTATTTAGTAAACGTTGTTCCTTTTAAAATTAAATTTCCACCATAGCGTTCATCATTAAATAAAGTATGTCCAATATGTTTCATGTGCACACGTATTTGATGCGTTCTTCCTGTTTCCAATTTACAAGAAACTAAAGTTACATAACCAAAACGTTCCAATACCTTATAATGAGTAACAGCAGGTTTCCCTTTGTCACCATCCACATCATAAACAGCCATTTGCATTCTATTACTCACGTGTCTGTCAATATTTCCTTCAACAGTACCTTCCTCCTCTTCTATATTTCCCCAAACGATTGCAACATATTCCCTTTCAGAAGTTTTAGCTGCAAATTGTTTCGTTAAATAAGCCATAGCCAATTCCGTTTTAGCCACAACCATTAATCCAGAAGTATCTTTATCAATTCTATGCACTAATCCTGGACGTTCTGAACTATTAATAGGTAAATTATCAAAATGATAAGCTAATGCGTTTACAAGAGTTCCTGTGTAGTTTCCGTAACCTGGATGTACTACTAATCCTGGTGGTTTATTGATAACTAACAATTGATCGTCTTCATAAACAATATCAAGAGGAATATTTTCGGGAATAATTAAATTTTCAAATGGTGGATATTCTAATAAAATGCGAACAACATCAAATGCTTTTACTTTATAATTCGATTTTACAGGAACATCATTTACAAAAATATTTCCGTTAGTCGCAGCTTGTTGAATCTTATTTCTAGTAGCATTTTCTACTAAATTCATTAAAAATTTATCTACCCTTAATGGAGCTTGTCCTTTTGTAGCTTCAAATCTAAAATGTTCAAATAAATTTTCATCTTCAATTTCAGCATCAATGTCTTTTGGTATGTCATTCATCATTATTCTCCTTCCGTATTATTAGGCAAACTTTCATCAATTTCAGGCTCAATCATTTTTAAAGAATCCGATAAATTCAAATCTGAATCTTCAAAAGTTCTTTTCCCATCTCCTAATTCGATATCAACAACCGAATTTTTAAGAATTTTATCTCCTTTTTTAAGTAATTTCCCTTTGTGTTTTACCGATAAAACTAAGTCTTTAGCCAAATTAGGTTTATAAGTAATTCTTCCTTCTTTTAAGCCAATAGCACGAAAAGTTGCTTGAATTTGTCGGTATGTTTTCTCTTCTAAATCAGGTAAAGTTATCATTGAATAACCACCTGCATTAATTTTTACATATACTTTTCTTCCATCCTTTACTTTTTCTCCCACATCAGGGTCTTGTTCCACTATGCTATAAGGAGGAAAACTAATATTATAATCTATAGTATCTAATATTAAAGCTTGCAATCCCATGTCAGCCAATTTCTCTTCGGCAATTTCAATCTTCATCTTTTTTAAATCAGGCACATCTATTTCTTCCCCATGTCTTGTTCTGAAATCTAAGAACTTAATAAATAAAAAACCTAAAACGATAACAATAATTAATGCTAATAGCAATTGTTTAAAAAAAACACCACTCTTTAAAAATTGAAAAAACTTCATAAATCTTAATTTTAGCAAAGATATAAATTTATAGTTTGAAATACCTATGCTTTTATAACCTGAAAATCAAAGAAATATTATTTAACCTTATAAAATAATACCAATTAAAAACCATTTCCTATCATCGAATAAATAAAATGTAATATTTTTGTATGAAAGAACCTATTCAAATTTATATGAACATAGCTGTTGTGATGGGTGGATATTCTGATGAGTCAGTAATTTCACTAAAAAGTGGTCAGTTAATTTTAAATAATTTAGACCAAGAAAAATATAATATTTATGAAATTCATATTCTATTAGAAGGTTGGTATGCTTTTTTTGAAGGCGAAAAATATCCTATAAACAAAGCCGACTTTTCTTTCACCGATGGTTTTTCAACCATACATTTTGATGCTATTATCAATACCGTTCATGGAACACCTGGAGAAGACGGGCATTTGCAAGCCTATTGGGAACTATTAGAAATTCCGTATGCAGGATGCAATTATTACCAATCGAGTTTGACCTTTAATAAACGAGATACATTATCTGTACTTTCAAAATTTAATATTCCAAAAGCAAAATCATTATATGTTTCAGAAGGAAGCGAAATTATTTATGAAGATGTAGTTGCCGAATTAGGCCTACCCTTCTTTGTAAAACCAAACCAATCTGGGAGCAGTTTAGGGATTTCAAAAGTACATTCAAAAGAAGAATTTGAAAAAGCCTTAGCCTTTGCCTTTGCAGAAGACAAAGATATTTTAATTGAAAGCTTTTTAAATGGAATGGAAGTTTCCGTAGGAGTGTTGAATTACAAAGGAAAAACCACTGTTTTGGGCATTACCGAAATTGTTTCACACAATGCCTTTTTTGATTATGAAGCCAAATATTTAGGCAAATCAGAAGAAATAACACCAGCCAGAATAAGCGATGAAATGACAGAAAAAGTCAAAAAAACAGCTATAAAAGTATATGATTCCTTGCGAATGACCGGTTTTTCAAGAGCAGAATATATCATTATGAATGATGAACCCCATTTTATAGAAATCAACACCAATCCAGGATTGAGTCCACAAAGTATATTTCCACAACAAGCTACTTATGCTAATATAGCAATGAGTGATTTATTAGATAGTGAAATTAAATTAGCTTTACAACGCAAACCTATTTGGAAGAAATAAATTACATTTATGATATACTACATCGGAACTCAGTCATATATAATAAAACAAGGACAATTAATGAATATTAAATGTTCTAATTGTGATACTAATTCTTCATCGGATTATCATGTATATGGAAAATATATGCATATTTTTTTATTTCCTCTTTTCCCAATTGAAAAAAAATATATTGTAGAATGTAATAATTGCTATAGAACATTAGAATTTGGTAATTTTTCTGACCAAATATTAAAGAAATTAAAAATTGAAAAAGAAAGAAATCCTGCCAAATACCCAATATGGTTTTACACTAGTATAATTATAACTGGTACTTTTATTGGGTTTTTATTTTACTCATTCCTAAAACAAAAGCTTCAAATGAGTAATTAGTAGAAATTTGTTTTTAAATAGAAATACGTAAATTTAAATATCTTAAATAAAATTGATGTTGATAAAAAGGCACTAATATAAATCCAGCATAAATGAAAAAAGCAATATTCCCAGGTTCTTTTGATCCTATTACAAACGGACATTATGACATCATCAAAAGAGGCGTTTCATTATTTGATGAAGTCATTGTAGCCATTGGTATCAATGCCGAAAAAAAATATATGTTTTCTCTAGAAGACAGAAAACGATTTATTGAAGAAGCTTTTAAAGACGAACCAAAAGTTAAAGTAATTACATACACAGGTTTGACCATTGATTTGTGCAAAAGAGAAAATGCAGAATTTATTTTAAGAGGATTGCGCAATCCAGCCGATTTTGAATTTGAAAAAGCCATAGCCCACACTAACAGAACCATGTCTAAAATAGAAACCATTTTCTTGTTAACAGCCGCTCGAACTTCATTTATATCATCAAGTATTGTGAGAGATGTTTTAAGAAATGGTGGTGATGTTTCAAAATTAGTTCCAGAATCTGTTTTGAAAAAATAAGTTATAGTAGCACAAAGGTTCACGAAGTATTGCACAGAGTTTCCCTAAGTTTTTTATTAAATTCCCTAATCTTGTCAAGCTGAACTTGATTCAGTTTCTTCTTTGTAGCACAAAGGTTCACGAAGCATTACACTAAGTTTCTCTAAGTTTTTTATTAAAATCCCTAATCTTGTCAAGCTGAACTTGATTCAGCTTCTTTTTTGTAGCACAAAGGTTCACGAAGTATTGCACAGAGTTTCTCTAAGTTTTTTATTAAAATCCCCAACCTTGTCAAGCTGAACTTGATTCAGCTTCTTTTTTGTAGCACAATGTTTCTCTAATCTCTTAAATCCGTGTTCCAAAAAACCTTAGTTCATTCATAACTATCAACTTTAAATTGAAAACCTTACCTTTGCCGTTTAATTTTTTTTCTAAGCCTAAATTGTAATGCAAAAAGTACTAAACCTTTTCGATTTTAAACAAAAAGTAGATTATAAAACCGAAATATTAGCAGGTTTAACCGTAGCCATGACTATGATTCCCGAATCATTATCGTTTGCTATATTAGCGGGTTTTCCACCGTTAGTTGGTTTATATGGAGCTTTTATAATGGGTATTATCACAGCAATTTTTGGTGGTCGTCCTGGATTAATTTCTGGTGGTGCTGGTGCAACTGTTATCGTTTTGATAGCTTTAATGAATTCGCACGGTTTAGAATACGTATTTGCAGCAGTTGCAATGGCAGGAATCATCCAAATTGTTGTAGGATTACTAAAATTAGGAAAATTCATTAGATTGGTACCTCAACCTGTGATGTTTGGATTTGTAAATGGTTTAGCCGTTATTATATTCTTATCCCAATTAGAACAATTTAAAACTTTAATAAACGGACAAAGTGAATGGTTATCAGGTTCACCCCTACTCATTATGGGAGGATTAGTAGCCTTAACTATTGCTATCATCTTACTATTTCCTAAAGTTACTAAAGCTGTTCCTGCTTCATTAGTGGCTATTATTGTGGTTTTTGCTGTCGTTTTAATTTTCCATATTGATACTAAACAAGTTGTGGATATTGCTTCCGTTAGTGGTAGCCTTCCTCCTTTTCATATTCCTCAAATTCCTTTTACATTGGCAACCTTAAAAATCATTTTACCTTATGGTTTAATCATGGCTGCTGTGGGTTTAACAGAAGGGTTGTTGACTTTAAATTTAGTAGATGAAATCACAGGAACTAAAGGAAACAGCAACCGAGAATGTTTAGCACAAGGAACCGCTAATATTGCTAATGGTTTCTTTTTTGGAATGGGTGGTTGTCCTATGATTGCACAAACTTTAGTCAATTTATCATCAGGTTCAAGAGCTCGATTATCTGGAATTATTGCCGCTTTAACCATATTAGCCATTATTTTATTTGGAGCACCTGTAATTGAATTATTACCTATGGCTGCTTTGACTGGTGTAATGATTATGGTTGCTATCGGAACCTTTGAATGGGCTAGTTTTAAAGCGTTTACTAAAATGCCTAAATCAGATATTTTTGTAATGGTTGTGGTGACTTTAATTACTATTTTCTTGCATAATTTAGCCTTAGCCGTTTTGATTGGTGTAATTATTTCGGCATTAGTTTTTGCTTGGGAAAGTGCTAAACGAATTCGAGCTAGAAAATATGTGGATGATAAGGGCGTAAAACACTATGAATTATTTGGTCCCTTATTCTTTGGTTCTACCACAGCTTTTGCTGAAAAATTTGATGTGCAAAACGATCCAAGTGAAGTCATTATCGACTTTGCCGAAAGTAAGATTACAGACATGAGCGCCATAGATGCAGTAAACAAAATTACCGAACGCTACGCCGCCGTAAATAAAACAGTACACTTAAAACACCTAAGCAGCGATTGTGTAGAATTGCTTAAAAATGCAGAAGCTATCATTGATGTAAACATTATGGAAGACCCAACTTATAAGGTTGTTCCTGGGAAAGCTTAATTTTAAAGAGGTCTTCGACAGGCTCAGACGGACATTTAGGGTTTCAATTGTATTCATCTAATTTAAAGATGAATTATCTTCTATTTACGTAGAAATAATTTATTGCAACATTGTCACACTGAGTTAGCTTGAACAAAGGAAACCAAAAATATAATACTACTCAAAAAAGTCTTCGACAAGCTCTGACGGACATTTAGAGTTATAATTGTATTTATCTAATTTAAAGATGAATTATCTTCTATTTAAGTATAAACAATTTATTGCAACATTGTCACACTGAGTTAGCTTGAACAAAGGAAACCAAGAATATAATACTACTTAAAAAAGTCTTCGACAAGCTCTGACGGACATTTAGAGTTTCAATTGTATTTGTCTAATTTAAAAGTGAATTATCTTCTATTTATGTATAAACAATTTATTGCAACATTGTCACATTCAGCTACCTTGAACAAAGAAAACCAAGAATATAATACTACTCAAAAAAGTCTTCGACAGGCTCTGACGGACATTTTAGAGTTTCAATTGTATTTATCTAATTTAAAGATGAATTATCTTCTATTTATGTATAAATAATTTATTGCAATACTGTCACACTGAGCCTGTCGAAGTGCTTCCTAAAAAAATTAAAAGTTAGAACTAATTTTTATTTTTTTTTGCTGCTTACGGAAAACCGTAATAATTGTATTTTTTGTTTTTATATATTTACGAAAATTACTTACAATTATGCTTAATTGTTAATAATAATAGTATATACTTTATATGCAAATTATACACCAATATTAAAATGAGAAACGAAATATTTTACGACATTATCGACACTGAAATTAATAAATTATCAGTTCCGTTCAAAAATAATCCACATTTAAAAAAACAAGATGAAAATGGAAAGAAATCCTTTTTGTTTTTATTATGGTTTTTGAATAGATATCTACCAAACTGTGATTTATCAGAATTGGAAACTTTTATAACTGAAGGCAATGATGATTCTTCTTGTGATTTGATATTTACAAATAAAGACCAAACTGGTAAAGAAGTCTTTTATGTTGTTCAAGCAAAATGGTTTGCAAAACAAAATATTAATAAAGCAAAAGAAATTACTAAAGAAGTTAAAGCTTGTTTAAGTGACTTTAGATTAATTCTGTCTGGAAAAAAAGAATCAGAACATAACTTACAATTTAATACTCAATACCAAAAATTTTTAACTCATAAGAAAAATAATGGAAAGATAAAATTCATTTTTTTAGCACTTTGCAATGGAGAAATAAACATTAAAGAACACATCGATGATTTTATTTCTAATTTAGTTTCTTTTGAACTAATTGATTTTTATAAACTTAAAGAACAGTATATTGAAATTGAATATAAAGGAGTCAAAACACATAATCCAATTGAAACACCATATATTCCTAAGTCAGAGTTTGAATTAGAGTTTGAAAAAAATCAAGTAATTTATATTGACAAACCTTTTCAGTCTAACATATTCATAATCAAACCTAAAGAAATTTATTTACTCTTTGATAAATATGGTCAATCATTATTCTATAAAAATATTAGAAACCCATTACCAAGTTCTCTTTTTAATGAAGAGATTAGAAATACAGTAACTAACAATCCAATTAATTTTTGGTATTTTAATAATGGTATTACTGCAATAACTGATAAAATAGATGATTTTCATAAAGATTCTACAAAAGTTAAAATTTCAGGAATACAAGTTATCAATGGTGCTCAAACCGTATATAGTATTTATGAATCTTATAAATTTGCTAATGACGAGATTAGAGCAAAAATGGATCAAAATGCACTAATAACTTTAAGAATAGTTGAATCTGGTGGTGCTGATTTTGATTTGAAGGTAACAAGATATACAAATTCTCAAAATCCAATAAGTGAAAGAGACTTTCATTCAAATGATGATGTACAAAAAAATATTCAAAACGACTTTTTTAAATATACTAATGTATGGTATGAAACAAGAAGAGGTGAATTTCGAAAAAAAATAAAAGGAATTTCTATATTAACCAATGAATTACTTGGACAATTATATTTAGCATATTTTATAAATGATCCTTTTAATGCTAAACAAAGTAAAAAATTATTATTTGTTTCAAAAAACATAAAACCAAATGGTCTGTATGAAACAATATTTAATAGTGTAACAAACTATGAAGATATGATTTTATCTTATTATTTAAATTTACTTGTAGATAGAAAAAGAAAATCATTTAAATCCAAAATAAATGCAATTGACACAACTAAATTAAAAGAAGATGATTTAAAACTTCTTGAATTTGATTTCATTCAATATTCTAATTTTGAAATAATTGCATTATTTAAAGTTTTATTTTACAAAGCAAATGAACATAATCAAAATTCTATAAACGGAAAAGTAATTACATATTTTGAAAAAAACACATTAGAAATAATTGATGAATGTTATAGATATATTTCAAATTTTATATTATTTGATTTAAAAAAAAGAAAAGAATTAGATTCAAAAATAGTTAATTCTGTAATATTTAAAAGTAAAGAATATTATCCTTCTTTAAGAGATAATTTCTTTAAGAAAATGGAAACTGAAAAAGAATTTCTTTTAAAACTTAAATTATAAAAACACTATTACTTTACCCGCTCAACGAAGTCTCCTGACTTTGTAGTAACACAAATTATAAATTTAACCCCCGCTCAACGAAGTCTCCTGACTTCGTAGTAACACAAAATATAAATTTAACCTATAAAAATTAAATTATTGCTCAAACTTTTGATTCGAAGTCGGGAGACCTCGCAGAGCATCAGTAAAAGAATAAATCAACCCTCAAAAACAACAACCTTACCAGCTCCCCCGCTCTAGCTCAACGAAGTCTCCTGACTTCGTAGTAACACAAATTATAAATTTAACCTATAAAAATTAAAGTATTGCTCAAACTCTTTTCAAACTTTTGATTCGAAGTCGGGAGACTTCGCAGAGCATCATATTCTAAAACTCAAAAACAACAACCTTATCCAAAAACACAACCTTTCCAAACCCAATATTTTTTTTTATCCAAAGCAAAGTCGCTTCTTGGTATATAAAAATATGCGTTAAGTCGTTTTTGTAATACCAATTTTCAAAAGGCGTTTGGTTTTTGTAGATTTCGGTTTTGCAAATTAGTTGACCATTGGGTTTTAGCATTTTTTGCAATTGTTGAAACTCTTTCAAAGGTTCTTTAAAATGTTCCATTACTTCGCAACAGGTTATGTAGTCGTATTTTTGTTGCAAGAGTTCGGGTTTATTTTCAAAATATAAATCGTAATTTTCTACTTGGTAGTTTTGTTCACGCAATAGTTTGGCAATCACTGGTCCAGTGCCAGAACCAAAATCTAAGCCTTCATCTTTTATAGAAAAATTATCTAAAACAACTTTCACCACAGGAAACACAAACTTTTGATAACCTAAATCATTCACATCGTTGTTGTGTTGCTCGTAATGTGCTTTTTCAGCCGTTGTATTTAAATAAGTATGTTTGGGTCTAAAAAGGCCTTCACAAGTGTCACATTTGTAGAATAAATGGTTGGGCTTTTCGCAAAAAACCGTAGCACTTTCGTTACATAAAGGACAATTAATCATATTTTATATTAAACGATTCCAAACAAAAGATTACTCCTCTTCTTTCTTAACCACTTTTCTGGCTACTTCAATCTTATACTTTTTCCCTTTCATCTTCTCGTCGCGAATGTTCTTCAAAAAATCATTCACTTTGTTATATTTCACAGCAGCAAACGAAATAAAATCTTTGACTTCAATTAAACCCAAATCTCCTTTTTCTAATTTTCCTTTTTGGGAAAAGAACCCAACAATGTCAATTTTATTCAACTTGTTTTTCTTTCCACCACTGATATAAATTGTTTGAAATTGAGGTGGTTTTGGCAATCTAGTCGTTTCCGTAACCGCTAATTTTTCTATGCCATAATCAAAATAATCCAACTTCTTTTCACTTTCGTGTATCAACGCATAAGCCGTTCCAGAAGCTTGCATACGAGCTGTACGACCATTTCGGTGAGTAAATTCATCTTCCTTTAAAGGCAAATGATAATGAATCACATGCTTCATTTCTGGAATATCCAAACCACGAGCGGCTAAATCAGTTGTAATCAAATAACTCATACTGCCATTTCTAAACTGAATCAAAGCGCGTTCTCGTTCGTCTTGATCCATTCCACCGTGATAAAATGTAGCATAAATTCCTTTTTCGTTTAGCATATCACTAATGCGTTCCACAGCATCACGATGGTTGCAAAACACAATCGCACTTTCTCCTTTTAAAGAGCAAATCAACTGAAAAAGGGTATTTATCTTATCTTTTTCTTTCGAAATGACCAATTTTACATCCAAATTGGTGTTTTCATCTTCCTCCACAATAAAATCTAAAACCGTTGGATTGGCAACTCGTGTATATTTTGGAATTTCAATTCCAGCTGTTGCGGAAACTAAAATACGTTTATTCAATTTCGGCAAACGACCAATGATATAAGACATTTCTTCATGAAAACCTAGTTGTAAAGACTTATCAAATTCGTCTAAAACCAAAGTCGTGATATTTTCTACCTCAAACGATTTTCGTTCTAAATGATCTTTAATTCTTCCTGGAGTTCCAATTAAAATCGCTGGTGGATTACTTAAATTCTTAATTTCCGTATCAATGGAATGACCACCATAACAAATATTGACTTTGTAATTCGTTCCCATTTTCTTCCAAACCTGCTCAATTTGCAAGCCTAATTCTCGTGAAGGAACTAAAATTAAACATTGAACAGTATGGATATTCTCTTCCAGAAGTTGGAAAATAGGCATCAAAAAAGCCAAGGTTTTTCCTGAACCTGTTGGAGAAAGTAATAAAACGTTATTGTCGTTAAGAATAGTAGTTTGGGCTACTTCTTGCATTTCATTTAGGCTATCAATTCCTAAATTGACCAATAAATTAGTCGAATGGTGATTTGTATTCATTTGGCAAAGATAGGGTTTGAAGTTAGAAGTTAGAAATTAGAAGTTATAATTATGCTTAGCTGTCACTTTGAGTGGTTTCGATGCTAATCAGAATTGTATCGAGAAGGTATGATTTGAAATGGCTACACAACAACGGTTCTCGATACATCCCGATAAAAAATCGGGACACTCGAACTGACGGAAAATAAGACCTATTGTACTTATAAAAACTAATCATTCTCTTTATCGTCACTTCGAGTAATTTTTGAAAAGAAAAACTAGCGTTTTTCTTTTCAAAAATTGTATCGAGAAGTCGTGATTTGAAATTGAATTCCATTTCATAAAAAAAACACTATTTTTGAAAGAATAAATTAAAGACTATGCGTTACATCATTACAATATTGCTTTTAACCTCATTAATTTCCTTTTCACAAGAAAAACATTTAACCCCTTTTGAAAAAGGAAATGGCAATCAATCTACCACTTATGAAGAGTGTATTGCTTATTATCAAAAATTAGACAGTGCTTTTGAAACAATTTTGGTAAAAGAAATGGGCAAAACCGATAGTGGTGAACCTTTGCATATTGTAATTTTTAATCCAGATAAGCAATTTAACTTTACGCAAATTAATAAAGACAAAGCTGTAATTTTAGTCAATAACGGCATTCATCCAGGTGAACCAGACGGAATTGATGCCACCATGATGTTGATGCGTGATTTGGCTACCAAAAAAGTTTCTGTTCCAAAAAACACGGTTTTAGTCGCGATTCCGGTTTATAATATTGGTGGAAGTTTGAATCGAAATTCGCATTCAAGAGCGAATCAAAATGGTCCAGAAGAATACGGTTTCAGAGGAAATTCGAGAAACTATGATTTGAACCGAGATTTTATTAAAACAGATTCTAAAAATTCAAAAAGCTTTCAAGAGATTTTTCATTTGGTAAATCCAGATATGTTTATTGACAATCATGTGAGTAATGGTGCTGATTATCAATATACTTTTACTTGTATTGCAACACAACATCAACGCTTGGGAGGAAAATTAGGTACTTTTTACAAGGAAGAAATGCATACAGAAATAGTGAAAGATTTGAAGAAAAAAGACATTGAAAGTGTGCCTTATGTGAACATTCACGGGGACAAACCAGATGAAGGTTTTGCTCAATTTATGGATACACCAAGATATGCAACAGGTTATACTACCCTATTCAACGCGATTGGTTCTGTACCTGAAACACACATGCTAAAAGATTTTGCCAGTCGTGTAAAGGTAACTTATGAATACATGATTTCAAGTTTAAATTATGTAGATAAAAACTACAAGAAAATCAAAACTTTAAAAGCAGAAAATTTAGAGTATTATAAAGTTGGGAAGCTTTATCCATTGCAATGGGAAATTGATTCTTCAAAAGTCTCAACTATTGCTTTTCAAGGCTATGAAGGAGATTATAAGCCCAGTGAAGTTTCTGGAAAGCCTAGATTATTTTATGACAGAGCAAAACCTTTTACCAAAAACATTCCGTTTTATAATGAGTACAAATCAACAAAGGATGTTGTGATTCCAACGTATTATATCATTCCAAAATCGCAATGGCCGATTTTAGAGTTGTTAAAAATCAACCAAATTGAAATGACTGAAATCAAAAAGGATACAGTTATTGAAGTGGAAAGTTATAAAATTGCTGATTATAAAACTTCAAAAAGTCCGTATGAGGGACATTATGGGCATTATGATACAAAAGTAAACTCTACTCTTGAAAAAATAAAATTTAGAAAAGGAGATTTGCTAATCAAAACCCAACAAAAAGGAGTAAAATATCTTTTAGAAACTTTAGAACCAGAAGCTGTTGATAGCTATTTCAATTGGAATTATTTTGATCCTATTTTACAACAAAAAGAGTATTTTTCGGCCTATGTTTTTGAAGATTTAGCTAAAGAAATTTTAGACAATAATCCAACTTTAAAAGCGGCATTTGAAACAAAAAAGAAAAACGAAAAGGACTTTTCAGAAAATGGTGCTTGGCAATTGGATTGGATTTACAAGCATTCAGAATACTACGAAAAAGCGCATTTGCAGTATCCTGTTTATAGGGTAAAGTAAATTTGATTAACAATCAGTTAAAAAGATAAATAATTATTATACATTTGAAAGTAGTTTAAATCTCGTTAAAATTTTAATATGAATAAATTTACTTTAATACTTCTGTTTTTTTATATTAATATAAGTGCTCAAATTACTATAAATGGAAATAATTTCACTAATTTAATTGATGCTCAAAATTATGTTAGAACCATTAATGATAATATGACCAATGATATTATAGTAAATATTAGTGCTGGAACTTACACTTTAACTGAAACGTTAGAATTTACATCTGAAGATAGCGGAACAAACAATCACAATATTATTTACCAAGCAGCAGACCCAAATAATAAACCTATTATAAGTGGTGGTTTTAAAATACCGCAAAGCAATTGGGTACCTCATAATGCAAATGAAAATATATGGAAAGTTAATATTAATAATAGGTATTCTAGACAAATTTATAATAATGGGGTGAAATTGAAAAGAGCTAAAAGTGATGGTAATTATGATTTAATTGAAAAAACTAATGGTTATTTTGCTTTTTGTAATACTCCTGATGATTTTTTTAATTGGAATATGACTGATACTATATCTGAATCTGTTAGAGAAATTAGGCAAAGGGATATAGAAATAGTTTCAAATAACGAGTGGAAATCAAACAGGATTCCTGTACAGAGTAAATGCCAATCACAACTTAACGTTAACGATACTATTTGGAGTTACAATCATAAACAGCAATTTAAATGTGGAAATAAATCTGCTTGGATTGAAAACACATATGAATTAATTAATACACCGAATGAATGGTATATCGATAGATCTGGGAGTTTAGGTAATATATTATACTTAAAAACATCAAATAACCAACCTCCTCAAGACGTAATCATTCCTCAAATAGAAAGTTTAATAATTGCTAATGATGTGACTAATTTGATTTTTGATGGTCTAAATTTTCAATATACTAATTGGAATGAACCATCAAAATATTTAACAACGCTGAATTCTAATAAAGGGTTAGCATTAGTTCAAGCTGATTGGTATTATGACATTCAAAGTAATGCAAGTATTTCAGGTAATATAATTTCTTCTGCTATTATATTTCAAGATAATTGTAATAAAATAACATTTACAAATAATATATTTGAAAATTTAGGTGCTATTGGACTTCAATTTCTTAAAAACTGTAACAATAACAATATTTGCACAAATGTTTTTAAAAACATTTGTGCAAGTGCTATTTCCATAGGTTTTCCCGAAAGCAATACGGGAATGAATAATTTAATTTCGAATAATTTAATTGATAACATTGCAACTGAGTATAGTGGGAGTGTTGGTATTTTCGTTTCCACAGCAAAAAACACAAAAATTTTGAATAACGAAATTAGTAATTTTCCTTATTCAGGTATCTCAATTGGTTGGGGTTGGAGTTCTACTTTTGATACTGGAACAAACATAATTTCAAATAATAAAATTGATTGCTCTTTTCAATTTATGAGTGATACAGCTGCAATTTATACACTAGGAAAACAAGGAACAAACTCTACAAAAACTCAAATAAATAATAATTATATAATTAATTTTCACAGAAGATTTGGTGCTATATATTTAGACCAAGGTTCTACAAATTTTGAAATTTATAAAAACATAATTGAAGCAGATACCTCCTATACTACTTTTGATACATATATAAATTGGATTAATATTACAGGTTATGATGCAAGCAATATTGAATATTATGATAATTATTTTAGTTCTCAATATTTATCGGTTCCTATTACACCTCCTTCTCCACAACTTGACCTTCCTGTAACTCTTACTGATTACACGACAATAAACATAATGCATTCGCCAACATCAAATATATATATTGATGATGCTGATCCTACAACAATAGACGGTATAATAAATAATTCGGGTATTCAACAATCTCCAAATTGTCAATATTAATTAAACTTAAAAAAAATGAAAAACAAACTATTAAAAATGATTATTATGACATTAGTTATTGTAAATTATAGTTATAGTCAATGCAATCCAATAACAATTCCTCAAATTAACCCAGATAATGGTTATGGTGGTGCATTTTGTCTTCAAGGAAGTACAGGAAGTCCAACAATTGAAGAAGATAATATGGCAGAGTTATGCTTAAATAATATAAATGGAAATTTTGTTATTTCTAAAAAGGAGTTTAGTGATACTAATCCAAAGACTAAGTTGACTTTAACAAATTCAAATTTATCATTAGTTGGGCTTAATCCGCCATCTAGTTTTTTTAACCTTTCTTTTGATTTTGATTCAGCTGGTAGTGCAATAATTAGATCTCAAAGAGGTAATAGTTGGGATACAAAATTACAATTTTTAACAAATCATCCTGATGGAGGTTCTGGTTCTATTGCTTATCCACCAATCCCTAGAATGACAATAGACTCTGGTGGTAGAGTTGGTATTAATACTGAAAACCCAAATTATATTTTAGATGTTTTTGGAGATGCAAAATTTACAGATGAAAACTTAAATGATGGTAAGTTAGTGATTAAAGGATCAAACACTCCTAATTACATATATGATATTAGTAATAATACAAAAAGAGATCTATCATTTGAATTTTCAGGAGCTGGTAGTTCTAAAGTTCGATCTTTTAGAGGAGGTGAAATGGATACTTATTTACAATTTTTAACAAATAGCAAAACAGACTCTGATAATCCTCAAATAAGAATGCATATTAATGAAGATGGTAATATTGGTATAGGTACAATTACTCCAAAATCAAAATTAGAAGTTATAGGAAATGTAATTATTGGTGAAATACCCTCTAATAAAATGCCTAATGACTATAATTTATATGTAGAAAAAGGGGTAATTGCAGAAAAAGTTAAAGTAGCTGTTTTAACAAGTTCACAGTGGTCAGATCATGTTTTTGATAAAAAATATGAGTTAAAACCGTTAGAAGAAGTAGAGAAATACATTGAAGAAAATAAACATTTACCAAACATCCCATCTTCTGAAGAATTAGTTAAAGAAGGATTAGATTTAGGTAAAATGCAAGCCAAACAAATGGAAAAAATAGAAGAATTGACACTCTATTTAATAGAAATGAAGAAAGAAATTGATATATTAAAAAAAGAAAATAAAGAATTAAAGAAAATAATATCCAACAACTAAGCTTATGAGAATTTTATCAACTCTACTGTTTTTATTAAGTTCTATTACATACGGTCAATGTGTAAATTATGCTGATATTACTGCAGCAAACTATTCTCAAACCTTAACACAATCAGAAACATACATAACAATATCATCAAGTGTTTATCCATTAGCAGTAGTTAAATTAGATGCTAACCCTTCAAATGGTTATGTGCTAATGAATCCTGGCTTTATTGCTACTCCTTCTGGGAATAATGCTTTTATAGCTCAAGCTCTTGATGGTTGCGATATATCAACACCATCAAAAACAACCAACTTAGAGATAAAAGATGGAATTAATAAAGAAATAAATATTTATCCTAATCCTACCACAGAATATCTAAATATATCTTCAAATATTAATATACTAAACTATAAAATATGTTCTTTGGATGGTAAAGAAATAATCATATCAAATAAACTAAACAATACAAAAGAACAAATAAATGTTTCCGTATTAGCTGCTGGATTTTATTTGATTAATATTGAAACAGAGTCCAATGAAATTTTAAGTTATAAGTTTATAAAAAAATAATTTTTTGTGGCATTATATTTTTTCAAACAACAACTTAATATTCTCGTAAGAATTATCTAAAAGCATTGGAACATCATTTGGATTAATCCACTCTACCTTTTCAATTCCTTCTTCAGCTTGTCCTTCAGGAGTACCTTCAAAAACAGAATTCATTTCATACCAAGTCGTAACTTTTAATTTATAACGACCATTACGTTTAAAGACATGATACGTCTTTTGTAATTTTTCAACTATTGATAATCCATTCACACCTGTTTCCTCTTCAACTTCACGCATGGCAGTTTCTTCCATGGTTTCATTTTTTTCTGTTCCTCCTTTAGGTAAATCCCATTTTCCATTGCGAAAGATAAATAAAATCTCTCCTTTAGTGTTTTTTACCAAACCACCACCAGCTTTCACTACAGGAATTTTTGACTTTAACGTCTTCAATAACAAGGATTCATCAGGATGATACAAGAAAGCCTTTTGAATTTTATTTTGAAAAATTTTAATGATAAGTTTTTTAATATCAATACTTTCCAATAGAAATAATTGAAAGTCGGTTTCCTTTTCTATTTTATTTGTTAAAAAAAGGGGCTTATCGTTCACAAAAACTTTATACATTTGCAATATGATTTTTAATAACAACACCGCGCAAAAAACAGCCGAATTGCTTTTACAAATAAACGCAATTAAATTAAATACAAAAAATTATTTTACTTGGGCTTCAGGCTGGAAGTCTCCAATATATTGTGACAACCGTTTGGTATTGTCATTTCCACCTATTAGAAATTACATTCGTGATGAATTTGCCAAACAAATTGAAGACAAATTTGGCAAACCAGATGTCATTGCTGGTGTAGCTACTGGTGCTATTGGAATTGGTATACTTGTTGCAGAAGTAATGGGCTTACCCTTTGTATATGTTAGACCAGAAGCTAAAAAACACGGAAGACAAAACCAAGTAGAAGGTTTTTTACAAAAAGGGCAAAATGTAGTAGTCGTTGAAGATTTAATAAGCACAGGAGGAAGTAGCCTTATGGCGGTTGAAGCATTACGTAATGAAGGAGCCAATGTAAAAGGAATGGCAGCTATATTTACGTATGGATTTGATCTTTCAAAGGATAATTTCAAAAAAGCCAATATTGATGTTTATACTTTAAGTGATTACAGCACCCTTTTAGCTAAAGCAATAGAAAAACAATACGTATCTGAAAAAGAAATGGAATCTTTAGTAGAATGGTCAAAAAGTCCATCTACATGGAATCAAGAATAACTTTCAGGAAATAACAGTATTGATTAATAAAATAAAGAAAAATGAATTTAGAAAGTCCTAAAGTAAGCGTTGAAAAATCAGCACAATATATTTTTGAGCAATTAACAGATGTTAAAAGTTTTGAAAAGTTAATGCCTGAAAACATTGCAAAATTTGAAGTAATTGATGAGAATTGTTTCGAATTTGGATTAAAAGGTATGCCTGAAATTAAATTAGTAATGAAAGAAAAAGTAGCCCCTACTAAAGTTGTATTAGGAGCTGCAAGTAGTAAATTACCTTTTACTTTAACAGGTAACATTACGCCTATTGATGATTCAAAATGTGAAGTACAGTTGCAATTTGATGGTGAATTTAACCCAATGATGGCGATGATGATAAAAGGACCTATTGGAAAATTTATTGAAACATTAGCTAACAATATGGGGAAATTATAAAATTTTCAACATAAAAACATTAAAACCTTTTCCCTTCGAAGAGGTTTTTTTATGCCTAACACACAAAGAATAAAGTTGTACCTTTGCCTAAATTTCAACAAATGGATACTTTCGAAGCTTTTCAATTACCAAAATCTATACAAAAAGCCCTTGACGAAATAGGCTTTACAACCCCTACACCTATACAAGCGAAAGCATTTAATGTAATTCTTTCTGGAAGAGATGTTATGGCTATTGCTCAAACTGGAACAGGGAAGACATTTGCTTATTTGTTACCTATTTTAAAACAATGGAAATTTCAAGATATTCATACGCCTAGAGTTGTTATACTTGTTCCTACCCGTGAGTTAGTTGTGCAAGTTGTAGAAGAAATTGAAAAATTAACGACTTACATGAGCATCAGAACCTTAGGCATATATGGTGGTGTAAATATCAATACCCAAAAAACATCTGTCTATACAGGAACTGATATTTTAGTTGCAACTCCTGGTAGAATTATGGATTTGGCTTTGGATAATGTAGTTCGATTTGATACCCTTCAAAAGTTAGTTATTGATGAATTTGATGAAATATTAAATTTAGGTTTTAGAACACAATTGACATCCATTTTATCAATGATGCGAAACAAAAAACAAAACATTTTGTTTTCAGCAACCATGACAGAAGAAGTAGACGAACTTTTGGAAGAATATTTCGATTATCCACAAGAAGTATCATTAGCACCTAGTGGAACACCCTTAGAGCAAATTAGTCAATATGTATATAGTGTTCCTAATTTCCTTACTAAACTAAACATTTTAAAATACATTTTAGAAAACGATGAAACAACATCGCGTATTCTAATTTTTATCAATAGCAAACGTATTTCAGAATTAGTAGATACCTTTTTAGAAGAACATTTTCCAGGACAATTTGGTGTAATTAACTCTAATAAAACACAGAATTATCGTTTAAATACTATGGAAAGTTTCCAAAATGGAGAATTGCGTGGTTTAATTACAACAGATATCATGGCTCGTGGTTTGGACATCACAGATATCACTCATGTATTCAACCTACAATTTCCAGACGAACCAGAGCGTTATATTCACAGAATTGGACGAACAGGTCGTGCGGATAAAGAAGGTGTTGCCATAAGTTTTATTGCTCCAAAAGAAGAAGAAATGCAATTGGAAGTAGAAGAACTAATGAATCAAGAAATTGAAGTCCTTGCAATACCTGAAACTGTTGTCATTGAAGAGCGCAAATTAGAGTTCGAAAAAGACAAAGTGAAGATGAAAGTGAAGAAAAGAAAAGTGGATGATGAAAGAGGTGCTTCATTTCATGAGAAAAAAGACAAAAACAAAAAAGTCAATCTAGGAGGACCAGGAAAAAGATATAAAAAAGTTTCAGGTTCAACTAATAGAAATATGGAAAAAAAGAGAGCTGACAGAAGAAGGAAAAAGAAATAGTCGTTAGAATTTATGACCGTTCACAATTTATGGATTGCATCCTTCTTCAGCATGACAATACTATAAAAAACAGATAGATTCCAATTGATTTTTTCAATTGTTCTTGACCTTGAATTTTGTAATTGATTTTTTTTAAAGTACTTTTGAAAAATTAAATTTTTGATGCAATTTAAACACCCAGAAATTCTATACTTTCTTTTTTTATTGGTAATTCCAATTATCGTTCACTTATTCCAATTAAGACGATTCAAAAAAGAGTATTTTACGAATGTTAAATTGCTGAAAGAACTCCAAATTCAAACCCAAAAAAGTGCTACAATTAAAAAATGGTTGCTTCTTGCAACGCGATTATTGTTACTTGTAGCTTTAATTTTTGCTTTTGCTCAACCTTTCTTCAAAGGAAAAGACGACGATAAAAAGAACAATGAATTAGTAATCTTATTAGATAATTCCTTTTCAATGCAAGCCAAAGGAAACAAAGGGGAATTACTAAAAAGAGCTGTGCAAGAACTAATTGAAGAAACACCAGAAGCCAAAACTTTATCTCTTTTAACAAATAATACCGTTTTTTGGGACACCGATATTAAATCCATTCAAAAAGAGTTATTAAATTTAGATTATAGTGCAACCCCTTTTGAAATTGATAATTTAATTACAAAAGTACAAGCTAAAAAACCAAATGCTTCTATTGATTATGTGGTGATTTCAGATGCCATAAATGTAGAATCTAAAAAAACAACTTCTCTTTCTGAAGGTAATGCTCTATATTTTATTGATGCTGTTGCCCAAAACAAAAACAATGTAAGCATTGAAAACGTTACCCTTTCCCAAAATTTAGATCAGTTTTACGAAATTAAAGTCACTTTAAAAGCTTTTGGAGAACAAGAAAATGGTATTCCGCTTTCAATTGTAAATGGAGAAAAAAGTGTTGCCAAAACAATAGTAAACTTCACTGAAAAAGAGCAAACAGTTGTTTTTACATTACCCAAAAATGACTTTCATGGATTTGCTCAAATTCAAGATAAAGGCTTAAATTATGATAATACATTTTATTTCAGCATAGAAAAACCAAAGAAAATCAAAGTAACAGCTATAGGAAACGCTGACAAAAATGCTTTTCTATCTAAAATTTATACAACCGATGAATTTGAGTTAACCAACTATACGCTTTCTGAAATTAATTATAACGAATTAGAAAACCAGCATACCATTATCTTAAACGAACTAGAAGAAATACCAAATTCGTTACCTACTAATTTGGCTGATTTCTATGCTAAAGGGGGGAATATAATTATCATACCATCAGCTACAATTTCAGTTGAAAAACTAAATACTTTGACAAATAAAATAGGAAACACTAATTTTATAGCTTTAGAAAACCAAGAAAAAAAGATAACTAAAATCAGTTTTTTACATCCATTATATCAAAATGTATTTGAGAAAAAAGTTACCAACTTTCAATATCCAGAAGCCAAACAAAGCTTTTCAACTTCCTCAAAAGGATTAGCTGTTTTACAATTTGAAGACGGAAGTTTATTTTTACAATCCACAAGCAATCAAATAGGAAGTATTTACACATTCAATGCTCCTATTAACAAGCAAAATACAAACTTTCAGAATTCTCCATTAATTGTTCCAACGTTTTACAATATGGCACAAACCAAAGGAAATACTGGAAAATTATCTCATACCATTGGAGAAAATGAAGTTGTTTTAATAGATGCAATTACAAACAAAGATGAAGTAATTTCAATTCAAAACTCAGCAGAAAGCTTCATTCCAATGCAACAAATATTGAATACAAAAATTAAAATATCATTAGGTGAATTACCATCAAATTCAGGTAATTTTACAATTCAAAAGAAAGATATCAATTTAAAAAACATAAGTTTTAATTACACACGTACAGAAAGTGATTTAGAAAAGAAAAACGAAGTTGTATTTGAAAAATTCACAAGAGTAAACGAAATTGCAACTGTTTTCAATGAAATAGAATCAACAAGAAGTTCAAAAGAATTGTGGAAATGGTTTATTATTTTAGGATTAGTCTTTTTAATTACAGAAATGCTCATTCAAAAATTCGTAAAATAGATCTAAACAACTTTGCAATTTTAACAACAACAATAACTAAACAATTTTCAAAATGAAAAATGTTATACTAAAACAAGCCACCATTATTGATAGCGAAAGTAAATTTCACAATCAAAAAATGGATATTACTATCGAAAATGGAGTTATTACTTCAATTGATAAAAAAGCTAAAAATTCAAATAAAATAGAAGAAATTTCATTAGAAGATCTTCACGTTTCACAAGGTTGGTTTGATTCTTCTGTAAGTTTTGGAGAACCAGGCTATGAAGATAGAGAAACTATAGCTAATGGTCTAACAGTTGCTGCAAAAAATGGTTTTACTGATGTAGCTTTACAACCCAACTCCTATCCTATCATAGACAATCAATCAGCCATATCTTTTGTAAAGAACAAGGCTACTACTTTTGCTACCAACTTACATCCTATAGGAGCATTAACAAAAAATAGTGAGGGTGATGATTTAGCTGAATTATTTGACATGAAAAATGCTGGAGCAATAGCTTTTGGAGATTACAACAGAGCAATTGAAAAGGCAAATATTCAGAAAATTGCTTTGCAATATGCACAAGATTTTGACGGATTAATTATCAGTTTTTGCCAAGAAAAAAGTTTAAAAGGAAATGGTGTTGTAAATGAAGGAATTGTAAGCACCCAATTAGGTTTGAAAGGAATTCCGGAAATGGCTGAAGAAATTGATGTGATTCGAAATCTTTCCCTTTTAGAATATACTGGTGGAAAAATGCATATTCCCACTATTTCAACAGCAAAATCTGTAGCATTAATAAAAGAAGCTAAAAAGAAAGGCTTGCAAATAACTTGTAGCGTTTCTGTTCATCATTTAACCTTAAACGATTCGGTTTTAAAAGGTTTTGATTCAAGATATAAAGTGGCACCACCTTTACAAACGGAAGCTAATCGTTTGGCGTTAATCAAAGGAATTAAAGAGGGTACAATTGATATGATAACATCAGATCATAATCCCATTGATATTGAACATAAAAAATTAGAATTCGATTTAGCCAAAAACGGGACAATAGGCTTAGAAACAGCTTTTGGTATGTTACAAAATGTACTTCCAACAGAAATAATTGTAGAGAAATTAGTCAATGGTAAAACCGTTTTTGGAATAGAAAAAAATAGCATTTCAGTTGGAAATAAAGCTAGTTTAAGTTTGTTTAATCCAAATGGAAAATCAATTTTTACAAAAGAGCAAATACTTTCAAAATCTAAAAATTCAGCTTTCATTGGACTAACTTTAAAAGGTAATGTTTACGGAATTTATAATAATGGAAAATTAGAATTATAATGGAAAATTTAGACAATAACAAAGGAAAAAACATAGCTACAATAAGCTATTTAACAATAATTGGAACCGTAATCGCAATTTTAATGAACAACGATACTAAAAGTGAATTTGCGAGTTTTCATATCCGACAAGCCCTTGGTATTTTTGCAACTTTCTTTCTTTTAGGCTATTTTATAGGTTATTTTGATAGTTGGATGATAACTTCTGCTTTTTGGCTTTTCATTTTTGCCTTATGGGTATTCGGATTTATTGCTGCATTAAATGGAGAAAAAAAAGAAATGCCTCTTCTTGGAAAATTCTTCCAAAATATTTTTAAAAGTTTATAATTTATGTCATTATATCATTTAGTTAAAGAACCAAAAGTTAAATTAGATAAGAATCCAGCCCTAATTTTATTACACGGCTATGGCAGTAATGAAGAAGATTTATTTTCTTTTGCTAGCGAATTACCTGAAGAGTATTATGTAATTTCTGTGCGTGCTCCTTATGATTTGATGTATGGAAGTTATGCTTGGTATGCTATTAATTTTGATGCTAATGAAAACAAATTTTCCGATTTAGATCAGGCTAGAAATTCTCGTGATTTGATAGTAAATTTTATTGATGAATGCATTTCAAAATATGCAATAGATGCTGAAAATGTAAATTTAATTGGATTTAGTCAAGGAGCCATTTTAAGTACTTCAATAGCTTTATCTTATCCTGAAAAAATTAACCGTGTTATAGCACTAAGTGGTTATATAGATTTAGGAATTGCTACAGAAAACTTTAAAGAAAAAGAGGTTACAAAAGTGAAGTTTTTTGTTTCTCATGGTGTTGTTGACCAAGTTATTCCTGTGGATTGGGCTAGAAAAACAAAACCTGTTTTAGAAAGTTTAGGCATTAATGTTACCTATAAAGAATATCCTATTGGACATGGAGTTGCCCCACAAAATTTTTATGATTTTAAAAATTGGTTAAACAACAACTAATTATTGATCTGAAACATCGGAACCTAAGACTGGTTTTATAGCTGTTTCCGCAGCTCTATAAATTACAGAATCTTTATAAGCTAATGTGTAACCCGATTTTAATGATAACTTATAAGCTTTTTCATTAAAGTCATCCTCTTTATTTTTTCTTACAAAATAAATTGAATTTAAAGAATCTTGTAAAAACACTTCGGCTTTTAGTTTGTCATCATTTAATAAAACGTAGGCACTTTTTGCGGGTTCAAGATTTTCTAAATCATTAACTGGATTCAATCTAAAACCTTCATCTACTACTCTAACGCAACTATCTTTTATAATTGACCATTTATAACCTGCTTCAATGAAACAACCGTTTTTATCTTTTGCAATAGCTATACCTAATTCTGGAGTAGTTTTTTCCTCTACAAGCACATTCTCTTTCTTCTTAAGAACATAATCGCAAGAAGTTAAAATAATAAATAATAGCAAAAACGAAAATAACTTCTTCATCGATTATAAATTGGTGATTAAATTTACAAAAAAACAAATTAATACTAAACAAGATTTATAAAATTATAATGTCGCTTCAAATAAAACGGTATCCATAGTTTCAAAATCGGTTGGTTTATCCTCATTTAGAAAATACTTAAGAACAATTTCTCCCCAAATTTTTCCATTAGAGTATTCTGCAATTATCCATCTGTGATTAACCATTTTTATTCTAGTAACTAAAAAAGGTTTTCCATCAATCATATCATAAGGAATTAATGGATTGCCATTTTTATTTGCATTCAAATCATTAATATCATTAGTTACTATTTGGATGACTTTGTTGAAATCTAAATTTTTATTGTAAAAATATTCTTGTGCATTTTCATTATTTTTCAAATCAAAAGCATTATTTTCTACAGTCATTGTTTTTAAAGAATCTCTAGAAACTTTTAATTTATCCTTAGCAATAACAATTTCTTTCTCTTTTGCATCTAATATCTTATTTGAATTAACATATTGAAATATATTAATTAAAAGAGAAAAAATAAATAAGTATAAAATAGTGTTTTTCATGGGTGTAAATTATAATGTAATTTCTAAGTTGTCGTATGCTAGGAAAACGTTTTTTGGCAATTTTTGTTGTACTTCTTCATGAAAACCTAATAAATGACTAATATGTGTTATATAGGCTTTTTCTGGCTGAACCAAATGTATAAAATTCAAAGCTTCTTTTAAATTAAAATGTGTATTATGCTCTTCCTCACGTAATGCGTTAATTACTAAAACCTTAACTCCTTTTAATTTGTTAATTTCTGTAATCGCTATTGTTTTAATATCCGTTAAATACACAAAATCATCGATTCTATATCCAAAAACTTGTAAGTTTCCATGCATAGCATTAATAGGAATAATTGTTTTATTTTTAATTTGAAAATTTTGGTTAGCTATTACTTCATTTTTTAAAACTGAAGGAGCACCAGGATATTTATTTTCATCATTAAAAATATAGTCAAAACGATGTGCTAAATTATTTAAAACTCTTTTATGACCATATACAGGAATATTCCCTTGTCTAAAGAAAAAAGGTCTAATATCATCTAAACCAGCTGTATGATCGGCATGTTCGTGGGTAAATAAAACTGCATCCATTTGTGTACATTTTGACCGCAACATTTGCTGTCTAAAATCGGGACCACAATCAATTACAACCGAGAAATCTGCTTCGTGAACCCAAACAGAAACACGCAATCTTTTATCTTTTAAATCAGTACTTAAACAAACTGAATGATTACTTCCAATTACTGGTATTCCTTGAGATGTTCCTGTTCCTAAAAAGTAGACTTTCATTTAGCTATTTTTATTGTCTTTTAGAGGTTTAATATAATGCTAAAAATAAAATTAGCATTGCTTATTACTACATATTAATCACGGCAATTTCAAAATGTTATTTTTTACAAAAATAACTAAAAAAAAGTGATTAAATAATTACCTTTGTAAAAGGATATATTATAAATATTAAAATTGTGACTGAAATAAAACTAAGGGGAGACAAAGAAATTGAGCAAATACCTTCTTTAAAAGATAAGGCATTGCGTATAAATCTAAATGAAAACATTTATGGAACCTTTGCAGAAATTGGAGCTGGACAAGAGACAGTTCGTCATTTTTTCAGAGCAGGTGGTTCTTCAGGAACAATTGCTAAAGCGATGTCTGCTTATGATAAAGATTTTAGTGATGCCATTTATGGAGATGAAGAAGATGGTCGATATGTAACAGAAAGTCGCCTACGAAAAATGTTAGCACATGAAACACGTTTAATTGAATCGCGTTTAAAAAGAGATAAACATCCAAATAAAATATTTTTTAGTTATGCTAATACGGTAGCTACTATTGATTTTGCTAAAAAATTTAAAGGACATGGTTGGGTAGGAATCAATTACCAAGTTGAACCTGACGAAGATTATAATGAAATTATTTTACACATCCGTTTTAAAGAAACAGATGCCCGTTTGCAACAAGAAACATTAGGTGCCTTAGGTGTAAATTTAATTTATGGTGCTTTCTATAAATACAATGACCCTAAAAAACTTTTACGCTATTTATATGACCACTTAGACAAAGACCAAATTGAAATTGATTCCATTAATTTTTCTGGTCCTCGTTTTGCTAATGTAGACAATCGTTTAATGAGTTTGCAATTGGTAAAAAATGGCATGACTGATGCCGTTATGTTTAATCCTGAAGGAAAAAACATTCTACCAGCTGCTGTTTTATACAAGAAAAATATCTTAACCCTTAGAGGTAGTTTTAGACCTGTAACTAAGGTTAATATGGATATGTTCCAACGTTCTTATGAAATGTTCATTAAAGAAAATAAAGTAGACAAGGACAATACCTATGTTATCTTTGAAATTACTTTATCAAATTTACGTTCAGAAGGAGAAATTGACGAACGTGACTTTATGGACAGAGCTGAATTGTTATGTTCTCTTGGGCACAATGTAATGATTTCAAATTTCCAAGAATACTATAAAGTAGTTGAATATTTCTCTAATTATACCAAAGCACGTATGGGATTAGCTATGGGTGTAAATAATTTAGTTGACATTTTTGATGAAAAATACTACCGTCATTTGAGTGGTGGAATCTTAGAAGCCTTTGGAAAACTTTTCTACAGAGATTTAAAAGTTTATTTATATCCAATGGAAGGTGAAAATGGAGAAATTATTACTTCACAAAACCTAAAAGTACATCCTAGAATGAAAGAATTATATAAATTCTTTGCTTACAATGGAAAAGTAGTGGATATTGAGAATTATGAAAAAGAAAACCTAAAAATATTTTCAAGAGAAGTATTAAAACAAATTTGCGAAAACGAAGAAGGATGGGAAAACAATTTACCAGAAGGTGTACCTGAATTAATTAAAAAACATAACCTTTTTGGTTTTTTAGAACATTGTGTAATAAAAAAATAAAAGTAGCATTCTCTAACTATACAAAGTCCTCATTTTTTTAATTGAGGACTTTTTTTTATACTATATTGAATTTCTTAAAAATTGTAATGGAATAGTCAAAAACCAAAGCTTAAGTAAAAATTATCCAGAAATTAACAAAGATATATTTGGCTATAAATCCAATCAATATATAGTCTTTTTCAGTAAATTAAGTGCACAAAAATTGAAATTATTAGATTTTTACATTCGAGAATCAATTTAAAAAACAAAATAGAAGAATAAATTTTTGTAGCAAAATTAATTATAGTAGATTATAAACTTCTTACTTCAAAATCTGTGCTGCGTGGTCTTTTGTTTTTACTTTTTCTATAACCTCTTCAATAATTCCGTCTTCGTCAATAATGAAAGTAGTTCTGTGAATACCATCATATTCTTTGCCCATGAACTTTTTTGGCCCCCAAACACCAAAGGCATTGATAACACTTTTATCTTCATCAGCTAATAAAGGAAAAGGCAATTCGTATTTTTCAATAAACTTAGTTTGCGCTTTAGCACTATCCGCACTAACGCCAAGTAAAGCATAATTTTGAGCTTCAAATTTTTTAAAATTATCCCTTAAATCACAAGCTTCAGCTGTACATCCTGGCGTACTTGCTTTGGGATAAAAGAAAACTACTAATTTTTTTCCTTTATAATCTGCTAAAGTATGTTGTTTTCCATCTTGATCTAATCCTGAAAATTTTGGTGCTTTATCACCTGCTTTTAAAGTTGTCATATTTTTTTATTGCTTTTAGTCTAATTTTTAAATTAAAACTGTTCTTATAATTATTCTTTGTAATTGTTCTTGTAATTGAACTTCTCAATGAATTTGTTTAATTTTACAACTATAAAAGTACAAAAATGACCAAGAAAGAACGAGCAACATTTGTTATAAATACGTTAAATGACTTATATCCTGAAATTCCTATTCCTTTAGATCATAAAGATCCTTATACCCTTTTAGTTGCCGTGTTGCTGTCTGCTCAATGTACTGACGTTAGAGTAAACCAAATTACACCTCTTCTATTTGCTAAAGCTGATAATCCTTATGATATGGTGAAACTGAGTGTTGAAGAAATTAAAGAGATTATAAGACCTTGTGGATTATCGCCAATGAAATCAAAAGGGATTTATGGGTTATCACAAATTTTAATTGAAAAATATGATGGTGAAGTTCCTCAAAGTTTTGAAGCTTTAGAAGCCTTACCTGCTGTAGGACACAAAACGGCTAGTGTTGTAATGAGTCAAGCATTTGGTGTTCCTGCTTTTCCTGTAGATACACATATTCATCGTTTAATGTACCGTTGGAATCTAACTAATGGGAAAAATGTAGTTCAAACAGAAAAAGATGCAAAAGCATTATTTCCAAGGGAATTATGGAACGATTTGCATTTACAAATCATTTGGTATGGAAGAGAATATTCCCAAGCTCGTGGTTGGGATTTGGAAAAAGACATAATAACTAAAACTATTGGAAGACAATCCGTTATTAAAGAATATTATAAAAAAACATCCCGATAATCTAATCGGGATGTTTCTTAATTAGCGATTAACTCAAACGTTTGCTTTCCTGCTTTTACCACACTTAATGCTGCAGAATAACTCAAAATAAATTTAATTGTTTCTTTTTTAGGTAACATTTTTGAGGATGCTAATTTTTCTTTAGAGTAGATTTTTGCCATATATTAGATTTTTGTTTAGTAGGATAACGAAATTGAAAAATAAATATTGTACAAATGATAAAATTATTTATTCTGCAAAATAAAAGAGCCAATTTGAGAATATCAAAATTGGCTCTTTAAAAAAGTATAACTAAACAAATTCTAATTTGTCAAAATAATTTGATTTTTCTCGATTAATTTTCTCAAGTTCATTAACGCATAACGCATTCTTCCTAAAGCAGTATTGATGCTTACACCTGTTTGTTCCGAAATTTCTTTAAAACTTAAATCTTCATACATACGCATAACCAAAACTTGCTTTTGGTCGCAAGGTAATTCTTCAATTAATTTCTTTAAATCGACTTCGACTTGTTCCGTAATCATTTGTCCTTCAATAGTTGAAGAATTATCTTTAATAAATTCAAAAATGGAATACGTTTCAGTTTCACGAGTCATAGGCATTTTTTTATTCTTACGGTAATGATCAACAATAAGATTATGCGAAATACGAATTACCCATGGAAGAAACTTTCCTTCTTCATTGTATGATTTTGTTTTTAAAGTTTTAATAACTTTAATAAAAGTATCTTGAAATATATCATCGCTCAAATCGCGATCATTTAATTTCGAGTAAATAAAACCGTAAATTCTAGATTGGTGTCTTTCAATAAGTGTAGCTAAGGCATTTTCATTACCTGTTATATATTGCTGCACTAATATTGCGTCAGGAAGTTGATTATTAGCCATAATAATACCTTTTAGTTTGGGTTAAAGTTTTTAAAAAGTATTTTTTTGAGCTATAGGCTAATGTATTTTAATAGTTTATTGGGTCAAATTTAACGTAAATTTTATATAATAACCAAACTTTAATGAAAGAAAATGTTGTTTTTTATGTTAAATGTGCATTTTTTATCTTTAAAACCTGAAAAATTTATTACAAAAAAGACAAAACATTGCTTTTTTATAATAATAGAACTGTTAAAAAATTATTGGTAAACTTTTATGTAATCTATAATGAAATCTTGTGGAAAAATAGAATCATCCACATCAGGTCCACCAAAATTTCCACCAATTGCCATATTAATAATAAAATAAAAGGGTTGATTAAATGGGTATTCCTCTTCGGATTTATTTTTTGGAATAAACGTATAGACACTAACCTTATCTACTAGAAATTCTATTTTATCTTTATCCCAATTAATGCTATAAGTATGAAAACCTTCTTCAATACCTTTTATTTTTGTTTTCTTAGTGTTGATTGTATTGCCATGACTTGCTTGTGTGTGTAGTGATGTAAATATTGTTTTAGGCTCTTTTCCTATATATTCTAAAATATCAATTTCACCACTTTTAGGCCATCCAACTGTTGAAATATTAGCGCCCAACATCCAAAAGGCAGGCCAAATGCCACTTCCTTTTGGTAATTGAGCTCTAACTTCTATAGTGCCATATTTAAATTCTTGTTTTCCTTTTGTTGTTATACGTGTTGAAGTATATTTATCATTTTCTTTTTGAGCTGTAATGATTAATTTTCCCTTTTCTAATCGATGATTTGTCTTTGTGTATATTTGTCTTTCATTGTTTCCCCAACCACAAATATTTGGACATCCATCTCCTAGTTCGAAATTCCATACATCCTCATTTAATTGATTGCCATTAAAATTTTCTTCCCAAACTAATTTTTTTCCTTTTACAGAAGAACAAGATTGAAAAATCATAGTGCCAAAAATCAATAATAATAACTTCATCTTATTCATATTTAAAATCTAATTTTAAGTTAGTTTGAGAATTTCCGCCAACAAAGACATGAAAATCTCCTTTTTCTGCTTCCCAAACATTATTTGCCGTATAAAATGCAATTGTTTTTTCGTCAATTTGAAAATTTATAACCGTTGTTTCATTTGGTTTAAGGTTTACCATCTTAAAGCCTTTTAGCTCTTTAACTGGTCTTGTATAACTTCCTATTAAATCACGAATATACAACTGAACTACTTCTTTTCCTTCAAATTTTCCTGTATTTTTTATGGTAACTGACACATTGATAGAACCTTTTTTTGAAAAAGAATCCTTGTCTATTTTAAAATTTGAGTATTCAAAATTAGTATAGCTAAGTCCGTACCCAAAAGGGAATAAGGCATCATTTTTTTCATCAATATAGTGTGACCAAAATACACTATTAGGTTCGTTCATTGTAGGTCTTCCTGTATTTTTATGGTTATAATAAATAGGTGCTTGACTAGAGCTTCTTGGAAAAGACATAGGCAATTTTCCACTAGGATTATAATCTCCATATAAAACCTGAGCAATAGCATTTCCACTTTGAGAGCCTAAATGCCATGTCTCTACAATAGCTGGTATGTGTTCAGCTGCCCAAGGAATAGCTAGTGGTCTTCCGTTAGCAAGAACTAAAACTATGTTTTTATTGACCTTGTAAACTTCTTCTAATAACTCTTGTTGCAAACCTGGCAAGCCTAAATCTAATCTACTTCGTCCTTCTCCTGTTTGTAATCCATGTTCTCCTAAAACCATTACTACAACTTTAACTTTTTTTGCTAGTGCTATTGCTTCTTCAAATCCTGTTTTATCCGTAGTATTAATGGGTGTTTCCCACATGAATTTTGTTGTTCCTGTCGTCAGTTTAACTCCTTGAACATATTGCAACTCATTGGATTTAAATTGTTGCATTCCTTCTAAAACAGATATTGCAGTTTCATCTTCTGCAGCAATTCTCCAACTTCCTAACGGGCTTGTCTTGTCATCAGCTAAATCACCTATTAACCCAATAGAAATACCTGTTTTATCTAAAGGAAGTAATTGATTTTCATTCTTTAATAATACAATAGATTTTTTGGCAATATCTAATACTTCATCATGAAATTCTTTTTTCCCAACTGTTTGTTTTTCTCTAACCTCATCACAATATTTGTAGGGGTCATCAAAAAGTCCTAATTCATATTTTACTGTAAGGATTCGTTTTACTGCTTCATCTATTTGAGCTATATCAACTTTGTTTTCTGCAACCAATTCTTTTAAGTATTTTATATAGGCATAAGATTCCATATCCATGTCTGAACCTGCATTTAAAGCAATTTCAGCTGCATTTTTTGAATCTTTTGCATAACCATGATTTATCATTTCATTAATTGAGCCCCAATCAGAAACCACAAATCCTTTAAAATTCCAATTCTTTTTTAATACTTCTCTTTGCAAATATGCGTTTCCAGTTGCAGGAATTGCATTTAATTCATTAAAAGAGTTCATGAATGTTTTTACATCAGCTTCAATTGTAGCTCTAAAAGGAGGAAAAATAACATTCTCTAATGTTTCATTATTCGTATCAACCGTATTGTAATCTCTACCTGCTTCTGCAAAACCGTATCCTGCAAAATGTTTAGCACAAGCTGCAATTGTTTTATTTGATGTTAAGTCGTCTCCTTGAAATCCTTTTACTCTTGCATAGGCTATTTTACTTCCTAAATAAGGATCTTCTCCAGCTCCTTCCATTACTCTTCCCCATCTTGCATCTCTAGTAATATCAACCATGGGTGCAAATGTCCAATTAATACCTTCTGCGGCAGCTTCTTCTGCGGCTACTGCAGCTGATTTTTGAATAGCATCTAAATCCCAGCTAGCTGCTTCTGCTAAAGGAATTGGACTAATCGTTTTATGTCCGTGTATTACATCAAATCCAAATAAAAGAGGAATTCCTAAACGGGTTTCTTCTACAGCAATTTTTTGTAAAGCTTTGACTTCTTTTACTCCTTTTACATTAAGCATTGCTCCTACCCAACCTTTTTTTAGATGTTCATACTTTTCAGCAGCTTGCCCCTCTTTTGGCGAAGGACCTGTGACATCCCAAAAACCATTATATTGATTTAGTTGTCCTATTTTTTCTTCAATAGTCATTATATGCAACAATGAATCAACTTTTAATTCAATTGAAGCTCTTTGAGTAACATTATGTTCTTGCTTTGAAGAACAATTTACTAATAAGAATAGTATAATGACTGAATAAAGAAGTACTTGAAAATTTTTCATGTTTGACTTCTGTTTTATTTCATTAAAAGCAATAAAAATCCCTACCTACTCACATAGGAATTTTTATTACTATTTTAAAAAATTTATTATTGGTATACTCTTACATAATCTACTTCCATACTTGACTGTGTAAATGCTGGATCAATTGAACCACCAAAGGTTCCTCCCATGGCAACATTTAAAATCATAAAGAAGTCACTATTAAATGGTAATGCACTTGAATTAGCAACCGAATGAAACAACACATCATCAACAAAAATTTGAACAGATGTAGGACTCCAAATTGTTTTATAAACATGAAATTCAGTACTTGCGTTAGAAATTGTTGTTGAATTAGAATTTCCTCCTCCAGGAGAAACACCTGGATAATGCAATGTTCCATAAATAACATTTGGGAAATTGCCTTTGTGTTCCATGATATCAATTTCCCCACAACTAGGCCAAGTATTAGTAGCATAGTTCTCTCCTAACATCCATATAGCAGGCCATGTTCCACCACCTACAGGCAATTTTGCACGAACTTCTACTTTACCATAAGTAAATTCAAATTTATTTTCTGATTTTAATCTGGCTGAAGTATAAGTTGAACCTGATTTTATTGCTGTAATTTTTAATGTTCCTCCCGAAACAGAAGAATTTGCAGTTGCATTGGTATAAGTTTGATCTTCATTATTTCCCCAGCCACCTGCTCCTAGGTCATAGCCCCATTTAGAACTATCTGGAGCACCATCAACATTAAATTCATCTGACCAAACAAGATTGGTATAATCCGTTTGAGGTGTTTGATTAGGAGGTGAAGTTGAAAATATGTGATACCAAGCTAAAGCAGCATTATTTCCCATTACGGCTCTTACAACCATTCTATTATTAGTAATAGATAAAATTTCATAAGATGTTGCTCCAATATAATATCCCATAAATCCATTATCTGAAAAATTCATCATTGTTCCTCTAGTTTGTGTAGCAGCCTCAGCATTTTGCGTTACAAAAGATTCTGACGGACTTAAAGAGACTGTTTTTAAACCCGAAGTATCGTACGCATAACAATAATCAAAACCTTGTGTTCCTCCAACTACATCTTGATAAGCTGTATTAAAAAATGTATTTCCTCCATTATCTAATTCATATTTTAAAACGCCTCCAACTAATGAAAAGGTTAATTCATTTTCATACAAGCAACTGCTATCTGTTGATCCTGCTTTTTCAAAAGGAACCGCTTGGTAGTAGTTAGCATAATAGTTTCCTGTTTCATCATTATTATTTTGACCAACTCCAAGATGTCCTTGTTCAGCAGCTGCCCAATACCATGTTTTTGATGATCCATCTGTTAAGAATTGAACTGCTTCGTCATCTTCAAATAAACTAAATACTTCAATTTCAAATGTAGTAGATGTAGAAACACCTCCTTTACCTGAAGCTACTACTGTAACGGTATAAACATTTGTACCTGATTGTGTAAATCTTTTATTTAAAATACCACTTGGTGCTTGTTTTGTATCTCCATCACTAAAAATATATTTATAAGATATAGCATTGGTAGCTGTGGCCACAAAATCTACTTTTCCTGAGCCATCTCCATAAGGTTCTGAACTTGTTGCTCCTTGAATAACTGAATTTACCACCAGATTTGTAGGTGCATCTATATCTCCAAAAGTTTCTAAATCATCCTGACAACTCACTAAAATGAATAGTGAAGCTATAAGCATAAGGAATTTATTAATTTTTTTCATTTTTATTTTTTTTTAATTTGATTGAATTATGTCATCAAAATAATATGATGCTCCATTTCCTGCTGTTCCAAAATCAAAGAATACAACTAATCTTTGATAATTATTTGCATTCACTATACCTGTAAAATCAAAAGTCAATTCTTCCCAAGCATTTGCTACGGTTGTTGTGGCATCTACTTCTATATTAATATTTGAATTTGCTAAATTTTCTAATTTCATTTTTACAGTAATTCCTGCTTGTGGACACCATACTTTCATTTTTATTTTTTGCATGGTTGCAAAATTGATTGGAGATCCCAATTCAATGAATGAACCGGCCCATACTTCAGCTCCATTACCTTTTACTAGAGTACCCACTTTTGATGATGTATTAATACCAGTAGCATTAGGATTTGTAATTACTGAAGCTGTTGCCCCTCCAAAATCTGTAAATGAATAAGTTAAAGTAGTAGATTCAAAATCTAATGGCAATTGAACAGAAGGTGCTCCATTTGTAAGTTGGATATCATCAAAATAATAATTACTTCCTGTGCCCGCATTTCCAAAATCGTAGAATAAAACTATTTTTTGATAGTTATTTCCTGAATTTACTCCTGAAAAATCAAAAATTAATTCTTCCCAATTATTAGCTACTGTTGTGGTAACATCTACTTCTAAGAAAACATTTGAATCAGCACTATTTTCTAATTTCATTTTTATTGTTTTCCCTACTGCTGGTGACCAAGAATTTATTTTAATTTTCTGAAATGTTGTAAAATCAATAGGCTCTCCTAATTCGATAAATGAACCAGCCCAAACTTCTGAACCGTTTCCTTTTGTTAATTTTGCAACATTAGCACTTCCGTTTCCTGCAGAAACATCTGGATTGCTTACTACCGAAGTAGTTGCTCCTCCAAAATCTACAAAAGCATAATTAAGCGTTGATGATTCAAAATCAAGAGGTAATAATACTGGATTTGTAATTGTAATGGTTTGAGTTTCTTCTAAAAAAGCAGCTCCTCCACTTAGTGCAACTACTTTTACATCATAATCCCCAATATTTGAATAAGTGTGTGTTACTGCTTCTCCTTCCATAAAATCAACAGGAATTTGTGCTGGATCTTCACCAAAATACACTTGAAAATAAGTTTCTAAATCAGCTGTTGCTGTTACAGATATTGCTTGATTATTTCCTGCTACTGGAGTAATTGTAACTACTAGGTTTGTAGGTTGCAAGAATGAAACTGTTAATTGTTGTGTAATTTCAGTTTGTGTTCCATTTAAAGTAGTTGCAATTATTTTTACTGGAAATGTTCCTTCTGTATAAACGTGTGTTGTTGATGCCCCTGGATTAACAGTTGCGCTTTCGTTAGAAGTGTCTCCATAAAAAACTTGGTATTCTGTTACTCCTTCTCCTTTAGGAGTTATTGTTACAAGCCCAGAGTTATCTTGTTTGATAGTAAACAATGCTGAAACATTTGTTGGAGCTTGAATATTATCTATATTAATTAAATCATTTTCTGATGTACAACCAAAAATGAAAGATACTATTAATATTGTTATAATTTTTTTCATTTTCATATTTTTAATAGTTAGGATTTTGTTGCCAGTTGCCATTTGAAAATTGAATTTCTTCAAAAGGAACAGGAAATACTTCATGTTTACCTGTGATAAAACCATTGATTGCTTGAGCTGCTTTACCTGTTCTTACTAAATCAAAGAAGCGATGTCCTTCTCCTACGAGTTCAAAATTTCTTTCTGCTAAAATAAAATCAGTTAATGCTGCTCCTGATGCAGTAATATTGTGATTCATATCACCAAACGCTCTTTGTCTAACAAGATTTAAATAAGTTCTTGCTTTTGCATCATTTATTCCTCCTCTATTAAATGCTTCTGCAGCCATTAAAAGAACATCTGCATAGCGAATAGCTCTATAATTATTTGGGTTTGTAAGGTTTTGATCTCCAATATTAGAGTCACCTTGACGTGGTAGGTATTTTCTATTGAAAAATCCTGTGTGTTTATACCCTTCTCCATAAGTAGCATTATTTGCTGCAGCCCATGTAACTATATTTAAAATAGCAACATCTCTACGGTTATCTCCTACTTCAAAAGAATTATAAACGGCCTGAGTAGGTACATTAAAACTATACCCTGAATCAAACATGGGACCTGAATAATTTCTAATGCCATTAAATCCTACGGCTACATTTCCTTCACTACATTGTAAACATCCAAAACCTGCACCTTCTAAATCTGAATATTGTATTTCAAAAACAGATTCTGCATTGTTTTCATTATTGTTTTCAAATATTGTATTGTAATCTGACACTAAAGAATAGTTTCCATTTATGATTACTTGTTCTAAAATATTTGAAGCATCAACAAATTTATTTTGGAATAAATATACTTTCCCTAATAAAGCTTGAGCGGCTCCTTTTGTAGCTCTTCCTTGTTGAGAAGCTGTTGGACTTAAATTTTCAACTGCAAATAGTAAATCACTTTCAATGTTTGCATATACATCTGTTACTGATGAACGAGGTAGAGTTTCAACATCTTTTACACTAAATCTTTCATCTACTTTTATAGGAATTGGTCCAAACCATTTTACTAATTCAAAATTATAATACGCTTTTAAAAATCTTGCTTCTGCAATAACTTGACTTTTATTTGGAAAATCAATTTTGTCTTTAAACTCTAATATATAACTAGTTCTATAAACACCTGCAAACATCCATTCCCAAATATTTTTTAACTGAGGATTTACTGGTGTATGTATCATTTCATCAACCTGTTGTATACCCACAACATCTGTTGCACTTTCACCTCCTGACAAGGTATTATCAGAAGCAATCTCACCTAACAACACATTTAAATAAGAAGATTGAAGTAAATCATAAGCTCCAATTAGTGCATTATTATAATCTTCTTCTGTATTGAAATAATTCTCTGAATCAATTGTATAGGGAGCATCTTCATTTACAAACTCATCAGAGCATGAATTTATAAAAGCAGTCAATGCAATTAATACTATAAATGTTGCAAAACTATATTTTTTCATTTTCATTGTTTTTTTAAAAATTAACATTTAATCCTAACATATATGTTCTTGGATTTGGATAATATCCATAATCAATACCTCCAGAAATGGGGTTACCACTATTGGCTGCTGGGTCAAATCCTCTATACTTAGTAAAGGTGTAAACATTATTTATTGAAGCGTATAATCTAACTTTTTCAATCTTAATTTTATCTGTAAATTTAGTAGGTATGCTATATCCTAATTGTATGTTTTGGATTCTTAAAAAAGAAGCATCTTCCACAAAGTAATCAGAGAAAACATTATTAGATGAAGCTCCTGCTGTAACTCTAGGTACTTCATTACTTGTTCCTTCTCCTGTCCATCTACCTAAAACATAATTTAATCGGTTCAATTTATTTTCGGTTCTTTCATAATTACGAATCATATCATTTCCTATGGAAGCATAAGAGTAGGCAACAAAATCAAAATTTTTATATCCTAAATTCAAATTAAAGCCCAAATTATAATCTGCAATTGCTTTTCCTATAAATGTTCTGTCTTTTAAATCAATAACACCATCTCCATTAATGTCTTTATATCTTATATCTCCTGGTTGAGCTTCAGCTCCTAATGCTACTTGAGAAGGATGAGCGTTTACTTCTGCTTGGTTTTGAAAAATTCCGTCTGTTTGATATCCATAAAAAGAACCTATGGCCTCTCCTACTTGCATTCTTGTAGGCGAAGGTTGCCCTATACCAAAAGCTCCACTTTCAATAAAACCTGTTGAATTATTAACTTCTAAAACTTTATTATTAATTGTGGTAACATTAAAACCTAAACTATAATTAAAATCTTTAATGTTGTTTTTATAAGTAAAAGCTATTTCAAAACCACTATTTCTAACACTACCCGCATTAACTGTAGGATTTCCTGACCCTGGAGCTCCACCTCCATTTATGGCTGAAACGGGTGTACCTGGAATTAATAAATCTTCTCTTTTATTGTTAAAATAATCAGCTGTTATTTCTAATTTACTATTAAACATTTTAGCATCGATACCTACATCAAATTTGGTATCAAATTCCCATTTAACATCTGGATTAGGTATTTGTCCTAATGCAGTTCCATTAACAAGTGCATTATCAAAAACGTAAGTCCCTTCTCCTGTAAGTTGTGAACGATAATCGTTATTACCAATTGCATCATTACCTAATGTACCATAACTAGCTCTTAATTTTAAAAAATTAAGTTTGCTTTCTTTATTAAAAAAGTCTTCTTCTGAAATAATCCATCCTGCTAAAAATGATTTAAAAAAGGCTACACTATTGTTAGGTCCAAATCTTGATGATTGGTCTCTTCTAAGAATAATTGACATTAAATATTTTCCTTTATAATCATAGTCTAAGGTTGTAAATAATGATGGCCTTTTATATGGAGTAGATTTATATGACCCTACTGCTTTATTAGTATCTGTAGTATTTACTGTAGGCAAAGCTATATCAGCATATTCCCAAGAGTTATATGGTATATCATACCCTGTTGCATACAATCCTTCTCCGTTAGCTTCATATAGCGTTCCTCCGACAGTTAATTTAAATTTATGATCGTCAAAAATTCTTTTTTCATATTCTGCGAATAAGTCAAAAGTATAATTACTAAACTTCTCAGTATTTTGAGAAACTGTGCTTCTATTTTCATTATTAAAAACTTTGTTTTCACCATAATAGATTAGTGGACTAAATGATTTTCCTACGCTATTACCTCTTTGAAAACCATAGCGAGTGGTAATTTTAAAGTCTCTAAGCATTTTATATTCTAAACTTATATTACCATTTAATCTTTCTTGGTTATAGCTGTTATAAGTGTTTTTTATTTGTGCAAGTGGATTTATAACCTCGTTTCCATAACCTGGGGTATCTGGCACTAATGTTAAATTACCATCTGCATCATAAGGTGTAAGTGTAGAAGGTGTATTTATTGCGTTAAACAAAACAGAACCCAATCCTCCTTCATTAAGACTTTGTCTATTAAAATCGGTGTAGATAAAATTGGTTTTAATATTTACTTTTTCTGATAAATCTACTCCTAATGCAATTCTTGCTGTTCCTCTATCAAAACCTGATTTTTCTAAACCTACAATTCCATCTTGTTTAATTTTTGAAGCACTGAAAGAGTAAGTAATTTTTTCTGAGCCTCCAGAAATGGATATATCATTATTAATGATTGGTGCTTTTTCAAAAACTTCATCTTGCCAGTCTGTTCCTTTTCCTATCCCTTGAATTGAAGGATAAGGTAAAATTAAACCTGCATTAGCATAGCTTTCATTCAATAGTAAAGCATATTCTTGAGCATTTAATAAATCTACTTTTCTTGTTGTTTCTTGAAAACCTGTGTATGAATTAAATGAAACTTTTGTTTTAGAGTTTTTCTTACCTTGTTTAGTGGTAACAATTATAACTCCATTTGCTGCAACAGCACCATATACGGCAGCTTGTGCATCTTTAAGCACTGTTATTGATTCAATATCTGAAGGGTTTAATAAATCCATATTTCCTTGATATCCATCAATTAAAACTAAAGGACCATTGTCTCCATTAGAAGAAATACCTCTAATTCTAATATTGAATCCCGAACCAGGAGCACCAGAACCCGAATTAACAGAAACTCCTGCCACTGTTCCTTGAAGAGCCTGTTCTGCTTTAATAGGTCTTAAATCTTCAATAGTTTTTGTAGACACAACTGAAACGGAACCTGTTACGTCTTTTTTCTCTTTTGTTCCATAACCTATTACTACAACTTCTTTTAAAGATTCATTATCTACTTCTAGTTTGATATTTACCTTTTGGCTACTTGATACTACCAAAGTATACGGTTTATATCCCAAATAGCTAAACTCAATTGAAGTTCCTTTTGGATTATCAGGAAGCACAAAGTTTCCATCAAAATCTGTTGTAACTCCATTTTTAGTTGTTGTGTTAACAATATTAACACCTAATAAAGTTTCACCTGTTTTAGAGTCTGTAACACTTCCTGAAATTTCATATTTTTGGGAATATCCAAAAAGAGAAAAAAAGAAAAGAGCAAACACAATTAAGTTTGATTTTATATAATATTTAGAGTTTTTAATTTTATGAAAATAGTATTAAAAATTTCATTTAAAGTAATGCTACTTTTAATTCTAATTTCACAAATTGTTGTTTTTAGATTTTGAAAATTAGTAAAACAATTAACTTTTTAAGAAGATTTTAACCTTTACAAAAATTATACATTATTGAATTAATTCTAAGAACCTTAAAAATCCTTTACTAATAAGGCTTTATAAACTTCGTTATTTATTTTTAAAAGGCTAATTATAATTCGAGTAAATACTAAAATGTTGTAGTGTTGTATAGTTTTTTTGGAGGATTTTTACAGAATTAAATTGATAAAATATAATCCACTAAACCTTGTTCATGAGGTAAATCCATTTTTTTACGCAAACGATATCGTTTAATCTCTACACTTCTTACTGATATATTGATTAATGGAGCTATTTCTTTAGATGATAAGTTCAATCTTAAGTAGGCACAAAGTCTCAAATCATTAGGCGTTAAACTAGGATGAAGTTGTTTAACTTTCTTAATAAAATCTTTATCTGCATTATCAAAAGCTTCTTTAAAAACATTCCAAGTATCTTCTTCTTTTACATTTCTTGTTATGGTTGAAATGACTGATTTTATGCTTCTGTTTGATGTATCATCCGTTGAACTTTTTAAATCCTCCTTTATAATGTTTAATAATTCTGTTTTTTTAATCAAGTTCATTGTAGATACTGCTAACTCTTTATTTTTCTTATCTACATCAATACTCAATTGCTCATTTTTTATTTTCATGATTTCTTGTCTGCTTTCTAATTCTTTTAGCTCTAGTAAAAGATTGTTTTCGGCAATAATTCTTTCATGTTTCTTTTCATAAAAGTTATTATATAATTTATTTATAAAATAAGCTAACACTAAAAATAGGATTACATATAAGAAAATAGCCCAGTTATTAGCATACCAAGGCTTATTAATTGTAAAGGAATATGATACAATATTCTCTGTATTAGAATTAGCAACTTTTGCTCGAACACTAAAAACATAGTCTCCAGAAGGTAAGTTTTTAAAAACGGCTGTAGTTTTTGAACTCCATTCGCTCCATTCATTTTGGATGCCCTCTAACTTATACTGGTATTCTGCATTTATATATTTATCATATTCAGGTACTGTGTAACTGAAAGAAATATTGTTATCATCATATTTGAAACTTCCTTTCTCATAAATGGAAGAGTTAATTAATTTTTTATTTAAAACATTACTTTGAACACCCGTTATTGATACTTTGTAATTATTAAATTTTACGTCTTTATTTTTGAGAACATAATAACCATCCGTAGTACCAATTAAAAAAGTTTCATCGCTAATTTGGTTTATATTTTCATAACCAGGCATTGAATTTGTCAATGATGCAGGAATAGGCAAACTATTTTTCTTTAGATCCAATGTCATCTTACTTGAAGAAAAATAATGAATATAGTTTTTAGTAAAAAACCATAAATCATTAGACTTATCTACCACCATTTTACCAGTAACGTATTCATCTTTATCAAAAAGTCCACTTAACATAGTATCTTTTTGAAATTGTTTAGATTTAGGATTTAATATAAAAACACCATCTCTTGAAGCGTAATAAATTTTATTATTAAACTTAATTAAACTGGCATTTTTGCCTTTTACAGGATTTTTATATTCAAATAAATTAGAAGCATTTTTTAAATCTTTACTAATTTGAAATCTATAAATTCCCTTGTATTCATGGCTTACATATATCTCATTATTTACTATTTCAAAATACTTAGATGAATAATCAAATCCTTTTATTTTATTTTTATAAACCCAATTTCCGTTTTGATTTTCTAAGACTGAAATACCCGAATAATTCCCTTGAAGGATTATATTTTCATTTGAATACATAGGTTCAAATTTCCAAGTTCCAGATTCTTTATAAATAGCAATTGCTTTATCATTATTTATAACAAAAGTTCCAGAATCGTGTCCACAAAAAAGGGTTTCTTTAAATTTATATAGTGACCAAACTTGCCCTTTTGTTCCTTGTATAAAAGTAAATCCAGAATTTGAATCTAATGCTTTGTAAAATAAACCTTGGTTTGTTCCAATATATAATTTATTATTTTGAATTGCAGAAGTATAAACAGTTCCTAACAATCCTGTATCATCTGAATAGCTTTTTATGGGCGATTGTAAATTGATACAATTGATTCCGTTATCTAAACCTATCCATAAATTTTTATCAAAATCTTCAAACAATGATAAAGCAGTATTATTGCTTAATCCTTTATCTTGCGTGATATGATATCTTAATTTTCCTTCGTTATTTAAAATATAAATTCCGTTTGAAATTGTGCCAAGAGCAAAACTGCCATCAGATAAAACTTCACAACTATAAATACTGCTTTGTCTTAATTCATCATCAACATTAGTTTCAAATTTTTTAAAATTTGTATTGCTGTATCTATAAATCCCTTGTTTCTGAGTAATTAATAAAATACCATCCTTAGTTTCAATTAAATTAACAATTTTATTCTCTTTGATAATCTCATTATTCAAAAACAATTTACTTTTCCCTTTTTCAATTTCAAATAAACCTTCACTGGTTTGAAAAAAAATACTGTTTGATGTCTTATATACTTTATTAATAAAGTTTTTAGGAAAAATTATAGAAAACTGCTTCGTTTTTATATTGTAAGCATAAATTTTTTGTAAAGACTGAAAAAGAATCCAATTATCATAAGGTAAAATTCCCCAAAATTGTTCATCGTCAAGAAGTTTATCTTTGATACTTTCACTTAATGAATAATATTTTAATTGCCCACTTTTTTGTCTTTCCCAATACCCAAATTCCATATAAGAACCTGTATAAATTTTATCATCTATACATTTAACCGAACGGATTATAGTCTCATTTGGTGAAGGATATAAGGTCCAACTAGAGCCATTAAATTCTAACAATCCTTCATTATTAGCAAAAAACATAAAATGATTATCATCCTGAGAAATCATCCAATTTTGAATTCCAGCTTGATAAGTGCTTTGTGTGTACTTAACAATTGGAGGCAATTCTTGGGCATTAGAATTTACCAAAACTAAAAGCAACAAAAAGATAATCTTATTTTTCAAATCAAAAAAATTAATATTTTATAAAAAAGAACCTTAAAAAAAACGATAAGTGTAAAAATATAAAAAAAAGGTACGCTATGCATACCTTTTTTAATCAAACACAATGAAACCTAATTCTTAACTAACTTTTTAACTAACTTATTATTATTTGAAATAATATTGACAAAATATTGTCCTGAATTTAAATTTGAAATATCTAAGGTAAATGAAGTGTTATTAACCTCTTTGTTAAGCACTATTTGTCCTAAAACATTAACAATTGAAACAGAGTCAACAATTTCTTTAGAATCAATAGTCACCCAATTATTGGAAGGATTTGGATACATACTGATACTTGAAGAATCAAATTCTTTTATACCTAGTGGACTACTTGTAAAATAAATATTATCAAAGTAAACTGTTCCTGCTGTAGCTGCTAGAACATCAAACTTATACTGAAACCAGGTAACTGGATTTAACCCTAAATTAGTAAAAAACGAGAGAGGAACATTTACACTAGTCCAAGTATTTAATACAATGGCTTGTTGTTCAGGCAATCTGTACACTTTTTCAACAACAGGATTGTTAGAAATTAAATACAACCCAAAGGTAGTTGCATTACTCGTCCAATAATCAAAATGAACATATTGCATATTTGAAATATTAGTTTCTGTATAACCAGCACCAAAACCTGCTACTGCAAAATCAATTTTAAGTGCGTTATTCAATTCAGAACTTGAATCCAAATCAACATCAGTAGCAGTACCAAATGAGTATTGATATGTATTTGGATAAGTTTCTCCATACATACTAACTACTGAAGCTGCTACTACTGTAGGAACAGGTGCTGGACCTGATGGTGTAGGTAATGGAGGTGGCGGTGCAATATTTGTTCCACCAGCAATATTATCAATTAAATAAGTATCTACCTCATTATTAGCAAAATCAGTAAACAATACTACTTTTGAATAGTTTCCTAAACCAGCTCCAAAATCTAATGTAATTGTTTGCCATGATGTACCTGTTGTTGTAAAGGCTAGTTCAGTAGTCGCTGGACCACCAACACCGCCTTCAAACTTTAATAAATGATTTCCAGAAGTTGTTCCGTTAACTGGTTTTATCATAAAAATTATAGTATTATTACTATCATCTGATAGATTTAAATTAGCTGACAAATCTAATTGAGCCGTATCATAAAATTGCCCTCCTCCTACTACTTGTGCCACTTGATTTCCAGCATCGTCAATAATAGTAACCACACAACCATCATAACCTGTCATTAAATCCAAAGGATCTGAAAAATCTAGCGGCAGTGTTTGTGAATTTCCTATTGAAATAGTCAAGAGAAAAACAAAAAGAGTAATTTTTTTCATAATATTTATTTTTTTATGTTATTATTTTTGATATCATAAATTTATCCTTTAATATTTTACGAAATTCATAATATAAGATATAGAAACTATACACTTTAATAATTAATTTAAAATCAATTAAAATCTAGTAAAATCAATAAGATTAAGGATTTATACAAATAATTTCTAACAAATCTAAAACCTAAAGAAATACATATACAACGATTACGTATAGGTAATGTATAGGTATTAATGAAATAAATTAATGATAAAACATCTTTATAAAAAGCAATAAAATTCAAAAAAACAGTTGCGTTTTACATTTTAAGAAAATTTATGATTTTCCTTTTCTAAATATTTATGCCTAATGGGTTTATTTATGTAAATTTGCATTTCTTTACTAAAAACTATGATTAAAACCGATTTTTCTAAACTAGAGCCTAAAAAAAACATTTTAATAAAAGGAGCTCAACTACACAATTTAAAAAACATTGATGTAGCCATTCCTCGTAATAAACTAGTTGTAATAACAGGGCTTTCTGGTTCAGGAAAATCAAGTTTAGCTTTTGATACACTTTATGCTGAAGGGCAAAGACGATATGTAGAAAGTTTATCTTCTTATGCTAGACAATTTTTAGGGCGTTTAGACAAACCAAAAGTTGATTATATAAAAGGAATCGCTCCTGCAATAGCCATTGAACAAAAAGTAAATACTACAAATGCGCGTTCAACGGTAGGAACTTCTACTGAAATATATGATTACTTAAAACTATTATTTGCTCGAATTGGTAAAACTTATTCTCCTATTTCAGGAAATGAAGTTAAAAAAGATACAATTGCTGACGTAGTAAAACAAGTTCAAGAACTAGAACAAGAAAGCAAATGGTTATTAATTGCTCCCATTCATTTAGAAGAAGGAAGAGCTTTAGAAGACAAACTAAAAGTACTTCTACAGCAAGGTTTTGCTCGTATCTTAGTAGATAACGAAATGATACGTTTAGATGCTATTGAAGGAATGAATTTCACTAAAAAAGAAGTTTTATTGATTATTGATAGAATCGTTGTCAAAAGAGAAGATGAGGAATTCATGAATCGCTTGGCTGATGCTATTCAAACTGCTTTTTTTGAAGGAAAAGGCACTTGTTACTTACAAGAAGTTGCTACAAACAAAAGAATTGGATTTAGTAATAATTTCGATTTAGATGGAATGACTTTTTTGGAACCAAACATTCATTTGTTTAGTTTTAACAACCCTTACGGTGCTTGTCCTACATGTGAAGGTTATGGAAATGTAATTGGGATTGATGATGATTTAGTTGTTCCTAACACAGCATTATCTGTCTATGAAAATGCAATTTATCCTTGGCGTGGTGAAAGCATGAGCTGGTACCGTGATCAATTGGTAAACAGCGCATATAAGTTTGATTTCCCAATTCACAAACCCTATTTTGAACTTACTGAAGAACAAAAAACTCTTATTTGGGAAGGGAATAAACACTTTACTGGATTAAATGATTTTTTTACTGAATTAGAAGAAAAAAATTATAAAATTCAAAACCGTGTAATGCTTTCTCGTTATAGAGGTAAAACCAAGTGTAATACTTGTAAAGGAAAGCGCCTTCGCATTGAAGCTACTTATGTTAAAATTGCAAATAAAAACATATCCGATTTAGTTGATTTACCAATTTTAAAACTAATAACTTTTTTCAAAGAGTTAACTTTAAACGAATATGATGCTGTAATTGCTAAAAGACTTTTAATTGAAATCAATAATAGATTAGAATTCCTTTCTAATGTAGGGTTAAGCTATTTAACTTTAAACAGAAATTCAGCGAGTTTATCAGGAGGAGAATCACAACGTATCAATTTAGCGACATCATTAGGAAGTAGTTTAGTAGGTTCTATGTATATTTTAGATGAACCAAGTATTGGGTTGCATCCAAAAGACACAGAACAACTAATTGAAGTATTAAAAAACCTTCGTGACTTAGGAAATACTGTAATTGTAGTTGAACACGATGAAGACATCATGAAAGCAGCCGATATGATTATTGATATTGGTCCAGAAGCAGGAACTAATGGAGGTTATTTAGTAGCACAAGGTACTTATGATGAAATTCTAAAAGCCGATTCATTAACTGCTAAATATTTGAATGGTCAAGAACAAATTGAAGTTCCAAAAAAACGTAGAAAATATAAGAATCATATTGATGTAATTGGAGCAAGAGAAAACAACCTACAAAACCAAAATTTCACTTTCCCATTAGAATGTTTAACGGTTGTAACGGGTGTTTCGGGAAGTGGAAAGAGTACGTTAGTTAAAAAAATAGTGTTTCCAGCCATTAAAAAAAGCTTAGAAGGTATTAGTGAAAAAGCAGGACAATTTACAAGTCTAGAAGGAAGTTTTTCACACATAAAACATATTGAATACGTAGACCAAAATCCAATTGGAAGAAGTTCCCGTTCAAACCCTGTAACCTATATAAAAGCGTACGATGATATTCGAGATTTGTACTCCAAACAATCTGTTTCTAAATTGCGAAATTACCAAGCCAAACATTTTTCATTTAATGTAGATGGTGGAAGATGTGAAACTTGTAAAGGAGATGGTTCTGTTACTATTGAAATGCAATTTATGGCAGATGTACATTTAGAATGTGAAACTTGTGGTGGAAAACGTTTTAAAAAAGAAATATTGGAAGTAAAATTTGAAGAAAAAAACATCGATGATATTTTAACCATGACTATTGATGATGCTTTAAAATTCTTTACCCAATTTGACCAAAAGAAAATCGTACAAAAATTACAACCTTTACAAGATGTAGGTTTAGGTTATGTCCAGTTAGGACAATCATCATCTACTCTTTCTGGAGGAGAAGCACAACGTATTAAACTGGCATCCTTCTTAGTAAAAGGTACAATAAAAGACAAAGCCTTATTTGTTTTTGACGAACCTACTACAGGTTTACATTTTCATGATATTAAAAAGTTACTAGCTTCATTTGATGCTTTATTAGAAAAAGGACACTCTATAATTGTCATTGAACACAATTTAGATTTAATAAAATGTGCGGATTATATTATTGATATTGGCCCAGAAGGCGGTGAATTTGGTGGAAAACTTATGGCTTTTGGAACTCCAGAAGAAATTGTAAAGAATAAAAATTCGGTTACTGGAAAGTATTTGAAAGAGAAGCTTTAATTTTTAATTCTAATTTGATACCCATTTATAACAAAATAAAGCAATTGGTATTCATTTTAACAAATCAAAGTTTTTTTAAACTTCTAAAATACAACACGTTAAAAATCATTAACAACTCATTGACAACTGCTTAACTTGTTTTGGCACAGCTATTGAATTTAAGTTATCAAACAACAAATTTTAATAAAAGAAGATGTTGTATTGTTTAACCTTAAATTATAGAAGTCATGAAAAAAATTACACTTTTAGTAGCCAGTTTATTACTTATAAGTAATATAACAATCGCATCAGAGAAAAATGTATTTACAGGAAACGAAGAAGGTTATCACTTTAATACAAATTATAGAGATGCTGACCCAATAGCATTTAAAGAAAGAGGAATTGAGTTCTTCATTTTCTTGGATGGTCAATTTGATTTTAACACACAACCTACAACCGCAAGTCCAAGGTATCGTACCGAAAATTTAAACAGAACTCATGGTGCTCCTGGCGTAAGAACGGTAACTATATCAAATTCTTATTATGGTTCAGCTGCTGGAGTTCGAATAGAACATGATAGTCAAGGACGTGTAAGACGAGTTGGAAACGTATTCATCAACTACGATGCTTATGGTAGAGTTAAAAGAGTGGGTACAGTATATATGCAATACAATAGTTTTGCACTAAAACAAATAGGTGGAATGAAAATTTTCTACAACAGAAGAGGTCAAATTATTGATATAACTGGACATGTAAATAGTTCAAACATAGGAAATAACTATGTTATTAATGGAAACAATCATAGCAATAACTATGGATATAATGATGGCCATAATACAACCTCAGATGAAGATTTTTACTACTACAAAAAAGACGGTAGCAAAGTAAAAATGGATGATACTGATATCATAGAAATTAAAAGAGACGAAAAAGAAAGAAAAAAATAAAAATTTTAGTTTGTTAGTTGGTTAGTTTGTTAAAGATCCTGTAAGCAGTAATTGTGAGCAGGATTTTTTATTACAGTATCTTTCCTAAAATGGTATCAATAACATCATTAATATTGACCGATAACTTGAATTTATAACTTGCAAATAGATACACTATAGTTACTAACATTGATTTTAAAGCAATATTAATCAAAGGATGAAAAGGGAAATCCCAAAAATAAAATCCTAAAAAACATACTATTAAAATTCCTAAAGCTACGCCTGTTTTCTGGGTAAAAGGAAATAATTTCATCTTTTTAACTACAAACAATAATTTAGAAAGACTATATAAGGTTATGGAAATTAAAGTAGCAAAAGCAGTTCCTTTAAGTCCATATAATGGAATGAAAATCATATTTAGAATAACTGTTAAAGTGACCAATAAAATACCTAAAAACAGTACCGTTCTATAATATTTTGAATTAAAAATAATAGCATTATTATTTCCCAAAATCAAATCAAAATACTTGGATAAACCTATAGTAAAAACCACAAATATTCCATCTGAATATTCTTTAGGTAATAACAAATACAACTGATTAATGTTTACTAAAATGCCTAAAAATATTAATCCTCCAACAATTTGTAATGTTATAGAAGTCTTTTTATATAAATCATTCAATTCGTCATGTTTATTTTCACTCATCAATTTAGCTGTTATTGGATATGTAATTTGATGCATAGCACGACTTGGAACAGCAATTACTGTAGCTATAAATATAGCCACTGAATAATAAGCTATGTTTTCAATTTTGACATAGTTATTTAGCATAAATTTATCAATTTCTAAAAATAGATTAGCTATTCCACCTGTAAGAATAATAAATAAACTATATACAACAATTGCTTTAGAATCCACTGGGATTTTAAATTTTAAAGATGGAAATCTAATTTTAAAGGCAAACCATTTCATTAAAATCATGATAAACAAATAAATTCCCATTAAAGTATAAACAAATTCATTTGGAGTAATCCAATCAAAATAGACCGCAAAAAGACTCAAACTAATTAAAATTCGCAAGAAAACTTCTTTTATAAAATTTCCCAAAACGGATTGTAGATGTACTTTTACCCATGCATAGAAAATTTCAAAATACCCCATACAAAGACCAATTATAGGAATTTGCCATACATAATCATATACTATAGGATTTTCATCTGAAAGTAAAGTTGCTATTTGATGATACCCAAAATACCCTACCAATGAAAAGGGAAGAATTAATAATAAAGGAAGAAAAAGTACAAATGTTAAAAACTGTGATTTTTCTTCTTCTGTTTTATATTCATTAAAATACTTAACCAATGTATTATGCACACCAAAAGCCATTAAAGGCATCATTATGTTGGCTGCTGATAAGATATAACCCACCAAACCATAATAGGTATCACCTAAAAAATTAACGTACATATACAGTGTATTAATTGCTCCTATAGCAAACCCAATGTAAGTAATAACGGTATTTTTAATAGATTGATTTAAAACGATTCCCATGATTGGATTTATATATTATTTATGAGCTGTTTTAATTGGTTCGTCAATGTTTTTCTTGCATATCTTTGTAAGCCAACAGCATTTACTTGTAATGAATCAGTTTTGTATAAATTATAATATGCGAGAATTTGCTCTTTTAAAGCTTTCTTTTCATCATAGGTAAAAAAAGTTCCTGTATTAGTCTCTTTAATAATAGCCTTAAAATCTGCTTTTTCTGGACCAATAGCTACAATAGGTCTTTCAGAAATCATATATTCAAATAGTTTTCCAGGAATAATACAATTTGTAGCTTCAGAATCGATTTCAATTAATAATAAAACTTGTGAACTTCTTTGTTCTTGCAAAGCTTCATTATGTGAAACATACCCTAAATAATTTACATATTTATCCAATTTAAACTCATTTATTGTTTCTATGACTTCTTTACTAACAGCACCAATTAATTTTAATTGAAAATCAGTTGCAAAGTCTTTATTCTTTTTTATTAATTCAGATAAAGCCTTCCATAAAATTATAGGATTTCTTTCTGACAAGAATGAACCTATATGTGCCAAAGTGAATTTTTCATCCATTGGCTTTTTTAACACATTTTCAACATCATATCCATTAGTTATGACTTCAATTGGCTTACTTGTTATTTGTTCAAATTCGTGTTTTGTTGTTGGAGAAGTTACTATTAATTGGTCACAAGTCGTCATTACTTCTTTTTCTAAATCTTCATGTTTTCTAGCTGATTTTTCAGTCAACTTTAAAGCTTTATGATAACCAATAGTTGTCCAAGGATCGCGAAAATCGGCAATCCACTTTAGGGCATTTTGTTTTTTTAAACCTAATCCTATTAGATGCACACTATGAGGTGGTCCTGTTGTGATTATGGTTTGAATTTGGTTTTCTTCAATATATTTTTGAAGAAATTTTATTGAAGGTTTCACCCAAAAAATTCGCGCATCAGGAATAAATAAATTTCCTCTTATCCAAAGGAACATTCGCTCTATAAAAGATTGTTTTTTCTTATTAGGAATAATCCCTGAGCTGATTTTCTTAGTTTTATTTTTTGAAAATAGAGACGCAAAACCATAAGGTTCAAAAATAGGTTGTCTAATGATTGTTGCTCTTTCAGAAACTTCTTGAACCAAATTTTGGTCCAATAAAGGATATGTTGGGTTTTCAGGAATATAAACTATAGGTTCAACTCCAAAATCTGGTAAATACTTTACAAATTTCAACCAACGCTGAACTCCTGGTCCACCTGCTGGCGGCCAATAATAAGTAATGATTAGTATTTTGTTGTTCGGTTTCAGTCTTAAATTTTATATCAAAAATCGTTAATTTAATCTTCCTTCTTACTTTTCTTTTCTTTGTTCTCTATATAAATTCCTCCCACTAATAATAGTAACATACCAATTGAACTAAATAAAACAATTGTACTTCCTGTTTTTACAACTTGTGGCTCAAACTTAAATTCAATTGTGTGATTCCCTGCTGGAATTTGCAAACCCCTTAAAGCGTAGTCTACTCTGTATATAGGAGTTTCTTTTCCATCAATTGTAGCTTTCCATCCGTTTGCATAATACATTTCTGAAAACACTGCAAAGCCTTCTTTTGAATTGGTTGATTTATATTTTAGTTGATTGGATTTGTATTCGATTAAATCTATTTTAGCTAATGAATCTTTAGAGAAATTTTCTGTTCCTTTAAAACTTTGTCCGCCTTCTGTTAATGTATTTATTACAGCTTCATCTTTAGTCTTTAAACTATCTAGAGCTTTCATTTCCTCATCAGCAGATTTTACTTTAATCACTTTACGAACAAACCAAGCATTTCCATTGGCTTCTGGATTTAATAAAGCCACATCTTCTCCTTGTTCGTTTGTCTTTATAATATATTTGGTATTTAACATATTATACACTTGAAGATTATTTTTGGCAATTTGGTAATCAAACAATTGCTGCATTCTTCTCGGCTTCACTGCACTGTAACCACCAAGTGATTTATGAAAATACGAACTTCTAGCACTGCTAAGATTTCCACTTGTTTCAAAAACTCTAAAATGAGTAGTGTCTTGTAAAATATTTTGATCTGCTTCCGTCATTTGATAAGGCATATCAATCTCTCTTTTAGATTTAAAATTTTCTTTGTTTACATATTTTTTATCTACTAAAAACAAATCAAAAATCATTACTAATCCAACAACGATAATAGCGTTTCTTTGAGAAAACATATTTTTAATCGAAGCATACATTACTGCAAAAACAACCACTAAAAATCCTAAAGAACGAAACACATCGGCAGTATACATTGAAGCCCTATCTTCTCTTAGAACACTCATAAAATCTTGACCATAAGCTTCCGTATAATAACCATCTGCTGGACCAGCAAAATTAAACGATCCTTTAAATACTAATAGCGAAATTAAAATTCCGCCCACAATTGCACCTGATTTCCATAAAGCATTCCATTTTTGAGAATCATCAGCTTTATAAAAAGAATACAAACCTAAAATTGCTAAAACGGGCATACATAATTCCAATAAAACTTGGATGGATGAAACAGCTCTAAACTTATTATATAAAGGAATATAGTCAATGAAAAAATCAGTTAATAAAGAAAAATTCTTTCCCCATGAGAGAAATAATGAAACTAAAATACCCGCTATTAAAGCATATTTAATCTTCCTTTTTTCAACAAATAAAGCTAAAACAGCTAAAAAGAAAACAATGATTCCGATGTAAGCTGGTCCAGAGACTCCGGGTTGATCACCCCAATAGGTTCTCAATTGCTTAGTAACCATTGTAGCTTCATTTTCATTAGCTCCTTGCGATAAAACATATTGAAACATTTCTGAATCCTTACCTAAGTCTTCATAACTTGCTCCTCCAAAAAGTCTAGGTGAAATTAAATTTAAACTTTCTGCAATTCCGTAACTATAATCGGTTATATATTCATAACTCATAGCATTAGTATTTTCTTTTTTAGAACCATCTGGTTCATAAGTCAATTCACTATCACTTCGAGTTGAAAATTTAGCATATTCAGATGTTGCTAATAAACTTGTAGCATTTGTGCCTACTGCAAAAATTCCTGCAATGGCAAAAACTCCAACAACTTTAGCTAAACCTTTAAAATCTTTTTCTTTAATAAAAAGAACAAAATAATAAATTGAAACTACTAAAAGTAAAATCAATAAATAATAAGTCATTTGAAAATGATTGGCTTGAATTTCTAATGCAGCCGCTATCATAGTTAGCAATCCTCCAACAATATAACGTTTCTTAAAAACAAGTAAAACTCCAGCTAGAACCATTGGCATATAAGCAATAGCATGTGCTTTAGCATTATGACCTGCACCAATAATTATTATCATATAAGTTGAAAAACCAAAGGCTAATGCTCCAAAAAAAGCTTTTAATGGATCAACTTTTATCACTAATAATAGGATATAGAATCCTAAAAAATACAAAAATAAATAATCAGCAGGTCTTGGTAAAAAACGCAATACATCATCAAAATGGCCAATAAAATCATTAGGATATTTAGCTCCTAATTGATAGGTTGGCATTCCTCCAAAAGCGCTATTTGTCCAATATGGCTCTTGATTGGTTTCTTTTCTAAAGTCATTTTGCTCTTTCGCCATACCTGTGTATTCGGCAATATCATGTTGGTATATTTGTTCTCCTTTTAAAACAGGATAAAAATAAATGACTGCAACTATTACAAAGCCAAGAATAGCTAATAAGTGAGAAGAGTATTTTTGCAAATTTTTCATGCTATTATATAAATATTTAAGATGCTAAAGTAAATAAAAAAAGGATATTGTTAAAATATCCTTTTCATATAGTTCAATTGAAAATTAATCAACTTCTTCGTAGTCTATATACTCCCCTACTTTCTTCTTTTCCTGTGGATTAACTTTAGATTGGGTTGTATCTTGTGTCGTAGATTGTTGATAATTTTGTTGTTGCTTAAATTGATCTTCCATTTTTTGTTGCACTTTGTTCATTGCTTTTTGCATAAGAATAGGTGCAAAAATTCGCAATAAGAATTTAAACAAATAATAAAATAAAACAATTATAGCTAACGTTCTAATAAAGCCGGTAAAAGATGCTTCTGCCATCAGTGAAATAATTTTAAAGTTCAAAAATACAATTATAAGTAGTAAAAACCCCTAAATTGTTTCTTAAATTTATGATAAAATAACTACTTTTGAAAAACTTATTTAAGCCTCTTATGAAAAAAGTAACACAAGTTCTCCTAATAATCACTCTATTTTTTGTTGAATTCATTTCTGCTCAACATACAGATGTAATCAATTCTAACAGACCTGGAAAATCAATGATGGCATTTTCTGTAGGAAAATCAATTATTCAATTAGAGTCTGGCATTTTTGGTATTAAAGAAAAACATGATTTAATAGGTTATGATGCTAATGGTTTTGGACTTGATTTTGCTTTAAGATGGGGAGTTATCAAAGAAGAATTAGAAGTAATTGCCGATTTACAATATCAAAATGACACTTATACAAGTCCTCTTGAAGAATATAAGAGAAGTGCATTACGTACGTCCGTTTTTGGAGCAAAATACATGGTTTATGACCCTAATAAATACTACGAGCAAAAAGTTAATATTAGAAGTTGGAAAGCAAATCAAGGTTTTAAATGGAGACAATTGATTCCTGCTGTAGGGGTTTTTGCTGGTATTAATCTAAATTTTTCAGACAATCCGTTTAGATACAACACAAATATCATTGAACCAAAAATAAGTCCAAAAGTTGCATTAATAACACAAAACACATTAGGAACTCGATGGGTACTTGTTACTAACATTATTTATGACAAAATAACTTCAGATTTCAAGTCTCTAGGTGGAATTGTTACATTAACTCATGGAATTAATGAAAAATGGTCCGTTTTTGGAGAAGCTCAGGCTTACGATGGTGATTATTATAGAGATGGTGTATTAAGAGTTGGAGGAGCTTATTTAATCAATAGTACTATGCAAGTTGATGCTTCTTTTTCTAAAAACATAAAAGACACTCCTTCCATCATGTATGGTGGAATAGGCTTTTCATGGCGATTTGAAAAAAACTATAAAGATGTAATGATTCAATCTCCTGAAGACAGAAAAAAAGATAAGGCTAATAAAAGTGCAAAAGGAAAAGAGCCTAAACTAAAAAAGAACAAAGAAAAGAAATTGAAAAAAATAAAAGACGAAGAATAATTCCTTCCATTAACGATGATAGTAATTAAAGAAGCTACTTCTAAGAAAGACATGAAAGATTATGTGTTATTTTCTTTCGATTTATATAAAAATAATCCCAATTGGATTCCTCCCATTATTGCAGAAGAATTAGAAACATTTGATAAAACAAAAAATCCTGCATTTGAAAGTGCAGAAGCTCATTTCTATTTAGCCTACAAAGACAATAGAATAGTTGGAAAAATAGCAGCTATTATCAATTGGGATGAAGTAAAAATATTAAAAAAAAGCAAGGTACGTTTTGGTTGGTTTGATGTAATAGACGACATTGAAGTAACAAAAGCTTTATTAGAAAAAGTATATGAATTAGGCAACAAACACAATTTAGAAATGGTTGAAGGCCCAATAGGTTTTTCTAATCTTGATAAGGTAGGCGTGCTAATTGAAGGTTTTGATCAAATGGGAAATATGGTCACTTGGTATAATTTGCCCTATTACAAAGACCATTTTGAAAAATTAGGACTTACTAAAGAAAAAGAATACATGGAAAGTGATTTTTCATTTAATGGTATTAATCCTGAACCTTTTCAAAAAGCAAGTAAATTAATCAAGCAACGTTATGGCTTAAAATCATTAAATTTTACCAAAACAAAAGACATTATGCCTTATGTAGATAAAATGTTTGATTTGTTTAATGCTACTTATTCAAAACTACAGTCTTTTGTAGCCATTAATGATGTTCAAAAAGAATATTTTAAAAAAAAATATATAAGCTTTATTAATCCCGAGTTTATTAAATTTATTTTAGACAAGGATGATAATATGGTAGCATTTGCTATTGTAATGCCTGGTTTTAGTGAAGCCTTAAAAAAAGCCAATGGCAAGCTTTTTCCTTTTGGGTTTTATCATTTATTGAAAGCCAGAAACAATTCAAAAGAGGTTGTATTTTACTTAATTGGAGTAGCACCAGAATATCAAAGTAAAGGAGTTACTGCCATTATTTTTGATGAATATTATACAGTTTGTAAAGCAAAAGGAATAGAAACTTGTGTTAGGACACCCGAATTAGAAGAAAACCAAGCTATACAAAACTTATGGAAAAACTTTAATAGTAGAATTACAAAACGAAGAAGAACATATAGTAAGAAATTAGTAAATTAACTTCCAAATAAATTTCTATAAAAAAGCCATTAGCAATAAACTAACGGCTTTTTTTTATAAAGTATACCACCTATTAATTAAGCATCTAAATCAACTTTCGTTGCCTCCGCAATTTTTTTATAGGTACCATTTACTAATTTTTCTCTAATAGCATCAAAAGCTTTTAAAGTAATTTCTATATCTTCTAATGTATGAGAAGCTGTTGGTATCATTCTTAATAAGATAATTCCTTTAGGTATAACTGGGTAAACTACAATTGATAAGAAAATACCATAATTTTCTCTCAAATCATTTACCATAACCATTGCTTCTGGAATAGAGCCTTCTAAATAAACAGGTGTTACACAAGTATTTGTATCACCAATATTAAATCCGTGCTCTTTTAAACCGCTTTGTAATGCATCAACATTTACCCAAAGCTTGTCTTTCAAACCTGGATTATCACGTAATAATTGCAAACGTTTCAACGCTCCAACGGTTTGAATCATCGGTAAAGATTTAGCAAACATTTGTGAACGTAAATTGTATTTTAAATAATCAATAATATCTTTATCAGCAGCCAAAAAAGCTCCAATACTTGCCATAGACTTAGCAAAAGTAGAAAAATAGACATCAATTCCATCTTGACAACCTTGTTCTTCACCTGCTCCAGCACCCGTTTTACCTAATGTACCAAAACCATGAGCATCATCAACTAATAAACGGAAATTATATTTTTCCTTCATTGCAATGATTTCTTTCAACTTCCCTTGTTGACCACGCATTCCAAAAACACCTTCAGTAATGAATAAAATTCCACCTCCAGTTTCTTTTGCCATTTTTGTAGCACGTTGCAAGTTTTTTTCCATACTTTCCAAGTCATTATGCTTGTAAGTAAAACGTTTACCCATGTGCAAACGAACACCGTCTATAATACATGCATGAGCATCAACATCATAAACAATAATATCATTTTTAGTAACTAAAGCATCAATAGCCGAAACCATTCCTTGATACCCAAAATTCAATAAATAAGCTGATTCTTTTTGAACAAAAGCAGCCAATTCATTTTCTAATTGTTCGTGAACAGAAGTATGACCACTCATCATACGAGCTCCCATTGGGTAAGCTGCACCGTATTGTAAAGCCGCTTCAGCATCTACCTTACGAACTTCAGGATGATTAGCTAAACCTAAGTAATCATTGATAGACCAATTTAAAATTTCTTTCCCTTTAAAAGTCATTCTTGGCCCAAGTTCTCCTTCTAATTTTGGAAAAACAAAATATCCTTCCGCTTGAGAAGCCCATTTTCCTAAAGGGCCTTTATTATCTTGTATTCTTGCAAATAAATCTTTTACCATAATATATAATATATAGTTTTAAAAACTCGGCAAAAGTACAAATAAAAAAGAGATTATAATAATTTATTTTTCAGCATCTATGACCCCCAACTTAACTAAAAAAAAGACAGTTGAAGTATAAATTTTCCTCATCCTTTTTTCAAAAATTAAAGAATAAAAATAAACTTTAGAAATGTTAGTTTGAAATTAAAAAAATTGATTTACATTTGCACCGAACGACACAGTAATGTGGTTACACGTTCACCATAAAAGTCGATCGCTCCAGGTCGGCTTTTATATTTTAAAGAAATTTCAACTTTAAGCTTTAAAACAAATGCAACTCGTTTTCGCTTCAAACAACAAAAATAAAATCAAAGAAATTCAGCAAATGCTTCCTGAATCTATTACTATTTTGAGTTTAGAAGACATTGGTTGCACCGAAGAAATTCCTGAAACTTCTGATACAATTGAAGGAAATGCAGTTCTAAAAGCAAATTATGTCACAGAAAAATACGGTTATAATTGTTTTGCTGATGATACTGGACTAGAAGTTGACGCATTAAATGGTGAGCCTGGAGTTTATTCAGCTAGATACGCAGGTGAACAAAAAAATGCAGATGATAACATGGATAAATTATTAGATGCTCTTACCGATAACACTAATCGAAAAGCCAATTTTAAAACAGTTATTGCTTTAAACATAAATAATACTCAAAAATTATTTACTGGAATAGTAAACGGTACAATTATTACAAAAAAAATAGGCAATCAAGGTTTTGGATATGATCCTATTTTTAAAGCCAATGGGTATTCAAAAACTTTTGCAGAGCTAACTTTGGAAGAAAAAGGAAACATTAGTCATAGAGGATTAGCTGTGAAGCAACTTATTGATTTTCTTTCTAAAATTTAATCTTTTGCATATAACGAAGGCAAATACCATTTATTTCTAACTGCCAATAAACGAAAAACAATCATAAATAAAGAAGTTACTAAATACAGTACATCTTGATTTAAATTAATTTTCTTCAATACAAAAAAAAGAAATCCACCACAAATACAAACTGTTGCATAAATTTCTTTTCTAAATATTACAGGGATTTCATTACACAATATATCCCTTATTACACCTCCAAAACTTGCTGTTATTGTTCCTAATATAATACACACTATAGGGTGTAAACCTATTTCAATTCCTTTTTCTAAACCAATAATAGTAAAAACACCTAAACCTATTGAATCAAACAAGAATAGCGAAACCCTTAATTTTTCAAGATGTTTTTTGAAGAAAATAGTAATAAAATAAGCTAACACAATTATATATAAATAACTTAAATTTTCCATCCATCCTACAGGTGTTCTTCCAATCAGAATATCTCTTAATGTTCCGCCTCCAAGTGCTGTTACAAATGCAATTATAAATACACCAAAAGCATCTAATCTTTTATTTAAACCCGAAAGCACACCAGAAATTGTAAAAACAAAGACACCAATTATATCTAAAATTTGAAACATTTTTGCATTATTAAATTAAAAAATGGCAAAATTAGTTAATATTTCAATAACTATTTTAAATGACATGCCCTTATTTAAGGCTTAAAACAGCTGAATTTGAACATTTTAGAAATAATTAGTATATACCACTTATAATCAGTACCTTTGCACCCAATTTAAAATACTTTATGAATAAATTTGAACAATTAGGTCTGAATGAATCGTTACTGCTGGCGATCAAAGATCTAGGATTTGAGAATCCGTCAGAAGTGCAAGAAAAAGCGATTCCAGTACTATTGGAACAAAACACTGACTTAGTAGCTTTAGCACAAACAGGAACAGGGAAAACAGCAGCTTTTGGTTTTCCGCTAATTCAAAAAATAAATGCTGAAGACAGAAGCACACAAGCTTTAATCTTATCACCAACACGCGAACTTTGTTTGCAAATTACAAACGAAATTAAACTGTATTCAAAATACATTAAAGGTTTAAACACGGTTGCTATTTATGGTGGTGCCAGTATTACAGAACAAGCAAGAGAGATTAAACGTGGAGCACAAGTAATTGTTGCCACTCCAGGTAGAATGCAAGACATGATTAATCGTGGATTAGTCAACATTAAAAACATTAATTTTTGCGTTCTTGATGAAGCAGATGAAATGTTAAACATGGGTTTCTATGAAGATATAGTTTCTATACTTTCAGATACTCCTGACGAAAAAAACACATGGTTATTTTCTGCAACTATGCCCGCTGAAGTAGCTCGTATAGCTAAGAAGTTTATGCATGACCCAGCTGAAGTTACAGTTGGACATAAAAATTCGGGGTCTAAAACCGTTTCGCATGAGTTTTACTTAGTAAATGCTCGTGATAGATACGAAGCTTTAAAACGTTTAGCTGATGCTAATCCAGATATTTTTTCTGTTGTTTTCTGTAGAACAAAGCGTGACACACAATCTGTTGCAGAAAAATTAATTGAAGATGGATACAATGCTGCAGCATTACATGGTGATTTATCTCAAGCACAACGTGATGGGGTAATGAAATCGTTTAGAGGACGTCAAATCCAAATGTTAGTTGCAACAGACGTTGCTGCTCGTGGAATTGATGTAGATGATATTACTCACGTAGTAAACTATCAATTACCAGATGAAATTGAAACGTATAACCACCGATCAGGTCGTACTGGTCGTGCTGGTAAAACAGGAACTTCAATTGTAATTATTACAAAAAGTGAATTGCGTAAGATTTCTGCAATTGAAAGAATCATCCAACAAAAATTTGAAGAAAAAACAATTCCTTCAGGTATAGAAATTTGTGAAATTCAATTATTGCATTTAGCTAATAAAATTAAAGATACAGAAGTTGATCATGAAATTGACAACTATTTACCTGCTATCAATGAAGTTTTAAATGGTTTAGACAAAGAAGAATTAATCAAAAAGATGGTTTCAGTAGAATTCAATAGATTTATTGCATACTACAAATCAAAAAGAGATTTATCGGGTTCTGGAGAAAAAAGTGAAAGAAGCTCTGAACCAAGAGAATTTAAAGCAGGTGATGCTGTTAGATATTTTATAAACATTGGTTCTAGAGATGATTTTGATTGGATGCAATTAAAAGATTTCTTAAAAGACACTTTAGACCTAGGTCGTGACGACGTATTTAAAGTTGATGTAAAAGAAGGATTTTCTTTTTTCAACACAGATGCTGAACACATGGACAAAGTAATGGCAACTCTTAATGGTTTTGACATGAATGGTCGTAGAATAAACGTAGAAATTTCTAAAAATGATGGTGGTGGAAGAAATTCTGGAAGAAGAGACCATAATGGTAGAGGAAGAAGCGGAGAAAGAAGTGGTGGATTTAGAGGAAGCCGTGATGGTGGTGCTAATAGAACATTTACAAAAAGAGACTCTAATGGTGGTGGAGAAAGAAGAAGAAGTTCTTCAAGTGATGCTCCAAAGAGAGAAAGAAAAAGCGCTGAAGGCGAATCAAAAGGTTTTTTTGAAAAAGCTAAACGTTCTAGAAGAAGTAATTAAATAGTTAATTTTCTTATAAAACTACAAAATATCTCTAATTGATTCGTATTTTTGAATCAATATTTAAAGAATGAGATATTTTGTAGTTTTTTTATGCCTATTAGTTACGTCAATGACTTTTTCTCAAACAGAAAAAGATACTATTGAAGTAGCAAAAAAAGTAAAAGGGATGGTTGTTAATAATGAAACTTTGCTTCCTATGAGTAATGTACACGTTATTAACACTACTAAAGTATTGGGTACAACTACAAACGGAAGCGGTCAATTTGAAATTGAGGGTGTTGTAAATGACACTATTATTTTTACCTATTTAGGATTTGAAACAGTAAAAACTGTTATTACTAATGACTGGGTTAAAACAAACAATACTAAAATCAAATTAACAGAAAAAGTCTATATTTTAGAAGAAATAAAAGTATCTCAATATAATCTTACTGGCTATCTTGAAGTTGATACAAAAATTATCCCAGTAAATGATAATTATAGAGCTAATATTGCTGGATTACTTGCTAGTTATGAAGTAGGAGAAAAATCACCAAATGCTATGAGCAGAGTGGTAAGATCTGTTTTAAATCCTGCTGATTTCTTATATAATACCTTTAGTAAGAAATCTAAAGAAATGAAAAAGCTAAAGCAAATGAAAGCTAATGACGACATTAGAAAACTGCTAGCAACTAAATATGACAGAGAAACATTAGCTTCGTTATTAGAAATTAGCAAAGATGATATTCCTTTAATTTTACAAAAATGTAACTACTCAGAAGATTTTATAAAATCGGCAAATGATTTACAAATTCTTGATGCGATAAGTGGTTGCTATGAAGAATATAAAATGCTAAAACGTTTATAGTTTTTCGGTAAATCTACTTTCAACATTTTCAATATCTTTAATTGATTTTCTAGTCCAGTCTAATCTTTTTTCTACGATTTCTTCTTCGGTTAATTGCCATTCAATAGATGAATTGCGCAATCTATTTGTAATATCTTGAATAATTATTGCCGCAGAAACAGATATATTTAAACTCTCCGTAAAACCAACCATTGGAATTTTCAAAAATCCATCAGCCTGTTGCATTACCTCATCCGACAACCCTTCTTTTTCCGTTCCAAAAAACAAAGCTGAAGGTTTAGAAATATCAAAATTTTCAATTGTACAAGAATCATTATGTGGTGTAGTTGCTATAATCTGGTAGCCTTTACTTCTCAAATTATCTATACAAATTTGACTTGAAGCATGTTCATAAATATCCACCCACTTTTGAGCGCCCATGGCAATTTGCTTATCAATTGACTTGCCGTATTTTTGCTCAACAATATTTAATTCTTGAATACCAAACACTTCACAACTCCTCATTACAGCACTTGTATTGTGCATTTGATAAACATCTTCCACTGCAATAGTAAAATGCTTAGTTCTATTCTTTAAAACATCTAAAAAACGTTGCTTTCTGTTTTCTGAAATAAATCCTTCTAGGTAATTAAGTAAATCTAATTTTTTCATTGCATCAAAGATAAAAAATACATTTTACATGAAAAAATTCAAACAAAAACGCCAGCTTAAGATGTGAAACATTACTTAAACTGACGCAAACAAAATAAAAACTAATCAATAACAATCAACCTACTGATTATTAAAAATTATACCCTATTTTTATTTTTGCAAAAAACGGTGTACCTGGTGTAAAATGAATTTCTTCAACTGGTTGCGATTCGTTCTGCAATCTTGATTCTGTTAAAAACTGCGTTTCATTCCATTTGGTATTAAAAATATTTTCCATAATTAGCCCAATATTAAAATTGTCAATCTTATAGCTTATATTAAAATCAGATACAAAATATCCTTTAGCAATCACAGAATTATCTTCATTTGCTGCTCTATCACCTAAATATCTATATTTAATTCCTCCTGAAAACCCTTTGTAATCCTTTAAAGAAATCCCTCCAGTAGAAGAAAACTTTGGGGCTAACGGAACATACTCATCATAATCGGCACCTGTTCTAGCAAAAGCATAATTTCCATCAAAATCTACATAAACATAATTACTTAATTGATATCTGAATCCTAAATCAACTCCTAAACGTCTAGATTTTCCAGAAGCCTCTACTACCCCTTCATCACCTACATAAACAAACTCTTGTTGAGAATACAATGTCCACAAGGCTGTATTGACAATTAAATTATTAATTGGTTTCCAAACATTTCCTACATCTACACCAAAAACACTTGGTACCACTTTTTTATCTTGTTGCAAAGCTACTCTTGTATCATTTGAATGAAATCCGAAGCCTGATTTTATAAAATACTCCACATTGTTATTTTGTGAATAACTCAAGTTTAACTTTGGAGAAAACTTAACAACTGAAGTTGATAAGGTTTTAAAAGCAGGTTGCAATGCATCTTGGTAGTTAAATTTAAAATAATCAACTCTAATTGCAGGAGCAATTTTGAACTTATTCAGCTTAAATTCAGAATTGAAATAACCGTATAAGTTTGATTCATTAATGTTTCCTAATTGAATATTTTGCAATGTTTCTGTTCTATTTACAGTATGTGATAATTCAATCCCGTCTACTTCATCAGCTCTAAACCCTACTCCACTTTGCAAGGAAACAATACTATTATCTAAAAATATTTTCTTATTAAATTCAGTATTTGCTCCATATAAATTTCTACTTTCTTTTTGTTTAATTTGATCACCATTAGTAGGATCATTTAAGAAAAAAGTAAAATTTGAAAATAAAGTAAAGTCATACTTTGAATAAAAAAAATTGGATTTCACAAATGTGTTTTCATCAATCGCTTTTTGATGTGATGCAATAAAGTTAGTTCTACTTGTATAACCTCCTTCTGTATCATCAACAGATCCAAATCTTGATATAGTGCCATTGTCAACTAATCTATTTGGAATTTGTCCAGAGGCATCCCAACGGCTTGAAAAACGAGAAGCTTGTAAAGTTATTTTGGAAGAATTATCTAACTGTACATTATATTTTCCAAAAATATTGAATCGATTAAAATTTTGAGGAGAATCAAAAGGGCCATCTGTCAAAATGTACTCTGTAGCAATATATGCATTTTGTTTTTTATTATTTTCTAAAAAATTGAATAATCCTACCATACGTGTTGTATTGAATTGTCCAGCTTCAAGACTAATAGTGCTTTTATCTAATTTATCTTTTGTTTGAAAGCTTACAAATCCGGCTGTTGCAAAATTCCCTTGATTTGCTTTATAAGGTCCTTTTCCAAAATCAATTTTACTTACTGTTTCTGGAATGATAAAGTGTAAATCAGAATAACCTTGTCCGTGTGCATGAGAAACCATATTTATTGGCATTCCATCTACACTTAAAGCAACATCAGTTCCGTGATCCACATCAAATCCTCTCAAGAAAATTTGTTCTGCTTTTCCACCACCTGCATGTTGACCTATAAATAAACCTGGGACTTTTCTAAGAATTTCTTGAGAAGAGCTTACAGGATTTGTCATTAAATCAATTTTAGTACTATTATTTGTTGTATTTATTCCAGAGCTTAGAACTACTTCATTCAATTGGATTATATCATCTTCAAGTATAATTGATAAAGATTCATTTATATTTTCAACTGTTACTAAAGTGGTTTTGTAACCTAATTTACTAACGCGTAAAACATCTCCTAATTGTGTTTTATTAATTGAAAACTCCCCTAATTCATTAGTATGAGAATGTGAGTCAGAATTTAAATTTAACACGTATGCTTCACTTAAAATACTTTCATCAGAATCCATAATTTTTCCTTTCGCTATTTGAGCAGATACCATAGAGTAACAGCACAATAGCAATATTGTAATGTAAAATTTCATGATTGTTCTTTATAAGTTCTTTATCTTGCTTTCTAAACTTGGACCTAATTCATATATGCTAGCTAATAATTCTGTCTTAATTGGATTGACTTTCTCTGTTAAATTATTAGCTTTTAAAATCTCGGCATTATGGTATAATATGTGTGGCTCAAAAGATTTATTAATAGTGTGTTTTTGAATGATTTCTAAAGCCTTTTCTTTTTCTCCTATTTTTAAAAAGCTCCATGCTAGTAAATCATACGATTCAGGAGTAGGTCTATTTTGAATTTCTCTTTGCGCAATAACAATGGCTTCATCAACTTCGTTAGGGTTTTCTGCTAATAACAATACGTTGTACTTATTGTACATGTCACCATAATTATGTGAAGTTAAAACCTCATTGTATTTTTTAATAGCTCTATTTTTTTCTTGTTTATTGTGTTGAAAATCGGCAATTTCTGCTTTCAATAAATACAAATCTGGCACTAAATGTTTAGATTCAATATTATTAATAATTTCTAGTGCTTGTTCTGGATTTCTTTCATACGAAAATGATATCCATGCAATTCCTTTTAAAGCATAAGTATTGTGATTGTCAATTGCTAAGGTTTTTAAATAATGGTTATATGATTCTTTAATTCTACCTGCATGACCATAGTAATCTCCAATATTAGAATAAACCCAAATTTTTAATCCTTTATTATTTTCGTCTTCTGCTATTTTTTTCGCCTTTTCCATACATGAAATGGCTGTATCTAAATCGCCTTTATGGTCATTCCATTTTGCTAAACGAATTAGGTAATCAAAATCATTTGGTGCTTGAATAGCTGTTAATTTCTCTTTTGCTAAATCATAACTTCCTAATTCCATATAGACATCAAAAAGCATTTTATTTGTTCCTTGTCTATTTTCACCTAATTCTTGAGCTTTTTCTAAATGAGCTAAGGCTTCTTTAAAACGGTGTTGAGAAATATAATTTCTAGCAATAGCTCTATGAATCCCAGCATTTTGTTCTACAAATTTTTCATTTGCTTCTACTAGCAGTTTTTCGGCTTTATATAAATCATCAATTGATCCTTTAATTTCAAACAACTGTGAATATTGCGATGCCAAAGTGATTAAATAAGAAGACTGAGTAGGCGCAGCGTCGAATTTAGTTTGCCAAAACTCGATTTCTTTATTTATATCTTGTAATTTTTTATTGTCGTTTACTTCTAAATAAGCTTTATAATCTTCTTTATTAGTAATTTGACTTGATTTTTTAGATGTACAATTAGAAAACACAAAAGGTAGTACTAAAAGTAATATTAGGTGAATTGTTTTGTTAGTTTTCATAGTTTTTTGTTTTTTATTTTGTTTGTTTTATAATTTAAAAGAGCGCAATAAAAATTACGCTCTTTCAAAAGGTAATTCTACCAAGGAGAAGCTAAGTAAGGGAATGATGTTAAAAATGCTTTATCATTTGCATTTACATTGTCAGAAGTTAATCCTGGATTTTGAGTAGCATCTGGTCCACCAAAAATTAAAATTAATTCAACATCAATAACATCATCTGCTAAAGCTCTACCTGTTAAAACATTAGTTCCATCATAAAAGGTTGTTGGAGCAGTTGTAGATACATTTAATACGTCTGTTGCTAATACTGTTGTAAAAGTTGGCGCATCTAAAGTCAATAAGTTTGTAGTATAACCAGGGTTTAAAGCTAAAAGTTTAGATTGAAAAGCAGCTTGAAAGCTAGATCCCATTGCAGAAGGCGTGGTTGTATTAAAATTATCTTTATTTCCAGAGCTAACAAATACAGTATTTATTGCTGGACGTCCCATTTGATCTTGCTGCGTATAAGTGCCACTAAAATCTACTGCTGTTGGTGTAGGTGTAGGCGTAACAGTTGAATCATCATCACTACATCCTACAAAGAAAAGAGCAGCAAGAGCAGTTATTATAACTAAATTATTTTTTATTGATTTCATAATAGTATTGTTTTAAGTTTTTAAAATTATTTTTTCTTAGTTTCAACCCAAGTATTTAGAGAACCTGAACCTCCTAATAATGATTTAGGTAATTCAACTGCAATAGACATTACATTTGATCCTGCAAATGTATCTGTACCAGGATTAGCAAATGAAGTAGCTGTTCCACCAATAATTTCGGTATATTTACCAAAATCGAAAAAGAAAGGATCGTCTCTTGGTCCAGCGAATAAGCTTACTCCATTTTGAGAGGAAACAACTGCCGAATTTCCATAAGCAGATATATCTACTGACCCCAATGGATTTGAAGTTTTAACCGTGCTACTTGTACCTGCTGTACCTGGAGCAACTGGTCCAAAGAAATACATTTTACCATTTCTTGGTATTGCTTGTATAACTAAATCTTCAACATTATCTCCATTGTTATCAATGTTAAATTCAACTAAAACATTTTCATCAAAAGAAGCTGATGATGTTGCTGTTGGAGATAATAAACCTTGAACATTTGCTACAAATACCATATTATTTGTATTTGAGCCTCTAAATACATAAAAATCAGTAATGTCTGATTTTCCACCTTGAACAGCTGGAGCATCAATGTGATCCGCTGCGACTAATACTAAAGCTAAAACTCCTGTTAAAGCTAAGCCTAATAAAATTTTTGATTTTTTCATTTTGTTAGTTTTTAAATGATTTATAACTACAGTTACGAGAAGTTTTCAACTTTGGTTTTAAAATATATCTAAAAATATTTCTTATTTATATTTTTTATTACTTTTACAGATATGGAACAAGAAACCTTACTAAAAGAATTGCTCAAAAAAGAGGATAAGTCATTTACTATATTATATGACAATTATTCTAAGAGTTTGTTTGGTGTTATATACAATCTCGTGAGAAATACTGAAGAGGCAGAAGATGTGCTTCAAGAAGTATTTGTAAAAATTTGGAAAAACATTGATTCTTATGATGAATCAAAAGGACGTTTATATACTTGGATGTTAAATATAGCACGAAATACATCTATTGATAAATTACGCTCAAAAAATTATAACAACAGTCAAAAAAACTTATCTACTGATAATTTCGTACATATACTTGACGATAACTCAAAAACCACCAATAAGATAGATGCAATTGGCATAAAAGAGTTTATCATGAAACTGAAACCTAAATGTATTCAAATAATCGATTTGTTGTTTTTTAAGGGTTATACCCAACAAGAAGCTTCAGAGGAATTAGAAATACCATTAGGTACAGTTAAGACAAACAATAGAAATTGTATGAACGAATTAAGAAAAATAATCCATGACTAGTAAAGAATACATAGACACAGGGATTCTAGAATTGTATGTTTTTGGAAAACTTTCCGACGATGAAATTTTAGAAGTAAAAGAAATGATAGCAAAACATCCTGACATAAAACAAGAAGTTATTGCTATAGAAGATGCTGTTATAGACCTATCGCAAAGTGTTGCTCCAAGATTATCAGCCGTTAACTATGAGAAAATTAGAAATCAATTATTAGAAAAACGAAAAGTAATTGAAATGAAACCAAAATCGAGTTGGTCATCTTATATTGGATGGGTTGCGGCTGCTGTACTTGTAGTAGGATTTGGTTTACAGTTCAACAAGTTAAATGAATCTAATCAAGTAATTGATAAATTAGGAACCGAAAAATCGGCTATGCAAGAATCAATTATTGATTTAGAATTGCAGAAAAAAGAAGCGGAAACAGTGTTAGCAATTGTAAGAGACAACAACAATCAAGTGGTTGCACTTGCAGGTCAAGCGGTGTCGCCTAATTCTTATGCAAAAGCATATTATAATAAAGTAACTAAAGCGGTTTATGTAGATGTAGCTGGATTACCAACACCTCCAGAAGGAAAAGTATACCAAGTTTGGGCTTTAAAACTAAGTCCTTTAACTCCTACAAGTATTGGCGTTTTAGATAATTTTACAGCTGATAATACAAAAATATTCAAAGTAGATAATGCACAAGATGCAGAAGCTTTTGGTATTACTCTTGAACCAGCTGGCGGTAGTGTTTCACCTACTCTAGAGCAATTATATACTTTAGGAAAAGTATAAAAAAAGCACCCTATTAATCACTCAAAATAATTGACGATTTAATTATTTTGAGTGATTTTTTTTTAACTTTATGTCCAAATATTTGTCAAATGAAAAAAATAGTTGTGCTTACTGGTGCTGGTATAAGTGCTGAAAGTGGAATCAATACTTTTAGAGATGCTAATGGTTTATGGGAAGGTCATGATATTGTGGAAGTAGCTTCACCTATAGGTTTTAAAAACAACCCTGAACTTGTGCTTGATTTTTACAATAAACGAAGAAAACAACTTTTAGAAGTTCAACCCAATTTAGCTCATGCTATTTTAGCAGAATTAGAAGCTGATTTTGATGTGCAAATTATCACCCAAAACGTTGACGATTTACATGAACGAGCAGGAAGCACTAAAGTCATCCACTTGCATGGTGAATTATTAAAAGCTAGAAATACTAGTCATCTTGACTCCATAATAGAATGGAAAACAGATATCCATTTAGGCGATTTAGATGCTAATAATATTCAACTGAGACCTCATATTGTTTGGTTTGGAGAAGAAGTTCCAGAAATGGAAAGAGCCATGAAAGTTGTAGAAGAAGCAAATATTTTAATTATTATTGGTACTTCACTTCAAGTTTATCCTGCAGCTGGATTATTGCATTATGTTGACGAAGATGTTTTAGTTTATTATATTGACCCTAAACCAGCCGCTATTTATGATTTAGAAAATCCATTAAAAATAATTCCCCTTTCTGCTACTGAAGGTATGAAAATATTAAAAGAAGAATTAAATAGACTTAAATAGCCTTTAAACTCCTTATTTTAATTATAAAAAGTTTTAAACTTATAACTCAAAACTTATAACTTATAACTATTTTTGCATTTCTTTACAACACAACATATTAAAAAATGCAAAATCTTACAGAATTAAACGCTATTTCTCCAATTGATGGACGTTATAGAAACAAAACACAATCCTTAGCTCCTTATTTTTCTGAAGAAGCTCTAATTAAATATAGAGTTTTAGTAGAAGTTGAATATTTTATTGCTTTGTGCGAATTGCCTTTGCCACAACTTCAAAATGTAGATGCAAAAGTTTATACTGCTTTACGTGATTTGTATAAAAATTTTAGTACTGAAGATGCACTTTGGATAAAAGAGACTGAAAAAACAACAAATCATGATGTTAAAGCAGTAGAATATTTTATCAAAAGTAAGTTTGATGCTTTAGGATTAGAAGCTTATAAAGAATTTATTCACTTTGGGTTAACCTCTCAAGATATTAATAATACAGCTATTCCACTTTCAACAAAAGATGCTTTTGAAAATAGTTATTTACCTACATTGATTGCTTTAGTACAAAAACTAAAAGAATTAAGTGTAGAATGGCAAGACATTCCTATGTTAGCTCGTACACACGGACAACCTGCTTCTCCTACTCGTTTAGGAAAAGAGATTTTGGTTTTTGTTGAACGAATTGAAGAGCAAATGCGTTTGTTATTTAACATTCCTTTTGCAGCAAAGTTTGGTGGTGCTACAGGAAATTATAATGCACATAAAGTTGCATATCCTAACCAAGACTGGAAACAATTTGGAACTTCATTTGTAGAAGAAGCCTTAGGATTACACCATTCTTTTCCAACTACTCAAATTGAACATTATGATCATTTTGCTGCTTTTTTTGATGCTTTAAAACGTATTAATAATATCGTTTTAGATTTAGACAGAGATATTTGGACGTATGTTTCAATGGAATATTTCAAACAAAAAATTAAAGCTGGTGAAATTGGTTCGTCTGCTATGCCACACAAAGTAAATCCAATTGATTTTGAAAACAGTGAAGGTAACTTAGGAATTGCTAATGCCATTTTTGAACATCTTTCTGCTAAACTACCTGTTTCTCGTTTACAACGTGATTTGACTGATAGTACAGTTTTAAGAAACATAGGTGTACCAATGGGACATACTTTAATTGCTTTTGAAGCTACTTTAAAAGGATTAAATAAATTGCTTTTAAATGAAGATAAATTTGCTGAAGATTTAGAAAAAAACTGGGCTGTTGTGGCTGAAGCTATTCAAACCATATTGAGACGTGAAGGTTATCCAAATCCTTACGAAGCTTTGAAAGACTTAACTAGAACTAACACAGTTATCAATAAAGAAGCAATTCATCATTTTATTGGAAATTTAAATATTTCTGATGAAATTAAAACGGAATTAATGCAAATAACGCCAAGTAATTATATAGGAATATAATTTTAATAAACTCAAAACACACAATCCTGTTATTCATTTAGCAGGATTTTTTTTGTATAAAATTGTTAAATTAAATTCAAAATACTTGTTCAATAAGGGTCTAATATTTAACTTTAGAGAAAAACTTTATGCTAATACCATTAGTCGCAAGTACTACTGTTCATATCCCTAATTTAATCAATGATTTAGGTCTAATCCTAATTACAGCAGCTATTGCCGTTTTAATATTTCGCAAATTAAAACAACCTTTAGTATTAGGCTATTTAGTTGCTGGTTTTCTAGCCAGTTCACATTTTCATTTCTTTCCTACAGTAAAAGATACTAATAGTATTGAAGTATGGGCAGAAATTGGGGTAATCTTCCTGTTGTTTAGTTTGGGTTTAGAATTTAGTTTTAAGAAATTATTCAAAGTTGGAGGAACAGCTTCCATTACAGCTCTTACTCAAATTTTTGCCATGATAATCATTGGGTATTATGTAGGTAAATTAATGGGTTGGGAAGAAATGAATTGCATCTTTCTAGGAGTTATTTTATCAATTTCATCTACCACCATTATCCTAAAAGCATTTGATGAATTAGGTGTAAAATCGCAAAAATTTACAGGAAATGTTATTGGTGCCTTAATTGTACAAGATATTGTAGCCATATTAATGATGGTTTTACTTTCTACTATTGCCGTAAGTCAGCAATTTTCGGGGACTGAATTGATACAATCATTATTAAAATTAGGATTCTTTTTAGCCATTTGGTTTATATCAGGCATCTTTTTTATTCCAACAATTTTAAAAAAACTGAAACCTCTTTTTACAGATGAAATGTTATTAATCATCTCATTAGCCTTATGTCTATTTATGGTACTATTTGCTGCTGGAGTTGGTTTTTCACCCGCTTTAGGAGCTTTCATTATGGGTTCAATTATAGCAGAGACAAATGAAGCAGAGCACATAGAACATTTGGTAAAACCTGTAAAAGATTTATTTGGAGCCATTTTCTTCGTATCCGTTGGAATGCTTATTAATCCAACAACTTTAGTTGAATATGCTTTTCCTGTAATGATTTTAACCGTTGTAACGATATTTGGGCAATCAATTACTTCAACCATTGGTACATTAATCTCTGGGCAACCTTTAAAAGAATCCGTACAAACAGGAATGAGTTTGTCCCAAATTGGAGAATTTTCTTTTATTATTGCTACACTTGGTGCTACTTTAAATGTTACTAGTGATTTTTTATACCCAATTGTTGTTGCAGTTTCAGCCGTAACTGCATTTACAACTCCATTCATGATAAAGTATGCAACTCCTTTTGCAGGATTCATTGAAAAAAAACTACCTAAAAAATGGGTCAAAAGAATTGAAATATATAGTGCCAATACACAAGCCATAAAAACAGTAAGCCTATGGAAAATAGCTATAAAAGCTTATATTTTTCAAATTGTAATTCACTCCATAGTAATTTTTGCTATCATTCAAATTTCTAAAAGGTTTATATTGCCCTTAATGAATGATTTTAGTTACGGAAATATCATAGCAGCCATTATAACATTCTTAATTCTAACACCTTTTTTGTGGGCTTTGTCTTTAAGAAGAGTAGCTATAAATGAAGTGCAAGAACTTTTGAAAAACAAAAAACACCACGGACCAATACTTGTATTGATTTTTATTCGAATAGTAATTGCTTTACTTTTTATAGGTATGATGCTAAACAATTTCTTTTCGCCAGGAACAGCCGTTTTAGCTTTTGTTATTTCTATCATCATTATTATGCTATTTCCTAAAAAAATCAATCGTTTGTACTTAAAAATTGAAAATCGTTTTATTAAAAATTACAATCAACGAGAACTTTCGATAAAAAAAATAAATCGAAATAATTTATCTCCTTGGGATGGTCACATGGCAAATTTTACCCTTTTACCAGAATCGGACTTAGTGGGAAAATCTCTTGAAGAAATAAAAATAAGAGAACAAATTGGAGTTAATATTGCCTACATAAAAAGAGGTAATTTACACATCAATGTTCCTTCAAAAACAGAGAAGTTATATCCAAGTGATGAAATTTGTGTTATTGGAACAGATGAGCAAGTAAAAGAATTTGGCACTTATTTGAAACAACATGAATTAGAAGTAAAAGAAGATGATAATTCAGAAATAATATTACAACAATTTGAATTAGAAAGTCAAGATTTCATTGGAAAAACCATTCGCGAATCGGGTTTAAGAGAAAAAACGATGGGCATGATTGTAGGAGTAGAACATAATGGAAGGCGTATTTTAAATCCAGAATCTGATCTAATTTTAAGTAAAAATGATATTGTTTGGGTAGTTGGCGATAGAAAGAAAATTGCTTTGTTTTTTGGGTAAAATTATTTTAACATCTCATTAACAAGTGGCATAGGATTTGATTTATCTTAAAATCATTAAATACTCCTCTATGAAATATTATATATTATTTTTAGTCATGTTCTTTAATTTGTCAACATTTGGACAAGAAAAAAATAATATAAAAGTAGAATCTTTAAAAATTAAACTATCAAAAATCATTAATGATCATAGAAAATCTTTAAAAATAAAAGAATTATCTAGCGATGTTAATCTTAAAAAAGCAGCAATAAATCAAAGCATATATCTTTTAAAAACCAAAAAATTATCCCATCAACAAATAGATATTAAATTTAAAAACCCTATAGATCGAGTTGAATTTTATGCTGGAAAAACATTTGATTTAGTTGGTGAAAATATTCTATTTACTTCAATTGAAGATAAAAAGTATTCAGATAGAGATTTAGACAAATTAGCTACTCAATTATTTCAACAATGGAAAAATTCTTCGGGTCATTATAAAAACATGATACATAAGGAGTATGATACAGGTGAAATCGAATTTGCCATAGATTATAAAATAAATAGATTATACGCAACTCAAGTTTTTGGACTAAAAGGAAAAGAAATACCCAATCAACTATCTGATAATGCTTTTGGGTTAAAGAACAAGAATGAAAATTGTAAAACAATAGATTTTAGTACCAAGTTAAGTATAGGGAATAGTATAGAAGTCGAAGGGGAAGATGTAATATTATATTATCATGATTTTGAAGAATTCAAATCCATCTTCTTTGATAAAAATGACGGGATTGCCATTGATTTTGTTGAAAAAAATCAAATGTCATGTGGAAAATCAAATACTTTTGATGTATCTCCAATATATGATGGAATTCTTGCAGCTCCTATTTATAGAGATCAACTTTTAGCTAATAATACTGCCGAAAACACTTATAAAATAATAACTAAAGTCGGGAAAGTTCCTAATTATTTAATTGATAAAGATTTTGTAATTAATGTTGTTTTAATTTTTAATAACTGTGCTTGCGAGTATATTATTCCTTTAAATGTAAGATCAAAATCAATAGACCTCTTTAATTTAAAACCTATAATTATAGAACCCAAAAAAGCTTTATTAAGTAACAAGGGAATAATTTTCACTGATGAGATTGAGTTTGAATTTGATAAAAACACAATAGTTCCTAAAAACAATTATTATTTGAATATATATAATGATATTCATTCATATCAAATTTACAGCTATAGCTCAGTAGAAGGAAATGAAGCATTAAATAAAAAATTATATTTAGATAGAGCGAATTCACTAGAAAACTATGCTAGAGACTCTTTAAAAATCACTAAAAAACCAACTATAATTATTGCAGAAGAAAATTGGGAAAAATGCTACATGCAATTGGCTATGGAAAACAAAGATGATTTGTTATTAAAATCAAAAGATGAAATAAGAGCTTACATTAATAATAATTCAAACAAATGGAATGACTATTTATACGAACAAAGAACTTCAAAAATAGCAATTAATTATTATGGAAAAATAAATAAAGACATTGATTCTATAGAAGAGATAAATAGTAATCAATTATTTAATGAACTTAATTTGAGAACCGCAATTTTTGATAAAAATTTTAATAAAGCAAATCTAGCTCTTTCAAAACTATATTATGATGATAAAAGTTTTGCCATATTTGAAGATTTAATTTTTAACGAACTCAAAACCAATATTGGTTTAGTTCAAAACTCATCAGCTGTATTAACTAAAAGTTATAATTATGATTATTTTAAAACAATTCAATTTTTAAATATATGGCTATCAAAATTTGAAAACTTATCAAGAGATACACAATTTAATCTTTTAATACTGTACTGTAAAGTAAATCAAGAATTATTAGACAAATGGGATGTTAATATCACTAAATTAACTAATATAATAAAACCCTTTAATTTAGAAAACAAGTTTGATCAATTCTCAGACAATAAGAAACTACAATCCAATTTTTACTATATTTTACTTTATTACAGTAATCATATAAATGATTATAATAAAGTCAACCTTTATTTTGATAGAGTCTATCTTAGTTTTAAAGAAAATATTAAAACAACGAAAGACAGGATAAATTTAGGGTTATTCCTAAACCATTGGAGTGTTTATGATTACACAATTAAATTATTAAAATTAGAAATAAACAAACCCAATTTTTCAAAAGAGGAAGCTTTATTATTAGCTCAAACTGCAACATTAAACAATGATAAAATTGATACTAAAGAATTGGAATTAATACTAAAAAAAGTTTATCAATTAAATAAAAATGAATGGTGCAAATGGCAAGAAGAAAACTACAATCTTTTGAGAAATAATAATATTAAAAAAGAATATTGCAGAAAATGTAATTCTTTTTAACAAAAAAATCCATTAGCAAACACTAATGGATTTTTTTTTGTAAATATAAGTATAAAGAATTAACGCGAATAATTTGGTGCTTCTTTAGTAATTGTAACATTATGAGGATGACTTTCCCCTATTCCACTAGCTGTAATTCTTACGAATCTTCCCGTATCTTGTAAAGTTGGAATATCTTTAGAACCACAATAACCCATACCAGCTCTTAAACCACCTATGAATTGTTGCATACTTTCGTTTAATTCTCCTTTATAAGGAACACGACCTACAATTCCTTCTGGAACTAATTTTTTAACATCGTCTTCTACATCTTGGAAATACCTGTCTTTTGAACCTTCTTGCATGGCTTCTACAGAACCCATTCCTCTATAAGATTTGAATTTTCTTCCTTCAAAAATGATGGTTTCGCCTGGACTTTCTTTTGTCCCTGCCAATAACGAACCTAACATTACACAATCAGCACCAGCCGCAATTGCTTTAGGAATATCTCCTGTATAACGAATTCCACCATCAGCAATAACGGGAACACCACTACCTTTTATAGCAGCAGCGACTTCAATTACAGCAGAAAATTGTGGAAACCCAACTCCTGCTACAACACGTGTAGTACAAATAGAACCTGGACCAATTCCTACTTTTACACCATCTGCTCCATTATCTACTAAATACTTTGCAGCTTCTGGTGTGGCTATATTTCCAACAACAACATCTAACTCAGGAAAAGACGCTTTTACCAATTTTAGAACATCAACAACTCCTTTTGTATGACCATGAGCCGTATCAATAATTACTGCATCAACTCCTGCATTTACTAAAGCCGTTGCGCGTTCAACAGCATCAGCAGTTACTCCAAGAGCGGCTGCAACACGTAAACGTCCAAATTTATCTTTATTAGCGTTAGGCTTTTGTGTTAGTTTAGTAATGTCTCTAAAAGTAATTAAACCTGCTAATTTATTGTTATCAGAAACTACTAAAAGTTTTTCGATTTTATGATTTTGTAAAATTTCTTCTGCTTGTTGCAATGTCGTTCCAGCCTTAGCCGTTACTAAATTTTCAGAAGTCATTACTTCCGTTATAGAACGATTATTCTGACGTTCGAACCTTAAATCTCTGTTGGTAACAATTCCTTTCAGAATTAAATTTTCATCCACTACAGGAATTCCTCCAATACCGTGTTCTTTCATAGCACGTTTTGCATCTCCAACTGTTGCTGTTAAAGGCAAAGTTACTGGATCGATAATCATTCCTGATTCAGCACGTTTTACTTTTCGTACTTCGGCTGCTTGTCTTTCAATAGACATATTTTTATGCAAAACCCCTATTCCACCTTCTTGAGCCATAGCAATTGCCATAGCACTTTCAGTAACTGTATCCATTGCTGCTGAAACAATTGGTGTATTTAAAGTAATATTTTTAGAAAATTTTGATTGAATACTTACTTCTCGTGGTAATACTTGTGAGTAATTGGGAACTAATAGTACATCATCATAAGTAAGTCCTTCTCCGATGATTTTGTTTGTGTGTGCATTCATTTGCAATTTGTTGTAGTAGTTAAATTGCATGCAAATATAGTAAAAAGTCTTCAGTAATTAGTAATTAGTAATTAGTTTTTTAACTAGTTTAGAAATGAAAATCACTTTTTTAAGGCTAATTACAAATCACTCTTTACTAATTGCTATCCTAATGGTAATTGGTAAAAATCTTTATAGCTTCATTGTAAGCACTTTCAAAACTCATGGCATGACAATTTGTATCTGCTTTTTGAGCTGTAAAATAGGATAATAATTTTTCGGTGGGCATATTTCCCGTTAAATCGTCAGCTGCCATAGGGCAACCACCAAATCCTTGAATGGCACCATCAAAACGAAGACAACCTGCTTTATAAGCTGCATCTACTTTTTCATACCATTTGTCTGGTGTAGTATGCAAATGAGCGCCAAACTCAATATGAGGATATTTGGGAATTAAATTTGAAAATAAATAATCTATGACTTCTGGTGTAGAGCTACCAACAGTATCTGAAAGTGATAGAATTTTGACTCCCATTTTTGCTAATTTTTCCGTCCATTCCCCAACAATTTCAACATTCCAAGGATCTCCATACGGATTTCCGAAGCCCATTGATAAATAAGCTACAACCTCTTTGTCACTCTTATAAGCAATATCTAAGATTTCTTGTAAAGTCACAATAGATTCTGCAATGGTCTTGTGGGTATTTCGCATTTGAAAGTTCTCAGAAATAGAGAACGGAAAGCCTAAATATTGAATTTCTTTGTGCGCAGCGGCTAGTTCAGCTCCTCTTGTATTAGCAATTATGGCTAGTAATTTACTTTCCGTTTGAGATAAATCTAACATTGAAAGTAGTTCTGCCGTATCAATCATTTGGGGAATTGCTTTTGGAGAAACGAAACTTCCAAAATCAATTGTATCATACCCAACACGAAGTAATGACTGAATATATTGAGCCTTCTTTTCGGTAGGAATAAATGCCTTAATGCCTTGCATAGCATCTCTTGGACATTCAATTATTTTTATTTTTGGATTCAATGAATTATTGCCTTTTTTAGAATGATAAAGGTACTATTATTTTTTAATTAAGGCATTATTAATTGCTTTAATCAATTTTGGCCCTTCGTAAATAAAGCCTGTGTACAATTGTACTAAACTAGCACCAGCGTCTAATTTTTCTAAAGCATCTGCTGCTGTATGAATTCCTCCTACTCCAATAATTGGAAACGATCTATTGCTTTTTTCTGAAAGAAAACGAATAACTTCCGTAGAACGATTAGTCAAAGGTTTTCCAGATAATCCACCCATTTCTAACTTATTATCAGCAACTAATCCTTCTCGAGAAATAGTTGTGTTAGTAGCTATTACTCCTGCAATTTTAGTTTCGTTTATAATTTCTATTATATCTAGCAATTGCTCGTTTGTTAAATCTGGAGCAATTTTTAATAGAATAGGTTTAGTTTTTTGTTTTTCAAAATTGCGAATTTGTAAGGTATTCAATAATGCTTTTAAAGGTTCTTTTTCTTGAAGTTCTCTTAAGTTTGGTGTATTTGGAGAACTTACATTTACCACGAAATAGTCAACGTAGTCAAACAATGCATCAAAACAAATTACATAATCACTTACAGCTTCTTCGTTTGGTGTAATTTTATTTTTTCCAATATTTCCACCTATTAAAACCCCTTTGTTTTTCTTCAATCTAATAATTGCTTCTTCCACTCCTCCATTATTGAATCCCATTCGGTTGATAATAGCTGAATCTTCTTGCAACCTAAAAAGTCTTTTTTTAGGATTACCGTCTTGAGGTTTTGGTGTTAATGTACCAATTTCAATAAATCCAAAACCGAAATTAGATAATTCTTGGTATAGTTTAGCGTCTTTATCAAAACCGGCTGCTAATCCAACTGGATTTTTAAATTTTAAACCAAATACTTCTCTTTCTAGTTTAGGATTTTTTACTTCGTAATACGAATTAATTATTGAACCTACAAAAGGTATTTTATGTAAAAAACGAATCAAAGAAAAGGTAAAATAATGTACTTTTTCTGGATCAAATTGAAATAAAATTGGGCGAATTATTAGACGATACATAATTGTTGTGTTGAGCTGCAAAAATAAGAATATAAAAAAATGTCCCACTAAAAAAGTGAGACATTTTAAATAATTTAATTACATTTTATTTCGTTTTCTTTCTGTTTCTGTTAAATAGATTTTTCTTAAACGAATAGATTTTGGAGTAACCTCTACATATTCATCTTTTTGAATATATTCTAAAGCTTCTTCAAGTGAAAACTTAATTGGAGGAATAATTCTTGCTTTTTCATCATTACCTGATGAACGAACGTTAGATTGTTTCTTAGCTTTAGTTACGTTAATACACATATCATCACTACGAGAATTTTCTCCAATTACTTGACCTTCATAAATTTCTTCATTAGGATCAACGAAGAATTTACCTCTATCTTGTAATTTATCAATTGAATAAGGAATAGCTTTTCCATTTTCCATAGAGATTAATGAACCACTATTTCTTCCTGGAATTTCACCTTTATAAGGTTCATATCCAATGAAACGGTGCGACATAATAGCTTCACCAGCTGTTGCAGTTAATAATTGATTACGTAAACCTATAATTCCACGAGAAGGGATGTTGAATTTAACAATCATTCTTTCTCCTTTTCCTTCCATACTTAACATTTCACCTTTACGAATAGAAACAAACTCAACGGCTCTACCTGAAAGACTTTCTGGTAAATCGATTGTTAATTCTTCAATTGGCTCACATTTTTTTCCGTCAATTTCTTTAATAATAACTTGAGGTTGACCAATTTGTAATTCATAACCTTCTCTTCTCATTGTTTCAATAAGAACAGATAAGTGAAGTACACCACGACCAAAAACCATAAACTTATCTGCAGAATCGGTTTCACCCATTTTCATTGCTAAGTTTTTTTCTAATTCTTTAGTCAAACGATCTCTAATATGTCTTGATGTAACAAATTTACCTTCTTTACCAAAAAAAGGAGAATCGTTAATAGTAAACAACATACTCATTGTTGGTTCATCAATAGCAATAGTTTGTAATGCTTCAGGGTTTTCAAAATCTGCAATTGTATCACCAATTTCAAAACCTTCTACACCCACGATTGCACAAATATCACCAGCTATAACTTCTTCTACTTTTTTACGTCCAAGACCTACAAAAGTATGTAATTCTTTAATTCTAGATTTGATAATTTTCCCATCTCTTTTTACTAAAGAAATAGGCATTCCTTCTCTTAAAACACCTCTCTCTAAACGTCCAATAGCAATACGACCTGTAAAACTTGAAAAGTCTAAAGAAGTAATTAACATTTGTGGCGTTCCTTCAGAAACTTTTGGAGCTGGAACATTTTGAATAACCATATCTAATAATGGTTCAATGTTATCCGTTTGATTTTTCCAATCATCAGACATCCAGTTATTTTTTGCAGAACCATATACTGTTGGGAAATCTAATTGCCATTCTTCAGCACCTAATTCAAACATTAAGTCAAAAACTTTTTCATGAACTTCTTCAGGAGTACAGTTTTCTTTATCTACTTTATTGATTACCACACATGGTTTTAACCCTAAGTCAATAGCTTTTTGCAATACAAAACGAGTTTGTGGCATTGGTCCTTCAAATGCATCTACTAAAAGGCAAACACCGTCAGCCATATTAAGTACACGTTCAACTTCACCACCAAAATCCGCGTGACCAGGAGTATCAATAATGTTGATTTTTGTACCTTTATATGTAACAGAAACGTTTTTAGAAGTAATTGTAATTCCTCTTTCACGTTCAAGATCATTATTATCAAGAATTAAATCACCTGTATTTTCATTATCACGAAATAATTGACAGTGATACATAATTTTATCAACCAAGGTAGTTTTACCGTGGTCAACGTGTGCAATAATTGCAATGTTTCTAATAGATTCCATCTTATTTTTTTAGTGGTGCAAAGGTAATACTTATTTTGTAATAAAATACGAACCAGTGCATTACTTTATTTATATTTACTATTTCTTAACTCTTATTCATAAAAAAAGCCCTCATAAAGAGAGCTTTATATTATAAAATACGTTTCTTGTTTCTTATAAAGAAGCTACGTGTTTTGTTAACTTAGATTTTAAGTTTGAAGCTTTATTAGAATGAATAATGTTTTTCTTAGCTAATTTATCAATCATTGAAAACACGTCATTTAATTTTGCTTGAGCATCTGCTTTATCAGTAGCTAAACGAATTGCTTTAATAGCATTACGCGTAGTTTTGTGTTGATATTTGTTGATTACTCTTTTCTTTTCGCTTGTTCTAATTCTCTTTAAAGCTGACTTATGATTTGCCATTTTTTCTTAATTTAATTGTAATAATTATTTATAAACTACTAGTTAAAAAAGAAAAACCTCCCACAATTGCAAAACAATCACTTTGGTTTTAACTAATAAAATAAAAATTTGAGACACTAATTCTTATTTTACAAAACTTATTTACAACTAATTTGTAGCCCGTAGGGGAATCGAACCCCTCTTACATGGATGAAAACCATGCGTCCTAACCGATAGACGAACGGGCCATTAATCCCATTTAATTTCAAAAACTTGTAGCCCGTAGGGGAATCGAACCCCTCTTACATGGATGAAAACCATGCGTCCTAACCGATAGACGAACGGGCCAACATTTCTGTATTGCGGATGCAAAAATACAACTATTTTTTATTTTCGCAACAGAAATTTATTTTTTTTTAATAAGCTTTTGCAAAAAGAACTCTACGCTCTGATTTTGAACCAGTTAAAACACAAATACCTTCTTCTTTTTTTCCATCTAATGGAATACAGCGTATAGTTGCTTTGGTTAATTCTTTGATTTCTTCTTCGGTTTCTGCTGTTCCATCCCAATGTGCAGAAACAAAACCAGTCTTGTTTTCAAGCACATCCTTAAACTCTTCAAAATTCTGAACCTCAGTAATATGAGCTTCTCTATAATTAAATGCTTTAGTAAATAAATCGTTTTGAATTGTTTCTAATAAATCAGAAATATAGGTTACAATTCTATCTTGTTCAACAACTTCTTTAGTTAAAGTATCTCTTCGTGCAATTTCAAAAGTTTTATTCTCTAAATCTTTAGGTCCAACTGCAATTCGAACTGGAACACCTTTTAATTCCCATTCTGCAAACTTAAATCCTGGCTTGTGTGTAGTTCTATTATCGAATTTAACCGATATATTCAATTTTTTAAATTTAGCCATCAAATCAGTAACTACGTTAGTAATTTTTTCAAACTCTTCATCCGTTTTAAATATAGGCACTATCACCACTTGAATTGGAGCTAAATTAGGTGGTAAAACCAATCCTAAATCATCTGAATGCGTCATTACTAAAGCACCCATTAGACGAGTTGAAACACCCCAAGATGTCCCCCAAACATGTTCTTGTTTTCCTTCTTGATTGGCAAACTTTACGTCAAATGCTTTAGCAAAATTTTGACCTAAAAAATGAGAAGTTCCGGCTTGAAGTGCTTTTCCATCTTGCATTAAAGCTTCAATACAATAAGTCTCTTCAGCACCAGCAAATCGTTCGGTTTCCGTTTTTATTCCTTTTACAACTGGTATAGCCATAAAATTTTGAGCAAAATCAGCATACACATTCATCATTCTTTCTGATTCTTCAATCGCTTCTTGTTTTGTAGCATGAGCCGTATGCCCTTCTTGCCATAAAAACTCAGCCGTTCTTAAGAATAATCGAGTACGCATTTCCCATCGCACTACATTAGCCCATTGGTTAATTAACAACGGTAAATCTCTATATGATTGCACCCATCCTTTATAAGTGGACCAAATAATAGCTTCACTAGTTGGACGAACAATTAATTCTTCTTCTAATTTTGCGTTTTCATCTACTTTTAGTTTTCCTGGATTGTCTTCGTCATTTTTCAACCTATAATGTGTTACAATAGCACATTCTTTAGCAAATCCTTCTGCATTTTTTTCTTCAGCTTCAAACATACTTTTGGGAACAAAAAGGGGAAAGTACGCATTTTGATGTCCTGTTTCTTTAAACATTCTATCTAATTCGGCTTGCATTTTTTCCCATATTGCATAACCATATGGTTTGATTACCATACATCCTCTCACTCCTGAATTTTCGGCTAAATCGGCTTTAACAACTAATTCGTTGTACCATTTTGAATAATCTTCCGCTCTTTTTGTTAAGTTTTTGCTCATTATAAATGAATTGGCATAAAAATTGTTACTATTTCTTATATAAATTTTAACTAAAATATTCGACAAAACTAACTATTTTTGTGAAGTCCAACAATAAAAACTTGCTATTATGAAAACTAATTATCTTTCCTATTTAAAAAACTTTCGTTATTTATACTTAAGTTTCCTTATAATAAGTATCACTTCATGTAGTTCTTTTAAAAATTCATCGTATGATGATAATGATGGAATTTATAGTTCTTCAACAAGAGAAACTACTTTAGACAACAATCAAACTTATACTCGACCTAACAATGTTTATGTTGAAAAATTTAAACAAATGCAAAACGATTTTGAAGAGACAGAATATTTTACAGATGTAGATTCCTATACCTCTAACCCAACAGATACTGTATATGTTATTGAAAGAAATTATGCAGGTTGGGGAAACAATTCAAGTAATATAAATGTAAACTACTACAACACTGGATGGAACAACTGGGGTTGGGGTTATAATTCATGGTATGGACCAGGATGGAATAATGGTTTTTATTATGGAAATTTAGGTTGGAATAGTTGGTATTATCCTTCTTATTATGGCTATGGTTGGAATAGCCCATATTATGGTTGGGGTTGGAACAACTGGTATTATCCAAGTTATGGTTATGGTGGTTATAACAACTATTACTATGGAGGTTATCATCATGTAAATTCATCATACAATGGAGGCCGAAGAGGGATGAGCAATTATTATGCTGGTAATTCTGGTAGAGGTTCTGGACGATCAGCAACCGTTGTAGGTAGAAATAATCAAATTGGAAATTCAACCGTTAGAAGTACAAGAAGTTCTTCATTTAGCACTAACAATTCATCTACTAGAAGTACAACTTCTCCTAGAACGTATTCAACTCCAAGAAGTACGTCTACACCTAGAAGCACAACAACTCCTAGAAGTACATCAACTCCTAGAACATATTCAACACCAAGAAGTAGCGGTTCCTCAGGAGGCGGAAGTTTTGGTGGTGGTCGTTCATCTGGTGGAAGCTCAGGTGGAGGAAGATCTGGTGGTGGTGGTGGTGGCCGTGGAGGACGCGGTTAATTCCCTAAATTAGTTTTTGATAAATAAAAGAAAAAAGATTACTATGAAAAAAATAATTCTATCCTTATTACTAGGAGCCTCTTTTGTTGGGTTTTCGCAAGAAACAACACCTAGTGATGCGATTCGTTATGCTGTTGACGATTTGAATGGAACAGCGCGATTTAGAGCCCTGAGTGGATCATTTGGAGCCATTGGTGGTGATTTATCAGCTATAAGTATTAATCCAGCAGGTTCAGTTGTTTTTAAATACAATACATTTAGTGCAACTTTATCTAGCTTTAACAAAAAAAACAATGCTAGTTATTTTGGTAGTAAATCAAGTGAAACTGATAGTAAATTAGACATTAATCAGATTGGTGCTGTTTTTGTTTTTGACAATACCGATACAAGTAGCAAATGGAAAAAAATGAGTGTTGCTGTAAATTATGAGAACACTAATAATTTTAATGACCAAACATTTTTAAAAGGAATTAATCCCAATAATTCAATTGATAGCTACTTTTTAGGTGCTGCTCAAAATGTTCCTTTTAATGTAATTAACGACTATACATATAATGAATTATATTTCAATGAGCAACAAACCTATTTAGGATATTATAGCTATCTATTAGAATACGATGCAGATAATGACTTATACTATTCTAATGTACCAACAGACGGAAACTATTATCAGGAAAACTCTATCAGTTCAAAAGGATATAACGGAAAATTAACTGGAAATTTTGCAGCTAATTATAATGATGTTTTGTCTCTAGGAATGAATTTAAATGTTCATTTTACAGATTATACAAAAAACTCATACTTATACGAGAGTAACAATAATCCTGTTTTTGATGATGGTTCTACAATACAGTCTATTCAATTTAACAATGAACTATATACATTTGGAAGAGGATTTTCTTTTAATTTAGGAGCCATAGCAAAAGTAACTAAAGAAGTTAGATTAGGGCTTGCCTATGAATCTCCAACTTGGTATAGTATGACTGACCAACTTACACAAAGCATTACAACACATAGTATCAACAATCCGGATAACAATAGTTTTCCAAGAATAAGTGCAAACACTATTGAATATCCTTCTTACACCATTCAAACACCAAGTAAATGGACTGGTAGTGCTGCTTATATTTTTGGAAGTAGTGGTTTTATAAATATTGATGTATCTTCTAAAGATTATGCAAACACAAAGTTTAAACCTAAAAATGACAATTTATATGCATCATTAAATAATTATATGGCTACCAATTTAAAAAGCACAATTTCGTATAATATTGGTGGTGAATATAAAATCAAGCAAGTGAGTTTAAGAGCAGGATATCGTTTTGAAGAAAGTCCTTATAAAGTAGATGCTGCTTATGGAGACTTAATTGGTTATTCAGGTGGATTAGGTTATAGTTTTGAAAATGCTAGAATAGATTTATCTTATGCTAACACACATAGAAATTACAACCAAAGTCTTATTACTTCAGGAATGAATGATACGGCAAGAATTAATAATAAAAATAACAACGTGAGTTTATCTTATACGGTAAGTTTCTAAATAAAAGCACTTTATTTATTAAAAACTACTTATTTTTAAATAGGTAGTTTTTTTTTGACGTAATCAAAAATACCTACAGTCTATCTTTAGCCCTGATGGGAATGGCATCCTTTTTTTTAAAAAAAGATAGAATGGACAGCAGGAGGAAGCCTTAATAAATAAAGCCTAAACCATACTGCTCCAAATGAATATTTTATGTAATTTTGCACTTCAATTTTTAAAAACATGAGAACTAAATCAATTAAGAAAAATAAAATCAATGTAATTACACTTGGATGTTCTAAAAACGTTTATGATAGTGAAGTATTGATGGGTCAACTAAAAGCTAATGGCAAAGAAGTTACTCATGAAGCTACAAAAGACGAAGGAAACATTATTGTAATAAACACTTGTGGTTTTATTGATAATGCCAAGGAGGAATCAGTAAATACAATTTTAGAATATGCTGATAAGAAAGACAAAGGTTTAGTTGATAAAGTTTTTGTAACGGGTTGCTTATCTGAAAGATACAGACCTGATTTAGAGAGAGAAATTCCGAATGTAGATCAGTATTTTGGTACAACTGAATTGCCTTTATTATTAAAAGCTCTTGGAGCAGATTATAAACATGAATTAATAGGAGAACGTTTAACTACTACTCCAAAAAATTATGCTTATTTAAAAATATCTGAAGGTTGTGATAGACCTTGTAGTTTTTGTGCTATTCCGCTAATGAGAGGAAAACACGTTTCTACTCCTATTGAAAAATTAGTAATTGAAGCCGAAAAATTAGCTAAAAATGGCGTTAAGGAGTTAATTTTAATTGCTCAAGATTTAACGTATTATGGTTTAGACATATATAAGAAAAGGAATTTAGCTGAATTACTTGAAAATTTGGTTAAAGTTGACGGAATTGAATGGATTCGTTTGCATTATGCCTTTCCCACAGGTTTTCCAATGGAAGTTTTAGAATTAATGAAACGTGAGCCAAAAATTTGTAATTACATTGATATTCCATTACAACATATCTCAGACAGTGTACTAAAATCAATGCGTAGAGGAACTACTTATGAGAAAACAACTAACTTATTAAAAGAGTTTAGAAAGGCGGTTCCTGAAATGGCTATTCGTACTACTTTAATAGTAGGTTATCCAGGTGAGACTGAGGAAGATTTTCAAATCTTGAAAAATTGGGTACAAGAAATGCGTTTTGAACGTTTAGGCTGTTTCACATATTCGCATGAGGAAAACACACATGCTTATAATTTAGTTGATGATGTTCCTGAAGAAGTGAAACAAGAGCGTTCTTTAGAGATTATGGAAATACAAGCTCAAATATCTTGGGATTTGAATCAAGAAAAAATAGGACAAACATTTAAATGTGTAATTGACAGAAAAGAAGGTCAATATTTTGTAGGTAGAACAGAATTTGATAGCCCAGATGTAGATAATGAAGTTTTAGTTGATGCTTCTAAATTTTATTTAAAGACTGGAGAATTTGTTGATTTAAAGATTATTGATGCTACTGAATTTGATTTATATGCTGAACCTGCTTAAAAAAATGTTCATTATTCAATACTATAAAAGTAGATATAACAATTGTAATTTATAACTAATATAAAAGGGAAAGCTAATTTATTTATTTTCCCTTTTTACTTTTACAATATAAGTAACTAGATAAGCATCATTAATTTTTATATGTACATCATAAAGTCCTCTATCTTTAAATGTATATTTTAATTCAAGAAATCCTTCTTTAGTTCTATTGATAGTAGGTTTTACAGAGCTTACGTATCTACCATTACCAGAAATAAGTTCAATACTAATATCATTCACATCAATTGGAAGTTGCTCTTTTAACAAAAAAGACATTTCCTCATTTTCTATTATATTTATATTCATGTATAAAGGCTCAATAGGCATTATCCCATATTTGAATGCTTCTCTATAAACAAATGGAGTTTTGAAAAAATCAACAAGTTTATATTCCTTTTTTGTTAATAACCATGAAACATCTAATGGATAATGATTCTTTACAAATAATTCTGGGTCTGTTAAAAAATAACCCTCTGTATAATTATATTCAAAATTATATTCATCAATATTAAAAACACCACTGGACCATGTGGCATCACACAAGTACCATTTGTTATTAAGTTGAACTGCATTCCATGAATGATTTGGAATATAAGGCTCTTTAGTATTAAAACCTACAGTACGACCATAACCATCTACTATTTCACATTTAATATCGGCTAAATTTGACAATTCTTTAATTAAATAGGCATAGCCTGTACAAATTGTTTTTTGCTCTTTTAATAATTTTTTAAAGACTTTTGTGCTGAATTTTTTATTCCATTCTACAAGCTTTAAGCTGTCATTTTTAAACTTATCCCTTGATTTAGCATTTTTAAGAAAATTAGTATAATCATTTTCAATATTTGTACATACCCAAATATATATAGCTCTAAATTTTTCTATATCAGTAGACAAAGAATGAGTTAAATTGTAAGCTAATTTTGGCATACTTTTTAAATTTTCGCCTTTGTAACTATAAGCTATTTCATCTGCTTTTTTAAAATCTATGCTATTGAAGTCAGATAATTGTCCTTGTGTATTTATACTAATAAATAAAAATAGAATTACTTTTTTAATCATTTTTAAATAACCTTTTTAGTCTTTGAAAAAAAGTACGTTTAGAACTATATACTTTATCAACAGTAACTTCACCCGTCATCATGCCTTCAAAAGATTCCATTTTTATATTTAGCACGATATCGTTTATTTCTGAGACCTTAAATTCTACCGTTTTATAACCTGTAAAACTTACTAATAATATTGCATCTTTATCTATAGGTTGCGAAAATTCAAATTTACCATCAAAATCGGTGGTTACACCAATATTTGAATTTTTTAATACTACACTAGCTCCTGGCAAAGCACCTAAATCATCAGAAACTGTTCCTCTCACAGTATCTTGAATAATCTTAATAGGTATAGAAACTTCATTTTTAAAATCCTTATCTTGTACTTTATAAACACTAGTTGTATTACTTTCTTTAGCAAGACCTTTGTTAAATGACAAGAATGATAGCAATGAAAGTCCCATCAGGCTAGTTTTCAAAACACTAAATTTATATTTGTATATTGAATCATTAGTATTTGAATAATCTTTTAATTGATCTTCACGAAAATAGCCACAAGTTTTATGAGTACTATTTTTAAAGTAGTTCATAACTTCTTCATCACTCATTTTACTAAAATCAGTTACTTCCTTTTTACATGAATTACAAAAACCTCCTTTTTTGGTTGGTAAAAATTGATTAAAGCTTTCTGAGCATGGTTTTTTTATTGAAATATTTAATTTTTGATTCATAATTTTAAATAATTTCTGTTGTTATAAATATTAACTATAATTGTGTCTCTATTTCATACAAAAAATTGAAATTATCTTAACGTTTTTGAACTATAACTTCTATTTCTTTTCTGATGAATTCAAATATACAAAAATCAAAAGCAACTATTTATTTTAATTTTTTATATTATATATACAATTTCTATCATCGTGAAAAGACACAACTATATACTAACAAGTCTATAAAAAGCGTTCATTAAAATAAAAAAACAAGTAAAAATATTTTTATATATCTTTGCTATAGAACACATTACTTATTATAAAGACTTCAAAACCATGAAAGCAAAAATTATTTTATCCTTATTTTTTATACTATGCACCTATTTAATGCAGGCACAATCTAGCGAAGTTGAAATTTTCACTGCAGATTCTAAATTATTTACAGTCTATGTTGATGGTATAGAAATTAATACTTCGCCTTTATCAAATGTTAAGTTTTCTTCAACTAAGACAGATAATTTAAATATAAAAATAGTTTTTGAAGAAAATGCAACTGTTTTAGAGAAGAAAGGAGTTCAAATGATTTCAAATGCAAACCGTTTTTCTTACACCAATGGAGCAAAAATAGTTTATATGCTTGAAAATAAAAATGGAACTTATATAATGAATCAAACTTCTGTTACTAATAAACCTGCTAGTGAGCAAACTAAAATTATAGACTAAAGTAACCTAAAATAAATTATTAATAATCATCCTCATATATTTTATGAGGATTTTTTGTGTGATAAATATCATATTATAAGTATGTATTATGTACTAAATTTGAGCATAAATAAAAACCAATTGACATGATTAAAAAACACAATTTAGCAGAAGCTTTTCCTCAATATGAAGAAAAAATTCATTTATTAAAAATAGAAGACAATCATTTTAAAAAGATGTATGATACTTATGATGAGTTGGATCATCAAATATATAGAATTGAAACAGACAGTGAACCTACCTATGATGATGCTTTAAATGAGCTTCGAATGGAACGCGTTAAATTAAAAGATGAAATATATCAGTATTTAGCTCAAAACTAATTGAAGTAATGTATATAAATCAAATCCTCGCAAATTTATTTGTGGGGATTTTTTATATTTGAACAAACTAAAAAAAATGTTTTTAAGAACTGAAAGTATTGCTCCTAAAAAAATGATTGGCTTTTCAACAATGACAACGTTGGCAAATGACCAAACCTTTTCTATATGGCAACAATTAATGCCTAGATTAAAAGAAATTAAAAATGCGGTTAGTGCTGACTTGTTTTCCTTGCAGATATATGATTTTGAAAGCTTACAAACCTTTACACCCACTACTGCTTTTAAAAAGTACGCTTTAGTTGAAGTTAAAAATTATGATGAAGTTCCATTAAACTTTGAGGAACTGGATTTACCAAGTGGTAATTATGCCGTTTTTTTACACAAAGGTGTCGCTAGTGAATTTCATAAGACTTCACAATATATTTTTGGAGAATGGCTACCCAATAGTGATTTTGAATTAGATGATAGACCTCACTTTGCTCTTATGGGAGACAACTATCACGGACACGAAAACCCAACATCAGAAGAAGAAGTTTGGATACCTATAAAAGAAAAGAAATAATCATAAAAAAACTAAGATGTGGAAAGAAGAAGACAATAGTTTGAAACAGGTTTTTGAGTTTAAAAACTTTATAGAAGCCTTTAGTTTTATGACAAGAGTGGCACTTATTGCAGAAAAAATGAATCATCATCCTGAGTGGAAGAATGTTTACAATAAGGTTGAAATTATATTATCTACTCATGATAAAGGAAACATTATTACCGAAAAAGATAGAATCTTAGCAAAAGCTATTGATGAGTTAATTTAAAATTTATCTAAAATTCTGTTTATTCTTACAAATCTTCTAGCATAATAGGCTTCTTTTGTAGACGAAATGATAACACCCCTACTCACTGATGAATGAATAAAAAAGATTTCATCTTCAACAACTTCTGTAATCATTCCTACGTGATTAACAGAACCTCTACCATTAGTTGTAAAGAAAATTAAATCCCCTTTTTGTGCTTTTGCTTTTTTAATTTTTACACCATATTTAGATTGCTCTGAAGAAGTTCTTGGTAATTTTATTTCTAATTCTCCAAAAGTATAGCACATTAAACCAGAACAATCAAAACCTCCAACTGTTTTTCCTCCGCTTCGATAACGTGTTCCAATATTTTCTGAGGCTTTTGCAATTAAAAAATCGGCTTTATTTAAACCTTCTTCACTTAATAAAGGAGCTTCAACAGCATCATCCTCAACTTCTGCATATACAACTGCTGGTTTTATAATTTCCCCTTTTTTAATTAACAAAACATGACCAATTGACAACTTATCTCCTACACTCTTGTTTAATGCTTTTAATTTGCTTATTTTAACTTTGTATATTTTTGAAATACTATATAAGGTTTCACCTTTCACAACAACATGAGTAATATCTCCTGAATCATCTACTTCTTCAATATGATCTTCTATTTCTAAAGACTCAACAGGTACTATATTCTCAGATTTTGGTTTTGGTTCTTCAACAACTATTGGCTTTTCAATTGCCTTTTTTACAATTAATTTTTGTCCAATCTGTATCTTGGAACTCACATTAGGGTTCATTTTTTTTAATACACTTAACCCTAGGTTATATTTTGCTGCAATTGTACTTAATGTCTCTCCTTTTTTAACTTTATGATAAACTGTTTCTTCAATATTTTCAATTACTATTGAATTATTATTTTCCGTTTTTTCAGGAATTATCTTTGTTTTCTTAAGATTTAATTTTGTGCCTATTTGAAGTTTATTTGGATTAATATCTGGATTAAACTTCTTTAAATTAGCAACACTTAAATTATACTTTTGGGCAATTGTATAAAAAGATTCATTAGCTTCAACTTCGTGAAAACTTGCAATGGTAGTGTTATTCTTTGTTGTCTCTTTTAATTTATTAGTTGGAATGGTTAAAACCGTATTCAATTGTAGTAATTGACCTTTAACTTTAGGGTTTAATTCATAAATATCGTTTTCCTTTACATCATATTTTTTAGCAATAGAATATATAGATTCTCCACTAACCACTTTGTGCTTAATTGTTTTTTGTGCAAATACCAAGGTATTGAATAGTAAAAAAGAGAATACTAATATACTTAAACGACTCATTATTAATTAATTGTTACGCTTTTATTATATTATAAAAGTTCGACAAGATAGAAAAAGTATGTCTAAAGTATAAAAAGATTTAACTTTAATTTAAATAAAAAAACCATCTTTTCAGATGGCTTTATTTTTATAGAGGAATATTTCCGTGTTTTCTCTTGGGTGTATCTACTACTTTATTTTCTAACATGCTAAAAGCTTTTATTAATTTCTTTCTTGTAGCACTAGGTTCAATAACTTCATCTACAAAACCTCTTTGGGCTGCTGTATATGGATTAGCAAATAATTCGGCATATTCTGCTTCTTTTTCTTTTAATTTTTCTTCAGGGTTTGAAGCAGCTGCAATCTCGTTTTTAAAGATAATTTCAGATGCTCCTTTGGCTCCCATTACAGCAATTTCAGCGCTTGGCCATGCAAAATTCATATCTGCACCAATATGTTTTGAATTCATTACATCATAAGCTCCTCCATAAGCTTTACGCGTAATTACAGTAATTCTTGGTACAGTTGCTTCGCTAAAAGCATATAACAATTTAGCTCCATGAACAATGATTCCGTTCCATTCTTGATCTGTTCCTGGTAAAAAACCAGGGACATCTTCTAAAACTAAAAGAGGAATATTGAAGGCGTCGCAAAAACGAACAAAACGAGCGGCTTTTGTAGAACTATTTACATCCAAAACTCCAGCTAGAACCATAGGTTGATTCGCTACAATCCCAATACTTCTTCCTCCTAAACGAGCAAAACCTACAATTATATTTTCAGCAAAATCTTTATGAATTTCATAGAAACTATCTTCGTCAATAATATTTCCAATAACCTCATGCATATCATAAGGTTTATTAGCATTATCTGGAATTATAGTATCTAGTTTTTCTCTAAGCTCATCATTTAAAACATAAGGTAATTTAGGTGTGATTTCTCTATTATTCTGAGGTAAATAACTCAACAGTTTTTTGATATCTTCTAAACATTCTACACCATTAGGCGAAGTTATATGGGCTACACCAGATTTTGTTGAATGCGTAGAAGCACCTCCTAATTCTTCTGAAGTTACGGTTTCATTAGTAACTGTTTTCACTACATTTGGACCTGTTACAAACATATAACTACTTCCTTCAACCATCATAGTAAAATCGGTCATAGCAGGAGAATAGACTGCTCCTCCAGCGCAAGGTCCCATAATGGCTGAAATTTGAGGAATGACACCGCTGGATTGTACATTTTTATAAAAAATATCCGCATAACCTCCTAGGGAACGAACCCCTTCTTGTATACGAGCACCACCAGAATCATTTAATCCAATCATAGGTGCTCCATTTTTTAGAGCCATATCCATTACTTTGCAAATTTTTTCAGCATGTGTCTCAGATAATGATCCTCCAAAAACGGTAAAATCTTGTGCAAAGATATAGACTAATCTTCCGTTGATTGTTCCATAACCTGTTACAACTCCATCACCATAATAGATTTCTTTTTCCATTCCAAAATCAGTTGTTCGGTGTGTAACTAACATTCCAATTTCTTCAAACGAACCTTCATCTAATAGATACTCTACTCTTTCCCTAGCAGTAAGTTTCTTTTTATCGTGATGTTTTGCAATTCGTGCCGCACCACCACCTTGTTTGGCTATAGCTATTTTATCGTTTAATATTTTTATTTTGTTTTGCATGTTTATTTTTTTTAGAAGAAAAAGAAAAGATTTGTCCTGTTTCTTTCTTCTTGTTTCTAATTAGGCAACTTTACGACTTTTAAATCATTCAAATATTGTTTTAAAGCAATCATAGCTGCTATTTCAGCCTCAGTTGTGTGTTGCGCCTTTAATTTTTCTGCATCATAGTATTTTTTTACAAACCCTGTATCAAATTCTCCAGTGCGAAATGCTTCGTGTTGCATTACAAATTTTCCGAAAGCTAAAGTTGTAGCGACTCCTTCTATTTGATAATTATCAATTGCTTTTATCATTAAGGCAATGGCTTCTTCTCTGTTTTTACCATAGGTAATTAATTTAGAAAGCATTGGATCATAATAAATAGGCACATCCATTCCCTGTTCAATTCCATTATCAACACGAATACCTTCCCCTTCTGGTAAAATATAAGTACTTAAAAAACCAACATTAGGTAAAAAATCATTTAAAGGATCTTCTGCATAAACTCTAAGTTCCATAGCATGTCCTTTAATATGCAAATCTTCTTGTTTGATATTTAGAGCTTCTCCTTGAGCCACTTTTATTTGTAATTCAACCAAATCTAATCCTGAAATTAATTCCGAAACGGGATGTTCAACTTGTAAACGGGTATTCATTTCTAAGAAATAGAAATTGTGCTTGTCATCTAATAAAAATTCAACTGTTCCAGCACCTAAGTAATCACAAGCTTTAGCTACTTTAACAGCAGCTTCACCCATTTTCTTACGCAATTCTGGAGTCAAAACAGCAGAAGGAGCTTCTTCCACAACTTTTTGATGCCTTCTCTGAATACTACATTCCCGTTCAAAAACATAAATGATATTACCATAACTATCAGCCATCACTTGGATTTCGATATGTCTTGGTTTGGTTACATATTTTTCGATAAAAACAGCACCATCACCAAAAGCATTTACAGCTTCCGAAATAGCTCTATTCATCTGAGAAGTAAAATCGGCTTCCTTTTCTACAATTCGCATTCCTTTTCCACCACCACCAGCGGCTGCTTTAATCAAAATTGGAAATCCAATTTGAGTTGCTATTTTCTTAGCTTCTTCAATATCTGTAATAGCATCTTCTGTTCCTGGAACCATTGGAATATCATAATCTTTTACAGCTTCTTTTGCAGCTAACTTATTCCCCATCATTTCAATCGCTTTGGATTTTGGTCCAATAAAAATGATGTTATTTTTTTCACATAATTCAGCAAATTGAGCATTTTCACTTAAAAATCCATATCCTGGATGAACAGCATCAACACCAAGTTCTTTACAAACTTCAATGATTTTATCTGCTCTTAAATAGGATTGATTGGAAGGCGCTTCACCGATACAAACTGCTTCATCAGCATATTTTACATGCAAGGCATTTCGATCAACTGTAGAATATACAGCAACCGTTTTGATACCCATTTTTTGAGCAGTTTTCATTACTCTTATGGCAATTTCTCCACGATTGGCAACTAATATTTTTTTTATTTTATTCATGTTCTTTTAGATGAAAGATGGAAGACACTATTTTAAAAGATAATTACCTCTTTATTATTGTATCTAGCCTCTATATTTATTCAAATTCAATTAACAATTGTCCTTTTTCAACTGCATTTCCTTTTTCAACTGAAATAGATTTTATGACTCCATTTCTTGGTGAAAGAAAACTGTTTTCCATTTTCATGGCTTCTAAAATTAAAAGGGGATCATTCTCTTTCACTTCTTGTCCAACAGCAACGTTAATTTCAAGAATTAATCCAGGCATAGGAGCTTTAATTGCATTGACAACTTTTGTTCTTCCTTTTTCAATTCCCATTTTAGTAATTAGTTGGTCTAATTCGTTAGCAATTGCTACTTCATAAACCGAGTTATTTACTTTAACTGTATATTTTTTAGAAGATAAATTGGCATCAACAACCTCAACTAAATAAGGTTTATAATCTTTAAGTACATGAAAGTTTTGATTGGATAATTGAATTTCATCTAGTTGATGTAAATCGCTTTCTGTTAAATCAAATGTTTGATTCTGATTTACTGAAAGTTTAAAATTAGCACTCATATTGTAATTATTAAGGTGCAGTAAAATTACAAAAAGAAAACGTTTTCGTTAGTAAAATTAGATTAAATTTGGTAAATAAATATAGTTACAAAACTAATAGTCCTATTTGTTTCAATGTGTTGACTTGTTTTGAATACCAAAATAATTCAAAATCTTCTAACTGTGTTTCAAAATCAGCTTTTAGTTGGGAAAAAGTAAGTTTATTATCACTTGTAATGGCCATTTTTTGCAACATTGCAATTAACCATTCCCCTTTTTCTTTTTCAATACTAATTTCAACTACTTGTTTTTTATCATGGAAAGTCAAGTTCATCATTTCCCAACTGTTTCCTTTTTTAGTTTTAGTGAAGGTCTCAAAAATTGGATTTCCACCTATCCAAACAATTTTGGCTGAAGGTTTTATACTGAATTCAGTAGCTTTTTGCAAGGCATTATAAATAAAATCGGGTTGGATTTTAGTGTTTGGAATTTTAAAATCGAACCAATCTTGCAAAGGATAATCGAAACAAATTCCGTGCATATAATTGAATAAAGATTTCTTTAAACCAAAACTAAATTTTTCGTGATTGATTCCGGTTTTATCTTTGAAAACTATATCATTATTGGCAAAAGTCACTTCGTTTTGTTGTGGAATTACACCAAATTCTTCAGGAAACATCCCTACAGGAGAATGAGCTGTCATGGCAAATTGATGCCAAAAACCCGATTGCAAAATACCTATTTCAAACAATTGACGTACCATTTCTAAACTATCCACTGTTTCTTGAATGGTTTGCGTTGGGTAACCATACATCAAATAAGCGTGAACCATGATACCGCTTTCAGTAAAATTTCTTGTAACTTGAGCTACTTGCTCAACAGTCACACCTTTTTTAATTAATTCTAAAAGTCTGTCTGAAGCTACTTCTAAACCACCTGAAACTGCAATACATCCAGAAGTTGCCAACAAAATACATAAATCTTGCGTAAAACTTTTTTCAAAACGAATGTTAGTCCACCAAGTTACTTTTAGATTCCTTTTTAGGATTTCCAAAGCTACTTCTCTCATTAAAGCTGGTGGAGCTGCTTCATCAACAAAATGAAAACCATTCTCTCCCGTTTGAGTAATGAGTTCTTCCATTCTATCGACTAAAATTTTAGCGGCAATAGGTTCATAAATTTTAATATAATCTAAAGATATATCACAAAATGTACATTTTCCCCAATAGCATCCATGAGCCATTGTTAATTTATTCCAACGCCCATCTGACCAAAGGCTATGCATAGGATTAGCAATTTCTATAACGGAAATGTATTTATCTAAAAACAAATCGGAATAATCTGGTGTTCCAACTTCACTTTGTTTGTAATCGTGCTTTGTAGTATTGTTTTTATAAATTACTTCTTTGCTTTCTAAGTAAAATGTACGTTTGAATTCAGATTCTGAAACAAGTTCAGAATGACAAATGTGATGATATAACAATTCAACTGGTAGTTCTCCATCATCAAGAGTAATGAAATCAAAAAAATCAAAAACTCTTATATCTTTTAAATCTCGTAATTCCGTATTTGGAAAGCCTCCTCCCATTGAAATCTTAATTACTGGATAGTTTTTCTTGATGTATTGAGCACATCTAAAAGCACTGTATAAATTCCCTGGAAAAGGAACTGATATTAAAACCAACTTAGGTTGCACTTCTCCAATTCTTTCTTCTAAAAGCTGTAAAGTAATTTTATCAATATAGGTTACTTCCTTTTGCAATTCGTCATATAATTCATCAAAAGAATTGGCACTTCTACCTAAACGTTCGGCATAACGACTGAATCCAAAATTTTCATCAATACATTCCACAATAAAATCAGATAAATCTTCTAAATATAATGTAGCTAAATGTTTGGCTTTATCTTGCATACCCATGGAGCCAAAAGCGTATTCTAAGTCATCTAATTGGTCAAAACGAGAGGCTTCTGGCAAGAAGTTTCCACTACAAATTTGACGGGCTAATGTTGGATTTTTCCCCTGAAGAAATGAAATTACACTATCAATGGTGTTTATATAATCGTTTTGAAGATGAAAAATTCGTTGAGAATTGTCAGTTATTGATTCTTGGATGTTGGATTTGAAGAGTGCTATCAATCCCTCTTTTGAAAACAATTTTAAAATCACTTCTATACCTAAATCCATTTGAAAGGAATCTATGTCTTTGGTATTTAGAAACCCTTTTAAATAAGCTGTTGCTGGATACGGTGTATTCAGTTGAGTAAAAGGTGGGGTGATTAAGAGAATGTTTTTCAATACTACTATTTTTGCAAAGGTAGAATTTTAAGGGAATTGTTTAAGAAATAATGTTTAGATAATGATTATAAATATTAAATGTTTAGTTTTGCCAAAAAAAACTTACAAAGTGAGGAAAAACTTAATTTTATTATTTGTTTTGTTTTCAATTCAATTATTTGCTCAAGAAAAAACAATATCAAACCCAAAAAATCTTCTTAAAACACATATAATTAAAGGAAAAATACTTGAAGACAACCATGGATTAAATCTGGAGGATTCAATACAACTATCAGAATATTGGAGAAAAAAAAATGAAGAGCTTGTTGCAAATTCTACTAGAAAAATAAGCTTCAGTAAATTACAAGAAGCGGTTCATCTTTGTAGTAATGGAAACTTTGAAGAATTTGAAAACATAAATGCAAATACATACTTAAAAAATTACAGTTACGATGTAGGTACTACTTTAAATCCAATGCAATGCAAGTCATTGAATATTCAAACATCGCAATATATTCCATTATATAATCCCAATTCAACAAGTTTGATGGCAACTACAGTTCCTTCAAATTTTATTGATGAATATATTAATGACATAAATGGTTTTGATCAGTATGTATTAAAAATAAATCACAGAAATTCTTATACCTCAGCAGGAGTTGTTCAAACAAAAAGATTTAAAACTAATAATGAAAATAGTGTTAAATTTAATTTTAAAGCTGTTTTACAAAGTATTCCTGGAATTGAACACACCGATGAACAACCGTATTTTAAGGCCAGAATAATAAAAAATGGAGTTGTAATAAGTGAATTTTGTTTAATTGGAGATCCTACGAATTGCATATTTACAGAAGCAGAAAGTTCTAGTTATGAAAGTATAATTTTATATACTGCAAACTGGCAATCTGGAATTTTAGATATTTCATCTATACAAAACAATGAAGAATTTATAATTGAATTTATGGCTTCAAGATGCGGTTTAAATGGCCATTTTGGCTATGCCTATGTTGACGATTTATGTTTATTACACACAGACGAAAATTTACAAGGAAATATAGAACTAAATCCTCTATATGAAATATGTCCAGAAACAAAAACATCTGTATGTGGAACTTTTACAACACCAAACTCAGGTGGTATAAATGCATCTATTGAATCTATTATTCTAAATGTTAGAAATGAATCAAACGCCATAATTTACACTTCTAACACTCCAACTAGTATTGATTATGTTAATCACACATTCTGTTTTGATGTATTAAACACTAGCCTCCCAAATATTATTTCAGGAAATTATAATACTGAAGCTATTATTAATTATGGTGTATTAAATAGTGAATGTGTTGGTACAAGTTTTAATTCTTCAACTGATGTGGATGCTAATCCCGGATGGGACATTTCATTTTTAAACTGTAGTTCAGATTGTGATTTTAATCTACAAACTGCAACCTTAACTTTATGTGATATAAATGGTAATGGTAAAGCCTTTTTTAACTTAACAAATGTAGAAAACAATATAATTGGATCACAGACAGGATTAACATTTAGTTATTTTACGACCTTAAACAATGCAACAAACAATACAAATCCGATAACTAATATAACTAATTTTGAAAGTTATACATCAACAATCTTTGCAAGAGTAATAAAAGATGATGACTGTTATAAAATAATTGCTTTTCAATTAGTTGTCAATAATCCATCTGCAACTATATCTGGAATTCTAAATATTTGTAGTGGAAGTACAACTTTAACTTCTTCAAATGGAACAAGCTATTTATGGTCAACTGGAGAGACAACAAATAGTATTGTTGTTACAAGTGTAGGTACATATAGTGTTACAGTTATAGATTCATTTGGATGTTCATCAACTGCAAGCGTAACTATTTTACCCAATCAAGTAGCTGTCTTACCAACAATTGAGGTAGTTCAACCTTCTTGTTTTAATACATTTGGTTCAATTACAGTTACATCTACAGCTTCGGAATTTAGCTTTGATGGTGGTATAACATGGACAACTGTTAATCATATTGAAAATTTAGATTATGGAACTTATTTAGTAAGAATTCGAACAATTAATGGGTGTGAATCGTATGACTCAACAGTTACTATTAGATCTTTTCATTCCACTCCACCTAGTGTTAGCAATACATTTCCTTTATTTTGTGGAGATTTTGGTTCTATTACAGTACACACTTCCGCTTCTGAGTACAGCTATGACAATGGAACTACATGGACAACAAGTAACACTCTTAATAATTTACCCATTGGAATATATTTAGTTAGAATCAAAGACGAAAATGGATGTATTTCTAGTCCGAGAATAGTAGACATCTATGGTGTATTTTTAGATACAGTAACATATACTGTAGAAAATCCTTTTTGTTCAAATCCAGGAAGTATAACAATAACCTCAGAAGCAGATGAATATAGTTTTGATGGTGGTACAACTTGGCAAAGCTCAAATACACTAAACAATCTAGATAACGGAAGTTATATAATAAAAACAAGAAATGATTTAGGATGTACTTCTCCAAATGAATATGTTTATTTAAATGACTTTGAAGACACCTATCCTTCTTATACAATTAATCCTGCAGGTTGTAATCAATATGCGACATTAACAATTACAACAACAGGTGACACCTATAGTTTTGACAACGGTTTAACATGGTCTACATCAAATGTTTTATCAAATTTAAATGGTGGAGCATCCATACAGATTAAAGTAAAAAAAGATCCAAATTGTATTTCCCCTACAGTTAATGCATACATAGATTCCTATTTTTTACCTTTACCAGTAGTCTCCAATTTTTCAACTTTAGTCTGTGACAATTTTAATGATGGCAATGAGTCTATTAATTTGACGAATTTTAATAATGAATTCATCAATTCTAGTAGCAATTATAATTTTAGTTATTATAATTCCCTTCTAGGTGCTGAAAATCAAATAAACTCAGAATTAATTTCAAATTTCAATAATTATAATTTAAATGAATTAAATAAAGTAATATATGTAAGAGTAAAAGATTCTAATAACTGTGCAAGTGTTGCTTTATTAGACTTAACTCTAATAGCAACGCCAATTATTGATTTGAATGACAACTATTTTTTATGTGAAAACTCTATCCTAACAATAACTGAACATAATAGTTTTGATAGTTATTTGTGGTCAAATGGTGCTACAACACCCTATATAATCATTCATGAAGCAGGAAATTATTCAGTAACAGTAACACAAAATCATAATGGAATTACTTGTTCTTCAACAAAAAACTTTACGGTAGTCAATTCAAATGCGGCAACTATTTCTGAAATTATCACGGCTGATTTTACAGATAACAACAACACAATTACTGTTTTGCTAACAAATTCTAGTATTGGAAATTATGAATACTCTCTTGATGGAATCCATTTTCAAACTAATAATGTTTTTTCAGAATTAGAAAGCGGCGAATATACCATTTATGTAAAAGATATTAATGGTTGTGGAATTACTCCAAAGGAAGTTTATTTATTAATGTATCCCAAATTTTTTACACCTAATGGAGATTCTTACAATGACACTTGGAAAATTAAATTTTCACAAAAAGAACCCCACTTAAAAATTGCAATTTTTGATAGATACGGTAAACTTTTAAAAACGATGAATAGTTTTGAAAGCTGGGATGGGAAACTAAACGGGAGAGATTTACCATCAGATGATTATTGGTTTGTTGTAAGCAGAAAAAATGGCAAAGAATTTAAAGGTCATTTTGCTATGAAACGCTAAATCCATTCAGAAGCTTCAATATAATTTTCAGGGAAATAAGTTAAATATTGAACTAATCTTGGTGATTTTCCATAATTAGGTGTTGCACAATGAGGCAAAGCCTGATTCCAAATAATAAAGTCACCTGCCTTGCCTTGTATAGGTTTAGGCTCTAATGTTTCTAAAGCAACTTTCCTTGGATCATCATTAGGAGATAATGAATTCATCCAATCGGTAATTTGATGATGAAAACCAGGTACACAATGAAATGCGCCATCACTGTCATTGCAATCAGACAAATACAATAAACCTTGTAACCGGAAAGGAATAGGCTGTTTTAAACTCACATCCCAGTGTAAATTACTCCCTAAAAAATTATACTTTTCTGTAACTGGTGGATTAAAACTAACTTTATCTATTGTTTTATAAATTTTATTGGTTTGGTATAACTGTTCATAGGCTTTTTGAATTTTAACTGATGCTCTATTTTTTTCTAAAGTAGGGTGATGAAAAAAATTAACCATCAATCCTTTTTGCTCTCTATGTGTAGTGTACCATGAATCTCTATTCTCTGGATCTTTTTCTAAAAAGGTCCAAATTGCTTCTTGTGTTGCTAAACAATCTTCTTGTGAAATAGCATTTTTAAGAATCACATAACCATTAGTATCCCAAAATTTTAAATCCTCTGCTGAAAGAACATTTTCTACAAGAGTAGTTTCATTTGAAACCTTATTTTCTTTAGATGCTACCCAATTTTTAAAGGTTGCTAAACTTGGTTTCTCTTCATGAAGGTATTGCAATGTTTCATCCATACTTATACCTAATTTATACAAATGCCCTATTTCTTCAGTCCAAGATGTCTCCATTGTGCTGGCTATCCCGTTTATTCTATTCCAAAGATTTTCTATTAAAGATGATGACTTCATAGTATATTATATTACTTATCCCAAAAGTAAATTAAATTATTATTCAACTTGTTCAAAATTCGTACTAAAAAATATTTTTTTATTACTCCAGAAATACTAAGTGAATGTTAAAGCCTTTAGTTTGTAATTTAATTTCTGTATTTTTACAAAAAAAAACTCCTATGCCATCTGACTGTATAAGCTATCAAAAATCAGGCTATTTTTCTAAGTTAATGAACGATTACTTAGACGAAAAAAACCATTTAAAAATCTTATACAACAGGTTTCCAAAAGCAATAAATTTTGCACATCAAATAACTGAAAAGCAAAATAATTTTCCTTTTGAAAACCGACAAATATTAGTTAAATCTCTTGAAAATCAATACAAAAACAGTAAAATATCTGAAGAGACTTCAACTAATATTCAACTTTTAAAAGATTCAAATACATTTACCATTACAACAGGTCATCAATTAAATTTATTTACTGGACCATTGTATTTTTTATATAAAATTATTTCGACTATCAATCTTTGTGAACAGTTGAAAAAAGAATATCCAAACCAAAATTTTGTTCCGATTTATTGGATGGCTACAGAAGATCATGATTTTGAAGAAATCAATCATTTTCATTTTAAAGGAAAAAAAATCAGTTGGAATAGAGCTAGTTTTGGTCCTGTAGGAAGGTTATCTACTGAAGGATTGCAAGCTGTATTTGAACAATTTTCATCGGAATTAAGTTTAGGAGAAAATGCTTCTTTCATAAAAGAATTATTTAGAAAAGGCTATTTAGAACACACTAATTTAGCAGATGCTACTCGTTATATTGCTAATGAGCTATTCAAAGAAAAAGGATTGGTAATTGTGGATGGTGATGATAAAAATTTAAAACAATTATTTATTCCTTATGCTAAAAATGAATTACTTCATCAGACTTCAAGTGAAGAAGTTTTGAAAACTAATGAACATTTAGCTGCTTATAAAATCCAAGTTAATCCTAGAGAAATTAACCTGTTTTATATAGAAGATAATTTACGGGAACGAATCGTTTTTGAAAATAAAAAATATACTGTTTTAAACACTAATTATTCCTTTACAGAAAGTGAAATTTTAGCCGAATTAGAGCATCATCCGGAAAAATTTAGCCCTAATGTAATTTTACGCCCTTTGTATGAAGAAGTAATTTTACCTAATTTATGTTATATTGGTGGTGGTGGAGAATTAGCCTATTGGTTAGAATTAAAATCAAATTTTGAAGCCAATAACGTTACTTTCCCAATACTTTTACTGCGTAATTCGGCTTTAATAGCTACACAAAAACAAGTTGAAAAAATAGACAAATTAGAAATGTCTTGGGCTGATTTATTTAGCAAACAACAAGACTTGGTTGCTACAAAAACTAAATTACTTTCTAATTTTGATATTGACTTTACACCTCAAAAGGAACATTTAAAAAAACAATTTGAGAACTTATATACTATTGCTGCTCAAACTGACAAGTCCTTCCTTGGAGCCGTAAAAGCACAAGAAGTCAAACAAATCAAAGGATTAGATAACCTTGAAAAACGTTTATTAAAAGCAGAAAAAAGAATTTTAGCAGAAAAGTTGGAACGTATGACTTCTCTACAAAATGAATTATTTCCTAACCAAAGTTTACAGGAACGTAAAGCCAATTTCTCTGAGTATTATTTAGCATTTGGACCGGAATTATTAGATAAATTGTTTGATGAGTTGAAGCCTTTGGAACAGGAGTTTACGATTATAAAAATGGAATAATTTTTTATTCAAAAACGTTGTGTTTAAAATATACTTTTTTTGTATTTTTATACTAAATTAATTCATTATGAATATTTTAGAAGAAAGAAAAAAAATAATTGCAAAAATTAATAAAATAGAAAATCTAGCTATTTTAGAAAAAATCTCATCATTTGTAGAAAATTCTGAATCCTCATTATCAGAAAATCAAATTAATGAAGTTAGAGAAAGACATTCAGAATATTTAAAAAAACCCGAAGAAGTAATTTCTTTAGATGAATTTAAAAGTGCCATTAAATCTAAATATGGTTTTTAATATTCTTTTAAGTAAAAAAGCTTCAATTGAAATTGAAGAGTCTATTGAATATTACAATGGAATAAATAAAAAATTAGGGAAACAATTTTATGTTGAATTGTTAGAAAATTTATCACATATAAAAAATAATCCTTACCTATTTCAAATAAAATTTGATTCATTTAGAGAAGTTCCTTTAAAAATATGTCCTTTTATAATTGTATATGAAGTTTTAGATAATTCAATAATTGTGAATGCAGTATTTCATACTTCAAGAAATCCTGAAAATAAATAAACAATAAAAAACCTCATTCAATTCAAATGAGGTCTTTCATATAAAATTTTATTCTTCAATAACTTCTTCTATAATAATTTCTGAATCCACTTCTTCAATGTCTAATGGATCTTCCATAGTATGTACTTCTATTTTAGAAGCCTTAATGGCATTGAATTTTTCTAATTCTTCAACATTTCCTTCTTCTCTACTAAAATATGGAAAAACATCCATAATTGGTGATTCTGAAATAGCAGGAACAGTATAATCTCCCATTGTGTTTTTCATAGCATGAATCGTATTGTCATAAGCTTCTTTTACATCATTAGCCTGAACTAATAAATACATGTTTGTTTTACGCTCTTTCCCACTTTCCTCATCATAAGCTATTAACGAAACTTTAGATCTAAACCAACGATCTGCTTTTTCAAAAGGGTGAATTTCCGCATAATTAGCTACTTTAATATTAGTTATTTTAAACTCTTCACTAACATAAGCCGACATTTCTTCATTGATTCTTCTTTCTGCTTCCGTATAAGACAATGCATCTACTAAATAAGGCTCCGTTGCAATTTTTTGAACTCCATTCTCATCAATTTTTCTATACTTTACTTTACACTCATACCAAGTTGCGCTCATATCTTTATATATTTTTTTTAAGGATGCCAAAGGTAATTTTTAAAGAAAAAAAATCACTGTTTTATCCGAAATAGATATTCACAATTTTTCAAATATTTAATTTATTAAAAAACAAATACTATTAGCTAAAAACAAGTTCAAATTATCTGTTCTAAATTACCTTACTGTTATCAATTAAAAGAATCTGAAACAAGTTGAGATTAAACTTTTAATCTTCAAATAAAAAACTGTACTTTTGCCACCGAATTAAAAAAAAATAAAAAACGTTATGGCAACGAATAGAACATTTACAATGATTAAGCCAGATGCTGTTGAAAACGGACACATCGGTGGAATTTTAAATATGATTACTGAAGGTGGTTTCAGAATTGTATCTTTAAAATTAACACAATTAACTTTAGCTGATGCACAAGCTTTTTATGCTGTTCACGCTGAAAGACCATTTTTTGGTGAGTTAGTTGAGTTTATGACAAGAGGTCCAATTGTAGCGGCTATCTTAGAAAAAGATAATGCTGTAGAAGATTTTAGAACTTTAATTGGTGCTACAAATCCTGCTGATGCTGCTGAAGGAACTATTCGTAAAAAATATGCAACTTCTATTGGAGAAAATGCAGTTCACGGTTCAGATTCAGATGAAAATGCAGCTATTGAAGGTGCTTTTCACTTTGCTGGAAGAGAGCAATTCTAATACACAGATTCATTAAAAATAAAATCTCGTTTCTTAATTGAAACGAGATTTTTTTTATTTAAACTTTTCCATTATTGTTTTAACTACATTGTCTGTTGTGGAAAATCGTTGCTTTCTTTCTAAACTTCTTGGAGGAGCCACTCTTTCATTACAATCTAAAATAGAACAAGACTCACACGTAACCCCTACTTCTTTAACTTGAATTTTATCATCTTGTAAAAATTTAATTTTGTTTATCGAGTGTGGAGAAATCAATATTCCTAAAGAGATACTTCTAAAATAACCTTTTCTAAACGGATCTTTTGTAGCTGACGATAAAACGAAATATTTATTTTCAGTATGTCTATAAGATGAAATTTGGTAATCAAACAAATGATTTTCATCAGCATTGGGAATCGCTGTCAATGTTTTTATAGAAACCCATCGGCGGCAATAATGTTCATTTCTCTCATTGGCATGAGGTTCTAATAAATTAGTAATATGCAATTCCTTAGTAAGTTGAATATCACCCCGTTCTGGTTTGAAACTAAATCGCAAGAAAAATAAATTTTTCAGGTTAAAATCTTTAGGCAAAACATTCGTTAATCGCTGGTAAAATGTTTCTGGAGAATCTGTAAATTTATCCATCAACTTTTGAAAATCTTCGCTACTAAAGGCTTTGTTATCAAAAAACACCTTTAACTCTTTAACCAACTCTTTATGTGGAATTAATAGAGATCCTGCAAAATAGGAAGCTAAAAAATTATTCAAAACTTGGTCAAAACTATCAAATTTTATCCATGAAAAAGTATATAACCTATCGGTAATGTTTAAAAAATTATAGGCAATTTCTTTAGCATAAATAAACATACGTTGCGATGTATCCGTTTCAGAAGAGACCAATAAAGTTTTAGAAGAAGGCACAAAAACTGAACGCAAATTATTTAATTCGCTATGTTGTGTTAGTTCTTCATTATTAATTGTATATCCATATTCTTCAACTAGAATTTCCTCTAAATCTTCTGCTTTTAATCGTTGAGTTAAATCTAAAGAATAAGCTTTGGCAAACTTTTCAACTTGTACCTCTATTTCTTCAAAATAATTATTATTTGCTTCTTGATAAGAACGTAAAGCAGCTAAAAAAAAGCTTTCTCGAGTTAAATTATAATGTTTAGCTATTTCAAAAAGCGTACTGATAAAGGCATTTACTTTTACAGGTGCTTCGGCAATAATATCAATCAAATTGCTTTCTTTTATTCCAAAAATATCTAAAGGAATTTCTTTTAAAATTCTAGATTGTAATATTTCACCAATTGGAGCTAAGTTTTTATCTAATTTCAATGAAACCAATTGGTCATAAGTTGTTTCTAAAGCTTCAGCTAATAGGATGATTTTATCCCGTTTAGGATATTTTTTTCCTTTTTCAATTTCGTTTAAATACGATTTTGAAAGGCCTGTAATTTTTGCCAAACCAAATAAAGATAAATTTTTATCAGTTCTAACTTGCTTTAATTTTAAACCAAAAATTAAACGTATATATTCTTCTTCTATCATTTATACTTTATTAAACTTTAGCTTTTTTTATAATTTCCTTGTGCTATAAGGAAAAAAACAAGGTTTTTAAACCTATTCCTTAGGCTACAAATATACATTTTTTCCTATTCAAAATACCATCAAAAATATTATTTTTACATTTTAGCGAACGTTCGCTTGTTTTGTATTTTATTTTTTTATAATATTGTCAGCAGTTAATCATTTAATTTTCAATCTTATGAAAACAGCAGCAATAACCAATCTGGAATTACTAAACAATTCTGTATCTTATTCAATACTTTCAGAAGGAAGTCTTGCCTTTTTAGAAGCTCTTCATAATCAATTCAACAAACAGAGAATTGAGCTCTTAGAAAAAAGGAAAGTGCAACAACAAAAATTTGATCAAGGAGAAAAACCAAAATTTCCCATAGAAACAGAAAAAATTAGAAATTCAAATTGGACAGCAGCTCCAATTCCAGAAATTCTATTAGATAGAAGAGTTGAAATTACAGGACCTGTGGACAGAAAAATGGTTATCAATGCTTTAAACTCTGGTGCAAAAGTCTTTATGGCTGACTTTGAAGATAGTTGTTCTCCTACTTGGTCTAACTTAATGGAAGGCCAACAAAACTTAATGGAAGCTGTAAACAAAACCATAACATTAGAACAAAATGGAAAAACATATAGCTTAAATAACGAAACAGCTACTTTATTAGTTCGTCCAAGAGGTTTGCATTTGGAAGAAAAAAATTTAAAATTGAATGGTGAATTACTTTCAGGCTCTCTTGTTGATTTTGGTTTATTTTTTTTCAACAATGCAACAACATTACTAGAGCAAGGCTTGGCACCCTACTTTTATTTACCCAAATTAGAGCACTACGAAGAAGCTCGCTGGTGGAATGAAGTTTTTGTATTTGCTCAAGATTATTTAAACATTCCAATTGGAACCATAAAAGCTACCGTACTTATTGAAACTATAACTGCCAGTTTTCAAATAGATGAAATTATTTATGAATTAAGAGAACACATGGCTGGTTTAAATTGTGGTCGTTGGGATTATATCTTTTCATATATCAAAAAACTTAAAAACCAACCTGCTTTTTTAGTTCCAGATAGAGATCAAGTTACTATGGCGAGTCCTTTTATGAGTGCATATTCTTTGCGTGTCATTCAAATTTGTCATAAAAGAAATGTATTAGCCATTGGCGGTATGGCTGCTCAAATTCCTATAAAAAACAATGAAGAAGCCAATCAACTTGCTTTTGAAAAAGTTAAAGCAGACAAAGAGCGTGAAGTTAAAAATGGGCACGATGGGACTTGGGTAGCTCATCCTGCATTAGTTCCTTTAGCAATGAAAGTTTTTAATGCTTATATGCCAACTAAAAATCACCTGCATATCAAACGTCCAGAAATTACTATTACAGAAGAACAATTATTAGAACTACCGAAAGGATCTATAACCGAAAATGGCGTTCGAAAAAATATAAATGTTGGGATTTTGTATATCGAATCTTGGCTCATGGGTGTTGGTGCAGCAGCTTTATACAATTTAATGGAAGATGCTGCTACTGCTGAAATTTCAAGAACTCAATTGTGGAATTGGTTAAACAAAGAAGTTGTTCTTGAAAACGGAGAAAAATGCTCTACCAACTTATACCAAAAATACATTAGTGAAGAACTTCAAAAAATAAAAGAGTATGTAGGCAAAGAGCGATTTGAAAAAGGAAAATTTGATTTGGCTACAACCTTATTTACCGAAATGATATTAAGCAAAGAACTAGATGAGTTTTTAACTTTAAAAGCATATCAATATATTGACTAAAAAAAACTGCCAGATGCGGTAACATCTGACAGCTAAATTCAAATAATTACAAAATATAATTACTTAAAACAGTACAAAATTATGAAAACAGATGCAAGAATTCAACAATTAGTTACAGATTGGACAACAAACCCAAGATGGAAAGGTATTGAAAGACCCTATACCGCAGAAAAAGTGGTCGAATTACAAGGTTCATACCAAATTGAATATTCTATAGCTCGACGTGGTGCCGAAATTCTTTGGCAAAAATTAAACAATCAAGACTGGGTAGCTGGTCTTGGAGCATTGACAGGAAATCAAGCCATTCAAGAAGTTGAAGCTGGTTTAGAAGCTATTTATTTAAGTGGTTGGCAAGTAGCTGCTGATGCCAATTTAGCTGGAGAAATGTATCCTGATCAATCTTTGTATCCTGTAAATAGCGTTCCCCAAGTAGTAAAACGAATTAATAATGCTTTGTTACGTGCTGATCAAATTCAATCTGTAAACAATATAGAAAACAAAAAAGATTATTTAGTTCCAATTGTAGCTGATGCAGAAGCAGGCTTTGGCGGAAACTTAAATGCTTTTGAGTTAATGAAAAGCATGATTGAAGCAGGTGCTGCCGGTGTTCATTTTGAGGACCAACTCTCTTCAGCTAAGAAATGCGGGCATTTGGGAGGAAAAGTTTTAGTTCCTACTCAAGAAGCTATTAACAAATTAATTGCAGCAAGATTAGCTGCTGATACAATGAACGTCCCTACATTAATTGTAGCAAGAACAGATGCAGATGCTGCCAATTTATTAACAAGTGATATAGATGAAAGAGATAGACAATTTGTAACTGGAGAGCGTTCTCCTGAAGGTTTTTTCTATGTAAATGCAGGAATTGAACAAGGAATAAATAGAGGATTATCTTATGCTCCTTATGCTGATTTGATTTGGCTAGAAACATCAACACCTGATTTAAAAGAAGCAAGCAAATTTGCCGAAGCTATTCATGCTCAATTTCCAGGAAAGCTATTAGCTTATAATTGCTCTCCATCATTTAATTGGGCTGCCAAATTATCTGTAAAACAAATGGAAACTTTCCGTGAAGATATTGCCAAAATGGGCTATAAATTTCAGTTTATTACTTTAGCTGGGTTTCATGCTTTAAACACTTCTATGTTTGAACTAGCTTTAGCTTATAAGAAAAAAGGAATGGCTGGTTACTCTGAATTGCAAGAAAAAGAATTTGCTCTTCAAGCGGAAGGTTTTAGGGCTGTTAAGCATCAAAACTTTGTAGGCACATCTTACTTTGATGAAGTACAAAATGCAGTTACAACTGGACTTTCATCAACTGTAGCGATGAAGGGTTCAACTGAGACTGCTCAATTTTAATTAACCTTATCTCTTTTTTAATTGCTAATTGAAATCCCAATATAACTATTGGGATTTCTTTTTATCTTAAAATTAAATTAGTCACTATTTCTTTTCCTAAATCTTCATTAATCATTCGGATAATTTTTTCTTTTCCGTAACTTAATTCGTTTCTAAGTACGGCAGAAGATAACTTAACATAAAGTGTTGTTTTCTTTAAAACTACTTCTTCAGTATAATTATTTACGCCATTTCCCATAAGATTTTTCCAAGCTTGTTCCACATCAACTTTATCCATACCTGCGTCAAGTTTATTGACGTGAATGAATTCTTTTAAAATGTCTTGCATGGAATTTTCTTCGTTAAATCGCTTTGCCATAGTTATGCTATTATTGCTGTATTATTTTTTTGCAAAAGGTATAGGTCTTTTGTAATGATATTCTAAATCACTTTTGTTTTTTACAATTAATTCTTCTTTAGATAAATTCAAAATCTCTTCTTTCCATTTAGCATATTGAGTAGAATAATTAATATAATACTTACCCTCCTCATTTGTAATCGTAAATGTTTCTTCAATGCCATTAGTCAAATAAGATCCGTCTACTTGAGGCATCATTTTTTTTCTAAAACCTTTTTTATTTTCGAATTTAAAGAAATCATAAGAATCACTTACTTTGTATTCTTTTTCTTCTCCGTCTGGTAAAATTACCTTTTCTATTTCCCAATATCCATTGAGGTTATACAAATCCGTTTCTTTGATAGATTGTTTACATGAAACTAAAAATATAAGGCTAAAAATTAATAAAAGTCTGTAGTGCATCTGTAAAAAATTATTGCACTAAATTACAAATATTTACTTTTGAATTAAACTATTTAATACATTTATTGTCTAATAAGATTATAGAAGGATTATAACTCATTTAATATGAAAAAATTAATGTTACTTGTATTCATTTTTATAGGAATTTCATCCTGTTCAAATGACGAACCTATTACAGAAAATCCAACAACAGAGAATCCTGAACCTACACCGGTTGAAAACATCTATTTTCCTCCTAATAATTCAGATATATGGGAAACAAAAAGCATAAGCGAATTGGGATGGAATCAAAACAACTTACAGCCTTTATTAGATTATTTAGAATTAAAGCATTCAAAAAGTTTTATCATCCTTCACAATGGAAAGATTGTTGTTGAAAGTTATTTCAACGGTCATAATGCTACATCTCCATGGTATTGGGCAAGTGCTGGAAAGACATTAACATCAACAGTAACTGGAATAGCAGAACAAGAAGGATTGATAAATACTAATAATAAAGTCTCTGATTATTTAGGAACGGGTTGGACGAGTGCATCTTTAGCAAAAGAGAATTTAATTACTTGCAAACATCTATTAACCATGAGTTCTGGTTTAGATGATAGCCTAGGGGACGATGTTTCTCCTGCCAATTTACAATATATTGCTGATGCAGGCTCTAGATGGGCTTATCATAATGTTTATGTAAAACTACAAGATGTTGTAGCACAAGCTAGTAGTGAAACTTGGAATTCCTATTTTAATACAAAATTAAGAGATCCTCTTGGAATGACTGGAATTTGGTATAATACAGACGGTCTAAGTGTATATTGGAGTACTACAAGAAGTATGGCTCGTTTTGGTTTACTAATTTATGCTAAGGGAAAATGGAATTCCACACAAATTATAAATGAAAATTATATTAATGCAGCTTCAAATACATCACAAAATATAAATCTTTCATATGGCTATTTGTGGTGGCTGAATGGGAAATCGAGTTATCATTTACCGCAAACTCAATTTCAATTTAATGGAACTTTAATCCCTAATGCACCAAGTGATATGTTTTGTGCTTTAGGAAAAAATGATCAAAAAATTTATGTTGTTCCAAGTAAAAAATTGGTCATTATAAGAATGGGTGACGCAGCTGATGGAAGCAACTTTGCACTTTCAGATTTTGACGATGTATTATGGGAAAAAATTAATGCCTTTATTAATTAGCTTTTTTTGGTTTTATTCTTATTATTGAAGAATAAATGTCCTGCATAAAAAAACAAAATAAATGATAATAAACGTAGAATTACCAATACATTTTCATTATCAAAAAACAAAGGAAGTAAAGCTAAAACAGTAGCAATTACTATCAAAGCTAAAGGATTTTTCAAAAGTGAAATATTCATATATTATTTAAAAAAAGAGTCTACAAATTCAAATTTATTAAAAACTTGTAAGTCTTCCATTCCTTCACCTACTCCAATATATTTAACTGGAATTTGAAATTGGTCTGAAATTCCTATAACAACACCACCTTTAGCTGTTCCATCCAGCTTTGTTACGGCTAAACATGAAACTTCAGTTGCTGCTGTGAATTGTTTTGCTTGTTCAAAAGCATTTTGTCCAGTTGAACCATCTAAAACCAGCAATACATCGTGAGGAGCATCTCCTACAACTTTTTGCATCACACGTTTCACTTTGGTCAACTCATTCATTAAATTTACTTTGTTGTGTAAACGACCAGCAGTATCAATAATAACTACATCTGCATTTTGAGAAACAGCAGATTGCAATGTATCAAAAGCTACAGAAGCAGGGTCACTACCCATTTGTTGTTTTACAATTGGTACATCAACTCTATCTGCCCATATTTGCAATTGATCGATAGCTGCTGCTCTAAAAGTATCGGCAGCACCTAAAACTACTTTATGACCTGCTTTTTTAAATTGATAGGCTAATTTACCAATAGTTGTTGTTTTTCCAACGCCATTAACTCCTACAACCATAAGAACATAAGGCTTTTTAGTTAGAGGTACTTCAAAATCAGTAGCACTTCCGTGATTGGTTTCAGATAAAAGTCCAGCAATTTCTTCTCTTAGAATTTGATTTAATTCATCTGTTCCTAAATATTTATCATCTGCTACACGCTTTTCAATTCTTTCAATAATTTTCAAAGTTGTATTTACACCTACGTCAGAAGACACTAAAATTTCCTCTAAGTTATCTAGAACTTCATCATCAACTTTAGATTTTCCGGCTACAGCTTTTGATAATTTTGAAAAAAAGGTAGACTTAGATTTTTCTAATCCTTTATCTAGCGTTTCTTTTTTATCAGAAGAAAATATTTTTTTAAAAAAGTTCATTCGGTTAAGTTTGTAAATTTCAAACAAATGTAAAAATAAAAAAGCTACTTTCAAACGAAAGCAGCTCATCTATATATTATTTCTTTAGCTTATTTCTTTTTTAAGAACTCATCAACAAGTTCAGGAGCCATAACTGACTCAACAAAAGTGTAAGCACCAGTTTTAGGAGATTTAACCATTTTAATAGCTTTGGTTAATCTTTTAGAAGCTGTTTGTAATGTTGCTACGGTTTTCTTTGCCATGATTCAAATGTGTATTTGAAATTTCTACAATGTAAAAATCTCTAATTATTTAATTTCTTTGTGAACTGTTACTCTTTTTAAAACAGGATTGAATTTTTTAATTTCCAATCTGTCTGGAGTGTTTTTTTTGTTTTTAGTAGTGATATAACGAGACGTTCCAGCAACACCAGAAGCTTTGTGCTCAGTACACTCTAAAATAACTTGGATTCTATTCCCTTTTTTTGCCATCTTTATATATTTTTAAAGGTTTAGGATTATACGTTAAATCCGTTAGCTTTTGCTTTTTTCAAAGCAGCAGCAATACCAATTTTATTAATAGTTTTTAATGCTGCAGTAGATACTTTTAAGGTTACCCATTTATCCTCCTCAGCAATGTAAAAACGTTTTTTAAATAAGTTTACAGAGAATTTTCTCTTTGTTTTGTTCATGGCGTGAGAAACATTGTTTCCAACCATAGCTCTTTTACCTGTAAGTTCACAAACTCTTGACATCGTTGTAGTCTTTTATCGTTATTCTAAATAAGGGTGCAAAGAAACAAAATTTCTAGGAATAAACAAACAAAGTTTATTTTTTTTTTGAAATTTCTTTCAAAGTCATTTCAAATGCTTTATTTACAGCTCTATCAATTACTTTTTCTCTAGGTTGCCCAAACTCAAATCGTTCTACAAAAACATCATTTGGAGTTGCAATTGCAATAAAAACTACCCCTATATCTGTATCAGAATCCCCTTTTAAAGGTCCCGCATTTCCTGTTGTAGCAATAGCATAATCAGACTGCATTTTCTGTTTTACATTAATTACCATTTCACGTGCAACTTCTTCACTTACAACCGAATATTTATCAATTGTATTTTTTGAAACTCCTAATATATCTATTTTTGATTGTGTAGCATAAGTTACTAAACTACCTTTAAAATAACTAGATGCTCCGGCAATTGCTGCTAATGACTGTCCAATTTTTCCTCCCGTACAACTTTCTGCTGTTGCAATTGTATGTCCTTTTTCTTTTAATTTTCGACCTAATACAACTTCGATAGAATCATCTTCTTCAAATCCAACGATAATTTCCCCTATAAGGGGTATTAATTCTTTTATTTGACTTTGTATAGCCTCTTTTAAAACATCTTCGTCAGCTCCACGAGCTGTTAATCGCAAACGTACTCTTCCTGGACTTGGCAAATAAGCTAACTTTATAAAAGATGGCAAGTTATTTTCCCAATCTTCAATTTGTTCCGCAATTAAGCTTTCGCCTCGTCCGTATGTCATTATCGTTTGATGCACTATAAAAGGTCGCTCAAATTTTTCCATTAGCTCAGGAACCACTTCATTGTCTATCAGATACTTCATTTCATAAGGCACTCCTGGCATTGAAATAAAAATAGTACCTTCATGTTCCATCCACATTCCAGGAGCTGTACCCATTTTATTAAACAATACTTTTGCTTTAGAAGGAACAAGTGCTTGATCTCTATTTAATTGTGTAATTGGCCGTTTATAAAACCCTTCTATAATATCTGTTACGTGTTGCAAAACCCCTTGGTCTACAACCAATGTATCATTAAAATAATCACAAAATGTTTTCTTTGTGATATCATCTTTAGTAGGACCTAATCCTCCAGTTATTAAGACTATATCTACTTTGTTTTGTAAGTTTTTAAGGGTAGAAAGTATATGTTCTTTATCATCTGAAATAGAAAGCATTTCATGTGTTGCTATTCCTATTTTATCTAAGGCTTTTGCTATATATGATGAATTTGAATCTACAATTTGACCAATTAGTATTTCATCACCAATGGTTACAATAGTTGCCTTCATTTATTTAATATTATGATTTTTTTTTATTTCTTTAGAAGCTAAATCAATCTGTTGCTTTAATAATTTAAAGACCTCAATTATATCCTTCTTCTTCCCTTCTGCCTTAGCCCAAGTCATGATTTGATTGACTTCGTCATAAGCTAAATTCATTCCTAACAAATCTAGAGTAGGCTTTATTTTATGTGCAGCGGCATAAGCTTGTTGAAATTTTTTCTCTTTTATTGCGTTTTTAATCCCACGAATTTCAACAGGAACTTCTTGTAAAAAAAGTTCTAGAATTTGATGTGCAAAATCAGCATCGTTTGCAGAAATTTCATAAACCTTAGCTAAGTTGTAATGCAATGCCATTATTTAACTTGAATTTTAAATAGTTGTTTTCCTTCAATAAAACCTTCTAATTCGTCACCATTTTTTACTTGTGCCACTCCTTTTGGAGTTCCTGTAAAAATGATATCTCCTTTTTTTAATGTAAAATATTGTGAAATATAGGAAATTAATTCATCTATTTTCCAAAGCATTAAACTTGTATTTCCTTGTTGCACTACATTTCCATTTGAATGCAATTCAAAATTAATGTTTTCTAATGATTGAAACTCTTCTTTGGGTAAAAATTCTCCAATTAATGCTGAACCATCAAATGCTTTTGCTTTTTCCCAAGGCAAGCCTTTTGCTTTTAAATTGGCTTGAACATCTCTAGCTGTAAAATCGATTCCTAATCCAATTTCCTCATAATATTTATGTGCAAATTTTGGATTTATATACTTTCCTACTTTACAAATTTTAACCAAAATTTCCACTTCATGATGCACGTCGTCACTAAAAGCAGGAATAACAAACGGGAATTTTTTAAGAATAATAGCCGTGTCAGGTTTCAAAAAAATAACTGGTTCAGATGGCTTCTCGTTATTAAGTTCTGAAATATGGTCCGTATAATTACGACCGATACAAATTATCTTCATTCTTTTATAGGTAATTAGGGCACAGGTCAAGGATTATAGGTCAAGGGTATAGGATATTGAAACACCCTTCACCTATTGACAATTACCTTTTACCATTATCTCCTCTATTTAGTATTTAACTTTCTTAATTTTATTCCTGTTAGCACTTTTTTTGTGTACAAAGGGAAATCTGCATTTTGCAACCAACTAAAATAACCTGGTTCTTTTTCCAGTACTTCCTCGACTAAAACTCCTTTATGTTTTCCAAATGAGAAAATCTCTTGTCCTTCTTTATTTAAAGCAATGAATCCTGCAAAATCTACCGAACGTTTTCTTGTAGTATATTCTGACAATGTTTTAATATCGTTTTCTAAATCTGGGTATCTATCTAATTGTGCTTTTAAGATTTCATAAGTCGCCATAGTATCAGCTTCTGCCGAATGGGCATTTTCTAAGCTTTCACCACAATAAAATTGATAACCTGCACTTAGGGTTCTTTCCTCTTTTTTATGAAAAATAGTTTGAATATCAACTGAAACTCTGTTTTTCATATCAAAATCTACTCCAGCACGAAGCATCTCTTCGGCTAATAGCGGAATATCAAATCTATCTGAATTAAAACCAGCTAAATCTGAATCTTTAATCATGTTATAAATTTGTGAGGCTAATTCGTTAAACGTTGGTTCATTGGCAACTTTTTCATCTGTAATTCCATGAACTGCTGTCGTTTGTGGTGGAATTGGAATTGTAGGGTTTACTAACCATGTTTTACTTTCTTTATTCCCATTAGGAAATACTTTAAATACAGCTATTTCTACAATTCTATCTTTTGCAACATCTACTCCAGTTGTTTCTAAATCAAAAAAGCAGATTGGTCTTGTTAATTTTAATTCCATTATATAATTTTATATTACAAATATAATTTTTTGAAACCTGTTTCACTAAAATTTAAATAATAAATTTAGGTTAACATCAAGGAATTATTCGTTTTCCAAAATTTATTAGAATATGTGGCTTTACAAATCCAGTTGTTTTGGTACGCATATTCCCTTCATAATCTGCAATGATGAGTGTGGGATAAACTCTTACTCTATACTTATCCACAATAGCTCTACCTTCTTCTGTTTCTCCATCTATTGATATGTTTATAAAGTTTTCATTAAAGTAAGTTCCAACGGCTTCATCTTTAAAAGTACTTTTCTTTAACTTTTTACAAGGGCCACACCAAGTGGCATAAACATCTAGAAAAACGGGTTTGTTTTCTTCTTTTGCTTTTGCTAAGGCTTCGGTATAAGTTCCTTTAAAAAAATTAATTCCCTTTTTATATACTCTCTTTTCTGAAGTAGTAAAAGACAACAACAATAGACCAGTCAATATAAGCAATAACTTTCTCATCTGTACTAATTTAACTTGTAACAAGTTACAAAAAAACCGCCAACTTGGCGGTTTTTAAACTATTATATTTCTCTATTTACATCCCAAGCTTCAAGGTATTCAGCTACTCGTTTCACAAAACTTCCTCCTAATGCTCCATCTACTACTCTATGATCGTAACTATGTGATAAGAACATTTTTTGGCGAATTCCAATAAAATCTCCTTCTGGTGTTTCTATAACTGCTGGAACTTTTCTAATGGCTCCGAGAGCTAAAATCCCAACTTGTGGTTGATTGATAATTGGAGTTCCAAACACCGAACCAAATGTTCCTACGTTTGTTACTGTATAAGTTCCTCCTTGTGTATCGTCTGGTTTTAATTTACCTGATCTTGCTCTGTTAGCTAAATCATTTACAGATTTTGCCATTCCTACCAAATTTAATTGGTCAGCATTTTTAATTACTGGAACAATTAAATTTCCGTTTGGTAAAGCAGCAGCCATTCCAAGGTTAATATTTTTCTTTTTAATAATATAATCTCCATCAACAGAAATGTTCATTCCTGGATAATCTTTTAATGCTTTCGCAACCACTTCCATGAAAATTGGCGTAAAAGTTAATTTTTCACCTTCACGTTTTTCAAAAGAATTTTTAATTCTATCTCTCCATTTAACAATATTAGTTACATCAACTTCAATAAATGATTGTACGTGCGCAGATGTCTGCACTGAAGCAACCATGTAACCCGAAATCAATTTACGCATTCTATCCATTTCAACGATTTCATCGCCTCCATTTACTGAAACTGGAGCTGCTTTAGGTGTAGCAGATTGAGTGGCTACAACAGGCTGAGTAGCTTTTTCTGTTTTTGCAGGTTGAGTAACTACGTTTCCTCTATTAGCTACATAATCTAAAATATCATTTTTAGTGACTCTACCTTCTTTCCCTGTTCCGTTTATATTATTTAGTTCTTCCACAGAAATCCCTTCTGCTGAAGCAATATTTTTTACTAATGGAGAAAAGAATTTATCTGATTCTGAAAAATCTGGAACAAAGTTTAAATCTGATTTAACCGTTGCTATCTGTTCTTCAATATCTTTAACTTCAACTGGAGATGAAGCTACATCTTGTGTTGAAGTTGTTTGTTCTGCATTTGCTCCTTCGGTTTCAATTATAGCAATTGTTTGTCCTACTTGAACAACATCATCTACATTAAATAAAATTTCTGACAAAATACCTGAGACTTCACTAGGCACTTCACTATCTACTTTATCGGTAGCAATTTCTAGTACAGCTTCGTCCATTTCAATAGACTCACCTACTTTTTTCAACCAATTTGTAATGGTTGCTTCTGCAACACTTTCTCCCATTTTAGGAAGTTTTAATTCAAATTTTGCCATATTCTTACTATACCGTTAGATTCTTTTGATTCGATTGCAAAATTAATAAAAGTTTTGAGTATTTACCACGAATTCAAAAAATTTATTCCTCTTTTTTATTGCGTCATTAAATTATTTTTCACTATCTTAACTTCTCCTCTATCATTAGAATTGTTACTTCCTATATAATAATTAGATTGGTTTATAAAATTTTTGAAGGTTATATTTTTTGCCTTATGCTTTTCCATAAAACTAATAATATCCTTAAAAGTATAAGAACCTGTATCAAAAATGATTTCTAAATTTACTGAAGGAGTATTTTTAAAATCAATTAATTCCTCATAAATAGTTGTTTTTTTTCCTAAGTTTAAATCTAATTGAGATTTAGAAAAAATGACATACTCGTCAATCCTTATATTTTCATTTTTTTGTTGATTCTTCTTTATCAAACTAAATGCAAATGCTCCAATTTTCATCATGAAATCAAAAATAATTGATTTTTTAAAATGCTTTTTATAGAAAAATTGCATCGCATCTTGAAAACGTTTCATATATAATCCATCACGAACAGTACTTTCTCCTTTATAATGAATAACTGTTGTTTCATGATAATAATAATTCTGCAATCCTTTCTTCAAAACCATATAACTTAAATCTATATCATCTGAGTACATAAAGCAGTTTTCATCAAAGCCTCCAATTTCCTTATACAAATCACATTTCATAAACATAAAAGCTCCCACGAGAATATCTACATTTCCTGATTGATTTTCAGTTAAATGTTGGGCATAATATTTAGTAAACCAACTGCTATTAGGAAACAATTTATACAAACCAAAAATCTTAGTAAAAGCAACCCATGGTGTTGGGATTCCTCTTTTAGATTCAGGCAAAAAATTCCCTGTTCCGTCAATTAATTTACATCCAATGATTCCCATGTCTGAATTACAAAATTTAGAATTCAGAATTGTAGTAAAAGTATCTTCGGCAACAACTGTATCTGGATTTAAAATACAAATATAGTCTCCCTGTGCTTCAGCAACTCCTATATTATTGCCTTTTGGGAAACCTAAATTTTCTTTATTTTCAATCCATTTGATATTTGGAAAACGAGATTTTATCATTAAACAACTATCATCTGATGAATTGTTATCTATAACTATTATTTCTCCATCAATGTCTTCTAGTGCTTTTTGAACACTTAAAACACACTGCTCTAAAAAATAGCGTACATTATAATTAAGTATGACTACTGATAATTGCATACTGCGAATATAAATAAACTTTAAAACTATTTATAGCAACATTTTTATTTAATTGAGAAAATCTTAATATCTTCGAAGTTCAAAATAATTCATTCCTCTAATTAACAACTCAACAGCAATATAAAATGAAATTTTTATTCAAAACATTACTAATTCTATTGTCATTAAATATGTTTTCTCAAGAAGACGTCAAATCAAATTATGACAAAAAAGAAGTGTATATCCCAATGAGAGACGGTGTAAAACTCTATACTGCTATTTATACCCCTAAAGACATTTCAAAGGAAAAAAAATACCCTATGCTTATGCAAAGAACTTGTTACAGTATAGCTCCTTATGGAGAAGATAATTATAAAAAATCGCTTGGGCCTAGCTCCTTTTTAGAAAAAGACAAATACATATTTATTTATCAAGATGTGCGTGGAAGATATATGAGTGAAGGCGTTTTTACAAATATGACACCACAAGTTGAGCATAAAACTAAAAAAGACATTGATGAAAGTACTGACACTTATGACACCGTTGATTGGCTAATAAAAAACATCAAAAATAATAATGGGAAAGTAGGACAATACGGAACCTCATATCCTGGTTTTTATACTGCTGTTGGCACAATTGCAAATCATCCTGCACTAGTAGCCTCATCACCCCAAGCTCCTATTTCCGACTTCTTTTTTGATGATTTTCATCATAATGGTGCTTTTGTAATGGGTTATTTTAGAACTTTTCCAGTTTTTGGAATTCAAAAAACAAAAGCAGAAGATAAAGCTTGGTATATGGATCAATTCATTAAACCAACATCTAAAGATGGTTCTATTTTTTACAACGAGCTTGGAACTGTAAAAGAAGCAACAGATAAGTATTATAAAGATAACTTCTTCATGCAAGAAATTGTTAATCATCCAAGTTATGATACTTTTTGGCAAACAAGAAATTTATTACCCCATTTAAAAGGAATAAATCATGCTGTAATGACCGTTGGAGGTTGGTTCGATGCTGAAGATTTAGCTGGTCCGTTAAATATATATAAAACCATTGAAAAAAACAATCCAAAAGCAAAAAACACAATTGTAATGGGCCCTTTTTCACATGGTGCTTGGGGAAAAGAAACGGGTAAGCATTTTCATAACGATATCTATTTTGGAGATAGTATTGCAACATTTTATCAACGAAACATTGAATACAAATTCTTTACTCATTATCTAAAAGGAAATTCAAAAAATGCAGTTGACTTACCTGAAGCATACATGTTTGACACAGGGAGAAAAATATGGAATGAATTTACGAATTGGCCTCCAAAAAACAGTTCAAAATTAAATTTCTATTTCCGTTCAAATGGAAAATTAGCAACAGAAAAATCTCAAAGCCATTCATTTTCTGAATATTATAGTGACCCAAATAATCCTGTTCCAAGTAGTATCAATTACGCAGAATATAACGGATTTACTCCTAGAAATTATATGAGTGAAGATCAACGTTTTGCTCTTAACAGACCCGATGTTGTTTCATTTACAACTGATTATTTAACAGAAGATATAACTTTAGCAGGAGAAATTATGGCAAAATTAAAAATTGCTTCAACTTCATCTGATGTCGATTTTATTGTAAAATTAATTGATATTTATCCTGCTGATGAACCTCAAAATGAAGATAAACCTACTGTAATTTATGCTAATTATCATCAAATGGTTCGCAGTGAAGTAATGCCAGCGCGTTTCAGAAATAGTTTTGAAAAACCAGAAGCTTTAACGCCAAACGAATTAACGGAAGTAAATTTCAGATTACAAGATGTTTTACATACCTTTAAAAAAGGACATAAAATACAAATTCAAATTCAAAGCACTTGGTATCCAATGATTGCCGTAAATCCACAAAAGTTTTTAGACAATCAATATTTAGCTAAAAAAGAAGATTATACAAAAGCCTTTATAAAGATTTTTAATGATAGTCATATCGAGGTAGAAATCTTAAAACAATAAGCGAAAGCTGTCTGAAAAGGCAGCTTTTTTTATTTGCAATTAAAAACATTGTTTCGTTATAGCCAATAAACTACTTTTGCACTTCTAAATTCTAATTTCTGAATTCCAAATTATTATGAATTACCTTTCTGTAGAAAACATATCTAAAAGTTATGGCGAACGTGTGCTGTTTGAAAACATTTCATTTGGTATCAACAAAGATCAAAAAATAGCTTTTATTGCCAAAAATGGTTCTGGAAAAACAACCATCATGAATATGCTTAATGGTTTTGATGAACCCGATACAGGACAAGTTGTGGTTCGTAAAGAAATCAAAATGGCATTCCTTTCTCAAAACAACAATTTGCAAGAAGAATTGACTATTGAAGAAAGTATTTTTGCTAGTGATAATGAGATTTTAAAAGTCATTGAACAATATGAAAAAGCATTAGAAAATCCAGAAGATGAAGAAGTGTACCAACGCGCTTTTGATGATATGGATCGCCATAATGCTTGGGATTTTGAAACACAATACAAACAAATTCTTTCAAAACTAAAACTAGAAGATTTAAAACTAAAAGTAAAAAGTCTTTCAGGAGGTCAAAAAAAGCGTTTAGCTTTAGCTATCATATTAATTAGTCGCCCTGATTTATTAATTTTAGATGAGCCTACCAATCACTTAGATTTAGAGATGATTGAATGGTTAGAAAGTTATTTTGCTAAAGAAAACATTACCTTATTTATGGTAACACACGACCGTTTCTTCTTAGAACGAGTTTGTAATGAAATCATAGAATTAGACAACGGAAAACTATATCAATACAAAGGAAATTATTCTTACTACTTAGAAAAAAAAGAAGAGCGAATTGCTTCTGAAAATGCCAGTATTGATAAAGCACAGAATATATTCGTAAAAGAATTAGCATGGATGCGAAGACAACCAAAGGCTAGAACTACCAAATCTAAATCAAGACAAGATGATTTCTATGTCATTAAAGAAAAAGCAGAAAGTCGAAGAAAAGAAAATGTAGTTGAATTAGAAATAAACATGGAGCGTATGGGAAGTAAAATCATTGAATTGGTTAAGCTTAACAAAAGTTTCAAAGACAGGGTTATTTTAGATGATTTTACCTATTCATTTCAACGTGGAGAACGTATTGGAATCATAGGAAAAAACGGAACAGGAAAATCCACTTTCTTAAATATTATGACACAAACAATACCACCTGATTCAGGAAAAGTTATTGTTGGTGAAACTATTAAAATTGGATATTACACACAAAGCGGTATCAATCCAAAACCAGGTCAAAAAGTTATTGATATCATTAAAGAATACGGAGAATATATACCATTAACAAAAGGAAAAATAATTTCAGCTTCCCAATTATTAGAGCGTTTTTTGTTTGATGCTAAAAAACAATATGATTTTGTAGAAAAATTAAGTGGAGGAGAATTAAAACGTTTGTATTTATGTACTGTTTTAATCCAAAATCCTAATTTCTTAATTCTGGATGAACCAACTAATGATTTAGATATTGTAACTCTAAATGTACTAGAGAGTTTCTTACTAGACTTCCCTGGAAACTTATTGGTGGTTTCTCACGATAGGTATTTCATGGATAAAATTGTAGATCATTTATTTGTTTTTAGAGGAGAAGGAGAAGTTGAAGATTTCCCAGGAAATTATTCTGATTTTAGGGCTTATGAAGATTCTGCTGATGTGCAACAAAAAGAAGATAACAAAGCTGAAAAGAAAGATTGGAAGCAACAAAATAGTACCGCTGGATTAACATTCAATGAACAAAAAGAATACCAAAAAATTGAACGAGAAATTAAAGATTTAGAGTTTGAAAAAAGTAAAATAGAGCAATTATTTTCTGATGGAAAAGTAGCTGATGATGCTATTGAAATAAAGGCAAATGAATTAGAAGCCATCATGCAAAAAATAGAAGCTAAAGAAGAACGATGGTTTGAGTTAAGTGCTAAAATGGAATAAGGTTTCACAGCGTCACACTAAGTTTCACACAATGTTTCTCAAAGTTTTTTTTCTTAAATTTCTTTGCGTTACTTTGTGCCGAACATAGAGAAACTTTGTGCTACAATTAATTAAATCATATCTAAAATTTCTAAAAAACTCCACCAATCAGCATGGAGTACATTCACCATTTGTATATAATTTGGTAACAAAATGCTTTTATGATAGAAAAAAGAAGAGTGAATATGCTATTCTTAAAAATTACAGAAATTCACTTTTAGAAAATAAAAACTTCATCGAAGTAACCGATTTTGGTGCAGGATCAAAAGTCTTTACATCCAACAAAAGACAAATATCAAAAATTGCAAAAACAGCTGGAATATCTTTAAAAAGAGCTCAATTATTATATAGAGTAGTAAATTATTTTCAACCATCAACTATTCTAGAAATTGGAACCTCATTAGGATTAGCCACTTCTGCCCTATCTTTAGGAAATCCAAAAGCACAAATTACAACTTTAGAAGGCTGTAGTCAAACTATAAAACAAGCCCAAGAGCAACTTCAAAAAAACAACTTTAATACCATAAAATTCATCAATACAGAGTTTTCAAGGTATTTAAAAACCCATCACCCATCACCCATCACCCATCACCTAATCTATTTTGACGGCAATCATTCCAAAAAAGCTACATTAGAATATTTTGAGCTTTTATTACCCACAGTAACAAATGAAACGGTTTGGATTTTTGATGATATTCATTGGTCAAAAGACATGGAAGAAGCATGGGAAATTATAAAAAATCATTCAAAAGTAACAGTAACCATAGATACATTTCAATGGGGTTTTGTCTTTTTTAGAGCAGAACAAGAGAAAGAACATTTTACGATTCGAGTATAACGCTTTACAGTAAATACGCTAAAATTTCTAACCCTTTGTCAAATTTCTTAAATCTGTGTTCTAAAAAAATAATTTATAACTGTAACAATTTCAAACTTAATTCTACTTATACTTAGTTATGAGTTCAAATTTTCTGAATTCTAAATTCTAAATTCTAAATTAAAATGTCAAAACCTATCATAGAAATTAAAGGAATTACTAGAAACTTTCCCCTAGGAAACGAAACTGTTTATGTATTAAAAGGTATAGATTTAACCATAAACAAAGGAGAATATGTTGCTTTAATGGGACCATCAGGTTCAGGGAAATCGACTTTAATGAATATTTTAGGTTGTTTAGACACACCAACTGACGGTTCTTATATGCTAAACGGCAAATTAGTTAGTAAAATGCATGATGATGAATTAGCAGGTATCAGAAACACCGAAATTGGTTTCGTATTCCAGACATTTAACTTAATGCCTAGAACAACTGCCCTTGACAATGTTGCTTTACCAATGGTATATGCAGGATATTCAAAAGCAGATAGAAATAAACGTGCAACAGAAGTACTTTCACAAGTAGGATTAGCAGATAGAATGGACCATAAACCTAACCAACTTTCGGGTGGTCAACGTCAGCGTGTAGCTGTGGGTCGCGCTTTAGTTAATAAGCCATCTATTATTCTTGCCGATGAACCAACAGGAAATCTTGATAGTAAAACTTCAACAGAAATCATGGGATTATTTGATGAAATTCATGCCAATGGTAATACTGTAATTTTAGTAACTCACGAAGAAGACATTGCTGAACATGCACATAGAATCATTCGTCTACGCGATGGAGTTATTGAAAGTGATAAAAAGAATAAGTAATTTTAGAAGCTGAATCAAGTTTAGCTTGACAAATATTGACGTTAATTCGTGTCATTCTGAATTTATTTCAGAATCATTCTTTTCTACATAATGAGTACTTATTGAAGCAAATGGCTTGGTTTTACTTACCAACCCTTTTCCTGCTGTACATTCTATCTTTTTTTTCAAAAAAGGATGCCATTCCCATCAGGGCTATCTAATAAATCATTTTTTCTTTTGCTTTCATTCTGTTATCTTTGATAAAATTTACAAAAAGTCATGATAATTCTACTTTCAATCATTATAGTTTTATACATCATCTTAAAAGTTTTGCATAAAAAATATCCTAGTGATATGAATCATAGAAAATCATTTCAGTTAAAGTCAAACAAAAAATCGAAGCACTATAACTAGTTACTAAATTACTAGTCACTAATTACTCATTAAATGAAAGTTTACACAAAAACAGGAGATAAAGGAACAACAGCCCTTTTTGGAGGAACAAGAGTTCCCAAACATCATATTCGAATTGAAAGTTATGGTACGGTTGATGAATTAAATTCATATATAGGCTTAATTAGAGATCAAGATATTAATCCATCGCATAAAAAAGTTTTAGCCGAAATTCAAGATAGACTATTTACCGTTGGAGCTATTTTAGCTACACCACCAGAAAAAGAAACCTTGAAAAACGGTCAACCAAGGCTTCAAAACTTAGGATTAGTTCTGTCCGATATCGAATTTTTAGAAAAAGAAATCGATACTATGGAAGAAACATTACCACAAATGACGCATTTTGTACTTCCTGGAGGGCACACAACGGTGTCATATTGTCACATTGCGAGATGTGTTTGTCGTAGAGCTGAACGTTTAGCAGTACATTTGAACGAATTAGAACCAACAAACGAACTTGTTTTGACATATTTAAACCGACTTTCTGACTATCTTTTTGTGTTGGCACGAAAGTTGTCTCAAGATTTAAACGCTGAGGAAGTAAAATGGATTCCAAGGAAGTAGTTTACAGTAATCAATTACTGTGTTTGATAAAAATAAATGAAGTAGTTTTTTACTAATTATTGAACACTAAAAACGGAATACTGAACACTAAAATAAGACGTTCTTAAAAATATTTATAAAATAAATCAAAAAAAACTTGACTTTTTAAGTTAAAAATTTATTTTTGCACAAATTTAAATCGATAAAAAGATGTATTGGACATTAGAATTAGCATCCTATTTAAGTGATGCACCTTGGCCAGCTACCAAAGACGAGCTTATTGATTACGCCATCAGAGCAGGAGCTCCTTTAGAAGTAGTGGAAAATCTACAGTCTATAGAAGATGAAGGAGAAATCTACGAATCAATGGAAGAAATTTGGCCTGACTATCCTACAGACGAAGATTATCTTTGGAATGAGGATGAGTACTAAAAAATAATAAATAATCACAACAGAAAAAGTCTCTTACTGAGGCTTTTTTTTTGGTTATATTTACAAACTATTAGATAAAACAAACTATTATGAGTTTTTTAAATTCAATATTGAAAGCTTTTGTGGGTGATAAATCCGAAAAAGATGTAAAAGCTATTCAACCACTTATTGCAAAAGTGCATACTTTTGAAAAAGCACTCGCAGCACTATCTCATGACGAGTTACGAGCTAAAACAATTGAGTTCAAAGAAAAAATAAAACAAGCAAGAGCAGAAAAAGATGCTAAAATTGTTTCTTTAAAAAATGAAGCCGAAAATACGGCAGACATTGATGCTAGGGAAGACATTTATGCAGAAATTGATGTTCTTGAAAATGAAGCGTATGAAATTTCAGAAAAAGTATTGAATGAAATTTTACCTGAAGCTTTTGCAGTTATTAAAGAAACAGCTAAACGTTTTAAAGACAACACAACTTTAACGGTTAAAGCTACTTCAAAAGATATTGAATTATCAGCTTCAAAAGCATATATCAACATTGATGGAGATAATGCTGTTTGGTCAAACTCATGGGATGCAGCTGGTAAAGCCATCACTTGGGACATGATTCACTACGATGTACAGTTAATTGGTGGTGTAGTTTTACATCAAGGTAAAATTGCCGAAATGCAAACAGGTGAAGGAAAAACACTTGTAGCAACACTTCCACTCTACCTAAATGCATTAACTGGAAATGGAGTTCACTTAGTAACAGTAAATGATTATTTAGCAAAACGTGATAGTACTTGGAAAGCTCCGTTATTTGAATTTCATGGAATGACAGTAGATTGTATTGATAATCATCAGCCTAATTCACCAGCAAGAAGAAACGCATACAATGCAGATATTACTTACGGAACAAATAATGAATTTGGTTTTGATTATTTGCGTGATAATATGGCTCATGCTCCAGAAGACTTAGTACAACGCAAACACAATTTTGCAATTGTAGATGAGGTTGACTCTGTTTTAGTAGATGATGCCCGTACACCATTAATTATTTCTGGGCCAGTTCCTCAAGGAGATAGACAAGAGTTTAGTGAATTAAAACCAAAAGTTGAGAACCTATTTAACTTACAAAAGCAATTAGCTACTGGATTTTTAACCGAAGCTAAAAAATTAATCAAAGAAGGAAACACAAAAGAAGGTGGTTTTCAACTTTTAAGAGCATATAGAGCCTTACCAAAAAACAAAGCATTAATCAAATTTTTGTCAGAAGAAGGAATTAAACAATTGCTTCAAAAAACAGAAAATCAATATATGGCAGATAACAATCGTGAAATGCCAAAAGTAGATGAAGCTTTATATTTTGTTATTGAAGAAAAAAACAACCAAGTTGAATTAACCGATAACGGTATTCAGTTTTTATCAAAAGATACGGATGAAACATTCTTCGTATTACCAGATATTGGAACTGAGATTGCAAAAATTGAAAAAGCTAATCTTGAAAAAGAACAAGAAGCAGAAAAGAAAGATGAATTGTTTAAAGATTTCTCAATCAAATCTGAACGTATTCATACCTTAACACAATTGTTAAAAGCGTATTCATTATTTGAAAAAGATACTGAATATGTAATTATGGACAACAAGGTATTAATTGTTGATGAGCAAACAGGTCGTATTATGGATGGACGTCGTTATTCTGACGGATTACACCAAGCGATTGAAGCTAAAGAAAATGTAAAAATTGAAGCAGCTACTCAAACTTTTGCAACAGTTACTTTACAAAATTATTTTAGAATGTACAGCAAATTAGCTGGTATGACTGGTACTGCTGTTACAGAAGCTGGAGAATTATGGGAAATCTATAAGTTAGATGTAGTTGAAATTCCTACGAATAGACCAATAGCTCGTAAAGATAAAGAGGATTTAATATACAGAACCGTTCGTGAAAAATTCAATGCCGTTATTGAAGATGTTGTGGGCTTATCAAAACAAGGTCGTCCAGTATTAATTGGAACAACCTCTGTTGAAATTTCAGAATTATTAAGTCGCATGTTAAAAATGCGTGGTATTCAACACAATGTATTGAATGCAAAAATGCATAAAAATGAGGCAGAAATTGTTGCAGAAGCAGGAAAACCTGGTGTTGTAACTATTGCAACCAATATGGCTGGTCGTGGAACGGATATTAAATTATCAGATGAAGTTAAGAAAGCGGGTGGTTTAGCAATTGTAGGTACAGAACGACATGATTCTCGTCGTGTTGACAGACAGTTACGTGGTCGTGCTGGTCGTCAAGGAGACGTTGGTAGTTCACAATTCTATGTATCATTAGAAGATAACTTAATGCGTTTATTTGGTTCAGATAGAGTAGCTAAAGTAATGGATAGAATGGGATTACAAGAAGGAGAAGTAATTCAACATTCAATGATGACCAAGTCTATTGAACGTGCGCAGAAAAAAGTAGAAGAAAACAATTTTGGCGTTCGTAAACGTTTATTAGAATATGATGACGTAATGAATGCTCAAAGAGAAGTAGTGTACAAAAGAAGACGTCATGCTTTACATGGAGAACGTTTGAAAGTGGATATTGCTAATATGATGTATGATACTTGCGAGTTAATTGTACAAGAAAATAAAGCCGTTAATGATTATAAGAATTTTGAATTTGAATTGATTCGTTATTTTTCGGTAACATCTCCAATTACTCAAAATGAATTTGCAAAATTATCTGAAAAAGATATTACGGCAAAAGTATATAAAGCTGTACTGGCTCATTATGAAGAAAAAGTAATTCGCAATGCAGAAGAAGCATTTCCTGTAATTAAGAATGTTTATGAAAACAACAATGGTAAATATGAACGAATTGTAGTTCCTTTTACAGATGGTATTAAAACATTAAATGTAGTTACTAATCTAGAAAAAGCTTATACCACTGAAGGAAAATCATTAATAGGTGATTTCGAAAAGAACATAACATTAGCTATCGTTGATGAAGCTTGGAAAAAACATTTACGCAAAATGGACGAAATGAAAACTTCTGTTCAATTAGCCGTTCACGAACAAAAAGATCCTTTATTAATTTATAAATTTGAAGCATTCAATTTGTTTAAAAAAATGATTGATGAAGTAAACAAAGAAGTAATTTCTTTCCTATTCAAAGGAGATTTACCATCACAAAATCCAAATGAAATTCACGAAGCAAAACAAGTTCGTCAAAAAGAAAACTACACAGAGAGTAAAGCTTCAACAGAAATAAGTGATTCGGCTGCTGCAAATAAACAAGCAGGTGAAATGGCAAGTCAAAGACCTCAAGTTACAGAAACTATAGTTAGAGATACACCCAAAATAAATCGTAATGACACCGTTACTATCAAACATGTAATGAGTGGTAAAACCGAAACTATTAAATACAAAAAAGCTGAAAGCATGATTGCTTCTGGCGAATGGGTTTTAGTTTAAGAATCAGAACTTAAAATTTAGGAATCCTCAATTATAATAATAATTGAGGATTTTTTTTATATTTGAATAAAAACAATAAAATGAAACTGAAAACCATATTCCTTAGCCTATTATTCATTTGTACTATTTCCTCATTTGCTCAAGACATGGAAAGTTTAAAAAAAGAAGCAAAAAAAGCGTACAAAGCAGGTGCTACAATGAATTTTGAAATGATATTTGAAACTACTTATCCAAAAGTTTTTGAAATAATCCCTAAAGAAGCTATGAAAGGAATGTTTAAACAAATGATGGATAATGAACAACTCTCTATTACTTTAGTTGAAGTTGAACCCAATTTCTCTTTTGGTGAAATAAAAAAAATAGGCGATAAAACTTTTTGCGTTGTTGATCACGATAATGTAATGAGCTTAAAATTTAAAACACCAATAGAAGATGCTGAATCCATGGCTAATTCATTTAAATCATCAATGAATGCTAAAAAAGTATTATACGATAAAGATAGTGGCGCATTTACAATAGAATTGCGTTCTACATTAATTGCTGTAGCAGATGAAAGCACACAAAACACTTGGAAATTCTTAAATAAAGACAAAGAAAATAAATTATTCAAAATGATTTTTGACCAAGAAACTAAAGTGGCATTAGGATTATAATATAAAATTATCAAACAGTAATTGTTTTGAGATTTTTGTAATAAACTTTTTCAAAATACGTTTTTAAAAAAAAGCCAAATGAAAAAACTAACTATACTATTTTCAGCAATACTGTTATTCTTAGCAATGATTGGATTTGGACTATACGGTTTTAGTAAAATTATATACAACAGTTGCGATTGTGAAAGATTTACTATAGATAATATTGAATTGAGAACGGGTATAAACATTCCTTCCATTAAAAAAACAGACTGTTTTTATAACGAAAAAACTAAAACAAAAAATATAACATTTGTACTAGACACTGAAAATATTGATTTTGAAGACTATATCAAAAAAAATGACTTTAGAGAAACTAAAGCCAATGCTATTTTAACAAAATCAAATAATCTAAAAAATCATAAATACAAAGCCATCCTTGATAAAAAATTAGGGGTATTAGAAATTGAGATTACCTATAAGAATTAAAATTATCTCTTTTTTAAAAACACAATCATACTTGGTTCAATAGCCGTATGATTTGTAAAAAACAAAATACCATTTTCATACTCAGCTTCAATAAGAAAATGACTTCCTTTAAAATAATTTTGAATTACTGTTGCTTTTAACTTCGAATCTTCTACCAATTGCAATTGATGTGGATAAACAAAGACAACTTCATCAGAGTTTTCTTTAAAAAAACTAGTTTTAATCTCATTAACATCATCAAAAAGTGAAGCTACATAAAAAGTTGGTGGATTAGCAATTAAATGTTTTGGAGAACCTTTCGCAATTTGTTTTCCATCTTTTAATACAATAATTTCATCTACAAAAGACAAGTAATCATTTTCGTCATGAGAAGCTATTATAGTTGTAATTCCATGCTCTTTAAGGTATTTAAAAAGGCTTCTGCGCAAGCTGTTTTTTCTAAAATTATCAATATGACTAAATGGTTCGTCTAATAATAAAACTTCTGGCTCTAAAGCCAAAACTCTTGCTAAAGCTACTCTCTGCATTTGTCCACCACTCAAAAACTTTGCCTTTACGTTTGCGAATTCACTCATTTCTACAATTTGTAACAATTCGGCAATTCTTTCTTTTTTCTTTTCAGGAAAAAAATTAGACAGGTATTTCCCAACGTTTTCTGCAACCGTTATAAAAGGCATTAAATCAAAATCTTGTGCTAAATATTTCATATAATCCATTCCTGGAACTAAATTATATTTAGGCCCTAATACTTCATTTTCTTTCCAAAAAATTTGTCCTTTATCTAAATCGTGTAATCCATAAATTAGCTTCAATAAAGTGCTTTTCCCACAACCACTTTCACCAATAATAGCAAGTGTTTGCCCTTCTTCTAATACAAAAGAAAAATCATGAATAGTTTTTTGTTTTAAATAAGAAAATGAAATATTTTGAATGGATAACATTATATGATATAATTTTTGTCTAGTTAATGTCTTTTAAATTTAACAATTCATCGAGAAAATTTATTAAAAAATCATGATTCATTAGTTAAAAAAACAAATTTACAACTAAATAAAAAAAGAGCACTACTCAATTTAGAGGAATGCTCTTTTCAACCAAACAAAAAAAACATCAATTAAATTTTTCAAATTGTTTTGTATGTACTCTTGCCTTTAAATCATGAAGCAAGTTATATAATCCAAAGAATGTTCTATTGATATATAAAAAATGCTGAGAACCTCTATTGCCATTCATTTTTCTCAACTGAGTATCTTTAGAGAACTCTTCTCCCATTGCAGCTATTTGTCCAAAAAATTCAGTGTCGGAAAAATCAAAAAAGTCACCATGAAAAGGTTTTGTAAACAAACTTAATAAGCTGTGAAATAAATCGGTAAAATAGGCAATTTCTTTTGGGGAATCATCTTCACGTAAGATTTCTAATTCATATAACTTTTCATTAAAAAGTTTAGGATTATCTATAATCTCTGGTTTAGCTAATTCAAAATAAGGCACATAAAAATCTTCAGGAACATGTTTAATACAACCAAAATCAATTGCAATTAAATTTCCATCATCATCCACTAAAAAATTTCCTGGATGCGGATCAGCGTGTACTTGTTTCATCTTATGTATTTGATACATATAAAAATTCCACAAAGTTTGTCCTAATTTATCTCCCAATTCCCTGTCCGTATTCTTAGCAGAAAATTCAGATAAATGTATTCCATGCATCCAATCCATTGTAATGATTTTTTCTGATGAAAGAGCTTCATAATACTTTGGGAATCTCAAATTATCAATATGCGAACAAGCTTTAGCCATTTCTTCTCCTTGACGTAATTCTAAATTATAATCTGTTTCTTCCATCAATTTATTTTCAACCTCTTTAAAGTACTTTTCAGAATCTTTACCTTGTAAGTTGAACATTTTAATAGCAAACGGTTTTACAATAGCTAAATCAGAACCTATGCTGTCAGCCACGCCAGGGTATTGAATTTTTACAGCCAAATCTTTTCCCTCTTTAGTTGCTTTATGTACTTGACCAATACTAGCTGCATTCACAGAGTCTTCAGAAAAAGTATCATAAATTTCTTCGGGTGTTTTTCCTAAATATTTTTTAAACGTCTTACGAACTAATGGTGCTGACAAAGGAGGAACTGAAAACTGAGCTAAAGAAAACTTTTCTACATAAGCGCGAGGCATAATATTTTTTTCCATACTCAACATTTGAGCTACTTTTAGGGCACTACCCTTTAAGTTTTTTAAACCATCATATATATCTTCTGCATTATTTTCATTTAATTTATCTTTATTTAAGGAAGGATTTACCATTTTTTCACCATAATAAGCTAAATAATTTCCTCCTATTTTAAAGCCTGTTTTTACTAATTGTCCAGCGCGTTCAATTTTATTTGTTGGAATTTTGTCTAATGTCTTCATAAATTATTAATTAAAGCGTTCTTTCCAAATGAACTTCCCTAAATCAATTAAGCTTTCAAGTGGTGTAGTGTCTAAAACATCTAAAACTGCTTTAACTGATTTTTCAATCATAATATCTGTTTTTTCAAAACCTTTTGAAGTATCATCTAGCCAAAATTTCAATAAAAACAAAAACTGAATCCAAGCTCCTTCAGCAAAGAATGGTTTTGTTAATTTCTTAATTTGATCACTTTTAGGCATTTCACTTTCATCAATAATTTGTTCTACAAAAGATTTAAAGTGCGTTCTCATACCTTTCAGCTGTTTTAACGTTTTCAGACCGTTTTTACTGTCTTTTAAAGTAAAGTATACATAACTTCTATTTAACGACAACACTTCAAATAAAGTAAAATAAAGCGATAACAATTTGTTTCTATTGGTATAAGAAGCAAAGTTTTCATCTTTTACTAAATTAGAAGCTATATTTTCATAGAATTTTACCCAAATATCCTCTTTCAAAGCCTCAATAGAACCATAAAAGCTATAAAAATCAGCTTCTTCTATTTCATTTTCTTTGCAAAACAAATACACATTTTTAGGCTCAGCATTTTGCACTAAAACGCTATCCATATATAAACTAACAATTGAGTTGTCGTCTATTTTTTTCTTCTTAGTTGTTTTTTTAACAGTCATATTGTTGATTTTAAAACAGTATAAATTTACAAAATCACCTAACTTTAATAAAAAAACAAGAATCAAAGTTTTGTTAAAGTTCTTTCAAAAAAAAAGACTACTTCAAAGAGAAGTAGTCTTTTCTATTATTATGTATTGTATTGATTAATTTCCTGCTTCTTTTTTAGCATCTTCAATCATTTTGTCATTTGCTGTAATTGCAAACTCTACACGTCTATTTTTACTTCTACCTTCAACGGTTTCGTTATCAGCAATTGGATCAGCAATTCCTAACCCTTTTGTAGTAAAACGAGCAACGCTTAAACCTTTACTAGCTAAATAATTTTTAACAGATGCTGCTCTTTGTTCAGATAATGTTTGGTTATATTCTACTTTACCTGTACTATCAGTATAACCAAAAATAGTAATATCAGTATCCGCATAACTTTGGAAAACAGGAATCAGCTTATCTAAATTAGTTTTTGCTTGTGTGGTTAATGTTGATTTACTTGTATCAAAACGAACTGCATTTTCTCCTAGAACTAATTTAATTCCTTCTCCTACTCTTTCAACTTCTGCTCCTGGTAAAGCTTCTTTGATTTCTCTGGCTTGTTTATCCATTTTATTACCTATAACACCACCTGCTACACCTCCTACAACACCACCAAGAACAGCACCTAATTCAGAACTACCTCCTTTAACGTTGTTTCCAATAACAGCACCTAAAATAGCTCCTGCTGCAACACCAATGGCTGCACCACGTTGTGTTTTATTTGTATTCTTTGCTGCTTCACAACTTGTAAGTATCGTTCCTGCTAAAAAAACTAACGATAAACTATAAATTAAAAATCTTTTCATCTTTATTATTTTTTGGGTTATTATTGTTTTTGAAATTGGTAAGTAACCTCTTTAATAGATCCTCCTACGTTAATTTTATCAATTAATTCAAAACTTGTTTCCGTTACATTAGCAACTCTTAAAATATAGCCTTGACTTACTTTTTTAGCTTTATAGTCATTTATAATTTTCATTACAAAGTTGCCCTCTTTATTAATATACCAAGTAATTGGAGAACTAAATGCAATACAACTAGCATCATTTAATGTCATTGTTCCTTTATTGTTATTTGAAACAAATTTCCAAGTGCTTCCGATAAAACATTTAGAATCAGCTAAATCAAAAGAATTAACTTTAATATAATCAGAACCAGGAAAGCTAACAGATGTAACCATCCAATCTCCTTTTATCACACGCTCCGTTTTATTATCAACCTTAGTATTTGTTATTGATTGCGATTTGCATCCAAACAATAAAACAGAAAAGACAAGTAGTAAAATGCTTTTTTTCATAATTAAAAATTTAGGTAAATTAATTTATACAAAATTAAGATAGTATTCTATATATTGGTTATATAATTTCAATAAATATTAATAAAACTCCAACATCGGTCAATTTGTCAGATGAAATGCAATTGGTACTCTATTTGTCTATAAAAAACACAAATGTTTAACTTTAAAAAATAATCATATGACAACAGGAAAAATTAATGTTTCAGTAGAAAACATCTTTCCCTTAATCAAAAAATTTTTATATAGTGATCACGAAATTTTTCTTCGTGAATTAGTTTCAAATGCAACCGATGCAACTTTAAAATTAAAGCACCTAACTAGTATAGGTGAATCAAAATCAGAATACGGAAATCCAATCATTGAAGTCAAAATTGATAAAGAAGGAAAAAAACTTCACATTATTGACCAAGGTTTAGGAATGACTGCTGATGAAGTTGAAAAATACATCAATCAAATTGCCTTTTCTGGAGCTGAAGAATTTTTAGAAAAATATAAAGATTCTGCTAAAGATTCAGGTGTTATTGGTCATTTCGGATTAGGATTTTACTCTGCTTTTATGGTAGCATCAAAAGTAGAAATCATTACTAAATCACACACTGATGCACCAGCAGCTCATTGGACATGTGATGGTAGTCCAGAATTTACCTTAGTTTCAAGTGATAAAACAACAAGAGGTTCTGAAATCATTCTTCACATTGCTGAAGATTCACTAGAGTTTTTAGAAGAAAGCAGAATTGCTGGATTACTTTCAAAATACAATAAGTTTATGCCAATTCCAATTAAATTTGGAACCAAACAAGAAGCTTTACCAAAACCAGAAGATGCTCCTGAAGACTATAAAACGGAATACAAAGAAGTAGATAATATCATTAATAACCCTAATCCAGCATGGACAAAACAGCCAACTGAATTATCAGAAGAGGATTATAAATCATTCTACAGAGAAATGTATCCAATGCAGTTTGAAGAACCATTGTTCAACATTCATCTAAATGTAGATTATCCATTTAATTTAACTGGAATTTTATATTTCCCTAAATTATCTGCTGATTTACAAATGCAAAAAGATAAAATTCAATTATATCAAAACCAAGTATATGTTACGGATAATGTAGAAGGAATTGTACCTGAATTTTTAACCATGTTAAAAGGAGTGATTGATTCTCCAGATATTCCGTTAAATGTTTCTCGTTCTTATCTTCAAGCTGATGGAAATGTGAAAAAGATTTCAAACTATATTACTAGAAAAGTAGCAGATAAATTGAAATCATTATTCAATGAAAATCGTGAAGATTTTGAGAAAAAATGGAATGATATTAAGATTGTTTTAGAATATGGAATGCTTTCTGAACCAAAATTCTATGAAAAAGCAGGAGCATTTACATTATATCCAACTGTGGATGATAAATTCTATACGCTTGATGAACTAAAAGAAAACTTAAAAGAAAACCAAACCGATAAAGACGGAAAATTAGTTATTCTATATGCTTCAAATATAGAAGCTCAACACAGTTATATTCAAGCAGCTAAAGACAAAGGTTACCAAGTATTATTGTTAGACAGCCCAATTGTATCACATTTAATTCAGAAATTAGAAAGTGATAATGAAAATTTAACGTTTGCTCGTGTTGATGGAGATGCTATTGACAAATTGATTCAGAAAGAAGACAATCAAATTTCAAAATTATCTGATGAAGAAAAAGAAACTTTGAAAGCCTCAATAGAAACTATTGTTCCAAAAGAAAAATATAGTGTACAATTAGAAGCTATGGATACCAATGCGGCACCCTTTATGATTACGCAACCCGAATTTATGCGTAGAATGAAAGAAATGAGTCAATCTAGTGGTGGCGGAATGTTTGGAATGGGCAATTTCCCTGAAATGTACAATTTAATTGTAAACACCAATTCTGAATTAGCAACTTCTTTATTAAATACTAAAGATGAAAGTGCTAAAGAAAATTTAGTAAAACAAGCTTTAGATTTAGCCAAACTTTCACAAGGATTATTAAAAGGAGAAGAATTAACTGCTTTTGTAAAGCGTAGTTTTGAAACTATAAAATAATCCTCACTATTATTCTGAACTTGTTTCAGTATCTCACATTAATCCTGACAGGTTTTAAAAACCTATCAGGATTTTTTTTTATATTTGAAAAAATAGTACTAACAAAATGCATCAAAAACCAACATTATACTTTAAAAACGACATGGAATGGAGAGCATGGTTACATGAAAACCATCACGCTTCCACAGGAGTTTATTTAATTTTTTATAAAGTAACAAGTGAAACAGAAAGCATGCGTTGGGAAGAAGCTGTAAGAGTAGCCATTTGCTATGGATGGATAGATTCTACTGTAAAGAGACTAGATGACGAAAGAAGGCAACAACTTTTTACACCAAGAAAAGATAAAAGTGTTTGGAGCAAACTCAATAAAACCTATATTGAAGATTTAATTGCTGCTAATTTAATGCATCAAAGTGGATTAAAGAAAATAGAAGTTGCTAAACAAAACGGCTCATGGGAAAGTTTAGATGCCGTAGAAAATTTAGAAATTCCTAATGATCTACAAGTAGCTTTTGATAAAAATGAAATGGCATTTACAAATTATAAAAATTTTAGTAAAACCTATAAAAAAAGTTATTTATATTGGCTCAACCAAGCCAAAAGAGAAGAAACCAGACAAAACAGAATTGCGCAAATTATAGATTTGTGTGAAAAAAATTGTAAAGCCAGAGAATAAAACATATGATAAATATTTTAAAAAAAATAGTAACCAAACTAGGAGGTGTTGACACATCAGAGAAAAATCATGTAACTACTTTTACAGAAGAAAAAATCAATGCTGTAATTGGAGACAAAATAGCAACTTGTGAAAATGGCGGTATTTGGATTCAAGTACAAGAGCTGTCAGAATTCCATTTCTTGAATACAACTATTGTTGGAAATAAAAATTTGAAAACATTTAAAGGAATTACTTTTCACTTCCTTTCAAATGACAAAATACATGAATTACATTCTGATACTAAAGAAATAGAATCTGAATTTTCAAATATTTCAAATCAATGGATTACACAATTTAGCTTTGACATTACAGAAATTGATTTTGATACTATGCTAAATGAAGGAAATACAATTGATGTAAAAAACAACAAAGAAACTGAAACGTTTACAATAATAAAATGAAAACCAAATTCTTAACCTTACTCCTACTTTTCTCAATTTTATCATTCTCGCAAGAAAAAACACCTTTTTCAATTGGTGAAACTGTAACCCTAAAATCAGAAATTCTAAAAGAAGACCGTGTTTTAAACATTGCTTTACCAGAAGGTTATAATGCAACAAAAGAGGAACAATATCCCGTTATTTATTTATTAGATGGTTCTGCAAATGAAGACTTTTTACACGTTGTTGGGTTAGTTCAGTTTTTTAATTTGCAATTTAATATGCCAAAAGCTATTATTGTAGGGATTGCCAATGTGGATAGAAAAAGAGATTTTACTTTTCCAACTACGGATAAAGAACTTATTGAAGCATTCCCTACAACAGGAAAATCTGAAAAATTTATCCATTTTATTGAAACAGAATTACAACCCTATATCAATTCTTATTATAAAACCTCAAACAAAAAATACATTATTGGTCAATCACTTGGAGGTTTATTAGCAACCGAAATTTTATTAAAAAAACCTGAGCTTTTTACAAATTACCTTATTACAAGCCCTAGTCTTTGGTGGGACAATGAAACACTTTTAGCTAACGCCACTACCCTTTTAAAAAACCAAAAAAACTTAAATCTAAATGTATATCTAGCTGTTGGAAAAGAAGGAAAAGTTATGGAAAACGACGCCAAAGATTTAGCCAAAATCATAGACAAAGAAGCTAAACAAAAAATAAATTTCCAATTCGAATATTTTCCAAAAGAGAATCATGCTACTATTTTACACAACAGCTTGTACAAAGCTTTTTTATTAGAATTTCCATATAAAGAACCTAAAGAATGATTTAAATACTAAAAATAACCAATACTGTTAAACATGAAAAGAAATTATTTTGATACCATCGGTTTTTCAGTAAGTTGGTTTGCACTAATTACACAGTTTGTTTTAATGTTACAAAATAGACAAACAGATATAATTGAAATGATAATTCGCTTTTTTAGTTTCTTTACAATTTTAACTAATATTTTAGTTGCATTATATTTCACAGTTCGCATTTTTAAAATTAAGAGCAATCCCTTAGCCTTTTTATATAAAACGGGTTCATTGACAGCAATAACTGTTTTTATTTTATTAGTAGGTATTGTTTATCAAGTAGTTTTAAGAAGTATTTGGGAACCACAAGGTTTACAAAAAATTGTTGACGAATTGTTGCATTCTATAATTCCATTATTTGTTTTCATCTACTGGTTTTTATTTTCCAATAGAGATGACACAAATTTTAAAAGCTTTAAAAAATGGTTAGCTTATCCTTTCATCTATTTTATTTTTATAGCAATCAGAGGATCCTTTTCTGAGTTTTATCCATATCCCTTTGTAAATAGTAAAGAAATAGGGTTTCTACAAACTGGCATCAATTTTGTATTAATTACAGTCTTTATATTCTTTTTATTTGTAAATTTATTCCTAATAAGCCAAAAAATAAAAAACAAAATTATTAATTAAAAAATAATTCATTATGAAAAAAATAGTCTTTTTATTCTTAGCAACCACAGGTTTTATTTTAAGTTCATGTTCATCAACAAAAGCAACTAAAAGCAAGGAACTATTTGGCACAAAATGGGAATTAGAATATATTACAGGTTCTCGAATAGCATTTAATGGTCTATATCCTGATAAAAAACCTCAAATTACATTTAATGAAACAACAAGTGAAGTAAGTGGAACGGCAAGTTGCAATGGATATGCTGCAAAATATACTTTAGATGGAAATGCAATTTCTTTTGGTGAACCAGGACCAACAACCATGATGTATTGTGAAGGTGGTGGAGAAAAAGCATTTATAGAAATGATGAAAAAAGTAAATGCCTTTTCAATTGAAGATGATAAACTAAGCCTAATTGCAAATGATTTACCAGTAATGCGTTTTAAAAAAATAGCTACAGAATAATCTATTAGACAAATTAAATTCCTCCTAAAAAAAATAAAATGAAAAAAATAATCTTTTTATCTGTAGTAGCAGTTATACTTACAAACTGCAAAAATAAAGAAACTGAAGAAGTAACGATAAGCGAAACCCCAATTACAGAAACAGTAGAGGCAAAACAAATAGCATTAGCAAATGATTGTTACGTATACGATGCTGATGGTAGCAAAATAGAACTTCAAATTACCAATACACAAAATGAAATTTCAGGAAATTTGTGCTATACACTTAAAGAAAAAGACAGCAATAAAGGAACATTTAAAGGAAATCTAAATGGAGCTATTTTAGTTGCAGATTATACTTTTCAATCAGAAGGAACAGAAAGTACAAGACAAGTAGCCTTTTTAGTTAAAGACAATCAACTTATTGAAGGATATGGCGAAACGATTACAGAAGGTAACATATCAAAATTTAAAGATATTACTGCTTTAAGTTTCACCTCTACAATGCCATTGACAAAAACAACCTGTGAAAAATGAAGAGATCTATGTTTGTTTAAAAACGGAAAATCTACTTCAAAAGTAAAACAAACTTGTTTAACATTAAATACCCTAAACATTAAACTGAATCCTCTAAAAGAAGGTTCTAAAACAGAAGGAAATCCAGCTTATGTTTTATTTAATGAAGACAAATCAAAAGCAGAAATTTTTTTACCTGAATTTAATGACGGAATTCTTTTAAACAAAACTAGTAATGGTAATTGGTCTAACAATAAATATAAATTAATAAGTTGGAAAGGATTAGTCATTCAAGAAGAAGGAAAACCAATTTTTGGAGGTTAATATAAAAGTATTTAATTAAAACCTGAAGGAACTACTTTCAGGTTTTATTTTTTTATAATCTGAAAATAGTAACAAATACTCATTTTCATCGTCCTATGTCTATACTTAAAAAACAAAGATTTTGGAAACTATACTTTCAATAAACAACCTTAATAAAATATTTGGCAAAAAAATTCATGCCGTAAAAAATGTTTCTTTTGAAATAAAAAAAGGAAATGTCTACGGAATTTTAGGACCAAATGGTTCGGGAAAATCTACAACCCTTGGCATAGTACTTAATGTAGTTAATAAAACTTCCGGTGATTTTTCTTGGTTTAGTGGCAAATTAGAAACACACGATGCTTTAAAAAAAGTAGGTGCTATTATTGAAAGACCTAATTTTTATCCCTACATGACCGCCCAAGAAAATTTAGAATTGGTTTGTAAGATAAAAAACATCCCTTATAATAAAGTAATTGAAAAACTAGAGCTAGTTGGCCTTTTAGATCGAAAAGACTCCAAATTCAAAACTTTTTCATTAGGAATGAAACAGCGTTTAGCAATTGCTTCTGCCCTACTAAACGACCCAGAAATTTTAATCTTAGATGAACCAACAAACGGTCTTGATCCACAAGGTATTCGTCAGATTAGAGATTTAATACGATTAATTGCTGCTAACGGAACAACCATACTTTTGGCATCCCATTTATTAGATGAAGTTGAAAAAGTATGTACCCATGTTGTAGTGCTCCGCTATGGTGAAATGTTATACCAAGGCCCCGTAGATGCTATGGCTTCAAACGAAGGCTTTTTTGAATTACAAGCTCAAAATAATGCACAACTAATTCAAATACTAACAAAACACACAGCCATTGAAAAATGTATAGAAGAAGAAGGAAAAGTATTGGTCTACATAAAGAATAAATTAGAAGCCGATGAATTAAACCAATATCTTTTTGAAAATCAAATTGTACTTAGTCAACTAATCAAAAGAAAACACAGTTTAGAAGAACAATTTTTACAATTAACTAAATAAGGATTTTTAAAATTTTAAACTGTACCAACATCCTTCACCAATTACCCAAAAAACAAATAAAATGATACGATTACTCAATATAGAATTTCAAAAACTGTGGAAAAACAGAGCAAGTAAAGTTTTAACAATAACTTATTTTACTCTTTTTACTTTATTATCGTTAATTGCAGCTATTGAGTTTGATGTTGGTCCTTTTCATATAAGCATTGCAGATCAAGGCTTTTTTAATTTCCCGTTTATATGGCACTTTAATACATATATAGCCGATTTCTTTAAGATATTTTTAGCTGTAGTAATTGTATCTATGATGGCAAATGAATACAGTTATGGTACATTAAAACAAAACTTAATAGACGGAATGAGTAAAAAAGAATTTGTTCTTTCAAAATTTATAACCGTTGTATTATTTGCTCTAATTTCAACCCTATTTGTTTTCACTGTTTCCATCATTTTAGGATTAATGTATTCCTCTTATACAGAAAGCAGTATCATTTTTTCTCAAATTGATTATTTATTAGCCTACTTTATTAAATTAGTATGTTTCTTCACTTTTTGTTTATTTCTAGGAGTATTAATTAAACGTTCAGCATTTGCATTAGGCTTTCTCTTTTTTTGGTTTTTATTCGAAAAAATATCCTTTGGAATACTTAAATTTGGTATCCTAAGAAAGAAAAACAATGACATCACTATAGTGGATAAAATATATGATTTTATGCCTTTAGAATCCATGTCAAATTTAATTGTAGAACCCTTTACACGCTTAAATATTGCTAAAACAATAGGCAATCAAGTAGGAATTGAAAATGTAAAAGATTACTCCGTTCATTATTCAACATTAATAATCGTTATAATTTGGACAGCAATTTTTATTTTTGCCTCTTATTACATAGTAAAGAAAAGAGATTTATAGTATCTTTGCCCTTGGTATGAAAGGGACGAAAATTATTATATTATTGATATTCGCTGTTTTTTTTAGTCAAAAAAATTACAGCCAATATATTACAACAGATGAAAATTATACAGCACAACAATTAATACAAGATGTATTAATTAATAGCCCTTGTGCTACTGTATCTAATTTTTCTGTTTCAGGAGGAAATTTTGCATCTGGAGAAAAGAGTTATGCCTATTTTGATGGCACAGGTTCAACTTTTCCTTTTCAAAATGGAATTGTTTTAAGCACAGGAAAAGCTACTAACACACAAGGCCCAAACGATTCATTATCTGATGACGGAGCTAATATGGGTTGGACAGGTGATCCAGATTTAGAACAAGCATTAAACATTACCAATACATTAAATGCAACGATTTTAGAATTTGACTTCATTTCAGTAGGCAACAAATTTAGTTTTGATTACATCTTCTCATCAGAAGAGTACCAAGGTACTGCCCCTTGTAGATATTCAGATGGTTTTGCATTTCTACTGAAAGAAGTTGGGACTACGAATACATATCAAAATTTAGCCTTAGTTCCTAACACATCAACACCCGTTTTAGTTACAACCGTTCATCCACAAATTTCTGGAGGAAATGGATGTCCAGCTATAAACGAACAGTATTTTGATGCCTTTAACGGAACGAATCATCCTACAAATTTTAATGGACAAACAGTAGTTTTAACAGCTAAAGGAGAAATTACACCCAATGTTTTATATCACATTAAATTAGTTATTGCTGATGAAGAAAATTACAGATACGATTCTGCCATTTTTATTGGTGGAGGAAGTTTTAATTTTGGATTAGATTTAGGAGATGACCGATTAATAGCAACTGGAAATCCAATATGTCAAAATGATACGTTAACATTAAACGCAACTCAACAAGGTACAAATACATACCAATGGTATCAAGATGGAAACCTCCTTATTGGAGAAACCAATCCTACTTATACTGTTACTTCTGCTGGTAATTATTCTGTTGAAGTCAATATAAATGGTTCTTGCATTTCAGAAGGTGAAATTGAAATTGAATACGCTCCAACTTTAAACGTTGTTCAAACTCTTTTTGAGCAATGTGATACCGATGGAACTCAAGACGGATTTTCAAGTTTTGATTTAAGCACTATTAAAAATCAAATTTTTTCAAATTTACCTTCAACATTCACACTTGATTTTTTTGAAACGAATACCAGCACTACTCCATTAGCTTCAAATTACACAAACACAATTGCTAATCAACAAGTTATTTATGCCAAAATAACTAACATACAAGGATGTTATTCAGCATATCCCATAACATTGAAAGTAAATACTTTTTCTTTAGGACAAAATGAAACCATTGGATTATGTAATGGCAATACAACTGATTTATCCGTTCCAAATGGGTACATATCTTATAGTTGGAATACAAATCCTATTCAAACAACTCCTCAAATAACTGTAAATACTGCTGGAATCTATACCGTAACAGTTACAAATTCAAATGGTTGTACAACAACAAAAATATTTACAGTAGAATCGTCAGAACCAGCAACAATAACCAATATCATTGTCAATGATTTTAGCGAAAATAATACTGTTACTATTGAAGTTTCTGGAAATGGAAACTATGAATACTCCTTAAATGGTGTAACTTATCAAACCAGTAATACATTTAACTTTTTACAAACTGGAACTTATATCTTTTTTGTAAAAGACACTAAAGGCTGTGGCATTACAACTGGAACTTTTCAAATCTTAACAGCACCAAAATTTTTCACTCCAAATGGTGATGGACAAAATGAAATTTGGTATGTTCCCTTACTAGCATTACAACCTAAAACAATAATTACTATATTTGATAGATATGGAAAGTTGCTTTATAATTTTAAAGCAAATCAACAAGGTTGGGATGGCAAATTAAACGGAAAAGATTTATTTGCCGATGACTATTGGTATGTAATAGCTTTTGAAAGCGGAAGAATTGTAAAAGGACATTTTAGTTTAATTCGATAAAAATGATAAAAAACTTAATCTTAGTTGCTATTGGAGGTGCTTCAGGAAGTGTATTGCGATACTTGATTCATTGGATAGTTTCAAAAAGATCCGTTTCTTTTTTTCCTTATCAAACATTTATTGTTAATATTGTTGGCTGTTTATTAATTGGTCTACTTGTTGGATACCTATCAAGAATCCAAGGTGAAAATGAAACATTAAAATTACTTTTAATTACAGGATTTTGTGGTGGATTTACCACCTTTTCAGCTTTTGGATTAGAAAACGTTAACATGATTCAAAATCAAAATTACCAATTAGCCATTATATACACATCACTATCATTAATTTTGGGTATTTTAGCCGTGAGTTTAGGAATATTCATTTCAAAATAAGAAAAATAAACAATGTTTAACGCAGACGAATTACAAGAATTAAAAACACTATTAATATCTCCAAAAAAAATTAGTATAATTCCACATAGAAATCCAGATGGAGATGCTATGGGTTCAACACTTGCGTTATATCATTTTTTACTAAAACTAGAACATCAAGTAGTAATTGTGGCCCCTAATGAATTTCCTGATTTTTTAGCTTGGTTACCCGATGCAGATAAAATTTTAGTCTTTGAAAGAGAGAATGATAGAGCCAAAAAAGAAATTGAAAGCAGTAAATTAATTTTTACCTTAGATTTCAATGCATTGCATAGAACAGGAGACGTTATGGGTGCTTATTTAGAAACATTAGACATTCCAATGGCAATGATTGACCACCATCAAACACCAGATGATTATGCAAAATTTACTTTTTCAGATGTATCTTATGGTTCAACTTGCGAAATGGTATATCACTTCATTGATGCATTAGGATATAAAGATAGTATTGATAAAACTATCGCTACATGCATATATACTGGAATCACAACAGATTCAGGAAGTTTTAGATTTCCAAAAACCACAGGAACCACCCACAGAGTTGTTGCCGATTTAATTGATAGAGGAATAAACAACTCCGAAATACACAATGCCCTTTTTGATAATTCATCAATGAATCGGCTAAAAATTTTAGGGATAGCATTAAACAATTTAACCGTTTTACCAGAATACAAAACATCTTATATAACTTTAACCCAAGATGAATTAGACAGTGCTGACAATCAAAAAGGAGATACAGAAGGCATTGTTAATTATGGATTATCCATAAAAGGTATAGATTTTGCTGTCATTTTTATTGAGAATAAAGAAGAAGGAATTATTAAAATATCATTTCGCTCACAAGGCAGCTTTGATGTAAATGAATTTGCAAGAAAACACTTTAATGGCGGTGGGCACATTAATGCCGCTGGTGGAAAATCTTTATTATCACTTGATGATACAGTAAAAAAATTTATTGCTATTTTAGCAACTGAAAAAAAAGCATAATGAAAAAATTAATTTTAATATTATCCATAGGTATTGCGTTAACAAGTTGCTCACAACAGCAAGCAAGAAAACCCGTATCGCAATCCTCTGGAACATTCATCAATGAATCGATTGAAAGAAACAAAATTTTAATTGCAGAAGAAGAAAAAACAATTGATAATTTTATTAAAAACGATAGCCTAAATGAATATATTTCTTCACCAAAAGGATATTGGTACACCTACAATACAAAAGTAGATGACAATACAAAAAGGCCTACAAGAGGAGATATTGCTTATTTTGATTACGAAATAAAAAATCTAAAAGGAAAAACCATTTACACAAAAGAGGAATTAAAACCTCAAACTTATTTTGTAGATAAAGAAGATATTTTAATAGGCTTAAGAGATGGAATAAAAATCATGAAAAAAGGAGAACAAATTACTTTCCTATTTCCATCACATGCAGGTTTTGGTTATCATGGTGATAATGATAAAATTGGTACAAATGAACCTTTGTTATGTACAGTTACATTAAACGATATTAAAAAAGACACCTCAAATAATTAATCTCAAAAATGAAAAAAACAAACGTAATTTTAATTGCTCTTGTAGCACTTTTTACAGCTTGTAAAAACAACCCTTATGCCGATTTAGGTGATGGTTTATTTGCTAATATTGAAACTTCAAAAGGAGACATTATTGTAAAGTTAGAGTACCAAAAAACACCAATTACTGTTGCCAACTTCGTTTCATTAGCAGAAGGAAAAAACCAATTTGTAGACGAACAGTTTAAAAACAAACCTTTCTATGATGGTTTAAAGTTCCACAGGGTAATTGCTGATTTCATGATTCAAGGAGGTGACCCACAAGGAACAGGTGCTGGTGGACCAGGTTATAAATTTAAAGATGAGTTTGACCCTAGCTTAAGACACAACAAAGGAGGAATATTATCTATGGCAAATGCTGGACCAGGAACAAATGGAAGTCAATTCTTCATTACCCATAAAGAAACACCCCATTTAGACAATATGCATACTGTATTTGGAGAAGTTGTAAAGGGAATGGAAACAGTAAATGCAATCGTTCAAGACGATACTATCGTAAAAATGACGATTATCAGAAATGGATCAGATGCAGAAAAATTTAATGCAGAAAAAGTTTTTACAGATTATTATAAAGAAGAAGCTAAAGCTGTAAAAATTGCAGAAGAAAAATCTAAAAAAGTAAAGGCAGAAAAAGAAGCCTATCTAAATGAAAAAATAAAAGAAGCAACTAAAACCAAATCAGGTTTAGAATATGTAATCATTAGTAAAGGAACAGGAATTAAACCCAAAGCAGGTACTCAAGTATTTGTTAATTATGCTGGTTATTTTGGAAATGGAGACATGTTTGATACCAGTTATGCAGATGTAGCAGAGCAATATGGAAAACTTGATGCAAGAAGAAAAGAAATGCAAGGATATCAACCCTTTCCATTTGAATATGGAAGAAAACAAGGCTTAATACCTGGTTTTATTGAAGGATTAGAAAACATGAATTTGGGTGATAAAGCCCTTTTACATATCCCATATCAATTATGTTATGGAGAAGCTGGAAGTGGACCAATTCCACCAAAAACAGATTTATATTTTGAAATAGAAATGCTTGGAGAAGCACCACAACAATAATTATTTAAAAAATGAAAAAACTACTTATTATAGCGCTATTTGTTAATTCTTTATTCACTTTTGCACAAAAAGAAGATGGATTATATGCTAATATCAACACTTCAAAAGGAGACATTATTTTAAAATTAGAATTTGAAAAAACACCTATAACGGTTGCCAATTTTGTTTCTCTAGCTGAAGGAAATAATTCTCAAGTAGAAGAAAAACTAGCAAAAAAACCTTATTATAATGGTTTAAAATTCCATAGAGTAATTCCTAATTTCATGATTCAAGGAGGTGATCCTGACGGAACAGGTGCAGGTGGACCAGGATACAAATTTGTAGATGAAATTACAGATTTAACTCACGATAAAGCAGGAATTCTTTCCATGGCAAATGCAGGAGCAGGAACAAATGGAAGTCAATTTTTCATTACACACAAAGACACAGATTGGTTGAACGGAAAACATACCGTTTTTGGAAGTGTAATTTCAGGACAAGATGTTGTGGATAAAATTGCTCAAAATGATGTAATAAACACCATTACCATTACTAGAAAAGGAAAAGCAGCTAAAAAATTCAAAGCAGATAAAATCTTCAAAGCCTATTTTGATAAAAAAGAAGAAAACGACAAAATACAAGAAGCTAAAAATACAGAAGCTAGAAAAAAATTAACCGAAGTTGAAGCTGAGAAAAAAAGAATAAAAGCAGAAGAAGAAGCTAAAAAAAGAAAAGAAATAGAAGAAAAATTAGTTGGCGTTAAAGCTGAAAAAGCGGCTTATTTAGAAGGCATAAAAGCCAATGCTACAAAAACAGAATCAGGATTAATATACAAAATCATTACTGAAGGACAAGGAGCAAAACCTACAAGTGGAACTACAGTCTATATCAACTACGCCTTATATCTTGCTAATGGAGAAATGTTAGAATCAAGTTTTGAAGAAGTAGCAAAACAATATGGTAAATTTGATGAGCAACGCAAAAGCATGAAAGGATACCAACCCTTCCCTTTTGAATATGGTAAAAAAACAGGACTAATCTCTGGTTTCCTAGAAGGAATAGAAAACATGAAATTTGGAGATAAAGCTGTCTTATTTATTCCTTACCAATTGGGATATGGAGAAAAAGGCGGCGGGCCAATCCCTCCAAAAACAGATTTAATTTTTGAAGTAGAAATGCTAGAGCAATCTCCAGAATAAAAACAACAATAATTAAGAACTAAAAGAAGCCGTTTCAATACTAATTTGAGGCGGTTTTTTAGTTATATTTGAGTACCAATAAACAAGGGTAGACTATTTTAAAAAACATAAAAAAATATGTCCGAAATATTTAAAATACATTTAGAAAAATTCATTGATATAACCGAAAAAGAATTTTCTGAAATCATCCCTTTCTTTCAAATTGAAAATATAAAAAAGAAAGAAAACTTACTTGTGGAAGGGCAAATATGCAAAACAAATTATTTTGTACTATCAGGCTGTTTGAGAAAATTTTTTATCAATCAAAAAGGAATAGAGCAAACCACAGAATTTGCCATAGAAAATTGGTGGATTACAGACAATATTGCTTATGAGAATAGATTACCAACAACATTCTACATACAAGCCGTAGAAAACTCAAAAATCTTAACCATCGACAATAATTCACAAGAAAAATTACTAACTGCACATCCCAAAATGGAACGCTATTTTAGATTCATTTACCAAAGAGCTTATGCCGCTTCACAAATGAGAATAAAATACCTCTATGATTTTTCTAAAGAAGATTTTTATCACCATCTTAACAAGAATCATCCCGAATTTGTACAACGAATTCCACAATATTTAATTGCTTCCTTTTTAGGATTCACACCCGAATATTTAAGCGAAATTAGAAGCAAACTCCGTTCTTAAACCAGTTTAAGTTTTTTGTGTCCTCTGTTGCAGATCTTTGTACAAGTAATAATAACAAAACTTAAATAAAATGCAAACAAGAGTAAACATTAGCGAAATTGAGCCACAAGCATATAAAGGAATGTATGCATTAGAAGGGTATTTAGGAACTATAGAATTATCTAAAACCAATAAAGAATTATTAAAAATTAGAGCTTCACAAATTAATGGATGTGCCTTTTGTATTGACATGCATACAAAAGATGCCCTAAAAAATGGAGAAACCAATCAACGTATCTTTTTACTAAATGCTTGGAGAGAAACCAATCTATTTACAGAAGAAGAAAGAGTAATTTTAGCCATCACTGAAGAAATTACATTGATTCACAACAAAGGACTATCTGATGAAACCTATGAAAAAGCTAAGCAATTTTTTAATGCTAAACAAATTGCTCAAATTATAATGGCAATAGCAACTATAAATGCTTGGAATAGAATTGCAATAAGTACCAATATGGAATTGGGAGAATAAAATTAAGACAACCTCATTTTAGTAAAAGCCTTTGCATAATTGTATAGGCTTTTATTTTTTTATATTTGAAATAGAATTGAAAAATACTAAACTACAAATGAACAAAGAAAACAACCACAATGAACGAATTGCAAAAATGACATTTGCTTCCGTATATCCGCATTACTTAGCAAAAGTGGAGAAAAAAGGCAGAACCAAAGAGGAATTACACCAAGTAATTGAGTGGCTAACGGGTTTTGATGAAGAAAAACTCCAAACCCTTATAAATGAAAAGGTCAACTTTGAAACCTTCTTTCAAAAAGCAAACCTAAACCCAAATGCTATACTCATTACAGGAGTAATTTGTGGCTATCGCATAGAGGAAATTGAAAATACTTTAACCCAACAAGTAAGGTATTTAGATAAATTAGTAGACGAATTAGCCAAAGGACGAAAAATGGAAAAGATTTTAAGAGAAGCATAATTCATAACTAAATCCTTAAATATTAAAGAATATGGTTGGTAGTCTTTTGTAAGACTTTATGTAACATATTAAGTTTTTACATATATTTGATAAAAGAAGGAAATAATAAGTGACTATACTTCTGATTGGAAGTAAGTAAGTTAAGTGTCATAGTAAAAATTGTAAAAATCAACATGAAAGTATTTATCATAATTATCATCTCTATGTTTAGTGTATCTTCGTTTTCTCAGAATAACAAAGAAAATAGAGAAGCTTATAATTTAGAAATTGCAGCCAATGAGACTCAACAATATAGAATGGATATACAAGAAAGTCCATATTTTGTAAAAGAAAAAATTCTTCAAATATATTGTAATGAAGCAATCTTTGTTGAATGCGAAATAGAAGCCGACTCAATCAGTCAAATGAGAGTAGTTGAAAAAAATATTAACCCGGAAAAAACTATAATAATTAATTTCACCCAAAACTCGAAAGACCGAAAAAATATTAGAACCGAACTACATGTTAAAAACCCTTTTAGCAAGACTTTAATATATGATGCACTAATGTTCACACCTAATAGCCAACAGTGGAAGAAAACTTCAATAATACCAATTCATGCAAAACTAGAAAATTTCGAAATGTGGCCACATTCTATAATAACTTTAGTATTGGAAAATTGGAGATTAGAATAAACTACGTCACATAAAAGCTGTTAAAAGTAATGCCTTTTAACTTGTGAAATTTTGTCATAGATTTACTCAACTTCTACAAACAACACAACATCAGCCCTAATTTTAACAAACCGTATGTCGAAATTAAAAAAATTAAGAGAATTACAAAACCTAACACAAGAAGAACTATCTGAAAAATCAGGAATTTCGGTAAGAACTATTCAACGCGTTGAAACAGGAAAAGACCCCAAAGGCTATACACTTCGAACTTTGGCAAAAGTATTAGAAGTAGAAGAAAGCCAATTACAAACTCAAGAAACAAAAGAAGAAAACATTAAGATTACGGAAGAAAAAAAAGAAGACGAAGAAGCTCTTTTGATTAACTACTCCACATTAAAATTAATCAACCTTTCATCAATTCCATTCATAATAATTCCACCATTAAATATTATTATTCCACTTGTTCTGATGCATACAATGAAGCAAAAAAACACATTAACTAAAGCCCTAATTTCTATTCAAATACTTTGGACAATAATTTCACCCATCATATTTATGCTAGGACTCTTTTTAAAGCTTGGACGTCAATTCACATTAATCTTGATGATACTCATTGTATTGTCCAATGTTTTCATTATCCTACGAAATGCAATCGAAATAGACCGAAACAAAAAACTTCGTTACAATTTGAATTTTAGCATGTTATAAAACTTGTCAGGGATTTGTCGGGTTATTGTCGGGTAGTTTTTTTGGACAAAAAAGAGGAGATTATAACCTTTGTCAAAAATAATTACAGCCACAACAAGATTCATTATGACAAAAAAAATTCTCCTAAGTTTCATCATTGCAATCACTTTTAGTATAAACAGCGATGCTCAGGTTGACAAAAATTCGGATCTCTATAAAACAATCCTTTCAAGAGACAGTTTACTATTTAATATTGGTTTTAATACTTGCGACATAAAACAGTTTGAAATTTTGTTGAGTGAAAACCTAAAATTTTATCACGACAAAGACGGAATTTCTGATAAGAAAATATTTCTGTTCGACTTAAAAAACGGGCTTTGTGAAAGTCCAGAAACTCGCCAAGTAAACAGATTTTTAGTAAAAGGAAGTACCGAAATTTTTCCCCTTTATAAGAATGGTGTTCTTTATGCAGCAGTTCATAATGGCGAACACATATTTACTGAAGAAAGGGAAAGCCAACCCGGAATTGCAAAGTTCACCAACGTTTGGCAATTGGAAAATGGAGAATGGAAATTAGTAACCTCTTTTAGTTTTGACCATAAAGCCTATGAAAATAAAAAAACAGAAAACTCAATTTTTGATAACGACCTTGAAATTGAAAAATGGTTGAAACAAAACAAAGTTCCAACACTTGGATTAGGCATTATTGAAAACGGAGAACTTAAACAAATAAAAGTTTTTGGAGAAATCACAAAAGACGCCTCAGCACCATACAATACTATTTTCAACGTAGCTTCTTTAACAAAACCTGTAACAGCAATGGTAGCTTTGAAATTAGTTAGTTTAGGCAAATGGAATTTAGACGAACCTATATATAACTATTGGACAGACCCTGATGTTGCTAACGACCCACGAAATAAAAAACTAACCACAAGACTTATTTTAAGCCACCAAACAGGTTTTCCGAATTGGCGATGGATGAATGATAGCAAAAAACTAAATTTTCAATTTGAGCCAGGAACAAAATACCAATATTCAGGCGAAGGATTGGAATATCTCAGAAAAGCACTAGAAAAAAAATTCAAGAAATCGTTACAACAATTAGCTGATGAACTTATTTTTCAACCACTAAAAATGAATGACACAAGATATGTATGGAATGAGAATATTGACACATCAAGACTTGCTATGGGGTATGACAAAGAGGGAAATACTTATGAAACGGTAAAAAATAAAACACCCAATGCAGCAGATGATTTATTAACAACCATTGAAGACTATGGCAAGTTTTTAGTCAGCGTAATGAATGGCGATGGATTGACACAAAAAGTTTTTAATGAAATGATAACTCCTCAAGTGGCAAGTTCAAAAGGAAAACATTTTGGATTAGGCTTTGAAATTTATAATTTAGATAACGGGCAATATGCTTTATCGCATGGAGGTTCTGACAAAGGCGTTCAAACCATTGTATTCATGATTCCAAAAACAAAACAAGGCCTTTTGATTTTTACCAATTCCGATTTAGGAGGAAGTCTTTATGAAAATTTAATTAAACATTATTTAGGCGAAAATGGACAAAAAATATTTGATATAGAAACAAAATAAAAAAGCAACTGTTAAAAGCTATTTCTTACTCTTATAGTCCAGGTATTTTTCTAAAACAACACAGATAATTTAAAGCTTTGTGTATATTTGTATAAGGTAGCAGCAGCATACCCATATTTACAAGCACCAAATGCATATAACAATTGAAACAAAAAATGAAAAAAATTATTTTAGCAACAGTTTTAGTACTCATAATTGTAAGTTGTAAAAATCAAACAAAAGAAGTAAAAGAGAAAACTATATTTGATATTGTAAATACTATTTCAGACAGTATTGTTGTAGGAGATATGGTTATAAATAATGCTTTTAAATATCAAATTTTAGCCCACAAAAATGCTAGTTTTGATAGTATAACTATTTTAAATAAAGTATATCTTCCAAATAAAAATACTTTTGATAACTGCCTTGGGATGATTTTTGGAGATGAAAATGGAATGAAATTTAGACCAAATGGCATATACGAATGGAACAAGAAATTAATAAGTGACCATAAAGAATTAATAGAAGCAAAACTTTCAGTTCTAGATTCTGTAGATATTAATCAGCTTTTTATTAACCATTTAACTGCTGTACAAAAAATAACAGGTCAGAAAGGAAAAGGAAAATGGATGCTTTATTTTGGACCAAAAGATTTTCAAATTTTTGGTGGCTGTGATAAAAATTCTATGATATTGGATATGTTTGGTGAAAATTGGAATACAAAAGCTATCAATGATTTATTTGCACATGAAATTGAGCACCTTGTCTTTGAACCCATAAAACAAAATGATCCAAATGGAAATACTGGTTTAGGCATCACATTAGACGAAGGATTAGCCGTTTATTTTACTTATATTTATTTAAACCAAGATTTAAAAGAAGCACTTTATGGCGAACAAAATAAGATGCTATTTGAAAGAGAAAAAGAAATATTTAATGCACTAGAACCTTATTTATTTAAAACAGAGAAAGAAGGTTGTCCAATATATAGACATTGTGGACGAAGTAGCGATTGCGAACCAATTATCAAAGACATTCCTGAAGATTTACAAGATGAACTATGTTATTTCTTAGGTTTTCGCATTATTGAAAATTACGTCAAAGAAAATGGAAAAGATTCTTGGAAAGATATTTATAAAATTCCTCTAAAAGAATTCTATGAGAAAAGCGGTTATAAAAAATACATTCAATCAAAAAAGTAAAACCGTTAACCGTTGAACAGATTAATTGAAAAACCATATCTCCTTTTTATACTATCAATACCTATTATATTATTCAGTGGTTTCTTAATTGGAGATGAAACCATAAACATTAATATTTATGATACTTATTATGTAATTGAATACATTCACCTAACTACACTAATTTCTATACTTTTTGGAATAATTGGGCTAGGATATTGGATAATGCAAAATAAAAAACTCTCAAAAAGATTGAATTTAATTCACATTACACTGACTTTTGGTGGAATATTGCTCATAGGTATTTTGAAGCAATTTTTCCGAGAGTCAATAATGGAATATGAATTTAATAATAAGCTAACTATTACAATTTATTTAATAGCATCGATTTCAATTTTCGGACAAGTAATTTATCCGATTAACATACTTTATAGATTAATCAAGAAAAACAAAACCAATAGTTAACATCATATAAAAAACACCAAATGATTCACTTAATAGTTGGAAATACAGGCTCAGGAAAAACCACTTACTCAAACGAATTGAAAATAAAAACCAATGGAATTGTTTTTTCAATTGATAAATGGAACAATACATTATTTCTTGCCGATAAAAAACCTACTGATGGACTAGAATGGTTTCTCGAAAGAATAGAACGAGCCGAAAAAATGATTATGGATTTAATTAAGCAGTTAGAAAACTCAAAAACTGATTCCATTCTCGATTTAGGGTTTTCAAAACAGGAGCATCGTGAAAAATTCAGACAGTTTGCTAATACAAATAACTACGAATTAACAATACACTTTTTAGATATATCAAAAGACGTTAGACTAAATAGAGTCATAAAAAGAAATGCAGAAAAAGGAGAGACTTTCGAATTTGAAGTAAGTCAGGAAAATTTTGATTTTATGGAAAACTGGTTCGAAAAACCAACTGAGAAAGAACTAATTGAAGGAATAATCATTACTGAATAAAAGAGGTAAAATAACATCAGATAAACAATTTCAACCAAAAAAAAACCAACTCTAAAAGAATTGGTTTACTATATTAATATTCAAATGTTCCATATTCACTTGTAATCGTCAACTTCTTGGTAGGGCTCTCTTCCACTCTACCCACAATTTGTGCGTCAACATCAAATGATTTTGAAATTTCTATGATATCATTAGCAATAGCTTCGTCCACATAAAGTTCCATGCGGTGTCCACAATTAAACACTTGATACATTTCTTTCCAATCCGTTTTAGATTGCTCTTGAATCAATTGAAACAAAGGAGGCACAGGAAATAAATTATCTTTAATTACATGCACATTATCCACAAAATGCAACACCTTAGTTTGTGCTCCACCACTACAATGTACCATTCCACAAATTTCTTTTGGACTGTATTTATCTAAAATCTTTTTTATAATAGGAGCATAAGTTCTCGTAGGAGATAATACTAATTGACCTGCATCAATAGGGCTATTTTCTACAGCATCAGTCAATTTAACTTGCCCAGAATAAACCAAATCAGAAGGTACAGAAGCATCAAAACTCTCAGGATATCTAGCAGCTAAATATTTATGAAACACATCATGACGTGCAGAAGTCAAGCCATTGCTTCCCATTCCACCATTATAACTTTTCTCATAAGAAGCTTGTCCAGAGCTTGATAATCCAACTATAACATTACCTGGTTTTATATTGGCATTATCAATTACATCAGCACGTTTCATACGAGCCGTAACCGTTGAATCTACAATAATAGTTCGAACTAAATCACCAACATCAGCCGTTTCTCCACCGGTAGAATGAATAGTAACCCCAAAAGATTTTAATTCTGCAATCAACTCTTCCGTTCCATTAATAATAGCCGATAAAACTTCAGCAGGAATCAAATTCTTATTACGTCCAATAGTTGAAGAAAGTAAAATATTATCTACAGCTCCTACACACAATAAATCGTCAATATTCATAATCAACGCATCTTGAGCAATTCCTTTCCAAACCGAAATATCTCCAGTTTCTTTCCAATACATATAAGCCAAAGAAGACTTTGTACCTGCTCCATCAGCATGCATTATGATACAATAAGCATCATCATTTGTTAAATAATCTGGGATAATTTTGCAAAAAGCTTTAGGAAAAAGCCCTTTATCTATATTTTTAATAGCATTGTGAACATCTTCTTTAGCGGCAGAAACTCCACGAAGATTGTAGCGTTGACTAGTATCAGAACTCATTTTTGTTGATTGTTGTGTTGCAGCAAAGATATAAAAATCTTGAAGTATATTCTAATGAAAAGTAGTGTTTGAAATATTTAACCACAGATTTGCAGCTTATTTTTTAATTCCAAATTATTTACTCACAATTAAAATTTCCACTCTTCTATTAGCTACACGCTCCTCTTCTGTTTTTTCAGGGATTTCATAAATAGGTAATGAACTTCCAAAACCTTGAAAACTCACTCTACTAGCTGAAACACCTTTAGCTACTAAGAATAATTTGATAGCCTTAGCTCTTTCTCTTGATAGCATAATTGAACGAGAGTCTGTAACATCTGGATTACAACAAACATGTCCTTGAATTTGAATAACTAGTTTAGGATTATTCTGCATGATATAAGCCAAATCATATAGTACAGGTCGTGATTCATTCATAACACCAAAAGTATTGTGATAAAAATTTATGTTTTTTAATACCACTGTTTTTCCAACCTTTGTTTTGGTAATACGTTCTTCCAAAGGAGCATCATCTGGTACGGTTTCTTCTATGGCTAATTCCTCATGATGATCTATAGAATCGGCGACGACTTCTTCTATTCCTAAAATTTCATTTTCACGAATTAAGTCTTTTTCTTCAATATAATAAATCGTTACTTTTCTGTTTTCAGCTTTATTTTTAGATTGATTGAAATTTTCTCCAAAACTTCTGCTTTTAAAATCGGCTCTAAAGGGTACTTTTTCTTTAACAATTTCAAACACATGATTTACTCTTTTTTGAGCCAAAGTATCGTTATAAGTACTACTCCCATCTTCATCAGTATATCCATTAATGGCTACAATTTTATCTTTAATATGCAAATTCATCCATTCTTTTAATTTTTTATTTTCTGCTGTGGTTAATTCGTACTTATCGCTATTAAAATAAACCACAAATTGTTCTTGAGCAAAAGTATTTACTGTGAAAAACAATAGAAATAAGAATAGTAAAGATTTCATTTTTTATTAATTTTAAAGAACTAAGTAACAACATTTTTACAACATATAAAAACGGACAAGAATTAATTTTCTACAATCATGATTTCAACTCTTCTGTTAGCATTGCGTTCATCTTCATTTTTTTCAGGAATTGGAAACAAAGGTTTTGTGCTTTTAAAACTCTGATAACTTAGTCTCTCTTTTTCAATTCCGTTGTTAATTAAATAGGTATAAATAGCAAGAGCTCTTACATTAGCAATGTCTTCAATCTTCTCCGCTTCTTCAATAGTTTGGCAACAAATATGTCCTTGTATGTCAATTTTTAATTTTGGATTTTTTATCATAATAGTTAAAAGCTCTTTCAAAACTGGAATAGAATTTGGCACTACTTTACCCGAATTATTATAAAAATTTAAATTCTTTAAAACAATCGCTTTTCCAGAAGAATTGCTTGTAAAAAACGTTTCTAAGTTTTGATTGGCTTCTCTAAAATATATATCTACTCTTCTATTTGCATCTTGGATAGAGTCTTGCTTAAAGTCTTCACCAAAAGAGGTAGTAATTAAATTCTCTGCAAGCTGTTTATTAGCTTTTAGTTTAGATAAAACATACACAATTCTTTTAGTAGCAAGTTGCTTATTATAGACATTAGTTCCTACATAATCACAATATCCTTCAACCTTAATAACTTCAATAGTTGCATTAGCTTGCATCCAAGTTTGAAAGGCTTCTTCTTGAGTTGTATTAAAACTACTTTGGTTGAAATCAAAATAAAAACTTTGCTTACTTTGTGCTAAACCTATTGCCACAAAAAATAACAAGATTAGTTTCATAAATGTTTTATTTAAAAAACGTTTATGCTTAATTTTTAGTATAAAATAGCTGCTATTATTATTCCCAATCAGGCATCGTTGTACCCGTAAATAGCGTTTCTCTTGAAGATAAAGTTCCTATTTCATATTTTTGAATATATCTTACGCTAAGAAAATCGTTAGATGTATTTACAAAAATAACTTCGGCTTCATTAGGAGAATAACGCACGTCTAAATCAACAGTTCCTGGCGGTTTCTCTGTCAATAATTCGGTTGTTAAAGCAGTAGCAAATGTATGTTCAAAAATTCGGGTATCTAATTGACGATAGGTTGCACTTTCAAATCCAGAAATATCTCTAGTAAAAAGTATTTTTTGCCCAGAAATAGAGAAATTTAATCCTCCTATTGCTCCTACTACTGGTGTAATTACTTGAGTTAAATACACCCCACCTGAACTGATTATAAAAATTTCGGCACTATATCCATTAAGATTATTGACTTTTAAGGCAATTTTTGTCGCGTCAAAACTCCAATCACATTCAGAGATTAATTTACCATTAGTTGTTTGATAGAGTTGTAAAAGACCACTTCCATTGCTATTAATTCTATATAGTCTATCAAAATTAGGATAGATAATTTGGCTTCCGCTTGTATTCCAAGAAAAATTAATATAGTCGGAATTAAATCCTGCAATTGGAACTGAATTAGTTACTTTAAAAACATTTGTCCCATCTGGATTCATTGTATAAATATGATTTTGTGCTCCGTTTGAACGAATAAATGCAATTTTATTAGATTGATTATTTTTTCGAGGTCGCCAACTATTTGTACTGGCATCTGTTAATTGAATTTCATTTCCATCATCATCACTTGTATAAATAACATTGTTTTGTCCTATTTTCTTCACGTATAAAAATCGAGTTGTAGGAAAATCAGAAGTTGTAAAAGTATTAACAGCACTATAAACCATATCATTAATTCCATCAGAAGCGGTTACTTGCCAAAAATATTTTACTCCATAAACTAAATCATCTAATGTTAATGAAGTCTCGGTAAGATTTGAATAAACAATTTCATCATTATTAGCTTCATTTTTTAGTATAACTTGATATGTCAACTCATCTTCTTCAGGATCTGTGCATGTCCAACTCACCTCAACTTGTATATTTTGATTGATTGCATTATTTACTGGAGATACTAATTGAGGGGTATTAGGTGGTTTGTTATCACTTGTGGATAATTCAATTTCAAAAACAATTTCCGTATTGGCATCTTTAGTAACTGTTGCCGCTTCATATTTAGTAATATATCCCTCCTTTTTAGCCTGAAAAGAATAATCCCCTACAAGCACATCAATAACTGTAAAACTTCCGTTTTCATCCGTAAAAACTATACTAGAATTTGGACTTGAAAACACTTTTACATTAGCGATAGGTTCAAAAGTATCGGCTTGAACAACTTTCCCCGAAACTGTTCCGTATTGAACCTCATCAATTTTTTCTTCACTACAAGAAAAAAGGAGTAGTAAAAAAAGCAGGCTAAATTTTATATATATACTTTTCATGTCGTTTTTAATTTTATTCTATTTGAAATAAAATGTCATTCCAATACCTAATCTATAATAATAATCATCTCTTTTTCCAGCCTCAAAATAATCTAATTTATCACTAAAAGTGAGGTTATGCTCTCCAAAAATTTTGAGACCTATTTTTCTTGTTACCAAATATTCCAATCCTGCACCGTATTGAAATTTAAAAAATTGATTGGTATTGCCTTTAGTAAATCCCATTCCAAGACCTCCATATACAAAAGGAGAAAGCTTGTCTTTAGGTAAGAGATAAATTTCTGAATTCAAATTAAAGACGAGGTAATTATAATTAGGTTTATTCTTATTTGCAAGTTCAGTCCAATTTGTTGATACTGTAAGGTTAATTGTTGGATTAAAAAAATATTTTAAAGCTCCACCAAATGAAGGTCTAAAAAGTGGATTTATGTAATCTCCTTCAATACGCGAAACACCGCCAGTTAATTCAAGTCCAAATCCTTTTCGATTATATATAAGTTTTCTATTATATATAGCTGATGAATCTGCTATAGATTCTTCTTTTTCATAGTCATTTATGAGTTCGTCCAGCTGATTTTGAGGAGCATCGGCAAACCAAATTTTATCTTTAATACCTTCTAAAACTAGAGATTGAACTGCTTTTTCTATTGCTTCGGTTATAGCCATTTGAACAGGTTCATTTGTAGTATAGCCTGTTTCTACTTCTAATAATCTTTTAAATTTCACATATCTAAAAAAGCTTTGATCTATTGCTTGTGAGAAAAGGGTTTTAGAAACATAAACTGATTTTAATATTTTTCCATTAGATGTAGAGATCATTCTGAGATAAATAGTTACTCTATCTTGACGGTATTTTGTAGAACCACCTGCTCCAAAATATCTCGCACCAAATCCTCCTGTTATGATATTAGAATCATAAGAGACAATTCCACCTTCGAGAAGTACTCCGGCATATAAGAGAGGTGTTAATTGAGGTTCATTAGTATTTTTTGAATATTCTTGTCTGGTTGAACGAATAAGATTTCGCTCTTGTAAAAGATTGCCAATATTTTCCCTTTCTATAGGAACAAACCATTTTGAATCTTCTAATGCTTTTAATAAGATTGAAGTTGCTCCTTGCGTTACTGCTGTACTAAAAGTACTTCCTACATCAGAAGCCTTGTATTGTCCTGTTTGATCTCTAAATTTATAAACACCTATAACCACTTGCTCTTTAGGCTTTGGCAAATTTTTTAATAGTGAAGTTGCTGGTGTACTTTCCCCAATAATAGCCCTTTCAACTCCTAAGGGTTGATTATAATAGGCGCTACAACTGGTTAAGAGACAAATAGCGAAAAAATAATAATAAAGTTTTCTCATATAATAATTTAAGGATTGGGGATAATCACTTGTGTCTGTTCACCCGTAGTAGTATCTAAAATACTAATTGTTAATCCACCTTCTGATGGATAAACATCTATTGATAAACTGCCAAAAGTATATGTGCCTTCTGAGATACCATCATTTCCAAATTGTTCTGCAAATAATGATCTAGAAACTTGATTTAAAAGTTGAGAATTTAAATTGTCTATAAATTTTTCTAATTCTGTTTTTTTATCAGTTTCAATCCCGTCATCCTTTAATTTATTTTGAGATTCGGCTGAGCTTAATAGCCATTGATAGTTAAAAGTATCGCCACCAAATGCTGGATTTTTTGGTTTATAAACTAAATCTTGAGCATTCATTGAAAATGAAAAAAACAGTACAGTTAAAAAAAGAAATTGCTTCATGTTTTATGGCTTTTAGTTAATACTGTGTGATATATTTTTTTTCTTTCTCTAAATTTTTAACATACTGATAAGTTTGATATAAAGAGCGCTTTGCCATCTCTGTTAAAAACTCTTCATCAGGTCTTGCTAAAAACTCGAGTATAACTTCATTTTCAATCATAACGATGATTTTGGTATTTCTCCCAAAACTTAACTCTTCACTAATTTTTACAATTTGCTTGGCGTTAATATTGTTTTCTCTATATAAATAGTAGAACGTATCATAAAAATCTTTCCCCATTTTTGTTTTGGTTTCATCCGTAACAATACCTACTAATTCAATACCATCATCTAAAACTTTTGCTTCATCCTTTTTTTTTTCGTTGTTAATAACAACTCTATCTTTACTTACTATTTGATTATTTTCATCATAAAAGAGTAGTAAAATAATAATTTCGTCTTGGCTACTTTTATTAATTTGAGTCGTTGATAAATTTTTATTTTCATTAGCATTAAGAGTAAAAACTCCTTCTTGCGAATTATTGGATCTATTTTCTGTATTTATATTTTTTTTAATAACTGATAATTTATAGGTCATACTTTGTACAATATCCGTTAAATTTTCAGCTGTACCAGTAATCTTAATATTACCTTCTACTTCTTCTAAAACAATTTTTGCTTTTACATCAACGGGAGTATTTTGGGCATAAACACTAAGATTAAAGAAAAAAAGCATTGCAATTATGTAAGAATATGTAGTAGATTTTTTCATTTTATTGATTTATTATGATAATAGATGTTCCATTACCTGTTTGTGCTATTTTCATATCTTTTGAAATAGAATTTGTTCCAATATTTTGCACATTTTGATTGGTACCCTTTTGAGTAATATCCATTTCTACTTTATAAGCCGTATAATATGTAATATCACTTACTGTATTATTATCTCCTAATTGACTTATTTTTTGATTTATTTCAGCTGCATTTTTATCAAAATCAACTAAGTTGTTTATTCCATTTTGAGTTATGGTAAGATTAGTTTTTTCTGAATTTACGCTAGCATTTATTAAATTATAATCTCCTATTTGTTTAATTAGAATTATGGTATTTTTATCTAATTGAGTGGGATTAATATTTTCTGATAAATTAGAAACTAGAAATAAAGAATTGGCTTCAGAATCAAAAATAGAAGAACTATATTGATCAAAGTCAGTATTCTTATTTTCTTCTTGAGAATTAGCAAAAATAGAGAATAGTAAAGTAAATAATAGTATGCCTATTTTTGAAATCATGATTTTTGCTTTTTAAAATAATATAATATAGATGAGATAGCTATTTTTAAAATAACTACCTCATCTAATACTATTAAATTAGTTAGACTGTGTAACTGTTGACATGTTTCCGTTACCAATTTGGCTAACAGTACTCATGTGCAACTGACCTGATTGAAAAGTATTAGCCACATTCAAATCACCTAATTGGCTTATTGATGAAGAATTCATGTCACCTGTTTGTACTGATCTTGCGTAGTTATCATCTCCTGTTTGGTTATGATTAGAAACATTATCATCACCTGCTTGGTTTTGTCTAGAAATATTACTATCTCCTCTTTGAATAGCATAAGCATAGTTATCATCTCCAACTTGTTTTTGCCATGCATTATTGTTTGAAGTAATAGTACCTAAACCTTGATCAATAATAGCGTCATTTCCGTCACCATTTTGAATTTGTTCAGCAACGTTAAATCCACCAGAACTGATATCATTTTGATAAACTAATGCATAATTACCATCACCTGTTTGTTTTTGGCTTGACCAGTTGTCGGTATCACCTTGAATTGCATTTGCGTCATTGCTATTTCCGTTTTGACGTTGAATTGCATAATGATTGGTTCCAACTTGAAGGATATTAGCATCATTTAAGTGTCCAACCTGTTTTTGGTCAGCTGTATTATCATCTCCAGTTTGAGTGATATAGGCTAAATTTCCTGGTGAACCATCAGGTCCTGAGCTTTGATCTTGAATAGCGTCATTACCATCACCTGATTGAGTTGTAGTAGCGTAGTTATTATCAAAACGTTGAATTTGCATTGAAGTATTACCATCACCAGTTTGAGTACTAATAGCTTCATTATTTTCTGCAAAACCTACACCTTGATCTACTGTTGCACTGTTGTTATCTCCTAATTGAATAACATCAGCTTCATTGAAATCTCCATCTTGTTTAACATCAGACATATTAGAAACACCATTTTGATTAACATCTGAGTCATTAGATTCTCCACTTACTGCTGAATTTGAACCCATTTGATTCACAACAGAATTGTTAGTTGCTCCTACTTGTAGTACATTAGACATGTTTGCAGTTCCATCTTGGGAAACACTACTCACGTTGCCTTGGGCAAATGCAGTCCCTGTAGCCACTAAAAAGGCTACGCTTAAAATCAAGTTTTTCATAATATAAATATTTAATTGGTTACAATTTAAATATTTGGGACTATTGAAAAAAACATCTTGTGCTGCAGGGTTGCACAATTACATAATCATATTTAATGTATGATTTTTATGCTAAACTGAAATAAACTCAGTTTGTAGGTGTTAGCATAAGTTCTCGCTCTATGAGCTCAAATTTAAAACAAAATTTTCTAATAGACTAAAAAAATACTAATCAAATCATTAATTATCGACAAAGAACACTAAATTATCGTTAAAATGTTGTTTTATTCTTAAAATATAAGATTTTTAATATGAATATCGTATTTAACTTAACCTAAAAATGATTATTTATTAAGTTTAGAAATTTTGCCATTTAAAAAAATAGCTTAAATAAAAAAAAACCTGTTCAATTAAGAACAGGCTTTCTGATATAACTATTTATAAATCTTTATTTTACAAATAACAATTCTCTATATTTAGTTAAAGTCCAAATTTCATCATCTACCATTAACTCTAACTTATCAGCATGCTCTCTAATGATTTCAAAATAAGGCTTTACTTTATCACAATAAGCGGCAGCCATTTTTTCCATATCGGTTAAGTTGTTTGCCTTTTTGCGTTCATCAATCATTTTTTCAACATTGGTATTAATTCCTGAAATGTGCTCAGAAATTTCTTTAATCATTGTGATTTGTTCTTTGGCAACTTTCTCAAAATCTTTTCCGAAAATTTCTTTCAAACCTCTTACATTTTCAATTAATGTATTTTGATATTTAATAGCCGTTGGAACAACATGATTACGAGCAATATCCCCCAAAACACGTCCTTCAATTTGAATTTTCTTAGTATATTCTTCTAATTCAATTTCATAACGCGCTTCTACCTCAACATGATTCATTACATTTAAGCTTTGAAACAGTTCCATTGCTTTTTTAGAAACTTTTGCTTTTAAAGCTTCTGGAGTTGTCTTGTGATTACTTAAACCACGTTTTTTAGCTTCTTTCTCCCATTCTTCACTATATCCATCACCTTCAAACAAGATGTTTTTCGTGTTCTTAATATATTCTCTTAGTACATTAAAAATAGCTTCATCTTTCTTTAAATCTTTTTTAGCAATCAATGTATCAACTTCTTTTTTGAAGTCTTTTAATTGTTTAGCCACCATTGCATTTAAAGTTGTCATTGATGTAGCACAGTTTGCTGATGAACCTACTGCTCTGAATTCAAATTTATTTCCTGTAAAAGCAAATGGAGAAGTTCTATTTCTATCTGTATTATCCAATAATACATCTGGAATTTTTCCAACCACATTCAATTTTAAGTCTGTTTTTTCTTCTGGAGAAAGTTTTCCATCAGTTACACCTTCTAAACCAGCTAATACTTTCGTTAATTGATCTCCAATAAATACAGAAATAATAGCAGGAGGTGCTTCATTTGCTCCTAAACGGTGATCATTACTTGCTGATGCAATTGCTGAACGCAATAATTCTTCATAATCATGAACCGCTTTAATAGTATTTACAAAGAAAGTTAAAAATTGTAAATTGCTCATTGGTGTTTTACCTGGAGCTAAAAGATTAATTCCAGTATCAGTTGCTAATGACCAGTTATTATGTTTTCCAGAACCGTTTACTCCTTTATAAGGTTTTTCATGAAATAATACTTTATATTCATGGCGTTCGGCTACTTTTTGCATTACATCCATTAATAAAGAGTTGTGATCAACTGCTAAGTTTGTTTCTTCAAAAATTGGAGCTAATTCAAACTGACTTGGAGCCACTTCATTATGTCTAGTTTTTACTGGAATACCTAACAACATACATTCATTTTCTAAGTCTCTCATATAATTCAATACACGAGTTGGAATAGACCCAAAGTAATGATCGTCTAATTGTTGTCCTTTAGCAGCAGTATGCCCTAATAGAGTTCTACCTGTTGCCATAATATCTGGACGTGAATTAGCTAATGCTCTATCAACTAAAAAATATTCTTGTTCCCAACCTAGTGTTGGCGTTACTTTTTTAACATTTTTATCAAAATATTTTGCTACTTCTGTTGCTGCTTCATCAATAGCACTTAACGCTCTTAATAAAGGGGCTTTGTTATCTAATGCTTCTCCTGTATAAGAAACGAAAACAGTAGGAATACATAATGTTGTTCCAAAAATAAATGCTGGTGATGTTGGATCCCAAGCCGTATAACCTCTAGCTTCAAAAGTATTGCGAATTCCTCCATTTGGAAAAGAAGAAGCATCTGGTTCTTGTTGTACTAATTGATCTCCTCCAAATTTTTCAACGGGATCACTTCCATCAAAAGAAGTTTCAAAAAAGGCATCATGTTTTTCAGCTGTTCCACCAGTTAATGGTTGAAACCAATGTGTATAATGAGTTACTCCTTTAGTAAGTGCCCATTCTTTCATACCCATTGCAATATGATCTGCTAGCTTTCTATCAATTTTTGTTCCATGTTGCGTTGCACTTTTAACAGCTTTGTATCCTTCAGATGTTAAAAATTTACGCATTGCTTTATCATTAAAAACATTGCTTCCAAAAATGGCAGATTTTTTGTCTAATTCTTCAACCTTAATAGATGTTCTTGAATTAGCTCTCTCTAGTGCCTTAAAACGAATTGATGACATAAAATAATATTTTTTAAGTTAAACCCCTTAATTTTGATGCAAATATATGACTTTTTTAAAATAAAATCATTTTTACCCTATAAATTTTAGGGTATAATTATATTTTACACATTAAAATAAAAATTATAAAAAACACAAAGTAAATTGGCAATAATTTATCTTTGCTTCATTAAACACAAAACATTATGTTAGTTTGGATACTATTCTTAGCAGCTATTGTCTTTTTTTTAGCCTTAGACTTAGGCGTTTTTAATAAAAACCCCCATATAATTAGCTCAAAAGAAGCTGGAATATGGACTGGAATATGGGTCACTTTATCTTTTATGTTTTCAGGGATTATTTCTTGGATCTATACTAATGGTTATATTGACAATCCAACCAACTTAACTCCTTCACTAGCTTCTATAAAGTACATTACTGGTTATTTAATTGAATTATCACTAAGTGTTGATAATATATTTGTGATTGCAGTTATTTTTACTTCTTTTAAAATACCTCAAAAATACCAACACAGGGTTTTATATTGGGGAATTTTAGGAGCCATTATATTTAGAGGCTTAATGATTTATTTTGGTGTATTACTTATCAATAAATTTAGCTGGATGACTTATATTTTTGGTATCTTTTTAATATTTACGGCTGTCAAAATGTTGGTTAAAAGCGATGAAGAAGTTTTCAATCCCAAAAAGTCTATCATTTTTAGAGGCATAAGAAAACTAATTCCTGTTTCAATGCATGTTAATGGGGAACATTTTTTTATTAGAAAAAGAACTATCTTATTTGCAACACCTTTATTTATTGCTCTAATTGTAATTGAATTAATGGATGTGTTGTTTGCTATGGATAGTGTTCCAGCAATTTTAGCCATATCTGCCGATCCTTTTATTGTGTTTAGCTCCAATATATTTGCCATTCTTGGACTGCGTTCTATGTATTTCTTTTTAGCTAATATGTTAGAAAAATTTAGTTCTTTAGAATACAGTTTGATTGCTATACTAACTTTTGTTGGAATAAAAATGTTAGCTCATGATTACTTAGAAATTCCTGAGTGGGTTTCTCTTGGGTTCATTGCTTTATCTTTAGTTGTAGGTGTTTTATTCTCCTTATACAAAGCTAACAAGGTGAAATAAAAAAAGAGGCTGCTTTTCAGCAACCTCCTTTAACAAACTAAACTAATCTTAATCAACTAACAAACTATCTTTATTTCTCTAAATTTATCTTTTTAATAGCCATATTATTATATCCTAACATAGCAATTGTTGCCTCATAATTTGTATAATCAACTGCTTTTTTATTAGAAAAAGCACCTGGTACAACAACCAATCTAAATGTTTGATTTTGTGACCAATCAGGAGTCAGATATCCTAAATCAAAATCTGCGTCTAAAAACAAACTAACGTCGTATTTTGTAAAATCATAATTATAATCTAAAGCTCCTAATCCTGACAAATAATAAGTTTGAGGCATTAGTCTCCATACATCAGCACCGTTGTTAACTTCATATAAATGATATACTAAAACCACATCTGAATTGTATATAGGTGGATTAAAAGTCACCAATCTACTATAATCATTGCTTGGACCAAAAGAGGTAGTTACTTCAAAAACCTCACTAATTGTATCACTATCATATTGAACTGGTGTATCTACAACTTCATTTACTGTACAACTTTGTAGCGCTATCATCCCGATAAAAGCTAACATTAAAGTAATTTTTCTCATAACTTATTTATTTAAACGATTAATGATGTTAGTCTATATTCAATTGCTATGCCAAACTTTTTATTTAACAAAAATTTGTATTTTTGAACTATGGAAAAATCACCTCACTTATACATGATAATGCTAGGTTGTACACCAAAAGGCAGACTAACAGAACAACATGATATTTTTTTTGGAATAGGAAACTCTTTAGCTGAGTTAATTCCTAATATGGAACAGTTTTGGGTAGAAGCTAAGGGTAAAATTCATATTGATGCTTGGCAAAAAGTAACTTTCGTTGATGGATTTTCTATTGAAGTTTTGAATAGAAATGAAAAAATAGAGAATAATGAAAAATTGTTTTTTATTAACCTTGGTGGTTACAAAGAAAATGAATTTGAAGAATACCATTATAAACTTTTAACTGTTGCTAAAAATAAAGCAGAAGCCATAAAGAAAAGTAAACAAACTACTTTTTACAAACATTATGGTTTTGAAGGTGCTGTTTCACATATTGATGATAAATTTGGAGTAGATATTGATGACATTTATGAAATTGATGATATTTTATCGGAAGAATTTAAGACCTCTTTTCAATTAAAAATAACTCCCACAAAAAATGGAATTGAAGATAAAAAACATATAGGATATTTAAAGTTAGAAAAAATAAGCGCACAAAACTTATAATAACTTCAATCAGTTTAGTCAAAAAATTAAAAAAATGGGAAGAAATAACGAAAAAAACATAAAGAAACACAACGATAAGCTACATAAAGAACAAGCTAAAACTAAAGCTAAAAAATTGGCTCGAGAAGAAAAACTAAAAGCAATTGTTAGAAAATTTAATGAAGAAAAAGAATCTTAAAAATTGAATTTACAATTTCTTTACTTCTTGATTTTAAAAAAACATTTTAATGATGTTTTAAAAATAAATTGATAATTTTTTCATAACTAATAATACACACTTTTAAAGGTAAGTTTGCGGAAACAACAATAAACTTATCTTATGAAAATTAAAATTACTTTACTTTTATGCTTACTAACCTATTTTTCACAAGCACAGTTAACCACAGCTGGAGACATTGCTTTTGTAGGGTTTAATGCCGATGGAGATGATGATATCGCATTTGTAACATTTAAAGAAATACCAGCAAATTCTACAATTATATTTTGTGATTCTGAATGGAATGGATCAAGTTTTGGAACAGATGAAGGAGATTTTACTTGGTCTTCTGGTGCAAATGCTATACCAGCAGGAACTGTTATTTCTATCAATAATATAAGTGCAACAATTACTCCATCAATTGGAAGTATTACAGTAAATAATGCAGGTGGGCTTTCATCTTCAAGTGATGCGCTTTTTGCATTTTTAGGAACTTCTCCGAGAACCGTTTCTACTATGTTAGCTGCTATTTCAAATTCATCAACAGGTTTTGGAGATTTAACAAACTCTGGTTTAACAATTGGTTCAACTGCAATTCTTTTACCAGAAGGAACTGATATGGCTAACTATAATGGTCCAAGAACTGGATATGCATTAAACAATTATTTATCACAATTAAATAACGCTTCAAATTGGCAAACAGAAGATACTTCAGCTAACGATAGCGCTAATGCTACAACTCCTGATTTACCTTTTAATAATACGGCTTTCAACGCTACTACTTATTCTATTTCAATTGCTTCAGAAACAACTGTTGTAAATGAAAATGACGGTACAGTTAATGTGGTTTTAAATTTATCAAATCCTTCAACTAGTAGTATTACAGTTGATTTAAATGTTTCAACTACTATAGGAACAGCTATTAATGGAAATGAATATTCATTCACTAACCAAACAGTTACATTTCCTGCAAATACTTCATCTCAAACAGTTTCTATTACTTTAAACAACAATACTATTGCTGGTGGAGACAAATATTTACAACTAGAATTAAGCAATCCTACTGGTGCAACAATAAATGGAATTTCTAAAAAAACGATTTATATTTTAGATGACGAAGTTGAAGTGCCAGTTGCTTCAAATGCTTTAAACATTAACTTCTTATCAAATTATGTAGTTGATGCTACGGGTTCTGCCGAAATTGTTGCTCACGACCCTACAACACAACGTTTGTTTGTAATGAATTCTACTGCTTCAAAAGTAGAAATACTAAACTTTGCTAATCCATCAGCTATTACTACTATTCAATCTATTGATTTATCTTCTTATGGAATTGGAGGAACAAGTATTGCTGTTAAAAACGGAATTGTTGCTGCAACAGTTGAAGGTGCTAATTACGGAAATGGAAAGGTAATTTTCATGGATACTAACGGAACAATTGGATCCGTTGTTGAAGCAGGTGTTTTACCTGATATGGTAACTTTTACACCAGATGGAACAAAAGTTTTGACCGCTAATGAAGGACAACCAAATGATGCTTATACTATTGATCCAGAAGGAACTATTTCAATCATTGATGTAACAGGTGGATTCAACAATGTACAACAATCTGATGTTACTCATTTAAATTTTAATGCCTTTGACAGTCAATTAGCTGCATTAAAAGCAAGTGGATTAAGAGTTTATGGTGTAAACGCAACCGTTTCTAAAGATGTTGAACCAGAATATATTACTGTAGCAGACGATGGATTAACGGCTTGGGTCACTTTACAAGAAAACAATGCTGTGGCAACTATTAATTTGGTTACAAATCAAATCACGACTATAACACCTTTAGGTTTAAAAGATCATAATATAGCTGGAAACACTTTAGATTCATCAGATCAATTTGGTGGAATATTTATGGGAAATTGGCCTATTAAAGGAATGTACATGCCAGATGCTATTGCTCATTACACAGTAGGCGGAACAACTTATTTAGTTACCGCTAACGAAGGAGATTCAAGAGATTATGGCGGATTATCAGAAGAAGTTCGCGTAGGAAGTAGCTCTTATGTTTTAGACCCAACTGTTTTCCCTAATGCAGATTTCCTTAAAAAGAATACCAACTTAGGAAGATTAACTGTAACAAATGCTTCAGGAGACATAGACAATGATGGTGACTTTGATGAGATTCACGTTTTTGGTACACGCTCATTTAGTATTTGGAATACTACAACAGGACAATTGGTATATGATAGTGGTGATGATTTTGAAAAAATTACTGCTAATGACCCTACTTATGGTGCTCTATTTAATGTAAGCAATGACAATAATAACTTAAAAAACAGAAGTGATAACAAAGGACCAGAACCTGAAGGAATCACAGTTGGTGAAATTAATGGTTCAACTTACGCTTTCATTACTTTAGAAAGAATAGGAGGATTAATGACTTATGATATCACAAATCCTTTAGCTCCAACATTTGTTTCATATAAAAACAACAGAACTATAGGTTCTTTAGGAGGAGATTTAGGACCAGAAGGAATTATCTATATTGCACCAGCTGCAAGTCCAATTAATACAGGTTTAGTAGTTATGGCAAATGAAGTTAGTGCTACTATTAGTATATATGAAATTACAAATGATGTTTTATCTAACGAAAGTTTCACCACAAATAATAATGCATTTGTTGTATATCCAAATCCAGTTAAAGACGGAATGGTTTATTTTAACAGAGAAGTATCTGTAAGTCTTTTTGATATTTCAGGAAGAAAGATTACGGAGAAAGAAAATATATTGAGTTTAGAGATGAATTACCCTACAGGAGTTTATTTACTCAAAACTAAAGATGGTTTGGTTGAGAAAGTCATTATTAAATAAGAAATTATTTATTCTGATTAACCAAAAAGGCCTTTCATTAAGAAAGGTCTTTTTTATTATATGGGAATTCTATAAATATTGGTAAATACTTTATAATGCTATAATTTAGACTTAGCTATAATTTTACATATAATATTAAAACTTGAAATTATGAAAATTGGTAAAATTATAGGAATTGCTTTAATACTTGCTTCGTTTTATATTGGTTATTTAGGAATAAACAAAGTAGCAAATAGTAGCTCAGAAGTTAAAGTTTTAGGAATAGAAATTGACGCTTCCAATGATTCAGGAAAAGAGCAAGGGTTTATGTATATTGGATTAGCAGTTATATTATTTGTGGGCGGTATATATTCTATTAAAAAATAAACAAAAAAATAAACCTGACAGGTTTTAAAACCTGTCAGGTTTAAAGTTTTACATGTTTCTTCTATATTGTCCACCTACTTCAAACAAACCATTTGTGATTTGACCTAATGAACAAACTTTAGTAGCTTCCATTAATAATTCGAAAATATTTTCATTTTTAATAGCTGCATCTTGTAATTTTCTTAACTGTGCTTCTACTTTATCTTCATAAGTTATATGTAATTGTGCTAACATATCAATTTGATATTGTTTTTCCTCTTCAGTAGCACGAATAACTTCTGCAGGAATAACGGTTGGAGAACCTTTTGAACTTAAAAATGTATTTACACCTATTATAGGAAATTCTCCAGTATGCTTCAAAGTTTCATAATACAATGATTCTTCTTGAATTTTACTTCTTTGGTACATCGTTTCCATAGCTCCTAAAACACCACCTCTTTCAGTAATTCTATCAAATTCAGCTAAAACAGCTTCTTCTACTAAATCAGTTAATTCTTCAATAATGAAAGAACCTTGAATTGGATTTTCATTTTTCGCTAAACCTAATTCTTTGTTAATAATTAACTGAATAGCCATTGCTCTACGTACAGATTCTTCTGTTGGAGTTGTAATAGCTTCGTCATACGCATTCGTATGCAATGAATTACAATTATCATATATAGCGTACAATGCTTGTAAAGTTGTACGAATATCATTAAAATCAATTTCTTGAGCATGTAAAGAACGTCCAGAAGTTTGAATATGGTATTTTAACATTTGAGCTCTCTCATTAGCTCCATATTTATTTTTCATGGCTTTTGCCCAAATCTTACGAGCCACACGACCAATTACAGCATATTCTGGATCAATCCCGTTTGAAAAGAAGAACGATAAGTTAGGTCCAAAATCATTGATATTCATACCACGACTTAAATAATATTCCACATAAGTGAAACCATTAGAAAGTGTGAAGGCTAATTGCGTAATTGGATTTGCTCCAGCTTCAGCAATATGATATCCAGAAATCGAAACAGAATAAAAATTACGCACATTTTGTTTGATAAAATATTCTTGTACATCACCCATTAAACGTAAAGCAAACTCTGTAGAGAATATACAAGTGTTTTGTGCTTGATCTTCTTTTAAAATATCCGCTTGAACCGTTCCACGAACTTGAGCTAATGTTTTTATTTTAATATCATTATATATATCTAAAGGAAGTACTTGGTCACCAGTAACACCTAAAAGCATTAAGCCTAAACCATTATTACTTTCAGGTAATTTCCCTTGATATTCTGGTCTTTTGGTTCCTTTTTCTTTATAAATAGCTTTAATTTTAGCTTCCACTTCTTTTTCTAAACCATTTTCTATGATATATTTTTCACAATTTTGGTCAATAGCAGCATTCATAAAGAACCCTAATAACATTGGAGCTGGGCCATTAATTGTCATAGAAACCGAAGTCAAAGCATGGCTTAAATCAAAACCTGAATATAATTTTTTAGCGTCATCTAAACAGCAAATGGAAACACCTGCATTTCCTATTTTTCCATAAATATCTGGGCGTAAATCAGGGTCATTTCCATATAAAGTTACACTATCAAATGCTGTAGACAAACGTTTTGCAGGCATTCCTGCACTTACATAATGAAAACGCTTATTAGTTCTTTCTGGACCACCTTCACCTGCAAACATTCTACTAGGATCTTCCCCTTCTCTTTTAAAAGGATATAACCCTGATGCAAATGGAAATTCTCCTGGTACATTTTCTTGTAAATTCCATTTTAAAATATCTCCCCAAGCTTTGTATTTTGGTAAAGAAACTTTTGGAATTTGTGAATGTGAAAGTGACTCAGTATGAGTAGCAATTTTGATTTCTTTATCACGAACTTTGAAACTATAAAAAGGATTTTTGTATTTGTTTACTTTTTCATCCCAAGTTAAAATGACTTCCCAATTATAGGCATCCAAATCCATTTTTACTCTATCAAATTCAGCTATCAGAAGCTTTACAAAGTCTTTCTTATCATTCTGAACTTGTTTCAGAATCTCATCTTGGTCAAGACCGAACTTCGACAGACTCAGTTTGATATTGGTTACCGATTCAATTGTTTTGAAAATTCCGTATAATTTTTGAGCTACTTCAACTTGAGTTAGTGCTATCTCATCATACTTTCTATTATTTTCGGCAATTTCAGATAAATATCTAGTTCTGTGTGGAGGAATGACGAATATTTTTTCGCTCATTTCACGTGTAATTTCGAACGTCGAATTCAAATCAACCCCTGTTTTTTCTACCATTTTGTCCATGATAGATTTATATAAGGTATTCATCCCTGGATCGTTAAACTGTGAGGCAATAGTTCCAAAAACTGGCATATCATCCGGATTAGCATCCCAAAGGTTATGATTGCGTTGGTATTGTTTTTTTACATCACGAATAGCGTCTAAGGCACCGCGTTTATCAAATTTATTTAAAGCCACTAAATCAGCGAAATCTAACATATCGATTTTCTCTAATTGTGTTGCAGCACCAAACTCAGGCGTCATTACATATAGAGAAACATCAGAATGATCCATAATTTCTGTATCAGATTGACCAATTCCTGAAGTTTCAAGAATAATTAAATCATATTTTGCTGCTTTTAAGACTTGAATAGCTTCATTTACATATTTTGACAAAGCTAAATTAGATTGTCTTGTTGCTAATGAACGCATATATACTCTAGGGTTATTGATAGCATTCATACGGATTCTATCGCCTAGAAGAGCACCACCTGTTTTTCTTTTCGATGGATCTACTGAAATCAATCCGATAGTTTTTTGGGGAAAATCTATTAAAAATCGTCTCACCAATTCATCAACTAAAGAGGATTTCCCTGCTCCACCCGTACCCGTAATTCCTAAAACTGGTGTTTTGGATGTTTCATTCTTTTTATGAATAATATCCATCGTTTCCTTAGCAATTTCTGGAAAGTTTTCAGCTGCAGAAATCACTCTAGCAATAGCTGTTGGTAATTTTTCTTCTAAATGATTGATTTCTCCATTTAATGAATTTCCTATAGGATAATCAGAACGTTTTACTAAATCGTTAATCATTCCTTGTAATCCCATGGAACGACCATCGTCTGGAGAATATATTTTTTCAATACCGTAAGTATGTAATTCTTCAATTTCTGTAGGCAAAATAACACCTCCACCTCCAGCAAATATTTTGATATGTTCGGCTCCTTTTTCTTTTAGTAAGTCATACATATATTTTAAATATTCTGTATGTCCACCTTGATAAGATGTCATAGCAATAGCATTTGCATCTTCTTGAATAGCTGTATTTACAACCTCTTCAACACTTCTATCATGCCCTAGATGAATTACTTCACAACCTGTAGCTTGTATAATTCTTCTCATTATGTTAATGGCTGCGTCATGTCCGTCAAAAAGTGAAGCAGCTGTAACAATTCTTACTTTATTAATAGGAGTATAAGGTAATTGTGGTTCCATTTTAAATAATTATCAATTTTAAAAGGTGCAATTTACGAATTAAATAATTTAAACAATAGTAAATAAAAGAAAGATAATTATGCATTTAATCGAAAAAAAGGGTCATGTTATCTATAAAATCAATATAATAAATTTTGTTTTTGGTTAAATCTTTATTAAAAATTAATTTTGAAAGAGTAAAATCAATTAATTAAATTTTCAAAGCATTCCCTTTTACTCAAATTTTAAAGAATAATGCAATTCTTCTGACCTAATTGAGATTAGTTTTTGACATCAAAAAAGAGTATTTTTGTGTTTTAAAGTCTTATATAAAAATTTTAAGAGTTTTTAATGGCACTATATTTGAAAGCTAATTAAAAAAGTATAATTTTCACCCTACAAATATGAACATAATGAGCAACCAAAATTTCAAATCGTTACAAAAAATAAAAATTGTTGTACTTTCCACTTTGTTTTTAACCTCAACAAGTTGTGCTGAGTTGCAACAAGTAGTAAACCAGTTACCTCAAGGAACAGGTTTAAGTCAATTAGATATTGCTAATGGTTTAAAAGAAGCGCTAGATAATGGTATTGATAAACAAGTTTCAAAATTAACAGCTACTGATGGTTTTTTTAAAAACGAAGCAGTTAAAATTTTATTACCAGAAGAGTTGCAAAAAGTAGACAAAGGATTAAGAGATATTGGTTTATCAAGTTTAGCTGACGAAGGCTTAAAGGTATTAAACAGAGCTGCTGAAGATGCTGTAAAAGAAGCAACTCCTATATTTGTAGATGCTGTTAAAAACATGTCTTTTACTGATGCTAAAAATATTTTAATGGGCAATAATGTAGCGGCAACTACTTATTTACAGAGCTCTACTTCTACTGCCCTATATAGTAAATTTAATCCCGTAATAAAAAATTCATTTGCAAAAGTAGGTGCTGATAAAGTATGGTCAAACATTATTACTAAATATAACAGTATTCCTTTAGTTAAAAAAGTAAATCCTGATTTAACCGATTATACCACAAATAAAGCAATGGAAGGTGTATTTAAAATGATTGCTGTTGAAGAGCAAAGCATTAGAACAAATTTAGGTTCACGTACGTCTGATTTATTGAAAAAAGTATTTGCTTTACAGGATAAAAAATAATTCTAAAATTTTAGAAATCAATAACATATAAATAACATACAATTAACATAAATAAAAAAATAACAGCTTACTTTTGTATCGTTAAAGATCACAAATTAGGTTTGGTTAAGTTAGTTAGTAAAAAAAGAATGCTGTGCAAGATATGTACAGCATTTTTTTTATAATTTATTGTGAAGTTGTTTAAAATACTCAAATGCTTTTAAAATGCGACTTCCATACCACGAGAACATTTCACCATCAATAAAAACAGTTTTAGCATGATGGGTAAATCTTCCTATTTCAAAGGCATCTTCATCTTTAAATGGATAAGGTTCCGAAGACAAAAAAATTAAATCAGGATCTCCTTCTAATCGTATTTTCTTTAAATCAATTTCAGGGTATCTCCCTTTTTCTTTATAAATATTTTCAAAGTGATTTAATTCTAATAGCGTGTTAATAAAAGTATCTTTTCCAGCAACCATATAAGGATTTTTCCAAATAAAATAAGCTATTTTCTTTACTGGCTCATCTTTTATAAATTGTTTAAAATCTTGGTAAGCAAAGTCAATTTTATCTGTCCACTTCTGAGCTTCTATTCTTTTATTGAACAGTTTTCCAAAAGCTACAATCATTTCTAAATTGTCTTCAATTGTTTTTAAATCAGTAACAATTACGGGGCAAATCTTACTTAATTCTTCTACTATTTCTTTAGTATTTTCTTCTTTATTTGCAATAATTACATCAGGTTGTAATTCTTTTACTTTTTCAAAACGAATATTTTTTGTTCCTCCAACTATCTTTTTTGTGGTTTTAAAATGAATGGGATGCACACAAAACTTTGTAATTCCAACTATCGAATCTTCTAAACCTAAATCATACAACAATTCGGTTTGCGATGGAACTATGGAAACAATTCGTTTGGGAGTTGATTCAAATGTGTGTAGATTTCCTATTTGGTCTTTAAATTGTATCATTAATTTACCGCAAAATATAATGCAAAGTTCAAAATTTTTATTTGTTCAAAATTTCTTCCATTTCCTTTTGTAATTTCAATGCTTCTTTTCTAGCCATTTGAGCAAAATCTTCTTGGTTTGAGGCATAAATAATTCCTCTTGAAGAATTAATTAAAAGGCCAACCTCATCGTTCATTCCATATTTACAAACGTCTTGTAAATTACCTCCTTGGGCACCTACACCAGGAACTAACAAGAAACTATTAGGAACAATTTTTCTTATCTCAGTAAAATATTCCGCTTTAGTTGCCCCAACTACATACATTAAATTTTTAGCGTTTTTCCAATGTTTTGAAGTTTCTAAAACCGTTTTGTATAATTCTTTTCCTTCTACATTCTTAGTTTGAAAATCAAAAGCTCCTTCGTTTGAAGTTAGTGCTAACATAATTGTATGCTTATTCTCAAAAGCTAAAAAAGGCTCAACTGAATCTTTTCCCATATAGGGTGCAACAGTTACAGAATCAAAATTTAAATCTTCAAAAAAAGCTTTAGCATACATACTTGATGTATTTCCAATATCTCCACGTTTAGCATCAGCAATTGTAAAAATTTCAGGATAATTTGCATTAATATATTCAATTGTTTTTTGAAGTGATTGCCAACCTTTTATTCCGTAAGCTTCGTAAAAAGCTGTATTAGGTTTGTAGGAAACGCATAAATCATGAGTAGCGTCAATTATGGCTTTATTAAATTCAAAAATAGGATCTTCATATTGCAATAAATGTTGTGGAATTTTATTCAAATCTACATCTAAGCCAATGCATAGAAATGATTTTTTAGTTTGAATGTGTTGAAATAGTTGTTGTGTAGTCATTTGTAGTTTAGTTGTTTGGCAAATTTACAAACTTGAATTTAATAAACTTATAATTTTATAAGAATCCTTAAAAATTGTGTAAGACAATTTGCTTAATGTGGTAATACCTTTGTATAGAACATTTTAAAGAACAAAAAAATAATACAGATGGAACCAAAAATTGGAATTACAAAAAAAGATTTAGAATCAAGTATAAAAAACCTTACTGTAGTATTATCAAATGAAATGCTATTATATGTTAAAACAAGAAAATTCCATTGGAATGTTTCTGGTAATAGTTTTATGGAATTGCATAAACTTTTTGAAAATCAATATAGTGAATTAGAGGAAACAATAGATGAAGTAGCCGAAAGAATTAGTGAGCTTGGCGGAAAAGCCATAGGCACAATGAAAGAGTTTATTACACATTCTGTTTTAGAGGAAAGTACCACGTTTGACAATCAAGATATTATGTTAAAAGAACTTTTAGCTGACCATGAAATCATCTTAAAACAACTGAGAGATTTTATAAAAAAAACAGAGGAAACTAATGATTATGGAACAGCTGATTTCTTAACTGCTATTCTTCAAAACCATGAATCTAAAGCATGGATTTTAAGAAAATATGTAAACTAATTTTAAATAAGTAAAATTTGAATATTAATTTTAAAAAACACGATATGAATACAACAGAAATTAAAGGAAACTGGAACGAGTTAAAAGGAAAATTAAAACAAAAATATGCTAATTTAACTGATGATGATTTGCTTTTTGTAGAAGGTAAACAAGACGAACTAGTAGGACGACTAGAGAAAAAACTAGGTAAAACTAAAGATGAAGTTCGAAAGATTATTGCTGAATTATAGATCTCTTAAAAAATAATCTTAACTGTCTATATTGATAACTATATAGACAGTTTTCTTATAAAAACCATATATACATATACTAGAATTACAAGTGAGTATTTAATTGGAAAAACTAATTTGGGAATTAAAGGAATAGCAAAAATTAGACAAGGATTAGAAAACAAAAAAAGTAGCATGAAAAAATCAATCACAACAATTGTCATTATAGCTTTTACTATGCTTTTTATAAATTGCAAAAAAGGTGCAGATTCTGGGATTCTTTCTGAAAATGAAATTACTCAAATTCAAGATATTATTATCAAAAATGAATCTGTAGATTTAAAGCTCAGAGAAGACTCTTTTTTAGGCATAAAAATGGGAGATTCAATTACATTGAACTCATTAGTTCTTAAAAAAAACGATGCTGTTTATACAATTAAGACATTGCAATATGACAACTTAGGCTATATAATTCCTGATGATAAGACAAAAGAGTTTGTAAGTCAAATTGTTATTACTTCAAACAAAGCTGAAACAATTCAGGGTATAAAAACGGGAATGTCTTTCTATGATTTTAAATCATTAATACCTAATTTTTCAATATATAAATCTGAAATCGATGGAAGATTTTATTTAAAAAGTGGTGCTTTTAAATACCGATTAAGTGAACAAAATTTAAAAGGCACTAATCTTCAACCAAAAGATTCTCTCAAAATAACTGAGCTTATTTTGTCCAAATAACTAAAGTGAACAATTGAAATGCTATTGCATATATCATAATCTAATATGAATACAAAACTGAGGAAATGAGTACACTAAATAGAAAACGAAAATCAGCTTCACAATTAGACATCTATAAAGTATTAAAATTAAAAAGTATTTAATTCACCTTCAAGCGTTGTTTCTTTTTGAAAGAACGAGAAAGAGTTAATAAAATTTAATAAATTTACAAATAAAACAATCCATTTATGAAGGTATTTATCAAGTTTGATTTTAATTCAATCTGTAAAAAGGTCTTGGAAGAAAAGTTAGAAGAACATCAATTAAAACATAAAGTTTTAGGATTTGGTGAAATAGAATTCTTAGAAAAGATTTCGGAAGAAAAATTAAATGCATTTAGCAATACATTACTTCCCTATGGTATTGAGATTGTTGAAAATCAAAAAGCCATATTAATTCAAAAAATTAAAGACGTAATTATGGATATGATTTTTAATGAATCAACTAATATAAATGTAAAAAGTTCTGTATATTTAGCAGATAAACTTGGACATAGCTATGGTTATTTATCTAATCTCTTCTCTGAAGTAACTTATACTTCAATTGAAAATTTTATTATTATCCAAAAGATAGAGTATACCAAACAATTAATTATAAACAATCAATTGTCGTTAACAGAAATTGCTTTCAAACTAAATTATTCAAGTGTAGCTCATTTAAGTTCTCAATTTAAAAATACGACAGGAATAACTCCTTCTGCCTTTCAAAGGATAATTAAAAAAAGAAGAGAAATTGCTACTAAAAATATAAACTAATACTATATGCAACAAGATTTTATCCTTATAACTTTAGCAGATGACGATGAAGATGATAGGTTATTTTTCACTGATGCCTTTGATGAATTAAAGATTAATACTGTAGTAAATACAGTTAATAATGGTAAGGAATTATTGTCCTTTTTAAATCATCCTGAAACCGTTTTACCTAATATTATATTTCTCGATTTAAACATGCCTATTTTAAACGGAATTGATTGTTTAAAAGAGATTAAGTTAAATGATAAATTTAAAGACATAGCCATTGCTATATATTCTACCTCATCATCAGAAAAAGACATAGAAAATACGTTTGTTTTAGGAGCTAATATTTACATTAAAAAACCAAGCAATTTTAATGAATTAAAAAAAATATTAGCAGATGTAGTTACTATAAACTGGCAATATCACACAAATGGTCTAAATAAAGATAATTTTTTACTTCGCATGTAGAACATAAAAAGTTATAAGCTAAAAAAATCATATAGCATATCCTTATATAAAGCGATGCCAAATGCTAAATAAAATAAGTGTTACATATATGAAAGAAAATAAGCATAAATCATCTGTTTTTCATAAAATCATCTTTACTATAAGTTTATTTGTATTGCTATTCATTGGAGCCATTACATTTAAACATATTAATAATATTTCTGATTCTTCAAAATTACTCATGCATACTTATGAGGTTAACTTAGAATTAGAGCATCTATTTTCTTATATTAAAGATTCAGAAAATAGTATGAGAGGCTATTTAATTTCAAAAGATACTTTATATTTAGAACCCTATAATACAGCAACCAAAAACGTAAATAATTCTTTTTTATTACTTAAAAAATTAACTGCGGACAATAAAAAACAACAAGAAAACCTAGCCTCATTATATAAAATAGTCAACCGAAGATATGAATATATGTCTGACTATTCAGAGCAAGATTTACGCATCGATATAACTAGAAACAGAAATTTTAAAAAAAATTTTAAGGAGAGTAGTAAACTCTTAGTTGATATTAGAAGTAAACTTAACGAAATGGTTGACATTGAAGAATCGTATTTAAAACAACGAAATTCAAAATATAAGAATCAGATATACCTCACTCCAATTTTAACGTTAAGCATCTTATTCATAACACTTTTATTAATAATATTTGCCTATTATCAAACTACAAAAGACGTTGAAAAACTACAAGCTGCCAATATTGAATTAAACAAATCTCAGTTTTTAAGTTATCAAGCAGAAATACTTTCTGAATTTGGTACATGGGAGTGGAATTTAAATTCTGGTGTTATACAATATTCAGATAATTTATATAGAATATTAGGCGTTGAACCGCAATCACTTGAAGCAGGTCAAGATACTTTTATGAAATATGTTCATCCTGAAGACATTGAAAAAGTCAATTTAATATTTGAAAAAATAGTAAAAGAGGAAAACTTACCTTACTCCTATTTTAGAATTATTAGATCTGATGGTGAAGAAAGATATTTAAGATCCATAGGAAAACTTTTTATAGACAAACTAGGCAACCGAACCGTTTTAGGAGTAACTGTTGACATTACAGATGAACACCATAAAAATGAATTATTAATAAGTAACAACAATGATTTAGTTAAAGCTAATAATGAACTTAAAATATTTGATGAATCGAGTAAGCAAGCTGAAATTTTAGGTAAATATGGCAGTTGGATTTTAAACTATGATACTTATAAATTCACTTATTCTGACAATAAATTTAGATTACTAGGTTGCGAACCACAATCATTTGATCCAACTATAGAAAAACTTTTAGAATTTGTACATCCCGAAGACAAACATATTGTAATTGAAGCTAACGAAAGTGCTTTAACTACAATGGAAATCCCTACAATGAACTATCGCATCATTAGAACTGATGGAAAAATCAGACATTTTAAAACTATCGCAAAATCATTCACAGATTTAAGAGGTAGAAAAAGCATGATAGGAACAACCCAAGATGTTACAGAAGATTATAATAAAAGTATACAGTTAAAACAAAGAAACAAAGAACTTGAATTAAACATCAAAGAGCTAAATGAATTTAACCATGTGGCAAGTCACGATTTACAAGAACCATTACGAAAAATTCAAACCTTTATATCTCGAATTAACGATAAAGAAAAGGAAAGCATGTCAGATTTTGGTAAAGAATACTTGTCACGAATAGAAAAAGCAGCAAATAGAATGCGAGTTCTAATTAATGACTTACTCCAATATTCTAGAACAAATAGATCTGAAAAAAAATTCGAAAAAGTAGATTTAAACGAAATTATAAACAATAGTATCCAAGAACTATCACAAAATATAGAAGATAAAAATGGGGTTGTAAATTTTAGCTCTCTTCCTGAAATAAATGGCGTTAATTTTCAAATGCAACAACTTTTCACAAATCTATTAAGCAACTCATTAAAATATTCAAAAGAAAATATTGCTCCAATAATTGATATATACTCTGAAAAAATTGTAGCTAAAAATGAAAGTATTCTCCATGATAATTCTTCAAAAAAGTATTGGAAAATTGATTTTAAAGATAACGGAATAGGTTTTGAACAAGAATTTTCCGAAAAAATATTTCAATTATTTAATAGACTGCATGGCAAAACAGAATATCAAGGAACTGGTGTTGGTTTAGCCATTTGCAAAAAAATTGTTGAAAATCATAGCGGTTTTATTTTTGCTTACAGCAAACCAAACATAGGAACAACATTTACAATATACTTACCATTTAATACATAAACAAGAATAAATACCAAAAAGAGCTTTACTTTTTAACATGGAAATTATATAAATTCAAAAGAGAATATTGTAAATAATTATTCCTTTTTTATTTGAACTTTGTAGTAAAATAATGCCATGAAAAAATTACTCATTCGTCGATTCGTATTTTACTTACTCTTGATTTCCATCACACTTTTATCCGTTTATAGTTGTATAAATAAAGGAAAAGAGTCTAGTAATTTACTTTTTAAAGAAAATTCAAAAGATATAAAATCTAGTATAAACTTTAAATCCGTTGCCTATCTAAATGAATCCAATAAAAAAGTTATTGACTTAGCTAATATTGCTTTCAATCAATCAAAAGATGTAAAAAAGTTACAACTTTTATTAAAGATTAAAAAAGACCATCAAAAAGTCAATTCTGAATTAAGAAAACTCACAGAAGAGAATCTAATAATTATACCAAGACCCATTTATAATCTTAATCTCAACCAAGATTTTATGAATGATAAAAATTCAAACTATTATATTTTAAACTTATTAGAAGTAGAAATTAAGAATCAAATTACATTACTTAAAAATATTGAGCAAACTTCACAAAATAGAGGATTCATAAATTTTGCTAAAAAATTCAGCGAAATAATAAGTGCTAATAATCAAAAATTAAATGACATACTTAATCTCTAAAAAATAAAGCAGCATTAAGTCAATACAAAACCTAATACTAACTTCTCTATCTAAGAGAAGTTTTTTGTTTTTAAACCTTATGAATAATAGAAAATGGAAATTCTATAAATCTAGAGAAATATGTTATAACATAAAAGCTCTCCATGTGTTGCACCTTTGTAAGGTAGAAATTAATCAACTAAAAGAAATAGAAACTATGAAAAACAGAATCAAATTATTCGCTGCTCTTTTTTTGACATTTGGATTATCAGCAACATCGGTAAACGCACAAACAAATGATTCCTCAAATGCCCAAATAGGAATAAAAGGGGGGCTTAACTTTTCTAATATGTACACAGAAGATGTGGACGATAATAATGTACTAACCAGTTTTAATGCAGGTATATATGCCACTATTCCAATTACAAGTTTTCTTGCCATTCAACCCGAATTCTTATTTAGTAGAAAAGGATCAGAATTAGTTTATGATAATGCATTTGCAACAGGAACTGCTAAATTTAAACTAAATTATATTGAAGTTCCTGTGCTATTAAAAGTAAATCTAACCAAGAACTTAAATGTCCATGCAGGTCCATACTTTGCTTATTTAATAGATGGTCAAGTAACAAATGAAACTAACAATGGAACATTTGATTTTGAAGAAAACTTCAACAATGATGATTTTAACAAATTTGATGCTGGACTTTCTGCAGGTGTAGGACTAGACTTTGAATCAATTGGAATCGGAGCTCGTTATAACTACGGATTAACAACTGTAGGAAAAGAAAGAAGTGTTGGAGGAACAACCTATACATTTCCTGATGGTAAAAACAGTAATATAAGTCTTTATTTGGCTTTAAAATTGAATTAATCATTAACAATAAAAAATAGAAATCATGCAAAACTTATTGTATTTAGTTGCAGTCATTTTAGTTATACTTTGGGCTTTAGGGTTCTTTGTTTACAGTGCTGGCTCACTAATTCATATTTTATTAGTAATTGCCATAATTGCCATTTTACTAAGATTAATAAAAGGAAAAGGAATATAAAAATTTAAAAAAAACAATATGAAAACAAGTAAAACAATCATTGGAATTTTAGGAGGAGTAGCTGTTGGCGCTGCTTTAGGAATCTTATTTGCACCAGATAAAGGATCTAAAACCAGAAAAAAAATCGCTAAAAAAAGTAATGATGCAAAAGATCATTTAAAAGACAATTTTGATCACTTTTTAGATACAGTATCTGAAAAATACAATACGTTAGTGAGTAAAGGGGAAGAATTGCTAGAAGAAGAAAAAGAAGAATTAAAAAATATCAAAAAACAAATCCTTAAATAGTAAGTATAATGGACAACATTGCAACAAACGTAGAATTGCTATATGATAAAGCAAAAAAATATGTTGATACTAACATTGATTTATTAAGATTAAATGCAGTTGATAAAACAGCTGATGTAATGTCTTCATTAATTGCTAGAATAATAATTGTTATGATTGTTGCCATGTTTACACTATTTATTAATATTGGTATCAGTCTCTATATCGGGAAATTAATTGGAGCATATTATCTTGGTTTTGTGATCATCTCAACGTTTTATTTACTGCTAGCAATCTTACTTTATTTTTATAGTAATAGGTTTATCAAAATACCATTAACCAATTTGATAATCATAAAACTATTGAAAACAAAAGACTCTAGTACAAATATATTAGACCTAATAAAAAAGAATGAAGATGAAAAAGAATAAGAACCAAACAAATTTATTAGACAACGCCATTTTTTTATTAGAAAAAAAAAGAGATACTGAATTTATAGCATTAAAAGCACAACTTCATACGGTTTATGAAAGTGTAAAACCTGTTAATTTATTAAACCAAACATTAATCGATTTTAATGAATCTCCAGACATCAAATCTAATATTTTACAATCAGTAATTAGTCTTGCTGGAGGCTATTTATCTAAAAAAATAGTATTTGGTAACACCCATTCTATTTTCAAAAAAGTATTAGGTTATGTCTTACAATATGGTGTAACAAACTTTATTTCAAAAAAAGTAGATTCAAACTTAAAAGACCAAAAAAAAGACAACCACAGTATCTGATTTATAAGTAAAACGGTAATTATATAACATTTGAAAAATATTGTATAACTACAACAATCAACAGAATACTAACTTTATAACATAATTAAAAAATAGTAAAAGATGAAAAATTTAAAATTGACATTAGGTTTAGTTGCCTTAGCAACAGCATTTACATCATGTAAAGATGAGAAACAAGAAATGGCAAAAACAGCTGTTGACTCGTATGAAAAGTATGTTGACTCAGTAAGTAATGTTTCTGAAACAGAAGCCGTAGCAAATTGGGAAGCAATTGAAACCAATTACATACAAAAGAAAACAGAAGCGGAAAACTCTTTAACAGAAGCTAAGGACAAAGAAAAGCTTCAAGTAACTGTAGATAACACTTCAGTAAAATATGAAACATATAAAACGAAAGTAGTTGCTGAAAAAGAAAAAATGCAAGTCGATAATGAAAAAACAATGATGTATAAAACGTTATTAGGAGAAAGCTATGTTAACGATGACATGAAATTTAACTGGGTAAATAAAGACAATATCCTAAGCGTATATGATAATTTTGTAAACACAGTTCAAAAAAACAAAGATACTTATTCTAGAGAAGATTGGGATGAAATTAAACTGACTTATGAAGCCCTTGATACCCGAAAAAACACAGTTGAAAAAGAAGGATTATCTGGTGAAGACAATAGAAAAATTGCTGGTTTGAAATTAAAATTTGCTCCTATGTATACAGTAAACAGAATGGGTGCAAAATCTGAAGAAAATGCAGAAGCAAAAAAATAATTGATTATTTCAATTATATTAAGGTTAAGTTAAAACTTAACCTAGGGGTAAAAAAACAGCGAGATAATATCTCGCTGTTTTTGATTATAAAAAGCTTTTAAATTATTAAAAAACTTCAGATTCTTTTAGTTTTTCAGTATTGCTTACTAATTGCAATTCACTTACTATCTTTTGAATATCACCATTCATTATATTTCCTAAATCATATAACGTAAGACCAATTCTATGATCCGTTACACGACCTTGAGCATAGTTGTAAGTTCTAATTTTTGCTGAACGGTCACCACTACTAACTTGTGATGTACGCTTTGTAGCATCTTCAGCTTCTTTTTTGGCTAATTCCATTTCATATAAACGAGAACGCAATACATTTAACGCTTTGTCTTTATTCTTATGTTGCGATTTTTGATCTTGACATTGTGCTACTAAACCTGTTGGAATATGCGTTAAACGAACAGCTGATTTTGTTGTATTTACGGATTGACCTCCAGGACCAGATGAACAGAAAAAATCTACACGAACATCGTTCATATCAATTTGCACATCAAATTCTTCTGCTTCTGGTAAAACCATTACAGTTGCGGCTGAAGTATGTACACGTCCTTGCGTTTCTGTTTGAGGAACACGCTGTACACGGTGTACACCCGCTTCAAATTTTAAAGTTCCATAAACATCTTCACCAGTTACTTCAAAAATTACCTCTTTGAAACCACCTGATGTTCCTTCATTCATATCTACTACCGAAGTTCTCCAACCTTTATTTTCACAATATTTAGTATACATTCTGTATAAATCCCCTGCAAAAATAGAAGCCTCATCCCCGCCAGTACCTGCACGAATTTCCACCATAACGTTTTTAGCATCTTCTGGATCTTTAGGAATCAACATAAACTTGATTTCTTCTTCTAGTTGAGGCAAACGTTCTTTAGCTTCATCTAACTGCATTTTTGCCATTTCTACCATTTCGGCATCAGAACCATCGGCAATAATTTCGTTAGCTTCGGTTATATTAGCTGTTATATTTATAAGTTCTTCACGCTTTTCCATTAAGTCTCTTAAACCTTTATATTCTTGGTTTAATTGCACATAACGTTTTTGATCGGCAATAACATCAGGTTGAATAATCAAATCTGATATCTCGTCGAAACGTTGTTTTACATATTGAAGTCTTTCTAACATTTTACTGTTTTTATTTAGGAGTGCAAAGTTAATGAAAAAAGTGATTAGTTGTTATTCTTAGTGTTATAGATTTTTATTCTTTGAAAATCAAGTTCTTATAAATTTTATTTAAAATAAGTCTAAATAAACTTTGTGATTTTAATTTTGAATTCTATTTTTGCTCTGTTATTTTAATTAAATCTAAATAAAAAATGAATAAAATTATTCTCTTTTCATTATTATGCATAAGCATCTACAGCGCAAACGCTCAAGAAAAAAATGAAACAAAAAAAGACACCATCAAGTATTTAAAAGAAGTTATTTTAGAGGCTCAAAACGAAATTAAATATAAAAAAGAAACTAGTCAAAATGTTTCTAAAATGCCTCTTAACGATATTGAGAACCCTCAAGTTTACAATTCAATTCCCTCTGAATTGTTAAAAGACCAAGTGGTTACTAATTTTAATGATGCTCTAAAAAATGCAACAGGAATAACGCGTCTTTGGGAATCAACTGGCCGTGGAACTGATGGAGCCGAATATTACTCAATGCGTGGATTTGCAGTACAACCAACAATGATTAACGGTTTACCAGGAATAAATAATGGAACTATTGATCCTTCAAATATTGAAAGTATTGAAGTTATAAAAGGCCCATCTGGAACATTATTTGGAAGTAGTTTAATTTCTTATGGTGGTTTAATTAACATTGTCACTAAAAAACCGAAATCAGAATTTGGAGGAGAAATTAGCTACAATGCTGGTTCTTATGGTTCAGATAGAGTGACCGCTGATGTTAACATACCACTTAATGAAAATAAAAGTACACTTTTAAGAGTTAATACAGCTTATCAAAAAGAAAATAGCTTTCAAGATGCTGGTTTTAATAAATCGTTTTTTATTGCACCATCTCTTAAACATATTGTGAATGATAAATTATATTTCTTAGTTAATACAGAATTTACTCAAAGAGAATCAGCAAATAATCCAATGATTTTCTTGAATAGAAACAACCCTCTAACGTTTAATTCTATTGATTTATTTGAACAAAACTATAAGAAATCATTTAACTCAAATGATTTGACTATAAGCAACCCTACATTCAGCCTACAAGCTCAAATGATGTATAAATTATCCCCTAATTGGACTTCACAAACCGTATTATCAAGAGGAACAAGTAAAACCAATGGTTATTATCATTACTTATATGACTTCTCAGATGGAAATAGCTTTGGAAGATATATTGCAAAACTTAATGGAGAAACCTACACAACAGACATTCAACAAAATTTTATTGGAGATTTCAATCTTGGAAAAATGAGAAATCGTTTAGTCGTTGGATTGGATTATTACAAATCAAATATTCTTAATGGAGGAACTGGTTGGGTAGATAATGGTATAGTAACTTTACAAGATGGAAATGACACTGGAGATTTAACACAAGCAGGTGTAGACAACAAATTGGCTGGAACTTTTACTGGAAATACTTCTGCTATAAATGAAGTTTATAGTGCATATGCATCTAATATCCTAAATATTTTACCTCAACTTTCTGTAATGACAAGTTTACGTGTTGATCAATTCAAATCTTCAACTTCTACAAGTGATAATGATTTTAATCAAACCGCAGTTTCTCCAAAATTCGGACTTGTTTACCAACCTATTCTTAATAAAGTATCTCTATTTGCAAATTACATGAATGGTTTTACAAATGTAGCTCCAACTCAAGTTACAGATTTAGATGGTACAAATCAAAGATTAAAATCATTTGACCCAGAACATGCAAATCAATATGAGTTTGGTGTTAAAACAAATATTCTAAAAGATAAATTAGCCTTAACTGCAAGCTATTATAACATAACCGTTTCTAACAGAGTAATTACTGATCCTAATAATCCAAATAATTCTATTCAAGGAGGAGAAACAGAAAGTAAAGGAATTGAATTAAGCTTAATAGCAAATCCAATAGAAGGATTAAACATCATTGCTGGATATAGTAATAACGATTCGAAAGTAACAAAAGATAGTCCAGCTGGAGGTTATTTAGGTTTAAGACCCGAATCTGCTGGACCTGAAACTTTGATTAATTTATGGGCAAATTACACCATCCAAAATGGAAATTTAAAAGGGTTTGGAATTGGATTTGGTGGAAATCATGCTAGTGAATACAAAACTTTAAATAGAGATGAAATTGGTGTTTTTGCATTACCAAGTTATACCATTGTAAATACAGCTTTATCTTACGATACAAATAAATTTAATATTACTTTAAAGCTAAACAATGCTTTAAATGAAAAGTATTATTCAGGATGGTCTACTGTAACACCACAACGTTTACGTAGCCTTATTGCTGGATTGACTTATAAATTTTAATCCGAATAATACACCCTAAACTAAACTCCTTATTTTGATAAGGAGTTTTTATGATTTATAAAAAATAAAAAATGAATTTTAAAAAAACAGTTCGAAAAATACACCTTTGGTTAGGATTAGCTACTGGAATAATTGTTTTTATAATATCTATAACTGGATGCTTATATGCATTTCAAAAGGAAATTTCAGATCTTATAGAAGACTATCGTTTTGTGGAAGCACAAGATAAACCATTTATTCTTCCATCTGAATTACAAGCCATTGGTCAAAAAGAATTACCAAACAAGCATATTCATGCTATTCAGTTTAAAGGAAAAAATGAGGCTGCAGAAGTAATTTTTTACAATGCAGAACCTTTATATTATGATATCTGTTACATAAATCCATATACTGGAAAAATACAGAAAACCGTAAACGAATTCTCTGGTTTTTTTAGATTTATTTTAGATGGTCATTTTTATTTATGGCTTCCACATGAATTAGGACAAACTATTATTGCTACCTCAACTTTAATTTTTATTTTAATTACTATCAGTGGTTTTATCTTGTGGTTTCCCAAAAACAAAAGTGCAGCTAAACAACGCTTTTGGTTTAGATGGAAAGAAAATATCAAATGGAAACGCAAAAATTATGATTTACACAACATCACCGGATTTTATGTTTTATCAATTGCTTTGATATTTGCTGTTACAGGCTTAGTTTGGGGATTTCCATGGTTTGCCTATAGTTATTATACCATAATTGGTGGTGAAAAATCATTGATTTATGAAGAACCAAAATCTGTAGTTCAAATTAACTTAAAATCAACTGCAAAACCTTTAGATAAAGTTTGGTTAAAAATGCAAGAAGAGTATCCAGCGGCTCAATCTATCGAAGTACATCCTCAAGAAGAAAAAAACTCTCCCATTGCTGCAAACGCCAATTTAGGAGATGGAACTTATTGGCAAACAGAATATAGATATTTTGATGCATATTCTTTAGAAGAAATTGAAGTAAATAATATCTATGGAAAACTTGAAAATGCATCAAACTCAGATAAACTCATGCGAATGAATTATGATATTCATACTGGAGCAATTATCGGATTACCTGGTAAAATTTTTGCTTTTTTGATTAGTTTATTAATTGCCAGTTTACCCATCACAGGATTTTTAATTTGGTTTGGACGAAATAAAAAGAAAAAAAGAGCCCGTAAATAGTAATAAAGAACAAGAAAAAAAAGATTTTTTCAACTAATTAACACATCTACCTATATGCAAATCAATGCCTTATAAATTTTATTTAAAATAAATCTAAATAAACTTTGTGATTTCAAAATACCGTTTTATTTTTGCGCTGTTATTTTAATTAAATCTAAATAAGTAATGAAAAATATAGTTTACACTATTGGAATTTGTCTTTTATCAATAACTAATTATGCACAAGACAGTTATAAATATGAAGGAGATATAACGATAGAGAATGATACAGTAAAAGTTAAAAAATATAATTTACAAGAAGTTGTGGTAACAGGTAGCACTATAGACAATCCTGTAAGCATTGGAAAAACAACTATTCAACCAATGGATTTACCACAAGCTACAAGTGTAATAACAAGTGAAACTTTAGAGAATCAACAAGTAAATTCAATTTCAGATATACTTAAAAACGCAAATGGTGTTTACATCATGGGAACGGCAGGTGGTTATCAAGAAGAGATAGCTTCACGAGGCTTTTCATTACGAAGCGATAATACTTTTAAAAACGGAATTCGTTATTTTAATGGAATGAGCTTTGAAACTTCAGGGTTAGAAAAAGTAGAATTTTTAAAAGGAAGTGCAGCCATGCTTTTTGGAAACGTAGCCCCTGGAGGTGTTTTAAATTTAGTAACTAAAAAACCAAAGTATAATTTTGGTGGAGAAGTAGGCTTTCGCTTTGGAAGTTTCAATACCATTAAACCAACATTAGATGTTTATGGTGCTTTAAATAAAAAGAAAACTATAGCTTTTAGAATCAATGGTTCGTATGAAAAAGCCGATAGTTATAGAGACTATGTAAATTCAGAGCGTTACTATATTAATCCTTCATTTGAATTCAAATTATCTGATAAAACTAAATTATTAATAGAAACCGATTACACAAACGATACAAGAACTCCAGATTTCGGAGCAGGTGTTATCAATTATGAAGTTGTTAATATTCCTAGAAGCAGATTCTTAGGAGTTACTTGGGGAAAATATGATAGCGAGCAACTTTCAAATACGCTTACATTAACCCATAAAATTAATTCAAACTGGAGTGTAAACTTTATAAACGGAATACGTTATTACAAAACCGAATTACTTTCAAATGCACGTCCTAATACAGGTGGAGCAATTGGAGCTGATGGAAACTGGACAAGAAATATTCAAAAATCAAAAGCAAAAGACAATTACTTTACACAACAAGCTAACTTAAATGGTTTGTTTTCTGTTGGAAAAACTTCACATAATTTCTTATTTGGAGCTGATGTAGAAAATTACAAAACGATTTCAACACGATACAACAATGTAAATGGCTATGATACCATCAATATTTTTGAAGATTACAATCCTGCAAACGAAGGAGCCATTCCAAACCCTACATTAAATACAATTACCTCATCGCCAATAAGTCGTTTTGGAATTTATGCTCAAGACTTAGTAACTTTAACAGAAAAATGGAAAGTATTAGCTGGTGTACGTTATTCATACCAAGATACAGAAAGTAGTGTTTTCAAAGATTCAAATGGTTCTACTGAAGTAACCAATAACTACGATGATGCTTTTTCTCCAAAAGTGGGATTAATTTTCCAACCTACAAAAAATCATTCTATATTTGCCACTTATTCTAATTCATTTGATGTAAACACAGGAACAGACATCAACGGAAATGCATTAAAACCATCAATTATTGATCAATTTGAAGCAGGAATAAAAAACAAATTATTCAACGAAAAAGTACAAGCAAATATTACAGTATATCAAATTGACAACAACAACCTAGCACAAGTTTCTCTTGAAAACGGAAACACCAATTCAAGCATTAAAGAATTAGCAGGTTCTATTCGTAGTAAAGGAGTAGAATTAGATTTAAGTGCCAACCCATTTAAAGGATTTCAAGTAGTAGCAGGATATAGTTTTAACGAAACTAAATATGTAGAAAGCAACACCTATATAGTAGGAAGTTTATTGCGATACAATCCAAAAAACACAGCTAACTTAAGCTTTAATTACACCTTAGAAAGTGGTAAACTAAAAGGAGTTAACTTTGGTTTAATCAACACTTATTTTGGAGAAAGATATGCAGGGCGTTCTACACAAGTAACAACCGAAAATGATGTTAGAAGATTAATTTATTTAGAAGATTATATTCAAATGGATGCAACACTAGGATATACATTTAAAAGATTTAGCATAAGAACAAAATTAAGCAATGTTTTTAATGAATTAAATTATAATGCACACGATGATAATAGTCTAAATCCAATTGCACCAAGAAATTATTCAATAGCATTAAATTATAAATTTTAGATAACCTATTACCCATCACCTTTTACCTTTTACCAATCATCCATTACCCATGAAAAAAATAAAAACAAGAGAACTACATAGAGATTTAGGGTATTTCTATTTGGGATTAATCATATCCTTTGCCTTTTCAGGAATATTAATGAATCATAGAGGAGATTGGCATCCAGAGAAATACACTTTAGAAGCTAAAGCTATTGAAATTAACTTACCTAAAGAATCTGAAATTAATGATGCTTATGCTGAAAGTTTAGCTAAAGAGTTAAAAATTGATGACAAAATAAAGCGTCACATGGTTCGAAAAGGAAAATTCAGAATGCAATTTGACAATACTGAAGTAGAAGTTGATATAAAAACAGGAAAAGGAGAAATTGTAGAATTTATAAAAACCCCATTCATAAGTCAAGCCATGTTTCTCCATAAAAACACATCAAACTGGTGGATCTATTTTTCTGACATCTTTGGTATATCATTAATTTTTATTGCCGTGACAGGTGCTATGATGGTAAAACACGGCAAGCACACTTTTAAACGAAGAGGTTGGAAATTAGCAGCAGCAGGCTTACTCTTCCCTATTTTATTTTTGTTATTTTTAAGTTAGCTTATAAAATCCTCAATTGCAAAACGATTGAGGATTTTTGTTTTCATGAAAACCTACCTTTTGTTCATAAATAGAGATTTTTTATTAAAAAAAGTCGACAAAATGTAACAAAAACTCCACCAAAGGTCACTTCGTCGAAAAATCTAAAAAAATACAGTTTACAGTAATTATAATTTAAAAAATTATAATATATTAGCACAAATTTATTAAAAATGTTTTGCCCTTTAACACAAACTTATAAGAACTTATGTTTTTATAAGGTAAAGCTAAATGGGTATCAAACAAATCCTTATCAGCCCTACTATTGTAAAAATGATAAGGTGAAATATTTAATAAATGAAAAATAGTTTTAAAAGACTACTTGGGCTTATAGCACTATTTACTTTGCTATTTATGTTTAGCTGTACAGAAGATTTGAATGAATCAAATAAAGCAGATTCAATTCATGGGATTAAAAAAACCAAAATTACTTTTGATGAAATTAAAGACAATCAAAAAATTTTAAACGAGATTAATACCATTACCCAAAAGCAACAAGAATTTAAAAGAAACAACAAACTAATTTATGACAGTGCTAATGAATTCTATATTGACACTGATAATATTATACTTCAAGAAGGCAGTTTAGGGAAAAGTTATACCTTTAATATATTAAGAGCTTCCGAAAGTCCTTATGTTGAAAATTTAACTATCCATATAGATAATCAAAATGGATCAATAGCTATTTTAGCAATTTATAATTTAACAGAAGTTGAAAAAGAAATTATTTTAAATGGAGGAGCTATAGCAGACATTAATCAAAAAACATTAATTTTTCCCGTTAATGGACTTCCTACAGAATTCATGACTGGTTATACCAGTAAAGAAGCTCCAGTAACAGGCATTACTATTTATCAATTTTCTAATGGACAATGTGGAGTAATTGATCACATTGAAAACCTTGGTGCAGAAGGAAGTATGATATATTATACTGTTGTTCCTTGTCCTGTAGTTGATGCAGGAGGTTCTGGTAGTGGAAGTTCGAGTTCGAGTTCAAGTGGAAGTTTTACCTTTGGGTATGATTATACTGTAAATAGTAATAATCAGTCAACCACTACAAGTAATACATCAACAGGAGGCGGAAGTAGTTCGGGTAATTATATTATTCCTCATGTAATGACAGCTGATCAAAAAAAGAAAAAAGAATTCTTAATGAATTTAGATGACAACCAAGAAGACTGCTACAATAGTTTAAATGTTTCCCAAAAGGATGACATATTAGACTATATAGGCTCATTGACAGCAATAGGGAACAATAGTACAAACTGTTCAAGTAACAACTCCCAAGAAGAACAATTCAATGAAGTAGAAGATTTAATGGCTGCAATGTGTGGAAACCCAGACATGACTTTTGACGTACAAAAATCTTTAAAATCTCCTGCCAATATTGACTTTTCTGCTATTGATACTACTACTCCAGAAGGAATAAAATTAAATTGTATTTTTAATAAACTTATGAATACTTGTGAATTTAAAGAAATATTTTATAATGTGTTTTCAGACAATGATAGAATTAATATAAAATTTGAAATTTCAAATCTATTAGAATCAGTAAATGGTGCAAAAACATCTGGCTCATATAGTAATGGTATTTTAAATCAAACCATAAAAGTTAATCAAAATTGGTTAACCGGTTTTGACGCATCAGATATCAAAACAGCACAAGCAATTTTACATGAATGCATTCATGCTTATTTGAATGTTAAAAAAATTGAATGTCAAACCAATACTTCTTTAACAGATATAAACGCTTGGGAACTAGATGACTTAATTAATCAAATATTCATAACTAATGGAGCTTGTGTTTTTTCTTCTGAACCCGCAAACCAAGACCAACATCATTTTATGTTTAATAATTTAATACCACACCTTTCAAGCCTCATGGCTGATTTAAAAGATAGTCTTATTAGCTTACAAGACCAGACTGCTATAGAAGGTCCAAACTATTTATTTAATCCAACAACTGGGGAACTCATACCGCACTCTTGGGATGATTTTTTTAAGTATTTAGCCATGGATGGTCTTGATCATACAACTTCATTTATAAATGAAGTAACTAATGTTCCTTTAGAATTTGCTAAATACATTCATTATTCAGTACATAAAGCTCAAATATCACAAAATTCAAACTGTAATGACTAAATTTAATTACATATCTTTTTTTATTATATTTTTTTTAATATCATGTTCTGGGAAAAAATCAATAACTAAATTTGAAATTCCTACAGATAATCTTGAAGACATTATTTTAAATAAATCTGTAAAAGATAAAGATACAATTTACTTTTATTTTGATTATTCAGAAAATCTCAAAAAAGATAGAGTTCAAATCGATCCTATTAAAAAGGATACTTTCATGAACTATCGATATTATGAAAGTCGCAATAATATTTATGGTACTAAAAGATTTATTTATATTTTTTATAGAACTCATACTTATCGAAATAGTGAAAAAATTGCAGATATTAAAGTTATATCTAAACGTTTTTTAAGAAAAAACAAAGACATTATCATATTTCCAAAAGATTTAGAAGGAAATAATATGTATAAATATGCAGCTAAAGAATTTCTGTCAAATAAAGTCTATTATATAATTGATACAGCGGAAAGAAAAGGAAATAAATTTATTGCCAAAGAAGTAAAATACAGCTTTGGAACATTTTTAGAAATATGATAAAATTATTTTAAGAAAAATCTCTCACCCAATTATTTTTTTTCAGCATAATGTAAATACTTATGTAGAAGATTCATATACCAAAACTTAATTATATAACATGAAAACCATATTATTCTTTTTATTTATAAGCATATCTTCCTTCTCTCAAAATTTAGAATCTATTAAAAAATCAGATACAGTATATATTTATTTTAATTATGGTAAATATGAAAAATATTCAAATATTGGTGGAACTTTAGATGAAAAGAAAATAATTACTTATTTGTATCAATACTATTTAGATAAAGAAAATTTTATAAATTTTACAAGTAGAAACTATAGGGACTTTGACGATTTATTAGCAGGAAAAAAAACGGATGTAAAAACGGTAAGAAAAAAATTTTTAAGAAAAAATAAAGAGAAAATATTAGATATAAATTTCTTTTTAAAAAATGGTTTTTTAGAAACTTTTAATGCTCTTTATATCCCTAAAAAAGTAATCTATTTGATAGATAGTAAAGAGATTAAAGGAAGAAATATAACTTTAAAAGAAGTCACAATGGATGCTTCAAACTTTACCCCCGAGTGATTATAAAAATAAATCTCAAAATTTTACTAAAACATTACTATAAATTATTAATTCAATTTTTTTAAGAATTATTAAAGTTTCAATTAATTATTTTTTATTAACTTTAATAAGTAATATAAAAATATAGGCTATGGAAACTACAAAAAGATTTGACCAGGCTATAAATAAATTATACAATGCCTTTCATAACAACACATTAAATCCAGAATCTTGCACCCAATGTGCTGTTGGAAACATACTAGACAACAAAGATTATTGGAAACACTTATCAGATTATCATGGTTCCATAAAACTGAATTATGTGGGTTTAGTGAATCAAAATTTCGGTAAAAAATTCAATGGTTATTCTCCTTTAGAATTGTTGCAAATTGAAATGGAGTTTTTAGCCAAATGTGGTTACTCCCTACCTTTAAGGCATTATAAAAATCCAAAAAAGAACCTATCTCAAGACACTTTATTTATTGGTCTATGTGGTGTTGTGGAACTCCTTTGCAAGTTTGATAACTTACCTAATATAATGGATTGTTCTAAACTATTTGCATACGAATTAAACAATCAAAAAAACACCCTTGAGTTTATTAGTTAATCATCTAAAAATACAATTATAAAAGGTTCTTATTTATACAAAAACAATAGTATAAACCCCTAAACCCATCCTAAACAAGTTTAGCAATCTCCTCTACACCCCTTATTTTGGGTTTAAAAATGGTAAATTATAGTTATACAAGTGGGTAAATTAGGTTATATAAGTGCTTTAATTACGTTCTAAACCCAAAAAAAGAAGTTCCCCAACCCCAAAAACCCGGTTGACTAACCCCTGAATGCCCGTTCTAAACCTAATAAAATGGGTTCATCAACCCCTAAGACTTAGTTCTAAACCGCCTCTTACCAGTTACCTAACGTAAATCACCCATTTCAAAACCCCTTTCACCCATCACCCATCACCCATTACCCATTACCCATTACCCATTACCCATCACTAAAAATTGTTCTTTCAACTCATATTTTGCCCCTTTCATTTAATAATATGTATCTATAACTAATTTTATAGTTTATTTTTGTTTACTAATTTTAGCTATAAAATGATAAAAGTAAATTTCAAAAACGGATTAATTATTTCAATGATTATTAGCTCTTTGGCTACTATTCCTAGAATTATAGGTCTTGAAAACTCAGACATTTGGCATCTTTCCTATCATTTTATATACTTGGCCATTTTGAATTTTATATATTGGTTTTTAGCTCAATACTTTATAAAAACCAACAGAAGGGTCATATTAAACTTGATTTTATTTCTATTCCTTTCAGGTAGTATATCCTATATTTTTGATCGTTTTGCAAGTTCTCTTTTCTTTAAATTTCAACTTATTTATAATGAATATCCAATCATAGAAGGATTTGAAGAAAGAAATTATTTTGCTGTCTTTTTTTTAAGGGGCATGTTATTTGGAGGAATGGTTTACTTCATTGATTTTTATTTAAAATTAATCTTTGAAAAGCAAAAAAGTAATTTAGAAATTGAGCAATTAAAAAAAGAAAAATTAGAAGCGCAATTATCTTCTTTAAAACAACAAATAAGTCCTCATTTTTTATTTAATTCTTTAAGCACTTTAAGAACAATTGTAGAGGATGACAATTCAAAAATGTACATCAATAAGCTTTCAAATGTGTACCGATATTTATTAAATTTAAACGAAAAAAACTTAGTTTCAGTTAGGAGCGAATTAGATTTTACGGAATCCTATCTCTACATATTAAAAGAACGCTTTGAAGAGGCACTACAAATTGAAATAAATATTGCAGAAGATGTCCTTGAAAAGCAATTACCCCCATTAGTATTACAACTATTAATAGAAAATGCAATTAAACATAATGTAGTTTCTATCAAAAAACCTCTTTCAATTAAGATTATAAATGAGTTGGATTATTTAGTAATTTCTAATAATATTCAAGAAAAATATTCTACAGAAATTTCAACTGGTAAAGGATTAAATAATATTAAAAACAGGTATGATTTATTACTCAACCAGAATATTAAAATTGATAGTAGTACTACTCATTTTATTGTAAAAATTCCATTGCTTTAATTCTAGATACCATGTTATACGAGAAAAGTTACATATTATTTGTTTTTTTAATAAGCATAAGATATTTCATTCTTACAAGCTTTAGTTATTTTATTTTTTATAAAATATTAAAATCTAAAATTGTGAGATTAAAGATTCAACAGAAATTTCCATTATATAAAGATTATGTTAGAGAGATTAAGCATTCAATCTTTACCATATTTATTTTTGCGGGTTATGCCTATATAATTCTAAATACTAGCCTTAAAGATTTTACTAAAATTTATGATGATATTCATCAATTCAGTACTTTATATTTTATCACAACTATCATAATTGCTTTGTTTATACATGATACCTATTTTTATTTCATTCACAGAATCATGCATCATCCAAAAATATTTAAATATGTCCATTTAGTACACCATAAATCAACAAACCCAAATCCGTTTTCATCCTATTCATTTCATCCTATAGAGGCTATTATTGAAGGAGCCGTCATTATTGTTATTGCTATTACAATTCCAATTCATAAATTAGCATTAGGAATATTTCTTTTGGTAATGATTTTGTATAATATATATGGCCATTTAGGATATGAAATAATACCCAATTGGATAAGAAAATCTAAGATAGGAAAATGGTTAAATACAGCAACCAATCATAATTTGCATCATAAATTAGGGAGAGACAATTATGGTTTATATTTCAAGTTTTGGGACGAAATTTTCAAAACTTCTCATTAAAAGCAACGTATAATAAAAAGTCAAAATGACAATCCTTATTATTGAAGACGAAATCAAAACAGCTAGAGAGCTTAAAAAGAATATCGAAAAAACATTTGACGATGCGGTCGTACTTGATATTTTATCAGGTGTAAGTGAAGCTATAAGATGGTTTAAAGAAAATAGTGAACCCGATATTATTTTTTCTGACATTCAATTATCTGATGGTTTAAGTTTTGAAATATACAAAAGAATAGAAATAAAAGCACCTATTATTTTTTGTACAGCCTTTGACGAATATGCCATTGAAGCCTTCAAAACTTCAGGGATTGATTATTTATTAAAACCAATCAATGAAGAAAAATTAATTCAAAGTATCAATAAATACAAGTCGTTAAAACAAACATTTAGCACAACAACTATTGATTCCAATAATATAAAATCATTATTACAGAATTTAGCTCATAATGATTTTAAGAAAACTATTTTAGTTCACTATCAAGATAAAATAGTACCTGTTAAAGCAACTAATATAGCTTATATTCATTACGAACTAGGCAATGTCTATATCATGACAATTGATGCTAAAAAATATTTCATTAATCAAACATTAGATGAACTTGAAAATTCTCTGAATAGTCATTTCTTTTTCAGAGCCAATAGACAATTCATTATTAATAAGACTTTAATTTTAAATATTGAGAATTATTTTACGAGAAGATTATTGGTAAAATTAACAATACAAACCTCTGAAGATATTATAATTAGCAAAATAAAAGCACCCATATTCCTTAAATGGATTGAAAGTGTCTAAAACTTAACTTTTCAACTATTGTTTTGTCCTTTTCATTTAGTTTTTTTTAAAAGAAAGTAAGTTCAAAAATATCTTTGACTTAAATAATTTAAAAGAAAATATTATGAAAACAGAAAATTTATTTAAAAGTAAAGCAAAAACTTTAGCACTAACATTTTTTGCAGTATTAAGTTTAACATCTTGTAATAAAGATGACGATAGTAACACTACAGATGTTCAAGAAACAGAAGCCGTTGAAGCCGTTGAAAATTCACTTAAACAAGAGACTAATGGAATGTCAAAATCTTTAGAAACGGCAGTTGTTTATGCAGAAGATCAAAACTTATACACCGCATCACCTTCTTTAAATTGTGGTCAATTATATTCAGACTCTTATAATGAAAATTATAGCTCCACAAATTATTCTTTTAATTATGTAGGAACATTTAATTATCAATTGAGTTGTAATTCTAACGGAAACCCGCAAAGTTTAAGTTATAATGCTGACCGTGAAGGAGATTATGACACTCCAAGAATGGCTTCAGACGATGAAGCATCTGCAAGTTGGTCAATATCTTCATTAGATGATTCAAGCGAAGATGTAATCTTTAACGGAACGTATGTTAGAGCAGGAACTCAAGTTTCAAAAATTCGCAATCAAAATACATTTAGTAGCACACTTACTTATTCAATTGAAGAAATAGCAGTTAATAAAAGTACTTATAAAATAACAGCAGGAAGTGCTTCAGTAACATTTGTTGGAGTTTCTTCAACAGGAAATCAATATACTTATAATGGCAATATTACTTTTAATGGAAATGATACTGCTACACTTGTAATCAATGGCAATACTTATACAATTAATCTATAATTTAATTTATCCGTATGAAAAAATTGAAAGCTGTAATAACAGTCATGCTATTAGTGTTTACAACTTATTCCTTTAGTCAAGATAAAACAGCTGAGGAAAAAGCATTAGAAATTACTAAAAACATGAAAGAACAAATTAATTTTAGTGATGATAAAGAGTCAAAAATAAATGCCATAAATCTTGATTTTATAAACCAAACTCAAAAAATAAAAACAGAAGAAACTAGTAAAATAAGTAAGCTCAAAAAAATAAAAAAAGCTGACGAAGTAAGAGACACAAAGCTGAAAGAAGTACTTTCTGAAGAAGAGTATGAATTGTTTAAAGACAACAAATCTAAGAATAGAAAGAAAATCAAAGACAAAATTAAAGAATCTAAAAATTAACAAAAAGCATCCTTAAAAATATTAAGGATGCTTTTATAATAGTACCAAGAAATGAAATTAGTTATTTTAAAATTAGTTACGTTGTCCTTTCTACTTTTAGCAGTATTTTCAATAGATAGCAGTGATCAAATTATTGGAAAATGGCAAAATCCAGATAAGAATAGACAAATTGAAATTTTTAAAAAAGGAGATTTATATTATGGAAAAATCCATTGGCTTAAAGACACCAAAGATATCAAAGTAAAAAAAGGAGATATTGTTATGAAAGACATTAAATTCTCTGATGAAAAATGGATTGGAAAAATTAAAGTCCCAGCAAGAGATAGCGATTTTGATATGGAAATTACGATGCCAGATAAAGATAAGCTAAACATTAAAGCTAGTTATGGAATCATGAGTCGAATCAAAGTCTGGACAAGAATTAAATAATGCCTTTTCAAGATTAAATTTGTCCTTTTCATTGCATTATTTTTAAATTTAACAGTAGAATCTTTTTCTTTTGTTTAAAAAAAATGACATGAGAAAAACAATTACACTTCTTTTTTTAATTTGCATTCAAATTTGCATTAGCCAAGTTAGCTATAACAGTACGGACTTTATTTCGATAGGAGAACAGTATATCGTTAGTAAAGCTAATTCAACATTATCTTCATTAAATTTCACTCAAACAGGAGCGAATTTTAACTGGGATTATAGTTCTTTAACTATAAACACACAAGATGAAGTATCCTGGATTGATCCCAATAATGCTGGTTATAAAGCAACTTGGTGCTTATCAAATGGCTATATAGCTAATTGTAACACTAACTTTAATAATGCTTTTAATTTAGCCAATCAAAAGGTAGAGAGTATTGAAATTGGAGGCTATGGTTTAACCAATTTAGTAAGCCATTATAAAAAAAGTGCAACGGATTTACAAAATAAAATGCTTGCAGGAACAATTGTAATTGGCAATATAAATGTTCCTATGACGATTGACTACACTATGCCCGATATTGAGTATCAGTTTCCTATTCAATTTAATGATAATTATACCCACACAAGTCAATTTGAAATTGATTTAACTAGTTTAGGTGTTCCAATACAATATACAACTAATGCTCAACGAACCAACTTAGTTGAAGGTTGGGGTTCACTAATTACTCCTTATGCAACATTTGCGAATGTTTTAAAAATGAAAACAACAGTTATTAGTACTGTAACTTTAACAACTAGTTCAGGGCCTAACACAACTACTACAACTACAATATCCTACAAGTGGTTTGATCCAAATTATGGAATTCCAGTTTTAGAAGTTAGTGGAGAAGTTATTGCTAGTCAATGGGTTCCTACTGTCGCTACTTATATTGACAATCAACAATGCTTACAACCAACTGCATTATTTGGCTATTTGCCATTAGTTGCGGATTATGACCCTGTAACTCAATCGGCTGTAGTTTCTTTTGTAAATACGAGTACAAATTATGATACTTCAACTTGGAATTTTGGTGATGGAATTACTTCAACAGATACTAACCCAGCACATACTTACAGTTGCCCAGGAACAAAACAAGTTACGCTAACAGTTGTAAATGAATTTTGTAGTCCAAATTTAACAGCTTCTATAACTTTACCAATAATAATCAACGATAGTCAAAATGCTTTTACAGAAGATGTAACTGTTACTACAACTTCATTAATAGCAGATAGAGATCTTTCAGGAACGACTTATCAATGGATTGATTGTGATAATGGCAACACACCAATTTCTGGAGAAACAAGTCAGGTTTTTACACCATCAGTTAGCGGAAATTATGCTGTAATATTAACTACAAATGGATGTGAAAGCACTTCACAATGTTATTCTTTCAATTTATTAGGAACAGAATCATTCAATAGAACCAAAAATGTTTTATATCCAAATCCTACAACAGGAAAGATTTACACAACACTAAACCAAGAGGATATTAAAAAAATAGCTGTTTATGATGTGTATGGGAAAGTTGTTTCTTATGATTTAAATAATGAGAATTTACCAAATGGAATTTATTTCATTACTATTGAAACTATGGATAAACGTTCAGAAAATTTTAAGATGATTATAGACAAATAATCTTTGAATAGTCTTCTTACTGATTAATATTTAAACTTATGAAACATTACATCATATTCATTCTCTGTTTTATCATTTTATTTTTAATGGGTTGTAATGAGGAAGAATCATATATTAATAATGAGGAAGAATTTATAACAACAAATTTAGCAACCTCTGCAAATACTTGGAAAGAATATTGCGGATGGCACTATAACAATGATTCAAATCCAAATTGGGGTGGATGGGTTAGAGAATATAAAAAAGATGGTTTTGGACTCTTCATTACTGACTCGACTACAAATTTAATAAATCAATCATTACTTGAAAATAGTTTTCAATATTTAAATAATTTAAATTCTGAGATTGACATATTACAACTAGTTGGAGGGTTAGGCTCTGCAAAAGATACTACTCGTGTAATTAATTGGATGAATTTTATAGAAAATGATAACGGCTTAAAGTGGAAACAAATTGTTTATGAGCAATCTTTAAAACTAACAAATTTAGCTGATGCGAATGAGCGTATATATTGGCAAATTGGAAACGAAATTTCTAGTCCTTCCTACAGTCAAACTATAAGGTATTGGCAAGGACAACCTTTTGGAAATGGAATTGCTTATGATAATTTTATCATTCCTTTTTACGTGGAGAACTTTTTGGCACCCACAGTTGAAGGAATTGACTCTGCAAGTATAGCAGCTTATAGCGAAGCTGGAAAAATTAATATTTGTTTAGGTTCTTTAACTAATGCTAGTAGTAGTAATGCTCAATTTTTTTTACATAATCTTTTAAACTATGAAATCATCGGAAATAATGCTCCTACTTTGATTGGAAAAAAAGTTTCAGATTTAATACATCTAATTTCAATCCACTACACAGCAGGAACAGCGCCTACAACGGAGTGGGAAAACATACTAAATTATTATAAAAATTACTCTGGTATTGGAAGAATTAAAGGTGTTTGGTCTACAGAAGAAGTTGGTATTCAAACTGCTTTAGGTGGAGCAGGAAGTCTGATAGGTAGTTTGGCTACATTTAGATACCTTGAATGGGCAATAAATAATGGATTTACTGCTAAAGAAGTAAGGACAAACTACTATGGATGGAATACAGGAAACGAAATAAATACTATTAATACATTCAATCAGTTTCTATTTAATTTTATCGGTAATACTAAACTATCAAATATTCCAAAAACAGCCACTACTATTAATTCGACCAACCCAATTGAATTCCACTCTTTTATAACAAAAAATGATAATAAAAAAATACTAGCAATTTTTCCTGAAAGAACTCAATCACAATCTAATACTCAAATTAGTTCTATAATACTTAAAGAAAAATATTGGAATTATAATAACACTATAGAATCTTATAAATATAATATTGATGGAATTAATTCATTAAATTTTGAGATAATAGTTTCTGACTCTCAAATTGAGATATTCTTTGAAACACCAATTTATTTAGATTATTATAGTGGTATGATTCTTTTTTTTTGAATAATAAAATCTTTAGTAACAAACTATCTATAAATAAATTTTGATGCTAATAATTCGTCAATTTCTGGAGAAACAGATCAAGTATAAACAAAAAACCTCGTTTTTAGGAACGAGGTCTTTCTATTTTCTATATTCTTTTCTCTAGTTTTTTAAAGGAATGTTCTCCAAGACTTCAAGAACAAACTTCCAATATTTTTGAGCAGAAGAAATACTAGCTCTTTCATCTGGACTATGAGCTCCTTTAATAGTTGGACCAAAAGAAATCATATCCATATCAGGATAATTAGTTCCTAAAATTCCACATTCTAATCCAGCGTGACAAGCTACTACATCGGCTTTTTTACCGTTTTGTTTTTCATAAATTGAACTCAAAACATCTAATATTTCAGAATTGGCGTTTGGTGTCCAACCTGGATAACTTCCGCTATACTCAACTTCGCATCCCATTAATTCAAAAGCAGAACGCAAAGCATTAGCTAAATCAAACTTAGCCGTTTCCACAGAAGAACGTGTTAAACATTGAATATTTAAATTACCTTCTCCAACCGTAACTTTTGCAATATTATTTGAAGTTTCTACTAAATTATCAAAATCAGCACTCATTCTATACACTCCGTTATGGGCAGTGTACAAAGCACGAACTAAGAAATATTGAGCCATTGGAGGCATCACTTTAGTTGGTGTAGTTTCCGATTTTTCAATTACGATTTCAAGATTGGGTTCCGTTGTCTTTAATTCCGTTTTAATTTCATTGATAATATCTTGCATATCAAACACAAAAGCTTCATCATAAACATTAGCAATTACAACTTGTGCCACACTTTCACGTGGAATAGCATTGCGTAAACTTCCTCCTTTTATAGAGGCAATTTGCAATCCAAAATCATCAAAACCATCAAATAATAAGCGGTTCATAATCTTGTTAGCATTTCCTAATCCTTTATGAATATCCATTCCTGAATGTCCTCCTTTTAATCCTTTTACCGTGATAGTATAACCCACAGCATTTTCTGGAGTTTCCTCTTCATCATATTCAGCTGTAGCAGTAACATCTACTCCACCTGCACAACCAATATCAATTTCATCATCTTCTTCTGTATCTAAGTTTAAAAGAATTTGTCCTTCTAACATTCCACCTTGTAATCCCATAGCACCAGTCATTCCTGTTTCCTCATCAATAGTAAACAAGGCTTCAATCGCTGGATGTTTGATGGTAGTGCTTTCTAAAATAGCCATAATTGTAGCTACTCCTAGCCCATTGTCTGCACCAAGTGTAGTTCCTTTGGCACGAACCCAATCCCCATCTACATGCATTTCAATTCCTTGTGTATCAAAATCAAAAACCGTATCGTTGTTTTTTTGGTGTACCATATCCAAATGCGATTGCATAACAATAGCTTTGCGGTTTTCCATTCCTGGTGAAGCTGGTTTTTTAATAATTACGTTTCCAACTTCATCTTTTAAGGTTTCGAATCCTAATTTTTTTCCAAAATCCATCATAAAGGCAATGACTCTTTCTTCTTTTTTAGAAGGTCTAGGCACGGCGTTTAAATCTGCGAATTTGTTCCAAAGTTCTTTAGGTTCAAGGTTTCTTACTTCTTGGCTCATATTTTTGTTTATTTATTTAGGATATTTAATTGGATTCATTGAAGTATTAAACACTGACAAAACAAATATTGTTTCTATTTCTTCATCAATATAATACAAAAGGATAAAAGGAAATTTCTTAATTGGAAAACTATGATAATCTTTATATTTAACTTGAAAAAAAGGGTTGGCTTTTAAGGATTCAATATGATTATTTAAAATATCATAAAAATATTCTCCCAAACCTTCTTGACGAGAATCATAAAAATCAACAGCTTCTTGAATGTCTAAAATTGCTCTTGGTTCAATTACAACTTTGAATTTCATTATTTAGTTTTGAAACTAATCTTATTTTTAACTTCTTCCCAAGGAATAAAATCCTCTTTTTTTGAAGTTTTTCTTCTCTCATCTAAAACATCTTTCATTCGTTGCGTAATTGAAACGTCATTCACAACTGCCTCATAATTGAACTTCTCTATTAATTTCATAAAAAAACTCAATTCGCTATCTGGAATATTTAGTGTAATTTGTTTCATTTAAATAATCTTGAATTACAAATTTACAAAAAAAGTAATCATCTCCATATTTATTTCTATTTTTATGAAAATTTTACTAGTGAATAAAAAATACATTTTACCTTTATTATTAGTTATCCAAATCATCATTGTAAAGACATTGGCTTTCTTTCCTGAAACTATTGAAAAATATTATAGTAATGGAATTTATCCTGTGATATCAAAATTTTCAAGAAGTTTGTTTGGTGGACTATCGTTCTCATTTGGTGATGTTATTTATGGTATTTTGATTGCGCTTTTAGTAAAATGGCTTTTTAAAAATAGGAAAGGTTTTTTCAAGGAGTGGAAAGCAAATGGTTTACGATTTTTAAGTATTTTATCTCTATTTTATTTCTTCTTTCATTTGTTATGGGGTATGAATTATTATCGAATTCCATTAAACCAGAAATTGAAAATCAATAAAGAATATGAACTAGCCGATTTAGAATCTTTGACCGAAAAAATGATTACTAAAGCTAACGAGCTACAAATTAGAATAACATCGAATGATAGTGTTGCTGTAATAAATCCCTACACTGAAAAAGAGATTTTTGAAATCGCTCAAAACGGTTACCATGAATTACCAAATAATGTAAAAGAATTTGATTACCATACCAGAAGCATTAAACAATCCTTATTCAGTTTACCATTAAGTTATATGGGATTTGGGGGCTATTTGAATCCGTTTACAAATGAAGCACAAGTTAATTATTTAAAACCTAAATACACTACTCCATTTACCACTTGTCATGAAATGGCTCATCAAACGGGAATAGGTTCAGAAAGTGAATGTAATTTTATTGGGTATTTAGCTGCTATAAATAATTCAGATGATTATTTCCAATATGCTGCTTACACAACGGCTGTGCGTTATTGTTTCCGAAATTTAGAAGAAATTGAAGAAGGAAAAAGCAAGCCTTATTTAGAAAAATTAAACAAAGGTGTTCTAAAAAACTTTAATGAAAATGAAATTTTCTGGAAAGCATACGAAACGCCAATCAACACTTTTTTTGAATATTTCTACGATAATTTCTTAAAAGCTAACCAGCAAAAAGAGGGGTTAGAAAGTTACAGTAAGTTTATTGGATTGCTTATCGGTTATGAGAAATCAACTAGTAGTAAAAAATAAATAATTAAAAACTAGTCACAGATTACTTTTACTAATCACTAAAACTAAATCTCATCACTAGTAAAACTATAAGTTTGTTTCTTTTTATAAGGTCTAATAATTAGTCGAGCCTCTCTATCAAATCTAATATAATTGTAAACCCAATTTAAGAAAACTACTGCTTTGTTTTTAAAACCAATTAATGATAATAAGTGTACAAACATCCAAACAAACCAAGCAAAAACACCACTAAATTTATAACTTGGTAAATCCACAACAGCTTTGTTTCTGCCAATAGTTGCCATAGAACCTTTGTCTTTATATTCAAATGGTTTCATTGGCTTGCCATCTAATAATTTTGAAATATTATCGGCTAGTTGCCTTCCTTGTTGCATAGCAGGTTGAGCCATCATAGGATGTCCTTGAGGATGATCTTCTGAAATCATACAAGCAATGTCACCAATCGCAAAAATAGTATTATATCCTACTACTTGATTGAATTCGTTAACTTTAATTCTGTTGGCTTTTTGTACCAAACTTTCGGCAGACAAACCATTCACTAAAGCTCCTTCAACACCAGCAGTCCAAATTACGGTTGCACTATCAAAAGTCAAATCTGAATTTGTAGTAATAATTCTTCCGTCATACCCTGTAACTCGAACATTTTTCCAAACACTTACACCCAATTTTATTAAAAACTCTTCTGCTTTTTTTGAAGCGTGTTCGCTCATCGTATTTAAAATTCTATCCCCACTTTGAATTAGATTGATTTCCATTTTACGCACATCTAAATCGGGATAATCTTTGGGTAAAACTGCTTTTTTCATTTCGGCTAAAGCTCCTGCTAATTCAACCCCTGTGGGTCCACCGCCAACTAAAACAAAATTCATTAAGCTGTGACGTTCTTCAATATCATTAGTTAATAAAGCCTGTTCAAAATTTTCAAGAATTAAGCTTCTAATATTTAAAGACTGGGGAATAGTTTTCATGGCCATACAATTACGCTCCATTTCTTTATTCCCAAAAAAATTAGTTTTAGAACCTGTTGCTAAAACCAAATAATCAAATTTAAGTTCACCAATATCTGCAATTACTTTATTATTTTTTTCGTCAATTTCTTTTACATCTGCTAAACGAAAATAGAAATTATCAAACTCTTGCACTACTTTTCTAATTGGATAAGCAATAGAGTCGGGTTCTAATCCACCTGTTGCTACTTGGTACATTAAAGGTTGAAAATTATGATAATTATGCTTGTCTAATAAAACTACTTGTACTTTTTTATGACTAAGTTTTTTGGCTAATGCAATTCCTGCAAAACCACCGCCTATGATTACTAATCTAGGAAAACTGGAACGTGGTATGTTCATTTTTGTTCAATCATTTATGATATACAAAGGTAATCAAAGGAAGTTAGAATTTAGAAGTTAGAAAATAGAAAATTGCAATAGACGCTTAATCTTAAAACTGTTCTTATTTATGATATTGGGTTTTAGTTATTTTTTAACCTATTCATTATTATTGCTCTTGTTGTTATTTTTGAAGTTGAAATTGTTTTTGAAATTACTATTGTTCTTGAAAAATGCTTATTATTGTAACAACTTTGAAAAAAGAGATACTTATAGTATATGAATGCATCAACAGAAGAACTTTTTGTAAAACAATTACAAGAGAATCAGAATATAATCCACAAAATTTGTAGGTTATATACTTCTGATGAAGATGCACATAAAGATTTATTTCAGGAAATAACCATACAATTATGGAAAGCTTTTCCCAATTTTAGAGGAGATTCTAAATTTACTACTTGGGCTTATAGAGTGGGGTTAAACACCGCCATTACGCTCTATAGAAAGAAGAAGCGAACTATTGATACAATAGAGTTTGACAGCACATTTCACAGAGTAAAACAAGAAGATTATAATTTTGAAGAAGAGGAGCAACTTAAATTGTTATACAGTGCTGTTAATGAATTAAATGATATTGAAAAAGCCCTAGTTTTTTTGTATTTAGAAGATAAAGATTATGCAGAGATATCTGAAACACTAGGAATAAGTGAGGTTAATGCACGAGTAAAAATGAATCGTGTAAAAGGAAAATTAAAAAAAATTTTAAATCCGTAAGGACTATGGATGAATTAGAAATATTAAAAAAAGATTGGAAGAAAAAAGAACATTCTTTTAATCAGATAACCGAAAAAGAGATTTATGGCATGCTTCATAAAAGGTCTTCTTCAATAGTGAAGTGGATTTTTATTATAAGTATTTGCGAGTTTTTACTATGGGTGTCTGCTTCGTTATTAATGCGTAATAATGAAAAGATTACTAAATTTTATGATTATGATAAATTCCATATTATGATGGCTTTGGAATTAATCAATTATAGTATTTTAATTTATTTTATAGTAAGGTTTTATAAAAATTACAAAAAAATAAATACAACTCAACCTATCAGTAGTCTAATTAAAAACATTTTAAACACACGTAAAACAGTTCAAAATTATATTAAAATTATCATCATTTATACGATAATAACTTCAATAATCATGTTTTTTGTTCAATTCAACTTTGATCCAGAAATTTTAAAAATTTACCATGAAGTTGAAAGAAAAGGAAAAGAAACTACATTTATTATATTATCTTTATTACTTACATTAGTATTCGTAGGTATTTTTTCATTATTCGTTTGGTTATTTTACAAACTCATTTATGGTATTTTATTAAAACGATTATATAATAATTATGAAGAATTAAAAAAACTAGAAGTCTAAGTAATTATGGTAAGAATTATTTATATCATTATAACATTAATTTTCAGTTTTGTCGTAAAAGCACAAGATTTAGAGAAGAGTTTACTTTGGAAAATTTCTGGTAATGGTTTAGAAAAACCTTCCTACCTTTTTGGAACAATGCATGCTGTTTGTGATGTAAATTTTGACAACGATGTAAAAAAAGCATTAGATGAAACAAATCAACTTTATTTAGAGATTGACATAGATGATCCTAATCTACAATCAAAAATGATGAAAGGAATGATTATGAAAGATGGAATAACTATTTCATCATTAATGAATGAAGAAGATAGCAAAATACTAGATGCGTTCTTAAAAAAGAATATAGGAATGTCATTAAAAATAGTGGATAAATTTAAACCATTTATAATAAACTCAATGTTTATTCCTAAGCTTTTAAATTGCCCAATACAATCTGTTGAAGCAGAATTAATGGCAATATCAATGGAGCAAAACGAAGAAATTTTTGGATTAGAAACTATTGAAGAGCAATTAATTTTTTTTGATAAGATTCCTTATAAAATTCAAATTGAAGAATTAGTTAGAACAGCCAAAGACAACCTAGCTAAAGACAAAATTGAAATGGATGAAATGATTAAAGTTTATAACGATGAAGATATAGAGAAAATGTTAAAAATGATAATTGACTCTGACAACAGAATGATGGCAGATTTTAATGAAGTTATATTAAATGAAAGAAATGCTAATTGGATTCCAATTATCTCAAAAGTAGCATTAGAAAAACCTACTTTTTTTGCTGTAGGATCAGGTCATTTAGCTGGAGAAAATGGAGTAATAAAGCTACTTAGAAGAGAAGGATTTCAAGTTGAAGCTATAAATTAAAAAAAATCAACTCCTTTTTTTAATATCTCCAAAGTCTTTCTTTATTTAATTTTGCTTCTTCTTCTAATACTTCCGCAGGAATTACTTTTAAAAAAGAAGGGTGTTGCTCTATTGCATATTCAATTTTTTCAACTACTTCATCTACAGTGTCATTTTCATAATCAATCTGCAAAGGCTCTTTGATTACCATAGATTGTAAAATCCCTTTCTTTTTGATTCGAAGTCCTTTCCTGTCAAATGAACGTCTAAAACCATCAATAACAACTGGAATTACAATAGGTTTATGTTGCAAAATAATATGGGCTGTACCTTTTCTAACGGGTTTAAAAGAACGTGTTGTTCCTTGTGGAAATGTAATAACCCAACCATCATCAAGAGCTACTTTAATATTCTCTGTATCATTTGGATTAACTTCTCTTTTTACATCTTTTCCTTCTGCACGCCAAGTCCTTTCAACAGTAATGGCTCCTGCATAGGCTAATATTTTTGGCAATAATCCAGATTCCATTGTTTCTTTCGCAGCCACATAGTATATATTCATTTTTGGATTCCATAAATAGCCAACGTTTTTTATATTGTCTTCTCTACCTTTTAAACTAGCATTAAAAACATGAAACATTGCTACTACATCTGCAAAATAAGTTTGATGATTAGAAATAAATAAAACATTTGTATCTGGTAAATTTTTAATAATATCAGAACCTTCAATTTGCATTTCATTAAAACCTCTATACCTTCTATGCGTTAAAGCGCCAAAGATTCTAATTAACCATTTTTTTAAGAATAATATATGTCCGAAAGGATTTCTTTTAAATAATCCCATAATAAATTTTAAATATAATAAAGGCTACAAATGTAATAAAACCTTTTAAATTATAACACTTTTAATGTTTTCCTTTAACTCACTAAGCATCATAGCTGTTGCTCCCCAAACTATATACTTTTCTACCATGAAAGCTGGAACTTCAAGGTCAGTAGCATAAGAAGTTGTCATTTTTACTTTAGTAACAGTGTTATCATCTAAAAATAACGATAATGGAAATTCTAAAACTCTCTTAACTTCATCTAAATCAGGAACAAATTTTAATTCCTCATGAGATACTCCTAAAAAAGGATATACTAAAAAATTACTTGGAGGGATATAAATTTCACTGTAGGGTTTAATTATCTTCACTTTATCAGGATGCACTCCTACTTCTTCATGTGTTTCTCTTAATGCAGTATCTGCTAAATCTTTATCAAATAACTCTACTTTTCCACCAGGAAAACCTATTTGAGAAGAATGCACTCCTGGATAGGAATTTCTAACAATTAATGCTAAATGTGTAATACCATTCTTAGGATAAAAAAGCATTAAAACGGCTGCCTTTTTAGGGTTCTTACCAATATAATTAGCTTCTTTTAAGAAAGAAATTCGCTCAAGAGGAGCCATTTTTGCATGAGCATCTGAAGAAAGAAGTTTTTCTTTCTCTATTTTTGGTATATATTTGATAAAATCCTTAAAAAACATAAAAATTACTGTTAATTATTAAGTTAAAGGTAATTCATTTTTTAATTTCATACATTAATTTAGAGATAAAATGTTTAGCAAAGAAGAAGCACAACGAATAAAAAAAGAGTTCTGGATAACCTTTTCTGAAGAATATCCACGCAAATGGTTATTATATAATACCAAAATAAAAGATGTATCCTTAAAGTTTTATATCGATAATAAAAAGGCACAAGTTTTGCTAGAAATAGAACCAAAAGACGAAAAAAATCGTATAATATATTATGAGAAGATAGAGTCTTTAAAAACCATTTTATTAGAAGAGTATTTACCTGATGCCATTTTTGAAAGAAATTTATATTTAGAAAATGGTAAAGCTGTTAGTCGAATTTGGGTAGAAAAACTTAATGTAAGTAGCAATAATCGAAATACATGGCCAGAAGTTTTTGATTTCTTTAATGAAAAAATGGATGCCTTTGAACGGTTCTTTTATGAATATGAAGATTATATTAAAGATTTAGAAATAAATACATAATCTTAATTGATGTTATTAATCTAACATAAATTTAATTCTAGAACTTATAATTTTGAAAAATAAAAAATAGAAATAATGAAAAAGATTTTAACATTAGTCATTTTAGTAACATTACAATCCTGTTATTCACAAAAAAAAGAAGAAATAAAACCAGAAATTGTAAAAACGGATAAAGAGTGGAAAGAGCAATTAACAGATGCGCAATATAAAGTTATACGCGAAAAAGGCACGGAAAGAGCGTTTACTGGTGAATATTGGGATCATTTTGAAAAAGGAGTTTATGTTTGTGCTGCTTGTAATAATGTACTGTTCAAATCAGATACTAAATTTGAATCTGATTGCGGATGGCCTTCATTTGACAAGGCAATAGAAGGTTCAGTCATATATAATAAAGATTATAGTTTTGGCATGACAAGAACAGAAGTTGTTTGCTCAAAATGTGGTGGACATTTAGGTCATGTTTTTGACGATGGTCCTCAAGAAACTACAGGTAAACGCTTTTGTACCAATTCGATATCTATAAAATTTATACCTGAAGGAAAGGCTATTGAATAATATAAATTTAATAATAACCTTTTGTAGAAAAAAATAAATTTACTACTTTTCGTAACCAAATAAAACTTTATGCTAATAGCCTCTATTAAAGAAAACTTTGAAGAAATAATTCATCTATTAAATAGTTTAGATAATTATGCCTATACTCATCGTCATGCTGAATTAAGTAACGCTACAATTGGAGAACATACTAGACATATTATAGAAATGTATCAATCATTACTTAATAATTATGAATTAGGAAATATCAATTATGATAAAAGACAGCGTAATTTAATGATTCAAACAGATGTAATATATGCCATTTCGTGTATCAAGACTATTATAGCACAAATTAGTAAACCAAACAAAGAATTAATTCTAGAGCAAGGTTGCAACAATGTTGTTTATACAATAAGAACTAATTATGAAAGAGAGCTTCTTTATAATTTAGAACATAGCATACATCATCAAGCTTTAATCAAAGTAGCTTTATTAAAAGATTCAAGTATTAAAGTTGCAGAAAATTTTGGAGTTGCAAAATCTACTATAGAATATAGAAATCAATGTGTACAGTAAGTTTTGTTCCTTTAAAGAAAGGATATTGCATAACGTCTAATAGAGATGAGAAAATAGCTAGACAGAAAGCAATTCCGCCAGCTAAATACAACATTAACAATAAAGAAATTTATTTCCCTAAAGACCCAAAAGCTGGAGGAACTTGGTTTGCTCATGATGGGAAAAACAGTATTGTATTATTAAATGGAGCACAAGAAAAACATGAAGTCAAAGAAAATTACACAAAAAGTAGAGGTTTAGTAGTAATAGAACTTATTTCTTCAATGAATCCAATGAACGAATGGGGATTAATTGATTTAAAAGGCATAGAACCTTTTACAATTGTACTATTTTCTGGCACTAATTTATTTCAATTACAATGGAATGAAATTCAAAAAAGCACCATTGAATTAGACATTTCAAAAAGTCATATTTGGTCTTCATCAACCTTATATAGTAAAGAAATTAGGGAAGAAAGAGCCAATTGGTTTAAAGAATTTATTCAATCTGAGAAAGAGATAAATGCTGAAAAATTATTAAAATTTCATCAATTTACAAAAGGAGAAAATAAAAACTACGGATTACAAATAAACAGAAATAATCTTTTAAAAACGGTTAGTATTACACAGTCCGAAATATCAAATAAAGGTATTCAATTAAATTACATTGATTTATTAAACCAATGAAAAACATAAGACTCTTTTTTCATAAACTAACAAATTGGGAATATTGGCCGTATCAAGTTTTATATACACCTGTATATTTTCAATATCTGTATTATGCCCTTCGTACAAAATCATTTTTCTTCTTTAATGCTTCTAATCCAACCATTAAGAATGGAGGTTTCTTTATGGAATCAAAAAAAGAGATTTATGATTTAATTCCTCAAGAATATTACCCAAAAACACTTTTGTTTAATGGAAAGGAAAATATTAATATTGTTAATCAAAAAATTCAGGAAGCAGGAATTAAATTTCCTTTAATAGCCAAACCAGATATTGGATTGAGAGGCACAGCAGTAAAAAAAATTGATACTCTTGAAGAATTAGAAAAGTATGTAAAAAATGCTAATTTTGATTTTCTACTGCAAGATTTAATTCCTTATGAGAATGAAATTGGATTATTCTATGTAAAATTACCAAATGAAGAAAAAGGAACTTTAACAGGAATTGTTTCAAAAGAATTTCTAATTTTAAAAGGAAATGGAAAAAATACGGTTAGGGAATTACTAGAAAATAATCCTCGTTTTGAATTGCAAATTCCAGTTTTAGAAAAAGAATTTCCTTTAATTATTGATACTATATTAGAAGAAAACAAAACTCTAAATCTGGTTCCTTATGGTAATCATTGTAGAGGAACTAAATTTGTTGATGCAAGTCATGAAATTACTCCGAAAATGATTGAATCATTCAATGTAATATGTTCAAAAATTGAAGGCTTTCATTTTGGAAGAATGGATATCATGTACAACAGTTATGCAGATTTAGAACTAGGAAAAAAATTCCAAATTGTAGAAATTAATGGTGCAATAAGTGAACCAACACACATGTATGATCCTAAACACTCCCTTTTGTTTGGTTGGAAAGAACTTACTCGACATTTTCATTATATGTACTTAATTAGCAAGGCAAACCACAAAAATGGAGCTAAATATTTAACATTTAAAGAAGGAGTAAATGAATTTAAAAACCACCACAAACACTACGACAAGATATTAGAATTTTAATTTATCTTATTAAAGAAAAATGACCTTTATATTCTCTTCCATTTTCTAATTTAATAACAAACCAATAGTCTGTAGAAGGTAGAGGTTTACCATTATAAGTTCCATCCCAACTATCCTGATTGTTTTTAAGAAACTTGATTAATTTACCATATCTATCATAAATATAAACTCCAATATTAGGTTCCAAATTTGAGTATTTCACTCTCCAAGAGTCATTAAAACCATCCCCATTTGGGGTGAAATATTTGGGATAAGTCATTAAAAAAACAATATCCGAAACAACACCACATCCATTTTTGTCTCTAACATAAACAGTATATTGCCCACCAGCCATATTAAAAAACTGAGGAGAATCTTGATAATGTATCCCATCAATTGAATATTCATAGTTACCTTCACCGATTACAGATATTATAATTGAATTTCCAAAATCATTTAAATCATTAATTTCCACATTTGTAATTGTTGCAACATCAGAATCTAATACCACAAAATTTTTAGTGTTTTCACAAACAATGTTCCCATAATCATTAAAAACGGTTAGTGAATAATTACCTTCTTGTGTAATAACTGTTGAAGCAGTGGTTGAACCATTTGACCACAAATAACTAGAATAACCAGAAGGAGCATTAATAATTATATTATTCCCTAAACATATAGGATATACATCAAATAAATTTAAAGCAGGCTTTTCCTTTACAGCTATTTGAAAATCGCTAACTTTATAACAACCTGTATTTGAAACATTCTCAATTCTACAATAAATTGTTTGAGGATTTGAAACATTAGTATAGTTTAATGAAATAGGATTAATTGTAGCATGAGCATCAGAAAGTGTCAAATGAAATGAAACATTAAACTCTGATGTAGATTGTGTATTCAAAGCTGTAATTATCTGGTTAGAAAAATCAAAAACTTCCTTTCCATCATTAGTAGAATCATCACAAACACTAATAGTAGGCAATGGATTTAAAATAGGTTCTTTAAAAACTTTAATAAAAAAATTAGTAGTATCGTAACATAAAGTATCATTATTACTTTGTAACCTAACAAATATCTCTTGTGACTGACTACTATTCTGATAATTATTGATTAATGGATTAGTGTTGTTTTCCGCATCAGAAAGTGTCAAATGATATGAAATTGTATAATCTAAAGGATTAAGTCCATTTAAAATGGAACTATTTTGGCTATTTAAAGTAAAAACTTCAACTCCATCATAAGGGAAACTCTCACATTTAATAATATCAGAAGGTTGACTTGCATTTGGTTTTTGAATTAAATTTATCGAAAAACTTTTTATATCATTACAATCCTTATTTGTTAAACTATATATTTTTGCATAATAAGTCTGTATACCTAGTTGCAATGGTGTAGCATTAGATAAAATATTTTCATGTAAAAGCGCATCATTTAATGTAGAAAAATAAGCAACTCCAAATAAATTAGGAGATTGATTTCCAATGATAGAAGTATTTATTGAAGATAAATCAAAAAGCATATTAGCATTTCCACAAATAATTTGATTATCAATATCATTTGCGATTGGAATTGGAGAAACAACTAACTGTTTACATTTAATAACAGTCCCAGCAGTACTTATTGTTGTTGCTGTAACCGTGTAAGTATCTGCCACAGCATAAGTATGAGATGGACTATTTTCATTTGATATAGTACCGTCACCAAAATTCCATTCAATATTTGTAATTGGTTGATTACTGGTATATGAAAAGGAAGATGTATTTCCTAAACACACATTTTCAATATTAATACCTACACTAAAATAAGATTGTATAAATTGAGGTAGCCCCAACTTACTAGTTCCCGAGCCTAAAGGAATAGAATTTAAATTAAAATTACATCCAACACCTAGAATATCAGGATTATTTATTACACTTATAGTATTTAAATCCCCAATTGACATATAGACTTTACCGTTTGTAGCTAACTGAAGAGCTCCAAATAAATGACCAATATCAGTTGAAGCATAAATTTGTGTCTCCGTATTTGGAATATTAGAAGCGGTTAAATCATATTGCAATAATTCTAACGGATAAAAATCTCCTGTTGTGAGATAAGCAATATCTCCTAAAGGAGAAAACTCTACGCCATAATTTGCAAATTTAGTACTAAGTATCCTTGGATTACTAATTATACCTGTAGCATTATCAAAATCAAAAAGTTCAACATTTTGTTGGTAGTTAGAGCTAATTAGTCTTTTACCGTCTGGAGAGAATTTTAGATAGCCAATAGTTTTATTAGCATTATTGGAAATTACAGTTCCTACATTACTTATGACTGGAGTAGTATTAACACCAGAACCTGTTATGGAATAAGCATAAAAACTATTATTACCATATTTATGTACAACAACCCAAAAATCTTCACAATTATTTTGTTTAACTGCAGTAATTTTTTCAGTGGCAGGAGAAAGTAATTGTATATTCTTATTTGAAGTTACATTACCTAAGCCACCATTTAAATTCATATCTACTTCACTATACCTTACACCATTACTCTCACCTAATAAAGTTACGGTAAAAATATAATAAACAGATATAGAATTTGGTTTAGGAATTATCACTGCGGATTGAGTACTTGAAGGATGTCCTAATAAACCTGAGCCATTAGACATAACCTCATGATTTTTATTCCATACAAAATTACCATCAGTATAAAATAACAATTGACCGCTGGAATCCGATATTGTTGCGCAACCTTCCACTGTTTGCTGTTGGCTATTATTAATTACTACAGGGTTACCACTATTAAAGTCTAATCCAGAATTGTACCCAAAGTACCAAATATTAGCCTCACCTTGAGCATATCCATTATGAAACAACCAAAACAATGATAATATAAGTAAATATTTATTTTTCATAAGATTTCTATAGCTTATACAAAATTGCAATATTTATTTTTTTAATACTAATAAAAAAGTTATAAAACAAAAAACCCTTATCAAAAAATGATAAGGGTTTAAAAAGAAAGGCGACGACATACTCTCCCACATTACTGCAGTACCATCTGCGCAGTCGGGCTTAACTTCTCTGTTCGGAATGGGAAGAGGTGAGCCCCGACGCAATAACCACCTTAAGCTGGTTTGCATGGGTCCCGATAGTTTATCGGGAACGATACAGAATATCTTAACATACTGAGATAAATAATTTTATTTTTTTTCGAAAGAAAGTTTCTTCCTCCCGATTACTCGGGAGGAAATTGTACATAAGCTTACGGGTTATTAGTACTACTCGACTATGACATTACTGCCTTTACATCTATAGCCTATCAACGTGGTCATCTTCCACGACCCTTAAAAGAAATCTCATCTTATGGTGGGTTTCGCGCTTATATGCTTTCAGCGCTTATCCCTTCCAAACGTAGCTACTCTGCGGTGCTCCTGGCGGAACAACAGATACACCAGCGGTTTGTCCAATTCGGTCCTCTCGTACTAGAATCAGATCCATTCAAATTTCTAACGCCCACAGTAGATAGAGACCGAACTGTCTCACGACGTTCTGAACCCAGCTCGCGTGCCACTTTAATGGGCGAACAGCCCAACCCTTGGGACCTTCTCCAGCCCCAGGATGTGACGAGCCGACATCGAGGTGCCAAACCCCCCCGTCGATATGAGCTCTTGGGGGAGATCAGCCTGTTATCCCCGGCGTACCTTTTATCCTTTGAGCGATGGCCCTTCCATGCGGAACCACCGGATCACTATGCTCTACTTTCGTACCTGATCGACCTGTATGTCTCTCAGTCAAGCTCCCTTATACCATTGCACTCTACGCACGGTTACCAAGCGTGCTGAGGGAACCTTTAGAAGCCTCCGTTACTCTTTTGGAGGCGACCACCCCAGTCAAACTACCCACCAAACAATGTCCCCCGATTACGGGGTTAGGCCTCAGACAAGCAAAGGGTGGTATTTCAACAATGACTCCACAACGCCTAGCGACGCCACTTCAAAGTCTCCCACCTATCCTACACATCACGTGTCCAAGGTCAATATTAAGCTATAGTAAAGGTGCACAGGGTCTTTTCGTCCCACTGCGGGTAAGCGGCATCTTCACCGCTACTACAATTTCACCGAGCTCATGGCTGAGACAGTGTCCAGATCGTTACACCATTCGTGCAGGTCGGAACTTACCCGACAAGGAATTTCGCTACCTTAGGACCGTTATAGTTACGGCCGCCGTTTACTGGGGCTTCAATTCAATGCTTCTCCGAAGATAACATCTCCTCTTAACCTTCCAGCACCGGGCAGGTGTCAGGCCCTATACTTCATCTTACGATTTTGCAGAGCCCTGTGTTTTTGATAAACAGTCGCCTGGACCTTTTCACTGCGGCCCCGATTGCTCGGGGCGACCTTTCTCCCGAAGTTACAGGTCTATTTTGCCTAATTCCTTAGCCATGAATCTCTCGAGCACCTTAGGATTCTCTCCTCGACTACCTGTGTCGGTTTGCGGTACGGGTACTTATAATCTAAGTTTAGAAGTTTTTCTTGGAAGCCCTTAGGCACACTATCTCTTTGTCCGAAGACTCCGAGTACTATCAGTCTTTGCCATTCTAAACGGATTTGCCTATCTAGAATATAGCTACAACCTTCAACGAACTATTCCGTCAGTTCGCGATGCTTTCATCACTCCGTCACTCCATCACAATTATAAGTAGTACGGGAATATTAACCCGTTGGCCATCGACTGTCCCTTTCGGGTTCGCCTTAGGACCCGACTAACCCACAGCTGATTAGCATAGCTGTGGAAACCTTAGTCTTTCGGTGTGCGGGTTTCTCGCCCGCATTATCGTTACTTATGCCTACATTTTCTTTTCTAACCAGTCCAGCATAGCTCACGCTACACCTTCAACCCTGTTAGAATGCTCCCCTACCATCCCTTACGGGATCCATAGCTTCGGTACTATACTTATGCCCGATTATTATCCATGCTCGTCCGCTCGACTAGTGAGCTGTTACGCACTCTTTAAATGAATGGCTGCTTCCAAGCCAACATCCTAGCTGTCTGGGCAGACAAACCTCGTTTTTTCAACTTAGTATAGATTTTGGGACCTTAGCTGATGGTCTGGGTTCTTTCCCTCTCGGACATGGACCTTAGCACCCATGCCCTCACTGCTGGTAAACATTATATAGCATTCGGAGTTTGTCAGGAATTGGTAGGCGGTGAAGCCCCCGCATCCAATCAGTAGCTCTACCTCTATATAACTTTGAACCAACGCTGCACCTAAATGCATTTCGGGGAGTACGAGCTATTTCCGAGTTTGATTGGCCTTTCACCCCTACCCACAGGTCATCCCAAGACTTTTCAACGTCAACGGGTTCGGACCTCCACTTTGGGTTAACAAAGCTTCATCCTGCCCATGGGTAGATCACACGGTTTCGCGTCTAACACTACTGACTAAAGCGCCCTATTCAGACTCGCTTTCGCTACGGATCCGTGGCTTAACCACTTAACCTTGCCAGCAACGTTAACTCGTAGGCTCATTATGCAAAAGGCACGCCGTCACCCCTAAAGGCTCCGACCGCTTGTAAGCGTATGGTTTCAGGATCTATTTCACTCCGTTATTCACGGTTCTTTTCACCTTTCCCTCACGGTACTGGTTCACTATCGGTCTCTCAGGAGTATTTAGCCTTAGCGGATGGTCCCGCTTGATTCACACAGGGTTTCACGTGCCCCGCGCTACTCAGGATACCACTATCAATATCTTCTCTTACTTATACAGGGCTATCACCTTCTATGGCTTACCTTTCCAGGTAATTCTAATTCAATCCGCATTGAATGTCGTGGTCCTACAACCCCAAAATTGCCGTAACAACTTTGGTTTGGGCTAATCCGCGTTCGCTCGCCACTACTTACGGAATCACTTTTGTTTTCTTCTCCTCCGCCTACTTAGATGTTTCAGTTCAGCGGGTTTGCCTCCTATCGGATACTATGTCTTCAACATAGTGGGTTGCCCCATTCGGATATCTACGGATCAATTGGTATGTGCCCATCCCCGTAGCTTTTCGCAGCTTATCACGTCCTTCTTCGCCTCTGAGAGCCTAGGCATTCCCCATACGCCCTTATTTTGCTTATTGTACTTTGTTAAATCATTATTTAAAACAATTTAACGGTTTTCTTTCTACTTTTTAAATATTTTTTATCTCAATATGTCAATGAACTTGTTTCCCGTAGGAATTGTGGAGAATATCGGAGTCGAACCGATGACCTCCTGCGTGCAAGGCAGGCGCTCTAGCCAGCTGAGCTAATCCCCCAATTTAAATTCAGAATTATCAATTCAGAATTATGAATTGTGAATCCCAACCTCTAAAATTTCCTTTATCATAAAATAAGTAGTCCCGGGCAGACTCGAACTGCCGACCCCTACATTATCAGTGTAGTACTCTAACCAGCTGAGCTACGAGACTCTGTATCTATGATTTATTATTTGAATTAACAGCGAGAGTAATACTTCCCTTTTACTAGACTCTTTAACTTACATCTTTCTCTAGAAAGGAGGTGTTCCAGCCGCACCTTCCGGTACGGCTACCTTGTTACGACTTAGCCCCAGTTACCAGTTTTACCCTAGGCAGCTCCTTGCGGTCACCGACTTCAGGTACCCCCAGCTTCCATGGCTTGACGGGCGGTGTGTACAAGGCCCGGGAACGTATTCACCGGATCATGGCTGATATCCGATTACTAGCGATTCCAGCTTCACGGAGTCGAGTTGCAGACTCCGATCCGAACTGAGATA